>Ga0209135_1000096_pt1 | contig 30516 bp, 22 predicted proteins | sample LauGreSBDMM110SD_4_FD_187570 | JGI IMG/M metagenome (GOLD analysis project Ga0209135, IMG submission 187570) | Freshwater lake microbial communities from Lake Michigan, USA - Su13.BD.MM110.SD (SPAdes) (version 3) | ecosystem: Environmental > Aquatic > Freshwater > Lake | place: Lake Michigan... | reverse complement strand
AATTAGTTCTTTATTTCTTATTGTGTTGATTTAATTTATATTTTCGTTTCTTTCTTTTGGTTCTTTTTTGCTGTTCGCAGAATTTGTTTTTCTAGATTTCGGTTTGATAAAAGTATTTATTTTTGCTTTTTCTCGAGGATGTTCTCATGAATAAAAAATCAAAACCTAAAAACCAAAAAATCAAATCATCAGTATATTGAACTGTTGAGTGAATCCATTGAGTTTAACCAGATAGGAACGCGAAGGAACATATTCTACAATTCCAGAATGAGAGACGGTTTTCATATCCATATAGGAATTGTGTTGTGTAAGAAAGTCATTGATACGTATATCTTCAGAAGAAAGAGAAAGAGAAGATTCAGATGATATCCTACATACAGATAATTCCGGATACACCGGTTCTCGGCGAATTGGGTTGATTGGGTGATTTGATATGGCAAAATATTGTAAAAATAATTGAACAAAGTATTCATTTTGTAAGGACCATATACCGCCGCCCAATTCAATACTGGTTTGTATCTGATTTGTATTTATGAAATAATGTTCTAACATATTAATGAAATCATTCAATTCATTAAAAAAGGGGTATCTATATTTAGATATTTCTTGTGGTTTTGATAACGTTTTATCGAGAACAACAGATGATACATAATGTGTGTGAATTGCTTTCATGCGTTCATCTTCTAATAAATAATCTATGAATCCATTCAATATGTCAGATAATTCTCTCGGTATGGATAAAGATTCCTTTTTCAGAAACCCCATTTTCACTAGGGCAAAGGATTCGTTCTCATTATTGGAAAATCGAAAGGGTTGTATTCCGATTGTGGGAAACCATGTTCCTGCAAGTTTTTCATATCCTTTGTTTGACCTTCCAGTGCTCTGAAAGAAAGCAATATTGGGTGTTATCCATGGTTGTCTTGCTTTTATAATTACAATTTCACGGTAACAGTCTCCACCTTCATGATATATTGTCTGAGCAATTATGCGGGCATCTTTTACAACAGATTTATTTTCGTTTTTTTTGGTTCTTTCTTTTGTTTTTCTAGATTTCTGTTTACTAGCCGTAATTATTTTTCTGCTTTTATTTACGGATGTTTTTCTCGAGGATGTTGTTCTCTTTGTAGATTTTGTATTACTTGTTGTCATATAGATTATACTTACATTATATTTGTGATGCCATTGTATTCAACCAATCTAAATAAAATAAAAATTCACCGGAACACTCTAAATATCGGGTCAAATCCATAACATGTGCTTGTAAGATACTTTTTTCATCATAATCGGTGGTATTGAAAGACCCCCAGTAACTTCGCCATTCCAACAAATTAAATGTTTGTCCATTTGACTTAAATTTGTCTTCTTTTTCATCACAGAAAAAAGTATTCAGATTCATAAATCGAGACGCGGGAATTTTCACATCTGTAGGACTCAGTTGCATATAAATGGGAGAATTCATAAACGTGTTGCTTACAATTCGAATGTTGTTACTATCCCATTTATCGGCAGTTCTCGTATATATGGTTGTTACAATATCGCATTGAATGGAAGAAATAAATAGATTGTTGGATACAGATACCCCACCAGAGGTAACAAACGAGACACCATTGACGTTTTTATCAAAGACATTTTCTGAAACGACTCCACTCATATTTGCACCAATTTCAAAATTGACACCTGAACCAAGATTGTTTATAAATATGTTACTTTTTATACGAGTATTTACACCCACACCTTGGTCACACCATAAACCATGACAATAATTCCCTGTAATTATATTGTCTGAAATGACTGCACCCGATGGATTGTGTAGTTTAACACCAGCAGATTCCCAACGGCGTTTCCCGTAGAATTGGAGATTATTATTTCGTGTGACCGTATTTTTCTGGAAAGTAAATGACTTACACATATAACTTGCGGTGCCGGCAGCACCATTTTCTGTAATCAAATTATTGGTAATGGTGTGTCCATAGGAACCTTGAGCAACACCATTTATTCCAATCTCGCAATCTTGAGTATACGCACCTTCGTTTCCAAAATCAATGCCGACCCCATTTGCAAATTGAATGATATTGTTTGTAATTGTCCAGTATTTCCCCGACCGTGTTCCTACCATTCCTTGTTGTTGATTGCTAGGTTTCATCCAAAATTGGTTAGGATAATTATTTCCACATCTCTCAAACAGGAAATTATTCACTGTTATGTATTTCAAACCACGAAGATGAGGTGCAAACAGTCTGCGTTGATTCGTGATTTCAATGGAGAGGTCCGCTAAATTCGCGCATTGTTCCGGAGTGAAATGAATATAGAGTGTGTTTGCTGATGCATCATACCACCAACTATTTGGATACGATAGCATATTGGAACGTCGCCCATATTGACGTATCATTTTGTCATTGATAAACACTTGTCCAATACAATAGGACATCGACGGGTCTGGTGCAGGCGTCATTTTTTCTTGCATATTGTATTCGGGAAGTCCATTGACACCGTATGGAGTGACGGCGGAAGGAATGGCAAATGGATTCGGACCATCTATCAATGAATCGTCGGTAAACAGCCCTTCATGTAAAACCCCGGACCATATATTTGGATTTTCTGTATGATTCGATGGAAACCATTGACAAGAACCACGGATAACTGGTTTGAGTCCAGTAATTGGGTCAGAAATTCCAATGTAGGACACACTCGATACTTTTGGAACCACACGTTCTCGATAAATACCATATTTGACGTAGATGGTGTCTCCGAATAATGCAACGTGGGTTGCTCGCTGAATTGTTCGAAAGGCAGAGGTTTCAGTGACTCCTAAATTAGAATCGGAACCACTGGTTGCTGATACATAATAGGTCGGCATACGAGATACAAATTACAAAGAAAATACTTTTATTCTCTTTGTAAGAAATGAATAAAAACGAATTACACGCGATTACATACAGTTACACCCGGTTACACCCGGTTTCTAGATAGGTCATATGTAATCGGAATATCAAAGGTATAGAGTAACTCTGCGGCAACCGGTATTTGACCTATTTCGTTGGTTATAAAATTACGAATGGTGTTGGTAATCGTTTGTGTAATTGGGGTTGCACCGGGTCTCACCGCATTATTGGATGTGTCCCGACGCTGATTACGACCACGTTGTTCCACAATTTGTTCCTGTAAGAGTTCTCGAACAGCGCTAGTAAATAAATCAGATAATCGATTTTCTTGTCTTTGTTCTCTAGAGGATTCATCTGCATATGCATCTGCATCTGCATCTACAACGATCTCATCGTCATCTTCATCATCGGGTTCTTCAATAATTACGTCATTCACACGATAATCCCGGATATCATATCTACAAACCGGGCATCTCACATTTCGCGAGAACCAATTAATAATCGCATCCTGTTTGAAAATATGAGAACAGTGTTTGATTTTACATATTTGTTCTCCATTGGTAAAAGGTTCCAATGTAATCGGACAAGTAGTATTATTATATGAATGCTGAAGCTGATTGTTAAACACTGTGTATTCAATGGCACGATTCAATTGTTGGGTTGTGGGATAGACCACCACATCTTCTAAATCAGAAAAATTCGTCGGTTGTTGTAATTGTATTCGATTCAATAAATTAATAAAAGGCGAGAACGTGTGTGACGGGGGAGCAGGTTGCGGGGGTGTTCCAAGCGGGTAAATGCGTCTACGAAAGGTATTTGGAATATTTCTTCTTGCGGCGGTGCCTTCGACGCCGACCCCATGCCCAACACCCGTAGTAGATGTGTAAGCAGACCGACGTAAACGTTCTTCCTGCAACCGTATAATTTCTAAATAAATACGCATGTTGTCATTATAGTCACGCATATTTTTGTTATACAAATACATGATTTCCTCAAAAGAATGAGATTCGGTATCCATAAGATTCATTAATAATAATAAATATAAAGTTTTTCTCTTTAATATCCTTAGTATTGACAATGAATTATATGCAGTATGAAAATAAAGGATATATTGGACTCGCTAATTTGGGAAACACATGTTTTTTGAATTCATGTATTCAAGTATTAAACCATATATATGAACTTCACTTTTTAATAGATAATAAGATACAGAACAAACACGTAAAACCCAATTGTATGGACACAATGATATTAAATGAATGGAATGAATTGACCCGTATCATGTGGATGAATTCGGGGACAGGAACGGTTTCTCCCAACAAATTTATTCATTCGATACAAAAGGTCGCTAAAGAAAAAAAAAGAGACGTGTTCACGGGATGGTTGCAAAATGACATCACAGAGTTTCTATTATTTCTGTTTGATTGTATGCATAATAGTATTTCGCGGAAAATCAAAATACAGATAAATGGGAAAGTGGAGAACCAAACAGATAAAATGGCAGTTGCTGCATATGAGTTGTTGCAGACCATTTATTCAAAGGAATATTCGGAAATCATGGATATATTTTATGGGGTGTATGTAACGACCCTATCATCATTGGATGGACGACGATTACATTCAATCAAAGCCGAGCATTATTTTGTGTTGGACTTGCAGTTATTTCATGAGAACCGGTTGTGTAAGAATTTATATGAGTGTTTTGATTTGTTGATAAAACCCGAGCAAATGACGGGGGAGAATGCGTGGTATAATGAGAAGACAAAGAAAAAACAAGATATTAGCAAAACCATGTGTTTCTGGAATTTTCCAAAGATATTGGTGCTAACATTGAAGCGTTTTTCCCCGGATGGTATGTATAAAATAAATAGTGTGATTGATTTTCCTTTAGTGGATTTAGATTTGTCGTCGTATGTAAAAGGATATAATTCTAAAAATTATGTGTATGATTTATTTGGGGTGTGCAATCACATGGGCGGTGTAGAAGGCGGACATTATACTTCATTTGTTAAAAATGTTTCTGGAAAATGGGTACATTACAATGATACGGTTGTCGAAATCGTGGCAGACACCGACATTCATCGAATTGTGTCACCTATGGCATATTGTTTATTTTATAGAAAAAAAAATAACTTGTCGTAATATATACCATATATATGAATACTACTAACCCATCAAATACAACAACGACACCAGTAACAACTCCAGCGTCTACAACTACACCCGCATCCACAACTACACCCGCATCCACAACTACACCCTCGTCTACAACTACCGCAACTACGACTACACCCGCATCCACAACTCCAGCGTCTACAACTACCGCAACTACGACTACACCAGCAACTACGACTACACCAGCAACTACAACTACCGCATCCACGACAACAACTCCAGCCTCTACCACAAAAAACGCAACCGCAAAACCAACTATTGCGAGTGTAGAGGATAATACACTGGGTGACATCTTTTCAAAGTCAAATGTAATTTTCATATTGTGGTTTTTAGCAATATATTTCGTGATTTATCTAATTTTAGGTATATTTTTTGCAAAGTCAGACACTCCTGAAAGTAGTGGATTACGTATTACGCGAATCATTGATGGATTGGTATTTATAATGGTTCTCATGATTATTGGAACATCCTTTTCCAATTCAAATACAGAAGATACTGGTGTATATTTATCCAACAGTTTGAGCGATTTCAAGAAATTTGTAGATAACCCCTATTCCATATTTTCCGTCCTTATATTCCTTGTAGTATTTTATTCATGTATTTATTTATTCCGAATTCCAATGGCAGACCAAACAAAACCCATTAGTATTTTAATAATTGAATCCATTGCACTTATATTTGTGGCAATTTTATTAATTCACGATTTCTTCAAATATGTTCTCAAAATTAATTTGTTGGACTTGATATTGAATGGATGGATTGACTGGTTTAAAAAACCGGAAGCTACAACTACCCCACCTGCCACTACTGCACCTGGAAGGACCACCACTCCTGCAACATGTATAACAACCTCCCCTACAGATTCACCGGAAGGAAAAGAAGTCTTCAATATTCGTAATAATTTATATACCTATGATGAAGCGAAATCAGTTTGTTCGATTTACGGTGCCAAATTAGCTACATATAAACAAATCGAGGATGCATACAATGGAGGTGCAGAATGGTGTAATTACGGGTGGAGTGACGGTCAGATGGCATTGTTCCCTACACAATACGCTACCTGGCAAAAATTACAGGACAACGCTGCACAATCCAGCGCATCTTGTAGTGATAAAAATACCACAGTCAATGCATGTGGAAGACCTGGCATTAATGGCGGTTTTATTAAAAACAAAAATGTAAGATTTGGTGTCAATTGTTTCGGTAAAAAACCGAAACCAACTACAGATGAGACCAATATGATGAATGCAAATATTGAGGATAAGATTCCAGAGTCTCCTGCAGATATTGAAATGAAAGCCAAGATGGATGTATGGAAAAATAATTCGGACAAATTCTTAGTTTTAAATTCATTTAATCGTAAGGATTGGTCTGAGTATTAGATACACACAGTGAACTCTCGAGATGAAACTACCGAGATGAAACTACCAATATCAAAATGATTTCTGTTATACATTACAAAAATCATTTTGTAAAAATACGTAAAGACAATATGCATATGATATACACATATATAATACAAATTGTTTCAACTCTATATTTGCACAAGTGTCATGTTTTCCTGTATTTTCTTGATTACGTTTTTCTTTTTTCTATTGCAATTATACATGATGGTGAATATGTTGGAAAATGTCGGATTGTTTCAACTATAAATACCAAAACCGAGTGAGAACAGAAGCAATAAAGATACAACAGTAATACTTGTATGTAATTCAACCTTTATAAGTAAATAATAGAGTGCGGCTAAGATACATAACCATAAAACAACCGTCAATACAATGGTAGAAAATATTTTATAGTCGATTTTAGTATCCATGTGTGCCGTCTATATTATCTGTGTATTTATTTTCTATACAGTCTGCGTGTTTTACGAGACGACATATGGGGTTTTCCTAAATTCTTACCCACTGAATAAAATAGCGAATCAAAAATATTGGGTCGAACTACCGAGTAATCGGATTCTGAGGTGTTATCTGGTTCATCCGAATCCGCATCCACGACAAAATCATCTGTATGATTATTTACAACCAATCCCAATGGAATCACTAATGTGTTATATTTGGGTTTGGTCATACAAGAATATCCTGCAACTGTATTATTGGGTCTATCTTGAAATTGGTAGTTATCATATATGGATGGAATACCTGATGATGTGCGTTGCATAGTGTTCTATAATATGTAAATACATATAATTGCGGTTGAGAGAACTCCTTTTTTCATATGAATGAAAATCAAATCATGGATTCATATGAAAATGTAAAAGCGGTTTATTAGTTACAGACGACGTGATTTGCGTGTAGACCTTCGTTTGTTTTTTTTGGAATGTCTTTTTGTTGGATTGTATAAATGGTTGGCAGCAATGAGAACAGCAGGAGCAGCAATGTCTGTTAAAATTCCTGCGCCAACTTGAACCTCACCTTCTAATGGGAGTTGTTCTTGTAATATTGGTATTGGTCCGCCGCCTCCAAGTTTTGCACCAGTATCAGGTAATTGCGTTACTTGGACAACCGAATGTTGAGGAGGTGTTGTAGTGGGTGTACCAATGGAACCTGCAACTTGGTTGGCAGTATTTATCATTTCGGAAATGCCCCCCATCATATCAGCTCCCCCTTTTTTTATATTTCTAAATTGTTTTTTTGGTTTGTATAAGTGATTCGCAGCAATGAGAACGGCTGGAACAGCAATAGTTGCCAAATCCCCTCCCTTCTTGGCACTTCTACGTTTTCCACCGCCGGTTCCATATTCAGATGTGCTTCCACCGCCTTTTTTTATATTTCTACGTGTTTTTTGCATTATATATTCAATATATATTTTATTTTGATATCGGAATTATCAACCAATCAATTGTCAAACAGATTGTAATTTCGTCGTATTTTTTTGTAATATTTGAAACAAAATGATAAACATGACTAAAAACATAATAATAAAGAAAATATTATACATGGCAATTATCCAAATATATACATAGATTTCATTGTATATCATACTAAATACGGATTTCATCATTTCTCGAACGTCTTTTTTTGTGTTCTCATCTTTAAAGAAATCAATACATGTTTCACGAAGGTTTTTCATTGGAATATACAATACAGAGGAGGATTCGTGTCTTATTATCATTTTGAAACATTTCTTTGTATGATATTATACGCAGGTAGGTAGGGGAACCTACGGTTCCCCTACCTGCTACGTAATATTTTTATTTTTTATATCTAGAGAATGCCTATACAATGAGTAAAATATATAAAACCACGGATGATTTCCCGTTTCAACAATTGAATATAGGCAAGCCCGTTTCTGCCCCAGGTGGAAATTTTTTTATTCGTTACTCGATTGATGAAACACCACTGTATATTCAACCACCCAAATGTTTAGTGAAACAGGTTCTCAACAAAACAGGCAAACGAATGTATTGTGATTTTGTATTTCACCAAGAGAACGAACAATTTATACGATGGATGGAAAATTTAGAAAACAAATCACAACAACTCATATTTAAAAATAAAAGTCAATGGTTTGAGAGCGATTTAGAGATACAAGACATTGAAAATTCCTTCACATCGCCTTTGAAAATATATAAATCAGGGAAATCTTACATTGTTCGCACCAATATACAAACCAGAAATGGGAAGCCGATTGTCAAAATCTATGATGAAGATGAAAAAGAAGTTCTGTTGGACCAAATCAAAGAAAACATGAATGTGATGGTGATTTTAGAAATTCAAGGAATACGATGTTCTCTGCGTAGTTTTCAAATTGAAATAGAATTAAAACAGATGATGGTATTGAAACCAGACGATTTGTTTGACACATGTATTTTAAAATCTAGGAAGGATACAAAAACAGATGATTTAGGAAATACTTCTGAACTACAACTACCAGTGCTGACCCAACCATCTGAACCACAACCACAACAGCAACCACAACCGCAACCGCAACCCTCACCTACAGTGGACTTATTTGAGCCAATCCCCGTGATGCCACACACGAATATTGTATCACAAATCCCACAAATGGATAAAATGAATACTATAGCTACAGATACATCCGAAGAACCCAATGTATCGACGGAAAATTATTTACCTTCGCATGCATCTCTTTCCGAACCATCCCATCCATCTGAATCAGCAGGTGTCTCTGCTTTCAGTGGTCCCGCAGTTGACTCGGATTCCATTGAATTGCGTGAGGTAGATTTTGATTTAGAAGAAATGTCTGAAACAGATACCATTTCAATAAAACAGAGAAAGGATGTATATTATGAAATGTATCGCGAGGCTCTCCAAAAAGCAAAAGTTGCAAAGGATTTAGCACTTTCTGCCTATTTAGAAGCAAAACATATAAAAAACAAATACATGTTGGACGATATAAGTGACGAAGAAGATTTTGAACAAGGATCCGGTGAAGAATCTGAAGAAGATGAGAACCAAGAATCCGAGGAAGCCCAGGAGTCCCACTAATTTTAGCAAAAATGAACGAACGAATTTAAAAAATAATTTTATCCGCCGTTTATATAAAGACAAATGTTAAAAAGTTTATCTCGTGGAGTTTCAAAATTTTTTACAACTGAAAGAATTATCATTTTAGTTGTTTTTCTCATTTTAGCATGGGGTCTTTGGACATACTCTGATTCTAAATTATTAAAAAAAGACAATATGGAAACCGGAACATCTGATGTAAAAGTTGCCGGTCCTGCTGCACCCCCATCCATACCACTTGCCCCTACCGTAGCATCACTTGCACCAACTGCTGGCGAAACATCAGCAACTACTCCTGGATACAGTTCTCAGACTGTTGCTACTCCGCAAGACCTTTTACCTAAGGACCAAAACAGTCAATGGGCTGCATTGAACCCTGTATCTCAAGGAAACATTGCTGCTCCTGATCTTCTCCAAGCTGGATACCACATTGGTTTAGATACTATTGGACAAACTCTTCGTAACGCTAACTTACAAGAACGTTCTGACCCTATTATCCCAAAATCCGCTGTAGGACCATGGAACCAAAGCACTATTGAACCTGACCTTGGAAGGGTTCCTCTTGAATTAGGTTCTGGTGCTCGTTAAATAGCGAACACACAAGACCTTGGATGAACATACAAGACCGAACACACGACACCGAACATAAGACACCGAACATAAGACACCGAACATAAGACACAGCCACGATATCATACAATACAAAATGATATAGAACTCATTCTATACCATTCAATCCAGTATTCAAATCCAACCGCAATATATTTTTGTAAGGTTTATTATCGAGACATAATATAAAATGGACAAATTAGATGTCTTCATATACGTGGTAATTATAGGAATAATATCTGTAGGAATATACATTTATTTAGTGAATCGAGACACGTTTGATTTAAAGTGTGTCATATCGACGGTAGACGGTAATAAATATTGCGTGCGTGACCGTAGAGAAGTAAATGCTGCGGCAGATATTCTTGCAAGAATCACTGAAAAATGCAAAAAACTCGTCGACTATGTGTATGCCAAATATCCTGAAAAAGACAATGTTCTCCGATTACATCAAGGGTTCAATCCACAACAAATCATGGAAACACTTCCAACAAGCGAATATACTGCGTATAGTGAGAACAAGGGAGAGAAAATAGCCTTCTGTTTGAATAAACGGAAACAAGACAATAATGATTTAATTGATGAGAACACACTTATGTTTGTTGCTATACATGAATTATCACATATTGCCACCAAATCCATTGGACACAAATCCGAGTTCTGGGAGAATTTCAAGTTTTTACTCACAGAAGCCAAAGAGGCTGGATTACATAACCCACAAGATTATAAAAAACAACCACAAGAATACTGTGGAATGAAGATACGCGACAGTCCATATTATGATACATAACAGCACCACCACGTAACATATATTATTATATTATATCTGCATATCATATAATAATAAAATACATTATGGAAACAATGGAAACATCCGTCATATCCTCCATACCCTCCATATCTACTATATCCTCCATATCCTATAAAATATGTTTACTGGGAAAAGACAACAACGTCAAAGAAATTATTGTTTTTTCAGGAGAGAACACGGAAAACACGTCGGAAATCGTATTTAGTGAAAAAGAACTCGAGTTTATTGAAACCAACCAGATTCCCGTGAAAACAATCAAACAGCGAATTCATACAGATGATTCTATTTCTACTATTAAGAATAAAATTGTAAAAGAATTGGATTTTTCAGTTTCCTATTACGAACTCTATTTATTTAGTCATATACATGCACCTCCTAAAAATATTGAGACGGTGTTTGCATCTCTTTCCGGAAAAAATGAATATATTACTGAAAATATTTTGAAACAGTTGTTTATAAATTTGGATATTTCCGATGAAAGTGTTCTCACCAAAATAAAAGAATCACATGATGGAGACAAATATTTTCTGGAAGACCTCCTATTTTTACAAAACGAATTATCCATTTTTAGTGCAAGCTACGCCAATACCAACAACACCATCGGCATAAGTATTGGAAAGCATTTTCACAAAACACATGATGAATTATTTTCCGTCAATCCATTTCATATTTATAGCACAACCCCTATTCAAAACTTACCCACGAATCCATTGGAATCCTTTGAGAACCAATTATTATTAAATAACAATGGCGCGAAATTCATAGACAATATCATTTATGTATGTTTTGCCGAAGATGTTCTCCAATATGCCACTGAAAATGATTTGAATACAGAAATTGTTACCTCGCTCTACTTTCCTTTTTTGAAAAACAATGATATTACGGATAAAGAAACACTAGAAACAGAACGAGAACATTTGGTCCAATTATCGAAAAAAATGGCATCCACAAGAGCCTTTGAACAATACAAATACGTAGATATGATGTATGATGTATTCAATGCACAAGTCACACCATTACCATATGTCTCGTCGGGTATTGACATCTTTTCCATCAAAATGCGTTCCGATAAAAATTATATATTGCCACTCGACACTATTTTCAAAAATATTCATTCCAGCAAAACAATACCCTTTATAAAATACAATCCAGGGATGTATTTGGAGAACATTTATCGCCTGTATAGCGAAGCCATCACGAAATACGGCACAAAAATCCCTGTTTTAAAATCCACGACTATACTGAAACTGAAAAAAGAAATGGGCATTAAAAAAAAACAGATATCCTTTTCCGTTGAAAATTCCGTTGGTGATTTCTATATGGATATCCACACAAACGGGGACGTGTATGTTTCCGGTAATAATTTCAAACAACCCATTCCTTTTGACAAGTTGGATGAAGTCATTCGTGGTGTAGTAAACCCCGTGATTTCTTACATCAATGATTTTATGCGGAAAAACTCGTATGAAATTCAACTGTTTGACAATGTTCGACAGAAGAGCGTCGAAGTGGAGTATTTGAAATTCTCGTTTTCATTAAAAATAAATACCAAATTCAATGTGTTGGAATATAAACACTGTATGTCCCCGGTATTTGAAATGTTCGGGAGAGCGACTTCTAGTGGACACACAAGTGTTATCGATGGCACCAACGCGGATATTTATCGCGGTGTAGAAATGCGGTTCAAACGTGTGGAAAATTATCGTATTTTGGATGAACAATATATTTTCATTAAAGAATTGTATCAAAACAGATATTCTGATATCCAAATCATGCGAGAACTGTCTGAGAAATATGGTCTGGATGATGAAGCCGCGTTCAGTAAATACGACGATTTTATAAAAGAAAATGAAAAGCTAAATGGTGTCATTGCTGTTGACAGCCCAGGGTTATTGGTGTATATGAAAATGATATCTTCGTTTGATGACATATTAAAAATAGAGGTCGACAATACCAACACGAAAATGTATATGGAATACGTAGATGTCATACAAATATATATAGATTCGCTGTTACGAATTACTCAAAATATAAATGTGCCGGAATATGTAGATGCCATGTGTAGACGCGCAAAAAATATATTGAAACCGTCTGAACCAGTGTCTCGTTTACCGAAATCCGCAGAAACCTATATGTTGGGGAATGTTGTAATGGGGGTTGAACCGGAAATAGAAGATATTATGTTTGAAGAACAGGAGGAAGAAGAACCGGTGGATTTTTCGGCATCACACACTAAAGCCACGGTGTTTGGTGATGATTATGAAAATGCCGAACTGAGCGAAATCGAAGATATTGAAGAATATGAAAATGATGAAGATTTTAAAGAATTATCTCCCATTCAGAGTAGTCCAAGTACAAACGACAGTAGAAGCGGCAGTGATAACGACAGTAGAAGTGGCAACGACAACAAACCTGACGAATCTCTCGAATCGCTATCTCCGATTGGAGTGAGCAAAGAATCCGAAGAGACTTTGTCTCCGATTCCGAGTAGTCCCAGTGCTACTGAATCTGCAGAGAAAGATTCTTCGTCTGATTTGATGTATTATGAAGAAGAGGAAGAGGAAAAAGAAAGCCCGAAATCAGTGCGTAAAGGCGGAGATTACAATATCGACGGCATGAGATTGGAAAACATATTTTTGAATAGATTAAAAGAAAGAGAACCAACACTGTTTGTTACAGAAGATGAAGACAATAAAATGGACGCTTATTCTACATTGTGTCAGGCAAATCAACAACGACAGCCCGTTATATTGAGTCAACAAGAAAAGGACCGTATCGATGCAAACGACCAAGAGAACCAATCGAAATCTTATAAACACGCCATTGAGTTTGGAAGTGACCCCAATAAAAAATTCTGGTATATTTGTCCGAGATATTGGTGTTTGAAAACCAATTCCGCGATTTCGGAAAAAGAAGTCATCGAAGGAAAATGTGGGGGTATTATACCGAAAGGTTCAAAAACGGTCCCCAAAGGAAAATATGTCTACGAATTCAACCACCCACGACAACATAAAAATGCAGACGGGACATATCGTGACAATACTCCCGGATTTTTGAAAACCAGATGTCTACCCTGTTGTTTCAAAAAAGAATGGAAAGACCAAGTCACGCGATACAATGAATGCACAAAGACAACCCAAACCGAGGAAGAAGCCGCAGCGGCAGCAGCGGACATGTCAAAAAAACCCCGACAAAAATTAAATAAAAAAGAGGACTACATCATAGAATTCAATCGATATCCAATTGAAGCCCAGAGAATGGGGTTCTTACCCATGTCTGTTCAATTATTGTTACAAACAGACAATATGCAATCCGTCAATCCAAATAACCGCAAATATTTGAACCCAGAAAAAACCACCCAGACATTATTAAGATATGGTGTAGAAAAATCCAACAAAAAATCCTTTGTAGGTTGTATTGCGGATATATATGCTTACAAAAATAAATTGACGGCATCCCCCACCATTCAAGAGATGTGCGATATTATTGCCGGAGCAATTACATTAGATGCCTACATGAAATATCACAATGGTTCTCTTGTTTCTATCTTCCGTCCTAAAAAATACAATCTGGAAGACATTGATTATTCCAAATATGAGAACACAGAGATTCATAAAACACTAGACACGTCGAATGAATTGCACATGGAATTTTTATCGAACCTAATTGCATCTTATGAGAACTTTGGGCAGTTCCTCAAAAATGAAAACTCGTATATTGACCATACTTATTTGTGGGATATTGTGTGTTTACCGAATCCAATGCTGTTTAAAACCGGGTGTAATTTGGCGATTCTCCATATTGTGAATAAAGACATTACCGACAATATTGATATTATTTGTCCCAGCTCAGCATATTCAACCACCCTGTATGATATTCGCAAAGAAACCGTTTTTATATTAAAACAAGACGAATACTATGAACCCATTTATCTTTTTATAAATGAAGTGAACGCTGCCAAAAACAAACGTAAACTCATGGTTCAAAAGACGTTTTTAGAGAAAAAATCCACTGCATTCCAAAATATTCATGCTATACTTCAGACCATTCGAAACTCCATACAGAATTATTGCCCGCCGAAATATAGCATGCCGCGAAAATACACATTTAAACGAAATATGAATGCAGAGAACCTCTACACACTTATCTCAAAATTTAATTTGGATTTTGTATGTCAGGTTCTCAATTATCAAGGAAAGGTCATTGGAATGTTTATTCGGTTTAAACGCATCGAAAATGCGGGTGTAGTCCTTCCATGTTATCCATCCTCGATGTTACCCAATTTGCCGATGAGATATATGGATGATATTTCTCTCTGGCAGTTGGATTACAGAACCACTGTAAAAATATTAAAAGAAATAAAAAAGAAATCCAAAGGAGCCATTTTGTGTGACCCCGTTTTAAAAATTGTAGAAGATGGTTTAGTAATAGGTGTTCTCACGGAAACCAATCAATTCATTATGATTTCTTCGCCGATGGAGAACATCGAGGACGAAATCCCGGCAATCACCGATGAAAACTATTTGATGGTAGACAAAAGCGGACCGACGGATGAAGTTCGCGAGAAAACAGTGAAAATGATTACACTAGAAACCCAGTTTTATACATCTTTTCGCACAACCGTTCGCTATTTATTAAATCAGTTCTCCAACAAAGCCGTTAAAAATAAAATCATAGAAATCATTGAGAACCCGCGATATCTACATAAATACAAATTAAAGAAAATCCAGGAAATACTACATCAAATATGCGACGCATATGTTTCATTTACTACATATGATGATACGACTCTTTTACGAATGGGTGAAATCACAGATTGCATCGTAGATGCAAAGAATAAAGTCTTCTGTATGACCCCTGCCGCAGAAACCGACGATGTGACGCCCATATTACTCCCGGAAAAACATTTATTGAGCGGATTTGATAATCGTAAAATATATTTTAGTCGGGTAGCCGACGAGTTGGTGCGATATAAACGAATTCAAACGTTCATGCTGAATACAAATGTATATTTAAATATCACCAATACAGAATACAAGGTGAATGAAGACGAAATTATTATGTTGGAAAGTCTGCTTACACCCGAATATTTAAACAGTTTGGAACCCTATGAATATGGTAAAAATGTTCAGCTCACGTATGAAAATGCAACTCCCATCCATACACAAACATATAATAATGAAATTAGTAGAGAAGCCCAGGAACAAATGATAACAAAAGATACGAATGTTGTTGAAATACAAGAAAAAATGAAATACGAGTGTATTGAAATGGTGTATCCAGTGATTGGAAGCGGCACATCTCAATGGAAGAATTTTTTTCCGAAAAATACAATGGAAATGCAGTTGATACAGTCAATTAAATGTAGTTTTTATCCGATTCTATATGTGTATAACAAAGTATATAATATGATGTTGACAGCTGAACAACTCAAGGAAATGCTCGCTGAAGAATATAGCAAATATTTCGAGAACGAGATGGTGAAAACTCGTGTGTTTGATTTGTGGATAAAACAAGGAAAAAAAGAAATGGTGAAACGTATTACTACAGGTAAAAATACATGGGAAACACTCGTTGCAGCTGAATTGTATTATTTGACAAACATCGATATATGGATATTGGCAAACAAGTTGAGGTTACCAATGATTCTGTTCAGCACAAAACCATTGCGGACCCTTGTAGAGACGGTAAATTGGTTGAAATTGGGCGACACCGATATGGAGAGCTCGATTTCCGAAGAATACTATTTTGTAAGGTCACCCATTAATCAACATACAAATGTATTACCACATTACACGATTATACAGACACCATTGAAATCCACATCGGATGAAATGATAAAGTTATTGTCTGATGCATCCCCCGAAAACACGGTTTCATTGAATTCTATATTAGGTTTCGAATCCGAAAACATGCAATAGAGACGTCTCAAAATTATTTTATTTTTGTATTTCACAAAAATAAAACTACGAGCCTTTACGAATCTCCACGAACCTTTACGAATCTCCACAAATCCGTTATGATATTATTCATAAAAAAACACACGAACATATCCACCACCTCCATTTTTTCCTGGTTGTGCAACATAATTGTTTGCAGCATAATCTTGACTTGTTCCGGCACCACCATTTCCACTGAAACCATAAGTGCTCAATACATATTCAAGTTCATTCAATTCAGACGGAGACAAGTGTCTAAAATCCCGAATTTTTGCTCCTTTTCCAGGATGTCCTCCAGTTACATGCCAAATACGTCCTTTTTTTACCCCATTGGCGTTTGCGCGTTCTCCCATAGTCCCCCAATTAGATTCTATACTATTAAATTTAAATCTTTCGGTTATTTTAACATCAACTGGCTTGATAGTCTGAGTGGGTATTGCTGTTTTTTTGGATTTTCTAAATGAAAATTCTTCTGTAAATCCTTCTTTTATTGAAATTTTTGCTGGAATTGGCTGGATAATGCCTCCATTCCCTACATCTTGGTTACATACTCCTCCATTACCTCCTCCACCACCAAAAGACCCCCCTACCTTGATATAATCATTACCAATACTGAATGAAGTGATTCCTCCATCCCCTCCCTTTGTTCCACCAGCACCAGCCGCACCCCCTGCACCAACATGAACTGAAAATGGGGTTCTTGGTGCTACATTATACATATCTGTGAATATTACCATTCCACTATTTCCACCAGCACCTCCTCCACCACCTGCCTCTCTATATCTATCTGACCGGGTATAACAATATCCTGCACCCCCGCCACCTCCACCACCTGCACCAACTATCAATACACGAATTTTTTTTGCCCAGAAAGGAACCACCCCATTTCCACTGCCTGGAGTGCTAAATTCATTGAATTTTTTATAATTCAATGTGATTCCTGGTTTATACAGAGTGCACGTTGTACCGTCTGGCACTAAAGCGGTATCAGTTGTATCTCCTGGATACACCTTATCTTTTTCTGATAATTGGTTATGAAAATGTCTTAATATTCTTTGAATTGGTATGTATTGTGCATTGGCGGAATCAATGAGTCCCATGTCTAAATAGGAAACAAACCCATTGCTCAAATCACCATTGCTCAAATCATTATAAAACTTTTTTACTTTTAAATTCAATTTATCGACTATAGCAACGTGGGGTTCATTGTAGGGTTCTAATACGCTTCCTCTTACAGCCAGATTTAATAACTGTATGTAATCCATGTGATTGTTTATTAATGGGATGGTTTCAGGCATACCTGTATCATTCTCGTCCGTCTTGGGCACACCAGCTCCACCATATGCAGCAAATATATCTTCCATACTCCTTTTTTCAATATTTCCAATGCTAGAAGCTAACCAACTAGCTAAACCACTTATTTTATTACAAAAATTGAAAGAAGAATCGACATTTTCATCTTTGTTGGTAATTAAGTAGGTCTGTTCTAAGAATGAACGTAAATTTGAAATGGTAGATACATCTATTCCATAAGAACTGTTACCAGGTATCATAGGAGGCATTGCCATAGGTTCTACTGTTGGTTTGTTTGACCATATATCTGATTTCAGTAGCGTATATAAAAATATAAATACGGCAATGAATATAATAATAAATAATAATATGTATTCTAATTTCATGTATCTAGATAGGTTATTTAATATATGATAGTATTTTATTTTGTTGCCAAAGTGTTGATAATCGGCAATGCTTTATCTAAAATTGGTTTCGAAATATAGTCGTAATAATTTAAATATTCCTGTTGTCTCCTTGACCCAGATGTTAATTCTAAGGCATTCTCTTCGTTATATAATGTATCATCTGGATTGAGCTCAGAATTGGTGATGTCTTTGGCGAGTTGTCCCAATATAAGAAGAATATACAATTGTTGGTAGTCATTCTGTGTTTGAATGGTCTTTGGATAACACATTTTTAAGTAATTGTATTGTCTGGATAATTCGTTATTCACAAACACAAAAGGGTCCAACACAATGGGTAAAGTACTGCCAATAAAATAGAGTTTGATAAAAGAACTACTATAAGAACTGATATCTGTTTTTATCTGATTCATATATTTTTTTAATAAAGTGTCATTGGTTGCTGGGGCAATTTCATTATAATTAATGTAGTCATCCACTGGACGTTTCATGGAAGATATAGCAGATTGCACCTTGTTGGAACTGTTATAGGGGTCAAACACTATATTCAAATTGTTTTTAATTTTGAAACGGTTGATTTCTTCTACATCGGTAAGACCTTCTATAATGGTGTTCTCGCATCTATTTTTCGACGGTAAATGATATATAATCACCAATACCATGGATATGATAATCATAAATATAAAAATAAAAAATATTCTTGTAAAGGAATTCATTTCTTACTATATTTACAGATATTTTTTCTGCAAACGATTCTTCATGGTCTCAAATATGTTACTGCACATTGTTCTTTTTCTTCCATTGTGCCATTGGAATGGTTTATACATTCGTGATAATTTTTTAGTAAATCGCGGTGTCTGTTTACGTGTTCGTTCTCGTTCTCTAAATTCGTATTTTTGGATTTTCCAAAGAGGCTGTCAACCATTTTGTGACCGATTGAGCTGCCTGCACCGAGAGAAATTCCTTGTAATAATGTAGTTCCTAAACTGGGCGTATCATGTTGTGTGAATGGTTTTACATTCATGTGTTTTGCTGGGGGCAGCGACTTCGACAGCGACTTCGACAGTGGCAGCTGCGGCGAGTGCGGAAGTGGCTGCGGCAGCGGAGGTGACTTGGACCTAGACGATGTATTTCTTCTCGGCATTATGTGATTATTATACAATAAAAAAATAAATTGTTTTTATTGTAGAAATATACCGGTCGTCGAGTTGCTCTAAAATCCCATATCGTAGTTGTCTTGGCAAATTCCTTCGTTTTCTTGATGAATCGATGCAATATTGTTTTTGATTTCAATATTTGATTTCGCGCATTCTGATTTCTTATCGGATTGTATGGATATATCTGCGGGTCCTTTCGCAATCTCAGCATCTTCTAATTTGTTGATTTCTTTCATGTCCAACACAACATTGAAAGCACCTGTTCCATAATAACCCATTTGACCACACATTACATTGGCAGATACACCACGCATTTCATCAAAATCCGCATGTCTTGCAGAGTGCAATAATATTTCTGTATGAACTTCAAAGGTTGCTTTTGCAATAGGACCAATATTGTCATTGTGTAAGCCGGAACGGAAAATCGCCACCATGTTTTTGGTGACGGACATTCTATCACACAGTAAACTCAAATGATGATAATTAATATATACATCACTGAATTCCATGACTTCTACAAATTCATTGTATAATATTTGTCTTGCAGCTTCAATACCTAATATATCGAACACTTCTGTAATATCATTTCCGTAGGTTCGGGATGCGTCTATGAAATCCATGGCAAGCACATCTAATAAATTGGTGCCGGTTGTATCCAACACCCAAATATCTTTTCGCACATATTTACCTTCTTCCTTGACAACCATGTTTTGCAATTTTCTTGGTAATACATTGTTGATACCATGCACACCTCTCAATACAATGTTCTGTAGTAGTTTGTCCTGGAAATTCTTTAATAGATAAATGTCGTCGCTTTGGTCCAATGGATGTCGAGACGCAGATTTGGTCTTTTTAAATACATCGGCGTTCAATCGAATACGGAAAACGAGATTGGAATCGTTGTAATCCGAATAAATACAGAAGATGTCTGGATTGGTGCTTTTAATCGCAAAATGAATATCATCCATGGTAATGTTTTTATCCAAGAGAGTTTCTGCATTGATTTCCATACGAACAATCCATTTTGATTTTTGTAGGGAGGTTCCCGCACCTGCGTCTTCATTACACTCTGATACCATATTCTCAAATGCATAGTATTTTTCCAAGAGGTCCTTGTCTTCTGTAATGTTAGAGGCTCGGTCGGATGGGTCAAAACAGATTTGAACAGATTTTACGACATCAATGAGTCTGGTATGCTCTAACATGTTTGCATATACAGATGCACGGTCCTTATCTAATTCATCCATTGGTTTCAAATGAACCGTTAAGGACGGATTTTTAGGATTCGATGTAAGACGCAAAATTTCTTCAATTCTCGGTACACCACGAGTAACGTTGGATTTGGATGCAACGCCACTCAAATGGAAAGTGTCTCTGCAACAAATACCATTATAACAATCAAAGTTACGAGTATGTTCAACAGTTAAATCATATGCATAATTTGTGGTGTTTTGGATTTCCTCGATATTTGTAATTTGGTCAAATAGTAAATCAGGCATTTTATCATTTCTATTTTCCATAACCAATTCACCATTTATTATGTTTGGGATAGTTAAATATGATTTATCATGTTCATACTTGAATGTTTGATTTAACAATTCTTCTAATTTTATCTGTTTTGCATGAATCGACAGATTTAATATTTTTGCTAATTTTTGTGATTGTTTGTTTCGTATTTCGAGTAAATAATGTTGTTTAATATTTGAACTACCTCTATTGTTTGTTTTTACAATGGATGGTTTTGTTATTCTAGAAGTTATACCAATGTTTTTCAATATCATCATTACATCTGTAAGCATTCTATGTGATGTAGAACATGCAGATATTGAAATTGGTGTTTTATTGTAACTTGATTTATGTATACAACCATCTCCACTGATATAAGCATCCAAAAATCCAGACAAACATTCAGAGTTTGAAAATACAATTTTATCGGAAACGAATTTCTTATGACTTAATTTACCACATAAATTTGCAATGATGTCACACAATACTGTATTATAAATACGAATATCCTGACTGGTCCATCCTTCATTATTTTTATTTTCTGATTTATATATTTTGGTTGTAATATTCCATTTCTTACAAAGTCGTTCAATTGGTTTTAAGTATTCCATGTCATTATTTGAAATAGATAGTTGATGTTTTGTCATACAACCTTCTGCACAATATGCACCAATTAAATAACCAAAATCGTAATCTAATGGTATATTACATGGAACTCTGTATTCGCAATTATTAACTAATTTCATATACACGCAATCTTCATGTATATTTTTATTTGATTTTGTTAATTTTACGAAAGAATCGCTCCTACCATGTGGTAATATAAATGTTTTCCCTGAATGTTTTGACCACCAATGATGCTGATTCATGACTTCTTTTGCTTTTTTATAATCACCTCCGTATAAATATTCAGTTTGTAATAAAATATCTCGTAAATCTAATTGGGTATTCGGTTTATATTCAAGAGATTTATTTGAAACCGGTAGATAATCGCCTATTTTTAAATCCTTGCCATTGACCCCTTGTATCTTTCCATCTACTAATTGTAAAATCGATTTTGCCTTTGTAATATTGATTTCACGACATCCTTTTGTAGTAATTTTCAACATGGTGTTTGTTCCATCCTCATTAATTACTGGGTGTTGTGTTACGGCTTCAATGCGAGTCCATACTGTTTCTCCCAATTCATTTGCAGAAGGTATTTCATAATACTCATTATCAATGCATAACTCGGCATATGTCGTATCTTTATCTTCCATGTATTCGACCTTGTTTGATTTGGATATATGTTCTTTCACAAAATCACCAATTTGCACTTTTTTAATTTTATTTTCATGATTTCGAACAACAATTTCAGTTTCGTATGTCACTGAATTCAGGGTCAGCTGTGTGGTCGGTTCACCAATCGATTGCCCTGCGATAACACCTACCATTTCTCCTGGATGGACAAGTGCTTGTTTGTATTTCAATACGACGGTTTCTAATAACAATTCAATTCCTTTGCGATGGAATCGTTTGTTCACCAACAAATCTTTGGGAGACAAATAATAATAATATAGAATTTCAAACAAAGGTGTGGGTGGGGCGAAATGCAATTTCTTCAACTTCTCAAATGTATTCTCGACCAATTCGAATGCATCCAGCGGAGTAATGTCTGTAATGGAATGACTATTGAGACCTAATTGACCCTGTATGTTTGCAATGATATGTTGGAATGCAACTGGAACGCGTACTGTATTCTCGTTTTTATATTTGAAGACATTTTTAACAATATCTTCGCGGATTTCCAACATTTTCTCAACATAGTCCTTGATTTTACGAATGGTTTCTGTCTTCTGTTTTCGAATACGAGTCATTGCTCCCTTGGCAAAGATATTAATAAGCTTGCTGTTTTCATCATGAATGCCTGGAATATCATAGTGTAAGTAAATATCTTCAACAGACATACCAACCAAGGGTATGAATTGATTTTCTGCTTTGGTAGAATCAAAGCCATCGTCTCCGTATGCGAATTGGACAATTTTTCCGCGATTGTTTCTGACCGTCATATCATATTCTACTTTCAAGTCTTCCAAACCTTTGATAAGTCTTCGCTGGATATACCCTGTGCTGCTCGTTTTTACGGCCGTATCAATGAGACCAATACGACCACCCATTGCATGGAAGAACAACTCGGGTGCCGTTAAACCAGAAATATAGGAATTTTCAATGAAACCACGTGCTGCAGGAGAATCATCAAATTTTTTGTAGTGCGGAAGAGTGCGGTCATCGAAACCATATGAGATACGCTTGCCATCGACGTTTTGTTGTCCCAAACAGGAAATCATCTGTGAGATATTCACAAGCGACCCTTTGGAACCAGATTCTACAATCATAAGGAAACGATTGTCTTTACTCAAACTCTTACGACCGATTTTACCGGATTGTTCAGTGGCTTTGTTTAATATATTATTCAAGTTCAATTCAAATTGAACCATGTTTGAATTAGATGTATCATTTTCGAAAATTCCCAAATGTAATTTGTCAATCTCATTTTGAACTTCCACCTTTTTATCATGAATGACTTGTAAAATTTGGTCCTGTGTTTTCTTATTGGCTATTAAATCACTAACACCTACACTGAAAGAACTGGATTTCATGTATTCTGTAACAATATTCTGTAAGTCATCTATGAAATTTGCTGCAGTCATAGGTCCATAATCGTTGAATATTCTGTGAATAATACCTTTGGTAGTAGATGCCAACACGGATTTTTCCATTTGTCCTCGAACATATTTGCCGTTTCTAATTTCCATAACATTATTAGATGTCTCAAAGTCTTCGTTTTCTTCAAACAGTTTGGTTTTGTATTTCAGGGTAAGCGGGGATATAATCTGTGAAAGCACATCAAAACTGGTGAGTGCGTTCTTATTTTCAAGAAGTGCATCCACATCTACATGCGAACACATCATGAGTAGATTCATTGCATCGCGTGGTGTTAATTTCACACCAGGGCGAGTAAATCTGTAAGACCCTAATAGCGAGTCTTGGTAAATGCCGATTATCGGCGCATTTGCAGATGGACTAATCATCTGATATGGAATAGCAGCCAAGTGTCTTAACTCGGTCTCTGCTAACACATTTTGGGGTAGATGCATATTCATCTCCTGAATAATGTTTTATAGGTTGTGAGCACACACAACCACCTTGACTTTCATCAAGGGTCGGACTATATCTTGTCCCACATCAGACTGACTAGGTCTTCATTTGTGAGCCGCGAGCATTTAGTCTCTGAACCGTCTCCATACTCTATCATAACGAGGTTAGGAGATTGGCTGCTGATTGCCCAATCCTATGCATTTTCACTATATCTGAGTTTTTTCTCAGCCATTTGCACATTTCTGCACAAACTTAGTAGCATAGGCTCTAAGGGGTTTCCAGCAATTTGGACGCGTTGCTAATTGATATGGAAATCAATTAACTAGAGAGTTATATCTGGCTATGAGAATAGCAGGTAGACATTCCACTGTTTTATCCTACTAAGTTTGTCTACAACTTAATAGGCAGCTCCCTGTTTGAGACAAGATTTATCTCCATCGAAATCCGCATTATAAGGGCGGGTATTGCATATGTTCATGCGAAATGAATCGCCTTGTTTCATGATTTTAACAATGTGACACATCATAGACATTCTATGAAGAGAAGGTTGTCTATTAAACAACACCGCATCTCCATCCATCATGTGACGATGCACAATGTCACCATTTTCTAATCGTATGGAATTTACATCCACATATTTCAACGAAATGGACTCTCCATTTTTTTTCTCTAGAATTCTTGCACCTGGATATATATCCGGACCATTCTGTATGAGTTTCAAAAGAAAGTTGCGGTTGCGGTCATTCACGGTGACCGGTTTCGTGAGATTTTTCGCAATTTTCATGGGAACCCCCAATTGATAAATGGACAAATTGGGGTCACCTGTAATGACCGACCTGGCACTGAAATCCACGCGTTTTCCCATTAAATTACCGCGAATACGACCATTCTTGGAGTTTAATCGGCTCATGATACATTGAAGAGGACGACCCGAACGTTGCGCCATGGGAACGGTTCCTTTGATTTTATTGTTGACAATCATCGCTACCAAATACTGTAAGACAGAGGTCAAATCGTCAATCACTTTGGCAGTGGTATCCGGTTTTTGCATTTTGTCAGACAGGTCCTTGTTTGTTTTGATAATGCTCTTATAAATATGAGTCAAATCATCCTCTGAGCGTTGTTGTGCATCATGTTTGACGGATGGACGCACCGCAGGAGGGGCAATCGGAAGAACTTGGCAAATCATCCATTCCGGTCTCGACCAAACCGGACTAAATCCCATGAACGAAATGTCTTCATCCGAAATGCGGCGGAAAATCTTCAACAAAATTTCAGGTGTTAGACGAATATTTACTTTTTGGGAAGTATTGTTTCCACTGACGACAATTTCTTCCCATATAGCATATATTTTTTCAAATCCCTCCAATTTGAGTTTGTCGGGTTGTTTGCATCCACAACCATCCTCGATGGATTCGCCGCAACGTCTGACTTTGCTTGCAAGTGGTGCGACATATGCCCATCTTTTTTCTAATGGATAATCTAGTATGTGTTTGTGTTGATTTTTGTTAATGAGTAGTTTACTGCATTTGAAACACACGCATTTGACGATTTTCATGATATCCTTGATGTGTTGGATGAATAAAACCGGACGAGCCAATTCTACATATCCAAAATATCCAGGATTATGAATATACGTCAATCCATCTGTAGGACAAACCAAGCCCGGTTCAAGAACTCCCATTCGAGGGTCAAAGAGTCCTTCTGCAGAAGGTTTGTTGTTTACGTATGTATCCGAATTTTTGATTTCAACTACTGCATTTTTTTTTATTTCTTCGGGTGACAAAATACTAAACTGTATTCCAATGATTCTTGATGGAGCTGATTTCATTTTGTTAAAAGACATGTAAATCGCTATACTATATACAAATACAATATTTAAATGATTTACTTTCAATTTTGTATAAAATTGAATAAACTTTTTTTGCGTTTGTAAAGAATACAAACAAATATAGTAATATTAAAATGACCATTAAAACTACCAACGTTTCCTCCGCCAACCGTAAAAGAGATGAAAAATCCAGAGTTCGTAAGAGAACGGATTCTGATTCAGACTCATCTTCCTCTGAAGAAGAATGGAAGACTGATTCAAGTGAGGATGAAGAAGAAGACGAGAACAGCTATGAAAGTGAAGAACAAGATTTTGATAGAAAAAAATACAAAAAGTTTTTGGCAAAAATGTTTCCTTCCAAATACTCTAAAAATTTGGCTTCTGAAGAAGAAGACGATGAAGAAGATGAAGAAGAAAGCGATGAATCTGTCAAACACAAAAAATCAAAAAAGGTCCAAAAAAAACATTACAAAAATAAATCCGACAAAAAATCCGATAAAGAAAAAGAAAAGAAGGCATCCAATAAATCAAAGTCCAAATCGAAAACCAAAAAGTCCAAATCCAAGAAAGTTGAGGAATCCGAAGAAGAAAGTTCAGAAGAAGAGGAATACGATGACGAAGATGAGAACAACTCCGAGAATAGTGACAGTGACAACAGCAGCGATAGCGATAGTGATGATTCGGAAAGTTCGGATGATGTCAAACAAAAAAAAGAAGGTAAGATAAATATTATATTGTCTCTAGGTGGAAATGGAAAAGACGACGATGATTATGCAGATGAATATGCGGATTATTTCGGTCACGACGATGATGAAGAAGAAGAGGACGACGATGATGATGACGACTGTGATACGGATGACGAAGAAACATTTATGAAAGAGAAATTCGAGAAAGTGGTTCAACCAGACCAAGATTCCGATTCAAAAACTAGTAATGAAAAGGACAGTAAAAAGGATAAAAAGAAGAAAGATAAGAAAGACAAAAAGAAAAAAGAAGAAGAGGAAAACATTCCAGTCGATATTGAATCCGAATACATCGAGTTACTTGAATTAAAAAAAGACCTTACCAGAAAATTACATAAAAATCCGAAAAGCAAAATACTCAAAAAGGCAATCGATGAATGCTCAGAAGACATTAAGAAACTAGTGAAAGATGCTCGTAAAAAGAATACAAAGGAATACAAGAAATTGTTGTCAGGTGATAAATCCAAACCCAATGAAATGAATTATTTCAAAAAGAAAATGTCCAATGCAGAACAGTTGAAAATCATGAAAGAATTAAAAGAAGTCAACCAATTTATTGACATTGAAAAACCATACAGATTGGCTCTCTTGGAATCTACCATTCCACCTAAACTAAAAGCGATTGCCATGCAAAAGTTGAATATGCTTCGCATGATGGATGAATCTGACAGTGAATATTTCAAATTGAAAAATTGGGTAGATACCTTCATGAAAATACCCTTTTGCAAATACAGTAATTTGAATATTTCCATGAAAGACGGAATCGACAAGTGTCATGAATTCATGATGAATGCAAAGGATGTGTTGGACAATTGCGTGTATGGTTTGGACGATGCAAAATTACAGATATTGCAGATGTTAGGTCAATGGATATCGAACCCAGATGCCATGGGAACTGCCATTGCGATTAAAGGACCCCCTGGAACAGGTAAGACGACATTGGTAAAAGACGGAATTAGTAAAATATTAGGTCGCGAATTCATCTTCATACCCCTGGGTGGTGCAGGTGATGCCAGTTTCTTAGAAGGTCATTCCTATACATACGAAGGAAGCACATGGGGTAAAATTGTGCAGAGTTTGATTAACTGCAAGTGCATGAATCCTGTGTTTTACTTTGACGAATTAGACAAAATTAGTGATACACCAAAAGGAGAAGAAATTACAGGAATTCTCACCCATTTGACAGATACCACACAAAACTCTCAATTTCATGACAAGTATTTCTCAGATGTGGACTTTGATTTGAGTAAGTGTTTGTTTATCTTCAGTTACAATGATGAAAGTCGAGTCAATCCTATTTTGAAAGACCGTATGTATAATATTCATACAAAGGGTTATGATTCGAAAGAAAAAGTGGTTATTGCCAATCAATACATGTTGCCAAAAATAAGAGAACAAGTTGGATTTAAAAATGACGAAGTCGTTATTCCAGAAGATACCATCAAATACATTACTTCATCACAACATCTTACACAGAATGAGGCAGGTGTTAGAAATATGAAGCGTTGTTTGGAGATTATTCACACAAAGTTGAATTTGTTCCGATTGGTGAAATCCGACGAAAACTTATTTTCCAAACAAATTGATATTCGCGTGGAATTTCCATTTACGGTTACCAATAAAGATGTAGATGTTCTCATTAAAAATGAAGAAAAACAATCCCAGAGCATCTTATCGATGTATATTTAATCGAATCCCATACCATACACATAACATAACATATCATATCATACCATACCACACATCACATCATAACATATAATATCATACCATATCATACCATACCATACCACACTATAAACCTATAAAAACCATATAAAAATATTTTTTTATATGATGTAATGACAGTGTATCCGAATAAGGACGAATTGATAGAGTCTACTACCTCAACTGATTTGGAACCATTGGAAGAAACCGAATGTTGTTGTCATCATCGAATTGTGGAAGATTACATTGATGTAGACCCAGATAGAAGTATCAAAATTTTTTATTGTGATACATGTTATATCACAGTAAATGAGGATGGGACGGCTTACACAGATGAACCACCAATAATACTGGGAGAACCAGTCGAGTTCATTCCTCTAGTAGATAACTGAGCTTTCATTTTTTCTGTAAGACAAAGAGACCCACGTGAGTTGGTGTATCCATATCCTTGGCAGGTAAGAGAACCCTCAGCATCGGAATAGATATCAATCGAAATTGGTTTTGCATTGGGGTCGCAGAATATTCCAGCACCTTCATATCCCATGACACTTTTGCATCCAGATTTATCGGTTTGAATCAGATAATTGGATGACCCACCATCTAACGCAGAATTATTGGAGACAGTAGAATATTCTAAAGGTAATGAACCGAATGCTTCAAATCTGGCATGGTTGCTAGAAATACTAGAAGAGTAAGGGATGTATGTGGGAGTAGACGAGAACCACAACGATATTAAGATAATAATTAAAAATAGAGAAAACACAATTAACATATCCCTTTTCATTATGAATATACATAATAAAAAGATTATAATTTTACTAAATGCCTCCGTTTTCATCGAGGTCCGACATTATCGTTTTTATTTTTTTTACATTTTCTTCACTTTTGTATTTGAGAATTGTATTATGTATCATATTGTATAAAACGGGGGAAAAATAAATAAATATTGCAGCGAGGGCTATAAATAAAAAAATGAATACAAAAACTGAATACATGAGTTGTCTATTATATACACACCCGCTATATAATTATTTTGTTTTTTTGATTGCATCCTCGTTGTCATCCTCTTTTGGTTGTTTTATTTTAGCTGCATTAGATTCTTTTGTAATGGTAGTAGGAGCCGTAGTATTTGCAGGTGTAGATTTTATAGTATTTGCTGGGTTTATTGAAGAACTGGCAGCCGTTGTTGTCGCTGCTGTCGCTGCTGCTGTCGCCAATTTCTTTTTTGGAGTTGGTTTCAGTGGAATGGTTGGCGCGGATGTTCTCAATGTCCCCTTTTCAATATAGGTGTTGGAAAAATATTTTCCACCCAGATTTTGGATATAATCTCTGTAAGACGACACTGTATCAACCGTGTTTTTAATGAATTTCTTCGCATCATCTTTTAGTTCATCCAGAGAAACCTTGTAGTTTTTGGTATAAATAGGAAGAATATGATTTTTGCGATTCTTGTCTGATTTATAATTGTAGTAAATTGCGAAAAATACAAAACATACGAGCGCAACCATGCAAATAATTACACTGTAAGAAAACGATTTTTTAGGAATAGGCAATGGAGAGGGTATTGGATTAAGTTCAACCGGCAAAGACACAGGAGTCGATGTTTCTGAAGGTATTATTTCAGGATATTTAGCAGGTAATAATGGCGGTTCAATCGGTTCATATAATGGTAAGTATTTTGGTTTAGGGTCAATTAACAATTTTTCCATTTGTAATATAATATATTTGCAGTAAAAAATAAATATAAATAATCGACAGTATTATATATATATGTCTAAAATCACACCCGAAGAAAGTTTAAATTTAAAACGTCTATTAAAAGAATCTGAAGCACAAGACAATACAGAGT
>Ga0209135_1000095_pt1 | contig 30632 bp, 27 predicted proteins | sample LauGreSBDMM110SD_4_FD_187570 | JGI IMG/M metagenome (GOLD analysis project Ga0209135, IMG submission 187570) | Freshwater lake microbial communities from Lake Michigan, USA - Su13.BD.MM110.SD (SPAdes) (version 3) | ecosystem: Environmental > Aquatic > Freshwater > Lake | place: Lake Michigan... | reverse complement strand
AAGTACGTGAAAAGTTCGCTGAAGGCTTGGTGGGTCGTCCTGAGTTATTAGCTTCTGAGTCGGCGGCTTATCATGGCCCTGGCACTTGTACTTTCTATGGCACTGCCAATAGTAACCAAATGCTGCTTGAAGCCATGGGCTTGCATGTTCCTGGGGCGGCTTTTGTTCACCCCCATGATCCATTACGCGCCTGCTTAACGCGTGAATCTGTCCGTGTGGTCTTGGAAAATACTTACCAAAACCGTTATATGCCGATCGGTCGCATGGTTGATGAGCGCGTCATTGTAAACGCGATTGTGGCTTTATTGGCAACGGGCGGCAGCACTAACCATTGTATCCATTGGGTGGCTGTGGCGCGTGCTGCGGGCATCATTATTGACTGGGCAGATTTTAATAAGCTTTCTAAAAACACCCCATTGTTGGCGCGTGTTTATCCAAACGGTAAAGCTGACGTGAACCAATTTCAAGATGCGGGCGGCCCATCCTTTGTAATTCGCGAATTGGTTGAAGGCGGTTACATGCATGAAGATGTGCAATCTGTCGTGATTGGCGGCTTACGTGATTATTGCAAAAAACCACAAACGGATGGCACCAGCCTGAGCTGGATTGATTTACCAGCAGAGAGCCCGGACGAAACAATCTTACGTACATCCTCCAAACCCTTTAGTGCTTCTGGTGGATTGCTATTGTTGCAAGGCAACCTTGGCCGCTCAGTGATTAAGAGTTCAGCGGTCCCTGAAGATCGTCATATCATTGAAGCGCCAGCCGTGGTGTTTGATGCACAAGAGGAATTATTAGAAGCTTTTGAGCGTGGCGAATTAGAAAAAGACTTTGTGGCTGTTGTTCGCTATCAAGGCCCTAAATCGAATGGTATGCCAGAGCTTCACAAATTAACGCCGCCATTGTCTGTGCTTCAAGGCAAAGGTTTTAAAGTCGCGATTGTGACCGACGGACGTATGAGCGGTGCATCAGGCAAGGTGCCTGCGGCAATTCACTTATCTCCAGAAGCATCTGCTGGTGGTCCAATTGGCAAGATTCGTACTGGCGATATTATTCGTTTGAACGTCATTGCGGGCACATTGAACGCCTTGGTAGATGAAGATACCTGGAAAGCGCGTCATATTGAAGAGTTAAGTGATACAAAACGTTTTGCCAATGCGCATGGCATGGGACGTGAACTGTTCGGGGGAATGAGAAGCAATGTGCTCACCGCCGAAGAAGGCGCAGTCACCTGGTTGTAAAATAATTGATTGATAATGCGTTGCTTTCGCCTTCCGTGCTAATCGTACTGTCTGCGCGAAAGCGCTTTGTCTGAATCAATTTTGAGCTGTTTAAGCGTTTTGAAACAGATTCTTGAGAATATTAAAGATTATTAATTAAAAATAAAAGTAGATAAAAATGAACACATTAGATTTAGCAAAAGAAGGTCCAGTTATTCCCGTTATCGTGATTAACCGTGTTGAAGATGCGGTGCCGATGGCTGAGGCTTTGCTCGCAGGCGGTATTAAAGTACTTGAGGTGACTTTGCGTACCTCATGTGCATTAGCTGGCATGGAAGCGATTGCTAAGGCATTGCCTGAAGCGATTTTGGGTTCTGGTACTGTGCGCAACAATAAAGATGCACAAGCTTCTAAAGATGCTGGTTGCAAGTTTGCAGTGAGCCCAGGTTACACAAGCGAGTTAGGTCAATTTGCACGTCAAATCGGTTTGCCATTGTTGCCAGGTGTTTCAACAGGCTCTGAAATCATGATGGCGAACGCGGATGATTATTACTTCTTGAAGCTATTCCCAGCAGTTGCAGTGGGGGGCATTAACTTACTTAAAGGCTTTGCCGGTCCGTTTGGGGATGTGAAGTTCTGCCCAACGGGCGGCGTAACGGTTGAATCAGCCCCGCAATTCTTATCATTACCAAACGTCGTGGTATGCGGCGGTACGTGGCTCACGCCCGCGGATGCTGTTGCACGAGGTGATTGGGTGCACATTACAAAATTAGCCAAAGAAGCTAGCGCAATTAAGCCTGCCTAATTCAGTTAATTTTAGTTTGTTATTTATTTTTTCAAGTCCGAACCTATATTCAGCAAAGTTGCTGGATATAGGTTTTTGAGTTTTTTGTAAGGCGCATCATTAATGCAGCCATTGTCTGAATATAAGACGCTAGTATTTGATTGTGATGGCGTTGTGCTCAACTCCAATCAGCTTAAGATACAAGCTTATTACCATGTGGCAATCAAGTTTGGGGCGAGTGAAGTTCAAGCCCAAGCTTTGGTTGATCATCATGTGAGGCTAGGTGGCATTTCACGCTATCCAAAGTTTGAGTATTTTTTGAGCGATATTATGCAGCGAGCAGTCACAGACCAAGCGATGCAAGGCTTGCTGGATAGCTTTACAACAGAAGTAAAAAGGCTGCTAACCGATTGTGAAATAGCACCAGACTTGATGCGTGTTCGCGAGGCGAACCCAAACGCAAAGTGGATGATTATTTCGGGGGGCGACCAAGCAGAACTGCGAGACATATTTCAGCATCGCGGCATTGATACACTGTTTGATGCGGGCATTTACGGTAGCCCTGATAATAAAGATGCGATTTTGGCGCGCGAAGTTGGCTTGGGGCATATTACTCAGCCAGCATTGTTTATTGGCGATAGTCGATATGACCATCAAGCCTCCACTAATGCGGGTTTGGATTTTGTATTTTTGAGTGCTTGGACTGATGTTGAAGGCTGGCAAGACTATTGTGCCACCCACAAAATTGCGGTTTTTAATCACCTTGGCAATTTGATTTAAAGTTTGATTTGAGCGTGATTTATTTTAAAAAGGTTAAGCTAATTTCATGACGAAATTTACACCACCGAAAAAGCTTTCCGTTGTCGTGCCCGTGCGTAACGAGCAGGATAATGTGGCGCCCTTGATTGCTGAAATTGATGCGGCACTTAAAGGCTTTACGCATGAGATTGTGTATGTCAACGATGGTAGCACGGACGAAACCCATGTCCGTTTGCAGCAGTTACAAACGCAGTATCCACAATTGCGTATCGCGCGCCATGCCAACAGCTGTGGTCAAAGCACGGCGGTGCGTTCAGGCGTTAAGGCTGCTAAGTACGATTGGGTGGCAACGCTAGACGGCGATGGACAGAACGACCCAGCAGATATTCCTAAATTGATTGCTGCTTTAGAAGAGGGCGTTTGGTTGGTGGGTGGGAATCGTCGTAAAAGCAGACGCGATACTTGGATTAAGCGTATCTCCTCAGTGATTGCCAACACAGTACGCTCAAAAATGCTGCGTGATGACACGCCAGATACAGGCTGTGGATTGAAATTATTTAATAAAGCTGTATTTTTAGACTTGCCTTATTTTGACCATATGCATCGCTTTTTGCCTGCATTGATTAAGCGTGCTGGCGGCCAAATTCGTTCAGTTCACGTTAGTCATCGTAACCGTGAGTTTGGCAAATCTAACTACGGTACACTAGACCGCCTGATGGTTGGCATCGTTGATTTGTTTGGGGTGGCATGGTTGCAACGCCGCGCTAAACTGCCGGTCATTGTTGTTGACGAAGCATAGTAAGAAAAAGATCCAATAAAAAGATCTAAATAGGAAACAATATGGAATACGGCATCACCCCTTTTTTTCAGCACATTGTCGAGTCAGCGCAGCATTTTTTTAGCACCACATCACAAGTTGATTTGATCTGGCTTTGCGTGGGCTTGCTTGGGCAAGTGCTCTTTATGATGCGCTTTATCGTGCAATGGCTGCATAGCGAGCGCCATCAAAAAAGCATTATTCCTGTGAGTTTTTGGTATTTCAGTTTAATCGGCGGGCTAACTGTATTGCTTTACGGGATCCATAAGCTGGAGCCCGTGATTATTCTTGGGCAATTGCCTGGCACCTTTGTTTACGCAAGAAACTTAATCTTGATTAGGCGCCATGAAAAAACACAAAAAAAATTAGAAGAGGGTGCTGCTTGAAAATTCTTGTCACAGGTGCCGCAGGATTTATTGGGCATGAAACCACACTTAAATTATTAGCGCGTGGCGACACGGTGGTGGGTGTTGATAATCTTAATGATTATTACGATGTCAGCCTCAAAGAAGCACGTCTTCAAGATATCGTCAAACACCCACAAGCAAGCAATTTCAAATTTATTAAGCTCGACTTGGCTGATTCTTCAGCAACAGAAACCTTATTCAAAGCAGAACAACCAGAGAGTGTCATTCATCTCGCGGCACAAGCGGGAGTTCGTTACTCACTGCAAAATCCACATGCTTATGTACAAAGTAATTTGGTGGCTTTTACTAATATTTTAGAGGGATGTCGTCATCATAAAGTTGAGCATTTAGTTTATGCTAGCTCATCGAGTGTCTATGGCGGTAATACCAAGTTGCCTTTTAGCGAGCAAGAGACTGTTGACCATCCCGTGAGCTTGTATGCCGCCACGAAAAAGGCTAATGAACTGATGGCGCATACTTATAGCCACTTGTACGGTATCCCAACTACCGGCCTTCGTTTCTTTACCGTTTATGGCCCTTGGGGACGTCCTGATATGTCGCCAATCTTGTTCGCCGATGCCATTCTCAACAATAGGCCAATCAAGGTATTTAATCACGGCGACATGATGCGCGATTTCACCTACATCGATGACATTGTCGAAGGGGTGGTGCGCGTGTTAGATAAGCCTGCAACGCCAGAAGCTGGTAGTAATGTGCCTTATCGAATTTTTAACATTGGTAATAATGCGCCAGAAAAGCTCATGGATTTTATCGGCACTCTTGAAAATGCTTTCGGCAAAGTGGCTGAAAAAGAATTTTTTCCCATGCAAGCGGGCGATGTAAAAGCCACCTATGCAGATACAAATGCGCTAGAAGCTTGGGTTGGCTTTAAGCCATATACGCCATTAACAGATGGCATTGCCAAGTTTGTCACTTGGTATAAAGATTATTACAGCAAGTCTTAGTATTTTAGAATTAGTGTTTTAGAGTTATCGAATCAAATGAATCACGCTTTCGGGCGTGATTTTTTTTAGACATTGCATCTGTTCATCTGGATTTTTTAGCGGGCAAGTCCGCTCAAAACAAGGGCTGCAAGGCAGGCCAAGATATTCAATATGAGACTTATCGCTCATTGGCGGGGTGTGGTGCGGGGTGCTTGAGCCAAAAATGGCGATGAGGTTTTTATCTAAAGCCGCGGCAACGTGCATCAGGCCTGAGTCATTGCTGATGAAGGTATCGCACAAGGCCATTAAATCTATCGCTTCGCCTAATTTAGTTTTGCCGCCTAAATCTAAACAATGGTTATCTGTGCGTTGGTTAATTTGCTTGGTGTATGGCACATCTTTTTCAGAGCCAAATAGCCAAACCTCCCAACCTTTAGCAAGCGCGGCTTTTGCAGCCTCAGCGTAATATTCAATCGGCCAGCGTTTAGACTCGCCATATTCAGCCCCTGGGCATAAGCCGAGGACTTTTTGAGATGGTTTGTGATGGCTAATTTTAGCTAAGGTTGCTAAAGCATTCTCATGGTTGGCTAAGAGTTTTGGGTTGGGTAGTGTGCTTGGTAATTTTGCATTTTTAGCCAAACCCAACGTCACAAAACGATCGACTGTGCGCGGCAGTTTGGCTTTATCTAAAGGTCGAATATCGTTAATCAAACCAAAGCGCATTTCACCTAAAAAACCGGTGCGGCGAGGAATGTTCGCCGCAAAAGGCAGAATGGCAGACTTGAGTGAGTTAGTCAGAATGATGGCTTGCGTATAAGCCGCTTGGCGTAAGCTTTTGCCAAAGCGGATACGCTCCCAAAATGCAAATTCACCGTGCTTGAATGGCAGTGTGATGGCATTTGTGACTTCCGGCATGCGCGCTAAAAGCTGCAATGTCCAAGCGGGTGCAGCGACATCAAGTTGGCAGTTTGGATTTTGTTGTTTGAGGGTGGTGAAGAGGCTTTGTGCTAGCACCATGTCACCCACCCAAGCGGGGCCTAAAATGAGGATTTTTTCAAAAGCTGGTTGGGTGTTTTGCACAGAATGAGTAATGACTTATAAAAATTATTGTGCCATTTTTTCAATTATTTTGCTTGTGCTACGACCTTGCACCAATGGAATAAGCTTTACTTGTCCGCCCCATGATTTTACTTCAGTGCCGCCTACGACTTGATTTTCAGTGTAGTCGTCGCCTTTGACAATGAAATCAGGCTTAACCATATTAATGAGGTTGAGTGGCGTATCCTCATCAAACAGAATCACGGCATCGATGGCTTCTAATGCGGCCAACACTCGCGCTCTGTCATTCTCATGAATCACTGGTCTCGTTGGGCCTTTTAAGGCGCTAACTGATCTATCGGTATTCAAGCCAAGAATAAGTTTGTCACCCGTCTTTTTAGCGGCTTCTAAGTAAGTGACATGCCCAGCATGGAGCAAATCAAAGCAACCGTTGGTAAAGACAATTTTTTGTTTAGCGGCGCGCCAAGCGTCTACTTTTAGCTTTAGGCCTGCTAAATCAGTAATTTTATCGGCTTGCTCTGAGGAGTTTTTAGCGGTGAGCTCGTGGAGCAATTCATCTAATTGGATAGGCACAGTGCCGACTTTACCCACCACGATGCCAGCCGCGGTATTCGCGAGGCTAAGGGCATCTTGTGGGCTGAGGCCATGGATCAGCCCTGCCGCTAAAGTGGCAATCACTGTATCGCCAGCGCCTGACACATCAAATACCTGCTTGGCGGTTGCGGCAATGTGATGTTCATTGGTTTTATCAAATAGCGTAATGCCTTCTTCGCCGCGGGTAACCGCTAAAAACTTTAGACCTAAATCTGCTTTTAGTTTTTTAGCGCCAGTTAATAAAGCGTGAGTGTCGTTCATGTTCACACCACAAGCTTCAGCGGTTTCTTTCTTGTTTGGAGTGAGCGCGGTTGCGCCTTTGTATTTACTGTAGTCCTGACCTTTTGGGTCGGCCAGCACAGGGATGCTCGCCTCTTTACAGGCTTGAATAATAGATTGGCAAACATCATCACTGAGCACGCCTTTGGCGTAGTCTGACAAAATCACGATAGAGGGTTTTTCGTGAAGCGCGCGTGTGATTAACACATGCAACTCAGCATTTTCTTCTGCGCTAAATTTGGCTTGGCTTTCTTGGTCTATCCGCACGATTTGCTGATGCGAACTCATCACTCGTGTTTTAGCAATTGTTGGGCGGCTTGATGATTGAATGACTGCCTCAGATTTGATGCCTAGATGGTTAATCAAAGCGAGCAAGGTAGTCGCTTCTACATCCTCGCCCACACAGCCTGCAATGCGAGTGCTGATACCCAGGTTAGCTAAGTTAGCCGCTACATTTGCTGCGCCGCCTGCGCGGTCATTTTGTTGTTTGAGTAATACTACGGGCACGGGGGCTTCTGGGGAAATGCGCTGTACATCGCCAATTAAATAGCGGTCTAGCATGAGGTCGCCAATGACCAGCACCCATTTATCTGATTCGTTGAATAACTTCACGGTATTAATGAGGTCTTGGTTCATGGTTTTATGCTTAGTCTTATTCTTAGTTTCTATTCTGATTCCAACAAGTCGCACAAGCTATGACCTACAAAAATATGCGCTTCTTGCACGCGGGCAGTCTCGCTTGATGGCATCACTAAGTTGTATTTGCAAAGTTCAGACATCTTGCCACCCGTGCCACCAGTGAGACCAATCGTTGTTGCGCCTAATTTATTTGCTTCTTCAATCGCTGTAACTACGTTTTTGCTATTGCCCGAAGTAGTAATACCTATCACCACATCTTCAGGGCGGCAAAGTGCTTCAATTTGCCTTGCAAAAATATAATCATAGCCATAATCATTGCCCACAGAGGTGATGATGGAGGTGTCTGTGGTGAGTGCAATGGCTGCTAAGCCGCGACGCTCTTTTTTGAAGCGCCCAACAATTTCTGCCGCGATATGTTGGCTATCTGCCGCGCTCCCGCCGTTGCCCATGAGCAAGATTTTACCGCCGCGTTTGATGCAGGCTTTTAGCTCTTCTGCAACGAGGGTAATTTTCGGAATTAAATCGCCGAGCTTGGCAAACATCGCTTGATGGTCGGCAATGGCATTTTTTAAGTTTTCTGATGAAGTCATGATATTTTTATATAGTTAGCAATATAGGTTTTAGCAATAAGGATCAGCTTGCAAGAGGTAGTTTTGCACGTAGTCGCGCACGCCTTCTTCTAGCGTATGGAATTTTTCTGTGTAACCAGCATCTTCAAGTTTTAGCATTTTGGCCTCGGTGAAGTATTGATACTTGCCGCGCAAGTCTTCTGGCATATCGATGTAAGTAATATTGGGCGCTTTACCCATGCTGGTCATTACCGCACCAGCGAGGTCTTTAAATGCACGCGCTTTACCTGTGCCGATATTGTAAATGCCAGACCCGCATAGGTTATTGACAAAGTGCACTACAGCGGCGGCTGCATCTTTGACATACACGAAATCACGTAGCTGCATGCCATCTTCATAGCCCGCTAAATGGCTTTTGAATAACTTAACGTTGCCTTCAGCTTTAAACTGATTAAAGGTGTGAAAAGACACGCTGGCCATGCGTTCTTTGTGATATTCGTTAGGGCCGAACACATTAAAGAATTTAAAGCCTTGCCATTGTGGCGGGCTATTGTGAGCGCCTTGTTGCAAAGCCCATTGGTCAAAATATTGTTTTGAATAACCGTAGCCATTGAGAGGGCGTAGCGTGTTAACGTCGCAAGCATCATCATAGCCTTGATCACCTGCGCCATAAGTAGCCGCTGAGCTCGCATATAAAAATGGCACCTTATTTTCAGTGCACCAATGCCATAAAAGCTGACTGTAGCGAATATTGTTTTGGACTAATTTATTGAAGTCGCGCTCGGTCGTGGCGCTAATTGCACCCATATGGATGATCGCATCAATTTTTGGTTTAGCCGCTAAAAAGCAAGCCAGCTCGCTTTTGTCTAAATAATTAGCGTAGCGACGTTTAACAAGGTTTTGCCATTGTTCTGGGTGCGCAATATCGTCCACAATCACCAAGTCATCTCGCCCTAAGTTGTTGAGATGCCATGCAATCATGCTGCCTATCATGCCTGCGCCGCCAGTAATTACTATCATCTTTGCTTACCTATTTTGGGTTGCCTGTTTTGCTTGTAGCGAACTAATTCCAACATTATAAACGCTTAGGCAGGATTTATCCCTTTTCGCTTAATGCCTGTGCACGCTCGTCAGTCAGTTTATTTTGGTTGCCCGCTTCTTCTGCATCCCACTCAGTACTTACCCAGCCATGCAGGTTTTCCATGGCGATGTCGCACATGGCATTTATCCAAGCTTCCCGGCCATTCAGACAAGGAATGAAGTGATATTCGCCGCCGCCATTGCTTTGGAAAATATGCTTTCCTTCCATGGCAATTTCTTCTAATGTTTCTAAGCAGTCACTACTAAAGCCAGGGCAAATCACATCAATGCGCGGTGTCTTGGCTTTGCCTAAATCTTCTAGTGTGCCTGCCAAATAGGGCTTGAGCCACTCTTGTTTGCCAAAGCGAGATTGGAATGCGATTTGATATTCTTCTTTGCCTAAATTGAGCGCCTCTGCCAATAAACGACCTGTTTTCATACATTCGCAGTGATAAGGGTCGCCTTTAAGTAAGTGGAACTTCGGCACGCCGTGGAAGCTCATCACGAGCTTGCTTGGTTTGCCGTGCGTTGCCCAATGTTCTAAAACACTGTTAGCTAATGCTTGAATATAAGCGGGGTGGTCGTGGTAATTGCGAATAGTGCGAATCGCTGGCACGTTGCGCGTTTTGAGTAACACTTTCCAAATCGCATCAAGTGATGCCGCAGTGCTACTTGCTGCATATTGCGGATAAAGTGGAAACACTAAAATTTTATTGCAATGTTGCGCTTGAAGTCGTTCGATAGCGGAAGCCATGCTTGGGTTGCCGTAGCTCATGCCAAGTTCAACCACATAAGGGGATGCAATCCGCTGACTTAGAAAGCCTGATAGTAATTTCTTTTGGTTTTGCGCGTTGACCATCAAAGGTGAGCCTTCGCTGGTCCACACCATGGCATATTTTTCGGCTGATTTTTTGGGGCGTATCACCAAAATAATGCAATGCAAAATCCAGCACCAAATAAAACGTGGGATTTCCACGATGCGTCTATCCATCAAAAATTGACCGAGATAGCGTTTGAGCGATTTAGCATCTGGTGAATCTGGCGTGCCAAGGTTGGCAAGCAAGATACCGACCTTTGCTTGGTCGCCATGTTGATAAGGCGGTTCTGATTTGTAGTAAGCCATTTGTTGGTCTTTATAAAATTATGGTTAAGAATTTGAGAGCGCGTTTGAAAGAAGTTTCGCAGTGATATCTACAATTGGGATAACCCGCTCATAGGCCATGCGGGTTGGACCAATCACCCCAAGCGTGCCAACCACCTGGCCGTCCGCTTCGTAAGGGGCAATTACCATGCTGCATTCATCAAGTGGTAAGTAACCACTTTCGCCGCCAATGAAAATTTGGATGCCATCAGCGCGTTGACTATTATCCAGCAATTGCATGAGCGATGTACGGCGCTCGAATATTTCAAAAAGCTTGCGCAGCGAGGTGACGTTGGTGGATAAATCATCCACCTGCAATAAATTACGCTCGCCCGAAATCACCACGTTGTCCTTATCTTCATCCAATGCTTTGCCGCTGGCGTCAAGCGCTGCGGACATGAGGCGCGTCATGTCTGATTGCATTTGCTTGAGTTCTTCATGCAGCTTTTGCTGCGCTTGTTCAAAAGTAAAGCCGGTGAAGTGCTGGTTAAAGAAATTAGTCGCTTGAACTAACTCAGAGGCTGAATAAGGTTTCTCAGTGAAAATAATGCGGTTTTGCACATTGCCATCGGTGGTGACGATAATGACCAAAATGCGCTTCTCAGATAGCGGCAGAAATTCAAGATCCTTAAATGCAACGCTTTTGCGTTTTGGAATCATGACCAAGCCCGCAAATTGGCTCAGATCAGAAAGCATGCCCGCCGCAGATGAAATCAACTCTTGCGGGTCTGGTGACCGAAATTCATGTTGGAGGCGCTGAATTTCTTGATTTTGCATCGGTTGAACCGTAAGCAAAGTATCGACAAAAAAGCGATAGCCGCGCTGTGTTGGAATGCGGCCTGCTGAAGTGTGCGGGCTAGTAATAAAGCCTAAAGACTCTAAATCAGACATCACATTACGAATGGTTGCGGGGCTTAGGTCTAAGCCTGAGCATTGTGATAGCGTGCGCGACCCAACGGGTTGTCCATCATCAATATAATGTTCAACTAAGGTTTTGAGGAGAATTTGTGCGCGTTTATCTAACATGTTTGTAGCGGTAATGTGGCCGAAAAGTGCATTTTTGTATCATAGCAAGCCTACTCTTAATTCAAAAGCTTTTATGCAACACTTCTATGTCTGGCTTGAATATGATTAAATGCAAAGGATGAAAAAAGCCTTCAAAAATGTCGCCATTATTGGCAAATACAATGCGTCTGAAATGCGCGATAGCATCCTTGCGATGTGTGCGTTTTTAGCCTCTGAAAAAATAACCGTTTCATTAGAAGCCACCACGGCTGACCACTGCAATATTTCAGGTTTTGCGACCTTGGGCATGGACGAGATTGGCGATAATGTGGATTTGGCGGTGGTGCTTGGCGGTGATGGCACCATGCTCAGCGTCGCACGTAAACTTGCGGACAGCCACATCCCGCTGATTGGGGTTAATCAAGGTCGCGTTGGCTTTTTAACCGACATCAATTCATCCAATATGTTAGATGAAATGCGTAAAATTCTTGCTGGCGAATACAGCATTGAAGAGCGTATTTTGCTAAATGCAACGATGTTCCGTCATGGTAAACAAATTAGCGCAGGTCGCGCGATGAATGATGTGGTGATTAACAAAGCGGGGATGTCTCGCTTGATAGAACTTGAAGTGAATATCGACGGACAATTTGTGCATAGACAACGCTCTGATGGCTTGATTTTAGCAACCCCAACAGGCACAACGGCATATGCGCTTTCTGCAGGCGGCCCGATTTTGCACCCAACATTAGATGCGATTACTTTGGTGCCCATTTGTCCGCACACTTTGAGTAACCGCCCCATTGCCATTCGTAGCAATAGCATCGTTGAAATCACTTTGGTGCATTGTGAAGATGCAGGCGTTCACTTAGATGGTCAATTGCAATTGGCTTTGGAAGCAGGTGACAAACTGATCGTTCAGCGCGACGAAAAAACTGTCTCACTGCTTCATCCATTAGGCCATAGTCACTATGATATGCTCAGACAAAAGCTAAATTGGGGCTAATTTAAGCATGTTGCAAACGCTTTCTATTCGAGATTTTGTGATCGTTGATGCACTCAATATTGAGTTCTCAGGAGGTTTTACTGTCCTCACGGGCGAGACAGGCGCAGGCAAGTCCATCCTGATTGATGCTTTATCTTTAGCCATGGGCGCCAGAGGCGAGAGCGGCATTACTCGTGCAGGCGCTGAAAAAGCTGAAATTAGCGCAAGTTTTTATATCACCAAGTTAGAAGGACTTAAGGATTGGATGCATGAAAACGAGATTCCGAATGACGACGACCAATTGCTCTGTCGCCGCGTGATTTATGCCGATGGCCGTTCGCGCGCTTTTATTAATGGGCAGCCGGCGACCATTCAGCAACTAAAGGATGTGGGTGAGTTTTTGGTGGACATCTACAGCCAAAATGCCCATCACTCCTTGCTTAAGCTCTTTACTCAGCGCGAAATTTTTGATGGTTACTGCGGCTTGAGTTCGCTTGCGGCTGAAACATCCTCTGCTTATAAACAATGGCAAACGCTTTATCAGCGCCGTGTTGAGATGGAACAAAATGCCAGTCAATACGCGGAGGAGTTAGCTGAGCTGCGCGATAAAGTGCGTGAGTTGGTGCAATTAGGTTTTGCGGTGGATGAATGGGAAGGTTTGCAACAAGAGCATAGCCGTTTATCAAATGGCGCGAGTTTATTGTCTGGTTGCGAGCAATGCCGGGAGTTGTTATCCGAAGGTGAGATTTCTGCATTGCGCCAACTGGTGACTGCGCAGCTTAAATTGCAAGGCTTGCGCGATTACGATGCTAGCTTGGATGAAGCCTTGGCGAGTTTAGATTCCGCGATTATTCAGCTAGATGAAGCTGACCGCTTTTTAAACCGTTATTTGCAACGTGCGGAGCTAGACCCTGAGCGACTAGCCGAAGTGGAACTGCGTATTCAAACCGTCCATGCGGTTTCACGCAAATATCGTGTGCGACCAGAAGAACTTGTTGATGTGCTTAGTCAATGGCAAGCCCGCATGGCTGAGCTTGAGAGTGTGCAAGCCGATGGCGAACTTGCCAAACAAGAGGCCGCGGCTAAGTTAGCTTATGAGGCTTTAGCCAAAAAATTAAGCGAAGGTCGCCATCAAAAAGCGCCTGAATTGAGCCAAAAAATCACCGGTGAAATGCAGCGCTTATCATTAGCAGGCGGACGATTTGAAGTGGCCTTAACGCCTCAAAATCCAGCGGGCACAGGCTTGGAGCAAGTGGAATTTTTGGTAGCAGGCCACGTGGGCGTTGAAGCAAGACCGCTCAATAAAGTGGCCTCTGGCGGCGAGCTTTCTCGCGTCAGCTTGGCCATTCGCGTAGTGACTGCGCAGCAAGGTAGTGTGCCTACCATGATTTTTGATGAAGTGGATGTGGGCATAGGCGGCGGTGTTGCTGAAGTTGTTGGGCAACTATTGAAGCAATTGGGGGTTGGTCGTCAAGTGTTGGTGATTACCCATCTGCCGCAAGTTGCATCGCAAGGCGCACAGCATCTTAATGTGAAGAAAATCCAACGCGATAACGTGACGCTTAGCTCAATTGAGCCTTTGGATGAAGATGCGCGAGTTGAGGAAATTGCCCGCATGCTTGGCGGGGTGGAGATCACTGAAACCACACGTCAAAACGCCAGAGAAATGCTGGCTGGTTAATAAAAAATTATTTTCAACCGCCTCTTGAACTTATTTAGGTCAACCCCAACGTTCATATCAGCGTTTATCTAAACTGGCATTATTTAAACCACCAATTTTTTAAAAAGGAAACAGAATGCGAATGAAATCCTTACTCGGGGCTTGTGTTTTAGCGCTCACTTTTAATGTGGCATTGCCGACTTATGCGGCAGATCAATTTTCGCTTCATGATGTTTATCAAGCGGCGGAAACGGGCGATATGGCAAAGGCGCAAGCCATGATGGAACAGGTATTGCGTGATCACCCTAACAGCGCAAGAGCACATTATGTAGAAGCACAGTTGCTTGCTAAACAAGGAAAATTAGTGGCAGCTGCTGCTGAGCTTAGCACCGCAGAGCGTCTAAAACCTGGCTTGCCAGATGAAAAGCCGCAAGCAGTTCAAGCGCTAAAGGCGTTGATTGCAGGGCAAGCCGTTAATGCGGATAGTGCTCGTCCACAGGAAACTTCAGGCGGATTTGGCATGGGATCAATATTGCTTGTTTTGGCTTTAGTGGTATTTGTCTTCTTTGTTGGCCGAAAAATGGGTCGTCGTAATAACCCCATTGTCTATCCAGCTAATAACAATGGTGGGGCTTATGGTCAACAGCCTAACGGTTCGGGTATGCCGATGGGCGGTGGCCCAGTGGGTGGTATGGGCGGCGGTATGGGTTCTGGCATCTTGGGCGGTTTAGCAACTGGTGCGGCGCTTGGTGCGGGCATGGTGGCTGGCCAAGAGCTGATGCACCATTTCACTGATGGCGATAAAGGCGGCGGCGCTGTTAGCGATGCAAACGCAGGCGATACGTGGACAGATAGCAATAATATGGGCGGCAATGATTTTGGTTCGACTGATACCGGCTCGTGGGATGACGGTGGTGGCGGTGATTGGACTTAATGTTTAGAAAGTAGCAAAGGGGCGCAAGCCCCTTTTGTATTGGTTAATGAAGACGATTACTTATGTGGACAAGGGTTCTTGGTGCATTCTGCGTAAATATAAAGTGAGTGTTCGTTAATCTTAAAGCCGCGTTCTTCAGCGGCTTTGTGCTGAAGGGCTTCAATATCATCATCACAAAACTCTTCAACGCGGCCACATTGCATGCACACAATATGGTCGTGATGACTGCCTTGGTTAAGCTCAAACACGGCTTTGCCGCTTTCAAAGTGGTGGCGCACCAAGAGGCCTGCTTGTTCAAATTGGGTGAGTACGCGGTAAACCGTTGCAAGACCGACATCGTCGCCAGTGCTTAACAATATCTTGTAAACATCCTCTGCCGACATGTGACGCTCTTTGCTGTTTTCAAACAGGCTCAAGACTTTGAGTCTTGGTAACGTCGCCTTTAGGCCAACATTTTTTAGTTCATCTGGTTCGCGAGTATTCATATTTTTGCTTGGCCTAGGTTTTAGGGTGATGTCCTTTAGATGCTACTTATGAATCTGTCTGTCATGGTATATTATCGCTAATTCTTATGAAAGTCATTGCGATGCGTTACTCAGTCTTATTACTTGTCCTTTTAAGTGCTGCATGCACATCTTCTTTACCTTCATTTAAGCCCTATCATCTGGATGTTCAGCAGGGCAATGTGGTGACTTCCAAAATGATGTTGCAACTCAAACCAGGGATGTCTAAATCTCAAGTGCGATACGTGATGGGTACGTCACTATTGCAAGATAGCTTTCACCAAGATCGCTGGGATTATCTCTATCAAATGAGTAAAGGCGGAACGCTTCTTGAGCGTCGCCGCGTCATTCTTGAGTTTAAAAATGACGGCTTGGTTAAGGTGCGCGGCGATGTAATTGCTGCGGGTGCGCCAGGGGCTGAAAATGCGCCGATGGCGAGTATTGATGATATTAAGACGGCCAAGAGCGATAAAACTTTATTGGCTGAGGATGCTAAGTCTAGCTGGACTGACCGCTTTAAGTTTTGGGCTTATGAAGACAAGAAACAGGGTGTAATCCCAGTTGAGCCCGCTATCAAGGCAAACGCCGAGCCTGAAAAAAGTTGGTTTGATAGTTTAAAGTTTTGGGAGGATCAAGAAAAGCCTGCTGCCCCAGTTGTTTTTACTAAGCCTGTTGAAGTGGCCAAAGTAGCAATGGTTAAACCTGAAGCGGTGGCACCTGTTGCGGAAACCGCCGCTCCTGAGGCCTTATTGGCTCAATTAGCTCAGCAATCAGTTGAGTCGACACCTCCTTCTGCCGCAGTTGAATTGGCTAAAGAAGTTCCTCAGCAAAAGGCTGCGGATGAAGCTGCGCCCGTCGAAACCAAAACAGAAATTGCTGCAATGGTGAACGCCTGGGCTGAAGCTTGGCGCACTAAAAACGTAGAGGCTTATTTGAATTTTTATTCAGATAAGTTTGCACCAGAAGGTATGAGTCGTAAAGCTTGGGTGTCGCAACGCAAACAAAGAATTACAGGGCAATCTGGCTCAGTTGGCTTAATGCTTGAGGCGGTGAAAATTGACGTCAATGGAAAAGTAGCGCAAGTTGAGTTTCTTCAACATTACTCTAATGGTAAGTTCGCTGACCATATGACCAAGGTGTTGATTTTGATTAATGAGCAAAAACAGTGGCTGATTGTGAAGGAATCTTTGGCGAAGTCATCTAAACCAAGAGGGACTAATGATGTGGCGCCAGTGGAAATATTTAAACTGCGCGATGTGACTGCGGATGAAAAATCAGAGGCGATGCCAGAGAAGATGATTCAAGAATCTGCTAAAAAAGCGATTGAGCCAGCGCCTGTGGCTAAGCCAATCATTAAGCCCGTTGAGCCTGAAAAGACAGCGCCAACGCCAGCTGCTAAAGAAGTTAAACCTGCTGTGAAAGAGGATGCGCCATTACCTGCGAAGGTGAAAGTGAAAGCAGAACTGAGCAAAGCTGAATCAAGTAAAGATAAGCCTTTGCCACCAGAAGATGCCCCGGGCTATTTTGAGCGCATGCTTGAAAAAATTGGCTTTTAATTAGCGTTGTTGTAGAAACAAGCAAACAGAAAGAAATGGATTGAAATGTTAAAGGTAGTGATTGCAGGTTGTTCTGGTCGTATGGGCCATGCGCTTTTAGAAGGGGTCTTTGCGGATGCGGAGCTGGTGTTGCACGGCGCGCTAGATCGCGCTGGTAGCTCAAAAATCGGCCGCGATGCAGGCGAGCAGTTCGGCAAAAAAAGTGGTGTATTGATGAGCCATGATGTTGATGCCGCTTTAAAAGGCGCTGATGTGCTGGTGGATTTTACGCGCCCAGAGCCTAGCCTAATTTATTTGGCAGCTTGCCAAAAAGCAGGCGTGAATATGGTGATCGGTACGACAGGATTTACATCTGAGCAAAAAGCCTTGATTGCAAACGCAGCCAAAGACATTTCAGTGGTATTTGCCCCTAATATGAGCGTCGGTGTGACCTTGCTGATTAACCTTGTGCAGGCGGCGGCTAAAGTGCTCAATGAAGGCTACGATATTGAGGTGATTGAAGCGCATCATCGTCATAAAGTGGATGCGCCATCTGGCACGGCTTTGCGTTTAGGTGAAGCGGCGGCAAGTGCGCTTGGTCGCAATTTAGAAGCGTGTGCAATTTATGGTCGTGAGGGCGTGACGGGTGAACGCGATCCAAGCACTATTGGTTTTGCAACTGTGCGCGGCGGTGATGTGGTGGGTGACCATACCGTGCTGTTTGCGGGTATCGGCGAGCGCGTTGAGCTAACGCATAAAGCAAGCAGCAGATCAACTTTTGCGCTGGGTGCTTTGCGTGCGGCTAAGTTTATGCAGGGTAAAAAATCAGGCTTGTTTGATATGCAGGATGTGCTGCGCTTGAGGTAAGTTTTGAAGAAATTAAATCTGGTAGACAGACGCTTGTGATAAAGCTGATTGATGGCCTCGCCTATTTCAGCTATAATTGAAACATTATTTAGCGGGACGAGCACAACACTCATCCCGCTTTGCACATCCGCTTCTCTTCGAGCGATGATTATTTAAAAACAAGGGGTTATAAGTGCCGCAACACACACCAGCCATGTTAGTACTTGCTGATGGGACAGTGTTTAGTGGTATTTCAATTGGCGCTCCCGGCCAAACCGTTGGTGAGGTGGTGTTCAATACCTCAATGACTGGTTATCAAGAAATCCTCACAGACCCATCTTATACCAAACAAATCGTTACATTGACTTACCCGCACATCGGCAACACCGGTGTGAACGCCGAAGACGTAGAATCAGGCCAGGTTTATGCAAGTGGTTTAATCATTCGTGATTTACCCTTGACGCATAGTAACTGGCGCAGTGAGCAATCTCTTTCTGAATATCTTGTTGCCAATCATGTGGTGGCGATTGCAGATATCGATACCCGTAAATTAACACGCATCCTCAGAGAAAAAGGCGCGCAAGCCGGCTGTATTATTGCTGGTGCGGCCGATGAGACTTCGGCTGAAGCGGAAGCCTTATCCCAAGCAAAAGCTTTCCCAGGTTTGTCTGGCATGGACCTCGCAAAAGTAGTGAGTGTTAAGGCGTCTTACGAGTTTGCTGAAGGTGAATGGGATTTGGCTTCTGGTTATGCGAAACTAAGCAATCCAGCTTTCCATGTGGTCGCCTTTGATTACGGCGTTAAGCGTAATATCCTTCGCATGCTCACTTCGCGTGGTTGCAAGGTGACTGTATTGCCGGCGCAAGCCACTGCCGAGCAGGCTTTAGCTTTGAAGCCTGACGGCGTGTTTTTATCAAACGGCCCTGGCGATCCGCAGCCATGTGATTACGCAATTTCAGCGATTAAAACCATTGTTGATTCGGGCGTGCCTACCTTTGGTATTTGCTTGGGTCATCAGTTGTTAGCTTTGGCTTCTGGCGCTAAAACACGCAAAATGAAGTTTGGCCACCATGGTGCAAACCACCCTGTGCAAGATGTTGATGATAAGCGCGTATTTATTACCAGCCAAAACCACGGTTTTGCGGTTGACTCAGACAGCTTGCCAGCAAATTTACGTCCCACGCATGTGTCGCTATTTGATGGCAGCTTGCAAGGCATTGCTCGCACAGACAAGCCAGCATTTAGCTTCCAAGGTCACCCTGAAGCGAGCCCTGGCCCAACCGAGATGAGTTATTTGTTCGATCGATTTGTCGAATCCATGAAACAGCACAAGCAATAAGAAAACTATGGCAAAACGTACAGACATTAAAAGTATTTTGATTATTGGCGCTGGCCCAATTGTGATTGGTCAGGCTTGTGAATTTGACTATTCAGGTGCGCAAGCTTGTAAAGCGCTGAGAGAGGAAGGTTACCGCGTCATTTTGGTGAACTCTAATCCAGCGACCATCATGACCGACCCTGAAATGGCGGATGCGACCTATATCGAGCCAGTGACTTGGCAAGTAGTTGAGAAGATTATTGCTAAAGAGCGTCCAGATGCTTTGTTGCCGACCATGGGCGGTCAAACAGCGTTGAACTGTGCGTTGGATTTGGATAAGCATGGTGTTTTGCAAAAATACAATGTTGAGTTGATTGGCGCTAGCAAGCATGCGATTGATAAAGCAGAAGATAGACAAAAATTTAAAGAAGCGATGACCAAGATTGGTCTTGGTTCAGCACGTTCTTCAGTCGCGCATAGTCTTGAAGAGGCTTTGCAAGTGCAAGCAAGCATCGGTTATCCAGCGATTATTCGCCCATCATTTACTATGGGTGGAAGCGGTGGTGGTATTGCTTACAACCGTGAAGAGTTTTTGGCGATTTGCGAGCGCGGTCTTGAGGCTTCGCCAACTAAAGAGTTGTTGATTGAAGAGTCGCTTCTTGGTTGGAAAGAGTATGAGATGGAAGTGGTGCGCGATACCAAAGATAACTGCATCATCATCTGCTCAATTGAAAACTTAGACCCAATGGGCGTGCATACAGGCGACTCAATCACGGTTGCGCCAGCACAAACGCTCACAGATAAAGAATATCAAATTATGCGTAATGCATCGCTTGCGGTGCTACGTGAGATAGGCGTGGATACTGGCGGTTCAAACGTACAGTTTGCGATTAATCCAGCAGATGGCCGCATGATTGTGATTGAGATGAACCCTCGTGTATCACGTTCATCTGCCTTGGCATCTAAAGCCACAGGGTTCCCCATTGCTAAAGTAGCAGCAAAATTGGCTGTTGGCTTTACCCTCGATGAGCTTAAAAATGAAATTACTGGTGGTGCCACCCCAGCTTCATTTGAGCCTTCTATTGATTATGTAGTGACCAAGATTCCACGTTTTGCATTTGAAAAATTCCCACAAGCAGATTCACGCTTAACCACCCAAATGAAATCTGTGGGTGAAGTGATGGCGATCGGCCGTACTTTCCAAGAATCATTCCAAAAAGCCTTGCGCGGATTGGAAGTTGGCGTTGATGGTTTGGATGAAAAAACCTCAGATTTCGATGAAATTCAAAAAGAACTCGGCGAGCCAGGTCCCGAGCGTATTTGGTATGTAGGGGATGCTTTCCGCGCTGGCATGACAGTCGCGCAAGTCCATGACCACTCTAAGATTGACCCATGGTTCTTGGTGCAAATCGAAGACATTATCAATCGTGAAATAGCATTAAAAGGCCGTCGCTTAGCTGATTTAGACAAAGATGCATTATTCCAATTAAAACGCCGTGGTTTTTCAGACCGCCGTTTAGCATTGTTGTTAGGCACAGATCAACATGCAGTGCGGGCTTATCGCCAAGCACTCAATGTGCGTCCTGTTTATAAGCGCGTGGATACTTGCGCGGCTGAATTTGCGACTAATACGGCTTACATGTATTCCACTTATGAAGAAGAGTGCGAAGCGAAGCCTAACGATAAAAAGAAGATCATGGTACTGGGCGGAGGTCCAAACCGTATTGGTCAAGGGATTGAGTTTGACTATTGCTGCGTGCATGCAGCATTTGCGATGCGCGAAGATGGTTATGAAACCATCATGGTGAACTGTAATCCTGAGACTGTTTCAACCGATTACGACACTTCTGACCGTTTATACTTTGAGCCGCTGACCTTAGAAGATGTGCTTGAAGTGGTGGCAATTGAAAAACCAGTTGGCGTGATTGTGCAATACGGTGGCCAAACGCCACTTAAATTGGCACGTGATTTAGAAAAAGCGGGTGTGCCAATTATTGGTACAACGCCAGATGCGATTGACCGCGCTGAAGACCGCGAGCGCTTCCAACAAATGTTGCAAGAGCTAGGCTTAAAACAACCGCCTAACCGCACAGCGAGGACGCCAGACGAGGCATTGCGTTTAGCGCAAGAGATTGGCTATCCATTGGTGGTGCGCCCATCTTACGTGCTTGGTGGTCGTGCGATGGAAATCGTACAAGAGCAAGCGCAGCTTGAGCGCTACATGCGCGAAGCGGTCAAAGTATCAAACGAATCACCAGTGCTACTAGACCGTTTCTTAAATGATGCGCTTGAAGTGGACGTGGATGCTTTATGTGATGGCGAAGAAGTAATTATTGGCGGCATCATGGAGCACGTTGAGCAGGCGGGGGTGCACTCAGGCGACTCTGCATGTTCATTGCCACCTTATAGCTTGTCTAAAAAGCTTCAAGATGAGCTGCGTGTACAAACAGTACAAATGGCAAAAGCGCTTGGCGTAGTTGGTTTGATGAACGTCCAGTTCGCGATTCAAGGTGAAACGGTTTTTGTGCTCGAAGTAAATCCCCGTGCATCACGTACCGTGCCATTTGTTTCTAAAGCCTGTGGTTTGCAATTAGCGAAAATCGCAGCACGTTGTATGACGGGCGTAAAACTAAAAGATCAAGGCGTGACCAAAGAAATCGTGCCGCCTTATTATTCAGTGAAGGAAGCGGTATTCCCGTTCATTAAATTCCCAGGGGTAGATACGATTCTTGGCCCGGAAATGAAATCAACGGGCGAAGTAATGGGCATTGGTAGTACCTTTGCTGAGGCTTTTGTGAAATCACAATTGGGGTCTGGTGATGTGTTACCAAAAGGCGGCAAAGCCTTTATTAGCGTGCGTCGTGAAGACCGTGAGCGCGTGGTTGAAATTGCACAAGCCTTGGCAAACTTAGGTTTTCAATTGCTGGCAACGCGCGGTACAGCAGGGGCTTTGGCTGAGGCGGGTTTAACGGTTACGCCAGTCAATAAAGTGGCTGAAGGTCGCCCACACATAGTGGATATGATTAAAAATAATGAAATTAATTTTATTGTGAACGTGACAGAAGATAAGCGTGCGGTGCATGACTCTTACGCCATTCGCCGTAATGCCTTACAACAAAAGGTGACTTACTATACAACGTTAGCAGGCGCTAAAGCAGCATGTATGGGCATGGGATATGTGCAAGAACTTGGCGTTCAGTCATTGCAAGAGTTGCATAAAACACTCACTAAGTAATAAGATGCTCATAAATCAACCACGCCTAATTTGTTAGGTGTGGTTTTTATTTTATATAGACCGCAAATAGCGATCAATCGAAAAAGAAACAAGGTAGAAAATATGAATCAAATTCCAGTCACCGTAAAAGGCGCAGAGCTTTTAAAAGCTGAATTAAATCGCTTAAGAAGTATCGATCGTCCTGCTGTGATTGAGGCAATTTCTGAAGCGCGTGCACAAGGTGACTTGTCTGAAAATGCAGAGTATGAGGCTGCAAAAGAAAAACAAAGCTTTATTGAAGGCCGCATTAATGAGATTGAGGCTAAGCTTTCAAACGCAATGGTCATAGACCCGAAAACCTTAAATGCAGAAGGTCGCTGTGTATTTGGCGCGACTGTGGATGTTGAAGATTTAGATACTGGAGATACATCCACTTATCAAATCGTGGGTGATGACGAGGCCGATATCAAGTCTGGTAAGATTTCAATCAGCTCGCCTATTTCACGTGCCTTAATTGGTAAGTCAGAGGGCGATGTGGCCGAGGTCGTAGCGCCCAATGGTATTCGCTCATACGAAGTCTTAAACGTACAGTACATCTAAATAATAGATACTTTAAAATTGCTGGTTGTTTAACTATCAGGAGCAAGTGTAATGAACCAAATTGCAGATAAATTAGCGTTAGTTTCCATCACCTTGTGGGTGGGTGCATTATGGGCAATTGGCTATCTTGCGGCGCCTACTTTGTTTTACCACTTACCTGACAGGCAGTTGGCAGGGGCTTTGGCAGGCGGAATGTTTTCAATTGTGGCTTACATCGGCATGGCATGCGGCACTTATTTGTTACTCAATCGCGTCACCAAGTTCGGTGCTCACGCTTTTAAACAAGGCTTTTTTTGGGCGGTGTTCATGATGTTACTGCTCACATTGGCGGGTCACTTTGGCATTGCACCGATTATTGCCCAGTTAAAAGCGGATGCGATACCTTCAGATGTTATGCACAGTGTGTTTGCTGATCGATTTGCAACATGGCACGGGGTGGCAAGTATTGCTTATGCCATTCAAAGCGTATTGGGATTAGTGTTAGTGTTGAAAGCGACTCGCTAAATTTGAGCCGCTTTCAAATAGGATTTATTTTGGGATAATAATTTTTGCAGTTTCAGCTTGGCGGTAAATCACCAACTGTTTGCCAATGTGATGCACTTTAGTAGCGCCGGTTTTTTCACAGATTTCTTCTAGCATCGCAACGCGTGCATCTCTGTCATCACCAAATACTTTTATTTTGATGAGTTCGTGGGCATTTAGGCTATTTTCAATTTCTTGTAAAACGTTCGCTGTCAGACCATTATTGCCGATCATGACAACAGGATTTAATTTGTGTGCCAAACCGCGAAGGTGGCTGATTTGTTGAGTATTCACGCAGTGTTTATCTTATCTTATTGATTCATTGAGGACGTCATTTTATCACATGAAGCATAGGCCATGAAAAGAACCAAAACCAGTAAAGCTTGGATGCAAGCGCATGTGAATGACCCATTCGTGAAGCTTGCACAAAAGGACGGTTATCGTGCGCGTGCAGCTTATAAGCTACTTGAAATTGATGATAAAGATAGGCTGATCAAGCCCGGCATGGTGGTGGTTGATTTAGGCTCAACCCCAGGCAGTTGGTCGCAAGTGGCGATTCAGCGACTGAAAAGCAACGGCCGTGTAATTGCATTGGATTTATTGCCAATGGTGGGTATTCCGGGGGTCGAGTTTATTCAAGGTGATTTTCGTGAAGATGAAATCCTTGCGCAGTTAGAAGAAAAATTAAATGGTCAGCAAATAGACCTTGTAATTTCAGATATGGCCCCCAATATAAGCGGTATCAGTTCAGTGGATCAGCCCAATGCGGTTTATTTAACAGAGCTAGCGGTGGACTTTAGTTTGAAATGGTTGAAACCAGAGGGCAACTTCTTAGTCAAAGTGTTTGTTGGCTCAGGGTTTGAAGAGATAGTAAAAATTATGCGAGATAGTTTTGATAAGGTGGTAACCCGCAAGCCCAAAGCCTCGCGGGATAGAAGTACTGAAGTTTACTTGCTAGGCTTGAAACGTAAAGCAAACGATATTTAATTACCTATTTAATTTGGACGTTATTCCGCCAATACTGGCTTGATTTAGTGGTAAGATTTTAATTATGCAAATGCAATCTATAAAAGGATGTAATCTTGAATAACACCATCAAACAAATCGCGATATGGGTCATTATTGCCATTATCTTGATGTCTGTATTTAACCAATTTACTAGTAAAAATGGGACAGACAATCAGATCGTTTACTCACAATTTATCAATGAAGTGCAACAAGGCCGCGTTGCAAAAGTGACGATAGAAGGACGGGTGTTGCGTGGTGAGACGAGTGACGGTAAAAAATTCAATTCTTACGCGCCCTACGATCCAGGCATGATGGGTGACTTGCTAAAAAACAACGTTAAGGTTGAAGCAAGGCCAGAGCAAGAGCAATCATTGCTTATGAGCCTGTTGATCAACTGGGGTCCGATGCTTTTGTTGATTGGCGTTTGGGTATTCTTTATGCGTCAAATGCAAGGTGGCGGTAAAGGCGGTGCGTTCTCATTCGGTAAGAGCAAAGCGCGTCAATTAGACGAAGCCTCTAACCAAACTACTTTTGCCGATGTGGCAGGTTGCGACGAAGCCAAAGAAGAAGTGTCTGAATTGGTTGAATTCTTGCGCGACCCAGGAAAATTTCAAAAACTAGGCGGCCGTATTCCTCGTGGCGTGTTGATGGTTGGCCCACCAGGCACAGGTAAAACCTTACTTGCCAAAGCAATTGCTGGTGAAGCTAAAGTGCCGTTCTTTACCATTTCAGGTTCTGACTTTGTTGAGATGTTTGTGGGTGTGGGTGCGGCACGTGTGCGTGACATGTTTGAACAAGCCAAAAAAACAGCGCCATGCATTATCTTTATCGATGAAATTGATGCGGTTGGTCGTCATCGCGGCGCAGGTACTGGCGGCGGGAACGATGAACGCGAGCAAACGCTGAACCAAATGCTCGTTGAGATGGACGGCTTTGAGCCTAACTCGGGCGTCATTGTGATTGCGGCAACTAACCGTGCAGACGTGCTCGATAAAGCTCTGCTCCGTCCAGGCCGTTTTGATCGTCAAGTGATGGTCGGTTTGCCGGATATTCGTGGTCGTGAACAAATTCTATTAGTGCATATGCGTAAAGTGCCTATTGATACTGACGTTAAAGCGGACATTCTTGCCCGTGGCACGCCTGGCTTTTCAGGTGCGGATTTAGCTAATTTGGTGAATGAAGCTGCACTCTTTGCTGCTCGTCGCAATAAACGTACAGTGGATATGTCTGACTTTGAAGATGCAAAAGACAAGATCTTTATGGGCCCAGAACGGACATCAATGGTCATGCGTGAAGAAGAGCGTCGCAATACCGCCTTCCACGAATCTGGTCATGCGGTGGTGGCGAAGCTATTGCCTAAGGCTGACCCTGTGCACAAAGTGACCATTATGCCGCGTGGTTGGGCACTTGGTTTGACATGGCAATTGCCAGAGTTTGACCGTATTAGTAACTATCGCGACAAAATGTTAGAAGAGATTTCTATCCTTTTCGGTGGTCGTATTGCGGAAGAAATTTTCATGCATCAAATGTCCACTGGCGCATCCAACGACTTTGAACGCGCGACTAAATTAGCGCGTGACATGGTCACGCGCTTCGGTATGTCTGATGCGCTTGGTACTATGGTGTATGCGGGGAATGAACAAGATTCATTCTTCGGCAACATGTCATCTAAAACCGTATCTGAAGCCACGCAACAAAAAGTAGACGCTGAAATTCGTCGCATTTTAGATGAACAATATGCAATCGCGCGCAAATTGTTAGAAGACAATCGCGATAAGGTTGAAGCGATGACAGCGGCTTTGCTGGAATGGGAAACCATTGATGCCGAGCAGATTAATGACATTATGGCAGGCCAACCGCCAAGAGCGCCTAAGCCTAGCCAAGCCAGCAATAAGGCAGCTAAGGGCGACAATGGCACAACTGGCAGTCAGCCAACAGTTGCGCCGCAACCTGCTGCAAAAAACTAACATTCTAATCATTGATCCTCAAACATGGTAAGCCATGCGGTGTGTTGGGCTAAGAATCCAGTGCACTGCATGGCTTAATGAATATGCTTTTTTCCTGCGGTAGATTCCAACTTGATCTTTCCACGCCACGTGTCATGGGTATTGTGAATGTCACCCCTGACTCTTTCTCCGATGGCGGCAAATTCAACACTACGGACAAAGCTGTTGCGCATGCCATGCAATTGGTAGCGCAGGGCGCAGATATTTTAGATATTGGCGGTGAATCCACGCGTCCTGGCGCGACCCCTGTGCCGCTCGATGAAGAACTCAAGCGTGTCATTCCTGTCATAAAAGCCCTTATTGAAGTAGGTATTCCGCTTTCGGTTGATACCTATAAATCAGAGGTCATGCGCGCGGCCATTGATGTGGGCGTGGATATGGTCAACGATGTATGCGCTTTGCAAGAGCCACATACGCTTGAGATTGTGGCGGGTAGTAAGGTCGGAGTTTGCTTAATGCACATGCAAGGCCGCCCACAAAACATGCAGGCCGACCCGCAATATCAAGATGTGGTGGCTGAAGTGACTAGCTTTTTAGCCGCCAGATTAAAAGCCGCAGAGCAGGCTGGGGTCGCGTGTGAGCGCATCGTCTTAGACCCGGGGTTTGGCTTTGGTAAACGTACAGCGCATAATCTGACTTTGCTTAACCACTTATCAAGTCTACAATCCTTAGGCTTGCCTTTATTGATAGGCCTTTCACGTAAATCGGTGTTGGGACAGGTGCTTGGGTCTGAAGTTGGTGATTTAGCATTAGATGAGCGCGTCCATGCCAGCATTGCCGCCTCAGTAGTTTCAGTGATGAAGGGCGCGAATATTGTGCGTGTGCATGATGTAAAGCCGACAGTAGATGCTTTAAAAATTGTTTCTGCTGTGATGCAGAATTAAAGAAGATGTTTTAAGAAGATGGGCTTTTAAAAGAATCGCATAATGGGTAAAAAATATTTCGGTACGGATGGCATTCGTGGTCGTGTTGGCATCAACCCAATTACGCCAGAGTTTGTGATGCGATTAGGGTATGCCGCTGGCCGTGTGCTGGCCAATGCTGATCTGCATTTAGCTAAGGATGCGCGCCCAACGGTTTTAATTGGCAAAGACACCCGCATTTCGGGCTATATGCTTGAGTCAGCCTTGCAGGCAGGGCTATGTGCCGCTGGCGTAAATGTCCGCCTCACTGGCCCAATGCCAACGCCTGCCGTGGCTTATTTAACCCGAGCTTTAAGAGCACAAGCGGGCATTGTCATTTCAGCCTCGCATAATCCGTTTGAAGATAATGGCATTAAGTTTTTCTCAAGCCTAGGCACCAAGTTGCCTGATGATATTGAGCATCAAATAGAAGCAGAGCTTGATAAGCCAATGGAAGTCATGCAGTCAGTGGCTTTAGGTCGTGTTAAGCGGATTGATGATGCGGCAGGTCGCTATGTTGAGTTTTGCAAAAGTGCCTTCCCTAATGACCTAGATTTGCGTGGCCTCAAGATAGTCCTCGATTGTGCCAATGGCGCCACTTACCATGTTGCGCCGCCCGTGTTCCATGAGCTAGGCGCCGAAGTGATTGCGATAGGCAATCAACCTAACGGACTTAACATTAATGCTGAGTCTGGCACCACCCATCCGCAAGCTTTATGCAAAGCGGTGGTTGAGCATCAGGCCGATTTAGGCATTGCTTTTGATGGTGATGGCGATCGCGTGATGATGGTGGACTCAGCAGGCAATCTGCTTGATGGCGACCAACTGCTTTACATCATTGCCCAGCATAGACATCACCAAGGCAATCTTGGCGGCGGCGTTGTCGGTACGCTGATGACTAACCTTGCGTTAGAACATTATTTTAAAAAATCGAATATCGCCTTCACCCGCGCCAAAGTGGGCGATAGGCATGTCCGTGAAATGCTGGTAGATAAGAGCTGGCAATTAGGCGGCGAAAATTCAGGTCACATCCTTTGCCTAGATAAACATACCAGTGGCGATGGCATTATCGCTGCGCTACAAGTATTAGCCACGCTGAATGCGCAAAATAAAACCTTGCTTGAAGTTGGCAAATCCCTCACTTTATATCCGCAAGTGTTAATCAACGTGCCGGTGAAACGTCGTATTGATATGGATAGTAATGTGTCAGTGCAAGCCGCTGTGAAAAAAGCCGAACAAGTACTCAACGGCAATGGCCGTATCTTATTAAGAGCTTCTGGCACCGAATTAAAATTCCGCGTAATGGTGGAAGGTGTGGATGGTGATTTAGTTAATCAACTCGCTAAAGAGATTGCCAAAGAAGTGGCGGAACAAGCAAAATAACGATCCAGCGATTGAACGATAAAAGCAATGCCTTAGCAATCGGCGCAACTTAAACTACTCCTAGCTAACAAAAGCGCGAGCAGAAAGAAAAACGGGAGCCTCAGCTCCCGTTCATGTACCTACTTAAAATTCAATCAAGCGTTTGTGTTTTTACGACGGCGTGCAATAAAACCCATGATACCAGCACCCATCAATAACATAGTTGAAGTGTCTGCTTCAGGAATGGGTGCAGTTGGTGTTGAGAACGTGGCATATAAACGGTCAGCCGCCATAATCTTGGTGCTTGTATTGTAAGTTATTTCAAAGCTACCTGTGCCAGTTGCACCAGAAAATAAACCATTGCCGCTAGTATATTGAGAACTAGCCTCGAAGATTCTTGAAACATATGTAGTTTGTGCGTCAGTCAGAATTCGTGTAACAGTAAAAGTGCCGAATAATTGGTCAGTAGGTGTTGTGGTTGTCATGATGAAATTATATGATTGATTTAGTACATAGGGCATTGGAACGTCAAAGTCCATTGGCGTTTCAAGACTCAACTTATTAGTATATTCACCCGAGCCTAAGTTTGTTTTATTTGCGTCAACGACATTAAACTGCAGTGGTGAATTAACATTAACATGAGTTCCGATAGGGCTAAGCAGTGTGTCAAGTGTATATTTTTCGTTAACTAAGTTATAGTTTGCGGCATTTGCTGCAAGCGCAGTTGTAGCTAAAGCGATAGCAATAGTAAGCGTTAAGATATATTTCTTCATTCTAAATACCTCAATAAAACTTCAATGATTTAAGCAGATTTGTTACAGATTTATAATACATAAGATATATAGAAACAATGACAGATTTGTGAAGTTATCATAGTAATTTCGGACTATGGGTAGTCCATCTTCTTAGCACATCAGTTGCAGAGCTAAGCACTGTCAGTATTAGCTTCCGGTGGGGGGTAGGCGCTGGCGGCGCATGAGACCGATTATGACAAACTGTCACAATTTAATCAATTCGCTGATTTTTGTCTTATTTCTGCCAAGTATCTTTCAATGTGACTGTTCGGTTAAATACTGGTTTGCCTGCTACGCTATCTTTTCTATCTGCCACAAAATAGCCATGACGTTCAAATTGGAAGCTTTCAGCAGCCTGGGCATCTTTTAAGCTTAATTCTAATTGCGCGGTAATACCGCTCACTGAGTTTGAATTGATATCCTCTAAAAAGTCTCTGTCGCCAGCGCCCGGGTGTGCTTCTTTAAAAAGTCGGTCGTACATGCGAATTTCAGCGGCATAGGCGTGTGCGGCAGACACCCAATGAATGTTGCCTTTTACTTTAACGCTGTCGGAGCCCGGGGTGCCTGATTTTGTCTCTGGCAGGTATTCGCAGTGGACGGTGGTGACATTACCATTGGCGTCTTTGTCAAAACCTGTGCATTTCACCACATAACCATAGCGTAAGCGCACTAAACCATCAGGCACTAAACGGAAGAAGCCATTGCTTGGTTCTTCCATAAAGTCTTCGCGCTCAATCCAAAGTTCTTTGGTGAGTTGCACGGTGCGTTTACCTAGTTCTGGTTTGAGCGGGTGGTTAGGCGCAAAGCAATCTTCTGATTGACCATCTGGGTAGTTATCAATCACGAGTTTAATGGGGTCGAGAACTGCGATGCGGCGTTCTGCGGAAAGATTAAGGGTTTCGCGCATGCAGTCTTCAAGGATGGAGTATTCAATCCAAGAGTCTGACTTTGAAACACCAATGCGATCAGCAAACAAGCGAAAACCCTCAGGCGTGTAGCCACGACGACGGGCGCCAGCGAGCGTTGGTAAGCGTGGGTCATCCCAGCCGGATACGTGATTATTTTCAACCAAATCAATGAGCTTACGTTTTGAAAGCACAACGTAAGTGAGATTTAAACGGGCAAACTCATATTGTTTTGGAAGTGGAT
>Ga0209135_1000093_pt1 | contig 30754 bp, 28 predicted proteins | sample LauGreSBDMM110SD_4_FD_187570 | JGI IMG/M metagenome (GOLD analysis project Ga0209135, IMG submission 187570) | Freshwater lake microbial communities from Lake Michigan, USA - Su13.BD.MM110.SD (SPAdes) (version 3) | ecosystem: Environmental > Aquatic > Freshwater > Lake | place: Lake Michigan... | reverse complement strand
GACGCCACCCGCAACTAAAGCATCAAGAGGCTGATTGCCCTCATGCTCAAGAACCGACAGCGCGTGGCCGTGCTTGAGCAAGTTTGTTGCAATGCCATGACCCATCATGCCAATGCCGATCATTCCGATTTTTTTCATTTGCTGCGTGTGCTCTGTTAAGGTAAGTGTTTAATGCGCGGGATCCGCTGAGTTTAACAATTCATTTGTGAGGGCAGCGCCTTGCTCTTGCATGACTTTTTTAATGTCGCGTGACTGTTGTATTGGGGTTCGGGCTTCGAAAGGCTTATGTTGCCCCTCAAGATACGCGCCCAAGCCACGCGAGCGATCGACCACCCCGCCACCAAAGTGCAGCGACTGAGTCTCGAAGACGCTTAGGGCTTGATCAATGTTGTCGGGCTGAGCTGCTAAGGCCTGCGTCAGCGTTTGAGCATCAATTGCCGCCTTTGTGATCCCGCCACCCACATGGGGTCTGGCAATAAAAGCGGCATCGCCGATTAACGCTACCCGCCCAAACACCAGGCGTTTTGACTCAAGGTCATTGATGGCCTGAAAAAATGGCTGGGGTACCTGACAAACAATGCGTGCAAGTTGAGGCGCGAGCAGTTTGGTTGCTGCGGCTTTGATCCCTAGGGTCAGTTCTTTACGAATCAGTGGCGGGGCGATCGCGCTGCCGTGACAGACGCCGTGTTCATCCGTGCACAGGTCTGTTAACTGTGCTTCAGAGGCAGGGCGATACCACACAAAGTTATAAGAACGCTTGCCTCGAATATTCTCGTTAGTACGCCCTAAAACTGGATAGGCTAAAAATTGTTCGCCCTCAGGAAACCCAAATGCGTAGTTCTCAAAGATCTGTGCATGGTCTTCAGGCGAAAAATCATTTTCATCGACCATGCCACGCCAAGCGACATAGCCGGCATAGATAGGTTCAATCTCGGGTGCGAAATGCTGACGCACGGTTGAGCGCAGGCCATCCGCACCCACTAATAGGTCGCCAGTTTCGCGGCAGCCATCACTAAATATCGCTGTGACGCGATTGTTGGCTTGTTCAATTGTGATCAGCTGCTTGCCTGAGTGATACTCGTGAGCGGGGACAAGGTCGCGCAAGGCGTTATAAATTGTTGCCCACGCGCTCATCGTATGCAGTTTGTTTACCTCGTGCACGACCTCGCCAGACGGCCCAAAACACAGACGTCTTTTTAGCGGGATGCATTTTGCCTCGAGGTCTTGAATACCCAAGCTAGCCATGATGTCAAAGAGTTGGCGATAGGTGCCAATGCCTGCACCTCGGCTCGCCAGATCCCCTTGGGTGCGTTCGTAAATTGAAATCTGCCACCCATGCTTGCGCAATAAATTTGCTGCGAATAATCCCGCTAACGAGCCACCAATAATCAATGCGCGCTTGCTACCTGGTGTCACGATTAGCCTCCTAGATTTTCAAGGTAATTTTTTTGACGAGTGCGCGCTACTTTTAACTTTTTATACTTAACAACAAACTATGGCAAGGTCCAAACATAGGCCTCTTGCCCGGGTACAAAATTCTGAATGTTTCGCTCTGCGTTTCGATTGATCAGAGGGCGCGCATACAAGGGGTGCATCAGGCTGCGAATTTCGTGTTCGATGTGATGCAATACTTTGCCACTTTCAAGGTCGATCACATCTTTAAAACGATATTGATGCACGCTATCTTCGAGTGAGACTAAGTTACGAGCCTTTAGTCGTTGATAGGGGCCAGAAAAATCTGCAATATAAATCTGTAAATGATGATTGTCGTAGGGGCGCTTGTCGGTACTGTCAGCTTCGCGATAGATTAAAGCCTGGCTGGGGCCTACTGATACACGCGCGTAGACGCCTGCTTGATCTGTACCCGTCACAGCCTTGGCGTTCATGATCTCGCGATAAAAGTGTGCAATCGGCTTGGCACTGCCATGATCTACAAGCATTTCAATGCAAGGCATGCCAAGGCTGATTGGGCCAAACTCTGGGGCAGGTTCGTGGCACTTTAAGCGATTGCCCCACGGACAGGTCACCATGACATGGTCTGCGTGCTCGTCAAAGCTGAATGCAGTGCCTGTTAACAAGTTTTTCACCGAGGCAAGACGTTCGAGCAGGGCCGAGCGGCTTGGCGTCACAATCACAATATTGCCGCGAAGCACCATGGGCTTGCCAGTGGGCAGATGAAATTGGTTGCGGCCTAAGTTCATCCACATATTTGTGATGCCAGGCATTAAATAAGGGTCACGGGTAAAGCCCATCCCCATCGCGTAAAAAATGGTGGCAAGGGCTTGATCCGGAATCGCTAGATTGACATGCTCTAACGCAACAATATTGCCAAGGTCGCCCTCAGAACGATTAAACGCGGTGGCACTGTTCATGTTGTCTCCAGCTGTCATGATCTGGTGCTAGCTGTTCCGCTAGCATCTCTTGGTGTAAGTGATGGTGTAACACAGGTGGGCTCAGCATAAAAGGGGTTTATATTGCACCGCATCGATTCGTGATCTGTAGAAGTTTTTGCGAAGCGCGGCTTGTACTTCCGTTAATATAAGTTGGATGCGAAGCGCGGTTCTAGCTGTGCGAGTAGGGATCGGCTTTAGCTCGGATGATTAGTTCTGGCAAAAAAATAATGATCAGCACTTGGGGGCAACATCTTGAACGTTAGACGACGAAAATTATTTTTTGGTTTATACCTTTGCGTAGCAAACGCAGGCCTTGCGTGCGCTCAGGTGCTTGAGTTTCCGACGGCGCCGATTACCTTTGTCGTGCCATTTGCTGCGGGCAGTGGAACCGACCAAACAGCTCGAGCGATGGCACAGTCGATGGCAGAAGAGTTTGGTGCGACCGTTGTGATTGAAAATCGTGGCGGTGCAAATGGTATGTTGGCTGCCCAGTTCGTCGCACAGGCTAAACCGAACGGTTACACGCTATTACTGACAACCAATACTACACAGGTCGCGAATCAACATCTTTATAAAAAGTTGCCTTACGATCCTGTCAAAGATTTTCAACCGATCGGTTTGATTGGTCGAGGCAGTATGTTTTTAGTGGTCAATGCGACAAGTCAAATTAAAACGGTCGACGATCTGATTAAAGTGGCTCGTGCTAAGCCAGGAAAGCTGAATTTCGGGAGCGGTAGCTCGTCGAGTCTTGTCGGCTCAGAGCTGCTTAAGCAGATGGCAAAAATTAATGTCACTTCGGTTCCCTACAAAAGCAACCCTCAGGCAGTCAATGATTTGATGGGTGGCCAAATTGATTACATGTTTTTAGATAGTTCGACTGCCTTGCCGCTTATTCGTGCAGGGCGCTTGCACCCTTTGGCTGTGAGTGCTGCGACGCGCTCTAAGGCTGCACAGATGGTGCCGACCGTTGCCGAATCGGGGCTACCGGGGTTTGAGGTGACTTACTGGAATGCCGTGTACGCACCGGCTGGTGTTGCGCCGGATATCGTTGATAAGTTAGCAAAGCTTATCGCTTCTGCTGCTTTGTCAAAACGTATGGTGTTACGCCAAGAGTCTTTAGGTAGCGAGGCGATCACGAGTACGCCGGGCGAACTCGCTGAATATCAAGCAAGCGAGGTGCGCATCTGGGGTCGCATTATCCGGGCTGCCGGTATTGAGCCCGAGTAGGTTAAGCCGGCTTCATCAATTTTTCAACGATTGTCATACATGCAAAATATTCTGCAAGGCGTTACGGTTTTAGAGCTTGGTCAAGTGCTAGCCGGGCCCTTTGCTGGGGCAATTTTTGCCGATCTGGGTGCCGAGGTAATTAAGCTCGAACGGATTGAGGGCGGGGATGATGCACGCAACATGGGTGCCTCGTTTCGCTATGGTGATGCACTGAATTTTCATGTGTTCAATCGTGGGAAAAAATCAGTAGCGATCGATTTGAAACAGGCTGAGGGGTTGGCTGCCTTTGAGCGTTTAGCCGCCACGGCTGATATTTTTATTCACAACATGCGCCCCGGTGTGACAAAGTCTTTGGGCATAGATGGCGAGGCACTGTGCGCGCGTCACCCGCAATTGATTTATTGCGAAATCTCGGCGTTTGGGCATACCGGGCCGATGCATTTGCAACCCGGGTACGAACCGCTGATACAGGCTTTCAGTGGATTATCGAGTATCAACGGCGGCCCAGACGACCCGCCGATGCGTTCAGGTGCTTCTGTGTGCGACCAGGGTACGGGCATGTGGGCGGTGATCGGTGCCTTAGCCATGTTGCAACGGCGTGGGCATACCGGTGGTGGTGGGGTGGTGAGTACTTCGCTGCTTGAGACTGCGCTTGGCTGGGTCGGGCAGAAGGCTGATGCCTATGTCAATCTTGGGCGTTTGCCAGATCGGCACCGCTCTGGGCACCCAGGATTTGTGCCCTATGAATCGTTTGAAACAAAAGACGCACCGATTTTGATTTGTTGTGGCAACGATCGCTTGTTTGCAAAGTTTGCGCAAGAGTTAGGTCACCCCGAGTGGTTAAGTGATGAACGATTTTCTAGCAATCGAAATCGTCTGGCCAATAAAATAGCCTTGTTAGAACGCTTAATTCCTTTGCTGTGTGAATATACTCGCGCAGAATGGGTTGCTCGTTTCAATGCTGTAGGCGTGCCTTGCGCGCCAGTCAATACAGTACCTGAGGCACTCGAAGACGCTCAGGTGCAGGCCCTGCAGATGCAGAGCTTGGTCCCGGGTGAGGATTTTGTTTTGACGGCGTTGCCGATTTCGTTTGATGGGCAACGCCCTGCGCATCGCTCGGTCGCGCCCAGGCTTGGGCAGCACAACCAAGAATTTAACGTGCCTAAAAATAATAAATAAGACGTGGGTAGAGCGCTCACAGCAGGGGATGGCGATCGACGAGGGGGTCAATGGGCCTTTAGGTAACAGAGCCTGCTACTGACCAAACGCTTTCAGCTTTTGAGGCGCAGCGTGCACTTGTCGCCGCTTGCACGCCGTTCGATCGTGACGCAGCTGAGGTGTGGCACCGCAGCGATCAGTTGCTGTTTGATGAACAGGCACAGGTTTTCAAGCGTGGCAGGCCCTAAATCAGCGATATCGTCTAAAAATTGATGGTCTAGCATCGTGCGAACCCGTTCGATCTCTTGGCGAAGGTAGGCCAAGTCGAGCACCATGCCCGACGTTGGGTCAGGCTGCCCCGTCAAGGTGATCTCGGCCTCGTAGGTATGGCCGTGGATTTGACGGCTACCGTAAGCGTCGATCGTACGACTTAACGTATGCGCAGCCTCAAAATAGAATCTTTGTGAAAGCTCGAAGTGGTCGGTGGTGTGATGGGGCTTCAACGGATTTCCAGAAATTTGTGGGTTTGGACTGAAAGCCGCCATTCTGGGTGGTGTTGGCAATACTCAATCGCTTTGAGAGTATTTTTCTTTTGAAACAAACCATCCATCGGCTGAAGCAAATAGTGGTCAAAGCCAGTGGTATCTAGCGTTTCTGGCATCAAGCGTGGTTGCGGATACACCAGCTTGAGTTCATGACCCGTTTTTTGTACCCAGTCTGCGCCGGCTTTGGGGCTCACGCAGATCCAGTCAACCCCTTCAGGCACGGCAAGCGTGCCATTGGTTTCAACGGCGATTTCAAAATCCAGCTGATGTAGCGCTTGCACCAATAAGGAATCGAGTTGCAAGAGCGGCTCGCCGCCGGTCAATACTACATAGCGATTTTTTTTGTGAGTGGGCCAAAGCGCAGCAATTGTTTCTGCGAGTTGAGTGGCCGTAGTGAATTTACCGCCAAGTGTTCCGTCGGTACCAACAAAATCGGTATCGCAAAATTGACAGACAGCGTCGTTGCGATCGACTTCTCGGCCCGACCACAGATTACAACCAGAAAATCGGCAAAACACCGCGGGCCGACCGGCTCTGAGCCCTTCGCCTTGCAGGGTATAAAAAATTTCTTTAACGCTGTATGTCATGATTGGTACTTGTCAAAAGACTCATGAATGATTCGAATGGAGTCACAAAGTGGGTCACGAGGGTTCGCTTAGGTTGTGTGGCGTTGCCTAGCCTAGCCTAGCTTTCAAAAAGACTAAGCAACGGAAAGCCTGTTCTTGATTTCAAGGCAAACTAGTTAACCGTCATTTTAGTGTGATCAATCAATAAGGGCAATTTAGGCCCAAGCGGCAGCCAAGCGAAGTAAGATTCTGCCCGAGTCGCAAAGAAGGTCGTTCAGATGCTTTGCCTCGGGTAGTGTAATCTACGCGATCTATGACGTATTCAAATGTATGCTTTCGACAGTAGATGAAAAATAATTTGGCCGTATTAATTCCGACCTACAACGAAGCTCAAAATATTGCGCTCTTGCTTGAAAAAATTAAATCATGCATCAGTCGGCTTTCTTTATTGCGCGTCGTGATTTATGTCATTGATGACTCTTCACCTGACGGCACTGCGCGTGTAGTCGAACAAATCAAAGCATCTCTTGAGACCGAAAATTTTCGCATCGAGCTGCTGCATCGTGCACAAAAACAAGGGCTTGGAAAGGCCTACATCGATGGCTTTAAAACCCTGCTTGCACAGCCAGATCGTCCAGATTATGTACTGCAGATGGATGCCGATTTATCGCATCATCCAGAGAGTATTCCAGCCTTTGTTGAGGCGATGCGGGCGGGCGCAGACTTGGTCGTGGGATCTCGTTATATCCCTGGTGGTTCGTGTCCAGAGTGGAAATGGTATCGCAGAGCCTTAAGTGTGGGCGGCAATCGCTACGCGCGATTCGTCTTGGGTGCGACGGTGTCAGACTACACAGGGGGCTTCAATTTATTCTCGACCAATTTATTGCAAAAATTAGATTTTAGTAAACTCGATCACTCAGGCTATGGTTTCTTAATCCACCTAAAATACGAAGCCTCGCAACTCGCATCGAAAGTCACACAAGTGCCAATCCAGTTCTTAGACCGCGAACATGGTGTTTCAAAAATGCCCTTAAATACGATCTGGCGCAATTTTTTAATGGTGCTGGCTATTAAGTTCAAATCATCTCGCCGGTCTTGAACGCGTGTCATCAAAAAAAGCCCTTTAACCATGAAACGAGCTAATATTGTTAACGGAATGTTGGTTACCTGTGGTTTGGGCTCAATTCTTCTTTGTTCTTTGCTTGCGACCGGGCATTTGTTATTGACGCCCTGGCTTGACCTGTATTTGTTTAACGGTGATTCGTTGACTTTGGCCTTGTTCGCCAAGTCTCTACTATCCGGAGAAGCCCTCAGCTGGAAATTTTCCTCGCAGATATTTGTTTTTCCTGAATTGTTTTTATATTTCATTTGCTATGTCTTAACACCCTCGATTGAGTGGTCGTTTATTGTTAACAGTTTGATCAATCTCTGGCTATGGGTGGCGCTGACCTATTTCTTGGCGATCGTAATTGGTTTGACCCGCCGGCAGGGATTGATCGCGGCAGTGTTTGCAACGGCCTGGATCACCCTTTGCGTGGTGCTCGAACCTCAGCCCGCTGTGAATGTGACGGCCTTAATTTCACCGCTGCTTTTCAATACCTACTATTTCGGTGTCGTGTTGACGGCGGTCGCGGTTGCAGTACTGACGAGCATGTCGATAAACGCTGAAAGGCGATTGTTAGCAACATCTGGTCGTCGAAAAATGTTCGTGATCTCGCTATCAGTCGTGCTATCAGCCCTGACGTTTTTTTCGAATCCGATGTTTTTATTGCAATGTTCGATACCATTGTTTGCGACACTGGTATTACTTCGGTCTTTGCGCAAGCTGTCGAAAGCACTGTTTGTATGGCTAGTCATGAGCCATTTGCTTGCTTTGGGTTTAGGCCAATTATTGCGATTCGGATTTCAGGACAACATCGGACGACCCACCAACCGCTACATTCATTTAAAGTCGTTTGTCGAGGGGTTCGAGGGTGTGGCAGAAAATATTCGTCTTGCCTTTACCTCGCCTCACAGTGCGCTTGAGTATGTCAGTGTGGGCGTGCTGCTCATGCTGTCGGGATGGGTAGCCTTGAAACTGTTCAGAGGCGCGCTGCGTGATTTACGTTTAGGGCAGGTGAGCGAGCTCAATTCATGGCAGTTTGCCCTAATGTTTCTCTCGCTCTCGGCGTGGTTGACTTTGCTTGGCACGATCGTGTCCGGAAACTTCTTAATGCGTTATTTTTTACCGGTAGGCTTGTTTCCGCTATTGGTAGTTGTCTACTACTGCTCCAAGTGCGACGTCGATCATGTTTCTCTTTTAAAGCCTCTTGGTACGATGTTATTGATGTTGTTTACGCCTGCCGCCCTCTGGTTGTTGAGCAACGCCATTGAAGTCAACTCGGCTTCGTTCACTTGGCTGACGCGCTCGCAAAGTGTTGCGCATTATGAACCGGTGCAATGCTTTGACCAGCATATGAAAAAGGGACACTTCAACGCCGTTGGGAGTTTTTGGACCAGCAGAGCGCTAGATGCTTATGGTTCATCACCGAGTCGTGTTTTACAAGTCAGTGAAACTCTTGAACCCGTGTATTGGCTGACAAATCGTGCCAGTTTTCATACTACGAAGATTAATGGGGTGGTTGTTAACCGAGCCGGTCAGCAGCAGACTAAAGTCAAAGGAAATGTATATCAAGAGGATGTGGCAAAGCTCGGTGCGCCCGCTACCATTTTCCAGTGCAATGATTTTGATATTTATTTTTACCCAGACGACTCTGACGGCTTCAAAATCTTAAGGGGCTTGGTCAAACGGTCTACTCCACCAACCACCCCCTAGCCGTTTTGAAAATGCGTTTGCTTTTTTTGCTATCTGTAAAACGTCTCTAAACAGTTACCCCTGTGATGACCGCGGACTCTAAAGAGAGCTACGCTGTCTTAGGTTTACGGTTTTGTAATGTTCCAACACAGATAAAGAGAAGTAATTGCTGCGGCGCGCCATTTGTTGTCAGACCTAAATGCAACGATAATCGGTGAAAGTGAATCAAATAATAATGACCGGAGAACACCATGCAATCTCAAGCTACGCTGGCAAAACTATTGTTATCTTGTACCGTGTTGCTGTCTTTGAGCACGCCAGCGGCAGCGCAAGCGCCCAGCCCTAAAAACATTACCATCATCGTGCCTTACGCCACAGGCGGCGCTACCGATATTGTGGCGCGTATCGTGGCGCAGCAGTTGGGAGGACGGCTCGGCACGCCTGTGATCGTTGAAAATCGTCAGGGCGGCGGGGGTGTGGTGGGTTGGAACGCGGCTGCCCGTGCCGCACCAGATGGCAATACTTTGCTAGCGATGGAGATGTCCTATTCCATTTCGGCTGGGTTGACGCCTAATTTGCCATATGACCCTAAAACGGCATTCGTGCCGATCAACACAGCCGTTTCGGTCGGACACGTCCTGGTGATTAACCCTGGGGTCCCTGCAAAAAATATCAAAGAGTTGATTGCGTTGGCCAAAGCAGAACCCGGGAAATTGAATTTTGGTTCGGGTGGCACGGGCACCAACACGCATTTAGGTAGCGAGCTATTGAAGGCTAAGCTGGGGATTTCGATGACGCACGTTCCGTACCGCGGTGCCGGTGCTGTACTTGCAGATCTGATGGCCGGACAGGTACAGGTTTTGGTGAGCGCCGTCTCAACAGCCTTGCCCTTGGTGCAGGGGGGTAAATTGCGTGCCTTGATGATGATGTCGGATAAACGTTCAGACGTGTTGCCCGATGTCCCCACGGCAGCCGAAGAAGGCTTTCCCGGGCTTGAGATGAATTACTGGGTTGGGTTTGCTGCCCCGAAGGGAACCCCTCAGGACGTGGTCAATAAACTGAACCACGAAATCAACGCTGGGCTGCTGACGCCTGAGTCTCTTAAACGATTAAAAGAGATGGCTTTCGTGCCAGTCGCCAACACGCCTGCACAAGCTGCCCAATTGCTTGAATCTGAAATCGAGCGTTGGTCTGCACTGATCAAACAGCAGGGCATCAAAGCTGAATAGTTGGTTAAGCAGCAAAATTCCAGTTATAAATTTTTTGTAATGAGCTGCCCATTAGCTGGGTGCGCTCTGCATCGTTGAGCCTGTCGGTCAGGGTAAACGCCTCAACCCCCTGCTTGTAAGTCAACAATTCGACGGCCCGCGTCCAGTCGGTTCCCCACATGCAGCGCTCAAAACCATAGGCGTCAAAGATGCGGGCCAGTGGGTCCCAAATATCGTTGTACGGAAATTTTTGTTCAGACAGCGTGCAGGCGCCGCTAATTTTGATCACAACATTTTCATGCTTGGCAAGAGCCAACACGGTTGGGAGTTCGCCAAACGGATTTGGTGGAGTAGGGGGTTCAAAGGGTTGTTGCAGACCCAAATGATCAATCACCAAGCGCGTGTTCGGGTTACGCGCTGCCAGCGCTTTGGCTTGTTCAAGACGCCCCCAGCACAGCAGGTTCACCGGTAGTGAGTGACGAGCCGCAGCGGCCAACACACGATTAATACCGGGATCTGCTGCATCTTTTGAGACGCCTCGGTTCAGCATAATTCGAATGGCCACGGTGCCCTTGGTGGCTGCCCAAGCGTCGATGGTGTCGACTACTGCCGGATCAGACGGATCAACAGGTTTAATCACACGAAAGCGCTTGGGGTACTTCGCGAAGATCTCTAATGCGTAGCTTGGATCGAATTGGTACATGGTAAAAACAGACACCAAAATCGCGGCATCGACACCTACAGCATCCATTGCTGCAACCATGTCGTCGCCCGTCACGGCAGCGGGGCCATGAAGCGTCGCCGCCCAAGGGCGACCCGGATGGTTACGTTCGTAGGCGTGCACTTGCGCATCAATCTTAATCATTGTTTGTCCTGTGAAAAGCTGGCCGCGATGGCTAAAAAGTTTGGTTGCTAGGCAGCTAGTAATCTCTTAGTCCAAAGGCTCTTGGTTGAGAACGGCATGAACGAGCCGAGCAAAAAACTCGACTCGTTTTTATGGACTCGTAGTTCTAAAGCGCCATCAAATCATTCCGAGTTCTATCGCTTTAATTTGTAGTGCGACATATTTCGAGTAGATTCGAGCCTGCGCCAAGGCCCCGCCCATAAACCATAGGCCTTCTTGCGGTGTGCGCGTCCACATGTTTGCGAGTTCGCCATTGGCCCCGATTCCCCACACTTGTCCGACACGATCGGCAACTTCGTCACCCATCAGGCGGCGTACCACCTCTTGTTGTGAGTAGTAGCCCGTTGCCAATACCAATAAGTCTGCCTTTTGAATGGTGCCGTCTTTCATGAGTGCGCCTTCTGGCACAAACTTCTCGATATCGTCGAATTGAAGCAAACCAATCTTGTGATCGATAATGAGGTCAGAGCAACCGGCGTTGAGATAATAGCCACCACCGCGCCGGCGATACTTCATCTGATGACCGCTTTCATCTTCGCCCATGTCATACTTAAAGCCACGCGCCTTGAGTGCGGCAATTAAGTCTTTGTCCAGTTCAAGCATGCGTTTGGCTGAGGCTTGATACGCACGAATCAGTAAAGGGTAAGTCGTAGCGGTGGCGATCAGATCGCAATCGGCTACAGATGGCCCTTCTTCATAGAGCGCGTAATTGAGTTTCGCACTTGGGTCGATACTCACGACTGTTGTTGAGCCTCGTTGAATGATGCTGGTATCAGCCCCATTGCTGTATAAGTCTTGCGCAATATCGTGACCGCTGTTGCCAGTGCCCAGTACCAAGGCCTTTTTACCGCGCCAGGCGACACCACTTTTAAAGCCATGTGAGTGAAACTTTTCCCCCGCAAAATCCTTCAGACCAGGTAAGTCTGGGACGCGTGCGATACCACTTGTTCCGTTCGAAAAAATGACATGGCGGGGATGCATCACTCTTTCACTGCCGTCTGCGCGCTTGAGCGTGACCGTCCAGCGTTTGGTGCTCGAATCAAAACTGCCCTTGGTAAGTTCAGTCCCGGCCCAGCAATTTAATTCCATGGCCTCAGCGTACATTTCAAGCCAGTTACCCAGCATGTCTTTAGGAACATATTTGGGATAATTCGGTGGGAAAGGCATGTACGGTAAGTCATTGACGTGGACTTGATTATGCAAGGCCAAAGAGTGATAACGGACCCTCCAGTTATCGCCAATTCTTGGATATTTGTCGACCACGAGCGTGTCGATCTTGAGTTGTTTGAGGCGCGCAGCAACCGACAGGCCATTTTGACCGCCACCCACCACAAGTACCACAGGGTCGCGATCTTCAAAGGCCCGTTCTATTGTGCGCTGATCGAGCCAGTTGGTGCCACCAAAGTTTCGCGAATAGGCATCACCGCTTGGGCGATTGGCGCCAATCTGTTCTTCGTGACCTTTCAATTCATCAAGGGTGGTGAGCAGCACCCACGCTTGGTCGGGATTGCTTGCCAACAAGCGCACGACGCCATGACCACGTCCGACGGCCGTTTCAAACTTGAAGATTGCTTCGATCACTTCGATGCCTAAGCGACGCACTTTACGAGGTGCAGTGCGTTCACTGGCTAAGACAAAGTTTTTAGCTTGCACCTTGGTTTGTGTGCTAACGAGAAAATCGGCGATCGCCTGAGCGCCTGCCGCGGGGCGCAGTGTCCACGAAAACGCCAAGATATCGCGGTAATGACACTCGGACGCGAACAAGGCAGCCAATCGACTGACGTCGCCGAGCTGGAGTCGAGACTCAAAGCTTTTAAGCCATTGTGCTGCTGCGGTGTGCAGGTCTGCAGGGGTATTTAGGGCTGACGTTGCTAGGGTAGTGTCGTTCATGTGTGTTGTCTCGTGTGATGAGCGATTTTTGGGTTCGCTTCGTTGTGTTTTTAGTTTAATCTTACTCTAACAATTCTTATTCCTCTAGCCACTCTAAAAAAATGATGACTCCTCTTAGCCCCTCTGTGTTGCCGGTCGGCATTCGCTCTAGATTCATCCACGATGTGAATGGCATCACCTTTCATGCCCTTGAAGCGGGTTTTGAGACCCCAGGTCGTCAGTTGGTACTGCTGTTGCATGGTTTTCCAGAGTTGGCCTACAGTTGGCGCAAGGTGATGGCGCCGCTCGCCGCTGCCGGATACCACGTGATCGCGCCTGATGTGAGGGGCTATGGCCGCAGTGGTGGCACAGAAATTAAGCATTCTGACGATATGCGTGCTTTTGGGTCATTAAACAAGATTAACGACATGTTGGCGCTCGTTTCGGCGCTGGGTTATCGATCAGTGGCAGGGGTGTTTGGCCACGATCAAGGCTCGCCTTTAGCAGGCTGGTGCGCGTTGACGCGCCCTGATGTGTTTAAGTCGGTCATTCTGATGAGTTCACCGTTTAGGGGCGCCCCCGAATCTTTGCCCTTTAATACTGTGAACGTACCGGCCCCCATAACGCCTGCCGTGCGTATTCACGAAGACCTTGCGCTTCTGACACCGCCACGTAAATACTATATGAAGTATTACACCCAGCCAGAGGCCAACGACAATATCTGGCACCCTAAGCAAGGGCTACATGCCTTTTTGCGTGCTTACTATCATATGAAAAGTGCTGACTGGGTCGCCAATAAGCCGTTTCCTTTAACCGCGCTGATCGCAAGCGAGTGGGAAAAACTGCCTCGCTATTACGTAATGGACTTGGATAAAGATATGGCCGAGTCGGTGGCTCCAGAGATGCCATCCGCGCAAGAGATTGCGGCTTGCCATTGGCTGACTGATCATGAACTCAGTGTCTACAGCGAAGAGTATGGCCGCACTGGTTTTCAAGGCGGCTTGCAAGGCTACCGGATCGGCGGGCTTGATCAAGAACTAAAAATCTTTGCCGGGCGCACGATCGATGTACCGTCGTTGTTTATTGGCGGAAAAAGCGATTGGGGCGTCTATCAAACTCCGGGGGGGCTTGAATCTGTCGAGCAGACATTGACCACGCAATACAAGGGCACAATTCTGGTTGAGGGTGCAGGTCATTGGGTGCAACAAGAACAGGCTGAAAAAGTCAGCAAGATCTTTATCGATTTTTTAGCTGCTGCGTTGTCGCACTAAAGCGTAGCCAACTAGCAAAGCTGGGATTGTGCAAACGATAAAACCTAAGCTGTAACTGTCACTGAGCCCCAGCAGTATTGAAAATACGGTTGGAGCCGTTAGCGCACCGAGTTGGCCAAACGACAACACGCCACCGGTCACCGCACCGCGCTGGCCCTCAGGCGCTGCGTTGGCAGTTTCAGCGAGCAGTACGCCGTGCCATGACAGGGCCGTGGCGCTAATGATCGCAGCAATCGTGCCCACTAAAATCGTGGGCCAACCGGCGCTACAGAAACTGAGCGCGATCATACTGGCGCCCATCCCAAATGCCAAGACCGCCATGACGATTCTAGGTTGAATATAGCCACTACCAAGCAGTCCCCAGATAATGCGGCCTGGTACCGCAATTGCGACTGCGATCGAAAAGACAAATCCCGCCGCGACGAGCGTGTAGCCTAGGGTGGTCAGATACACCACAAAATAGACAGTAAAAATTGTTTGTACCGCGTTAAACGCAAAGCAAGTGAAGGCGAGGTTACGCAGCGTTTTGGTACCAACGACTGATTTCAGTGTGGTAGAAAAATCCGACAAATGAAAGGTGCGTGTTGGGATGCGATCATCGTCAAAGAGTTTACGTAAGGGTTGCAGCATCAAAGTAAAAATAAGGCAAGCAAGCGCCGCAAACAGCATGGTGTAGTGCCAGTTAAAGGCCTCGGTGAGTTGAGGCCCCAGTAAACCAGCAAGTAAAAGTCCAGCAGGTACTGCCGTTTGTTTAAGCGAAAAAATCAAAGGCATGTAACGGGGCGGCGACACGCGCCCAAGCAGGTGAGAGCTTGCCGGTGTAGAGACGGCGGCCCCTCCGCCGCCAATCAAGGCCGAGAGCACAAGCATCAACGGAGAGTCAAGTGTCGCCAGGGCCATCCCCAGTGCCAACATCACCAAGGCGACTTGACTCATGCGCAGGGCGCCATAGCGAATGATGAAGCTGCCGCACCCCAATTGAGTCGCCAACGACGCAACCGCGCCGATCGAGAAATACACCCCGATCCAGGCAGAATCCAGCATCAGGTGCGCAATCATGGCGGGGGCAAGCACCGCGGGTAAGGCTCGCCCAAGTGCAATAAAGGTCTGTTGAAAAAACATTGCCCCAAGGGCAAGTAAGAGGTGTTTCACGAGGCTGCAGCGTTAATGTTGACAACAGAGTGTACGTCTTTAAAAACTAGACCCGTCAAATCTTCTGTTGCAGCGCACAAAATCATCGCAAAGGCGCAACGCGTCACCCGCTGGATGGATAGCCCTGACGAACGCGTAGATCTTTTGGGTAGACTTTAAGCCGAGGCAAGTTTCAACAACACTGCTCACATCAACGGCCCAGGGGGTCAGGGCGTTGTCCTGATGTTTGTAACTTTGACTAATTGACTCAGTCGTTCAATGTCAGCGTTGATCAAAGAAGAAAAATATTCTGGGCTCCCGCCGTCGATCTCAAGGCCTAGCGCGGTAAAGCGCTCTTTTATGTCTGGTCGTTGAAGAATGCCGTTGAAAGCGAGGTTGAGCTTGCTGACTATCGAGTGGTGGGTAGCTGCCGGCACCGACACGCCGAACCAAATTTTTTCGTTAAGGTCAGGCATGCCCTGCTCAGCCATGGTCGGAACATCTGGAAACGCAGTCAGACGGCTTTGACTAGAGACGCCAAGCACCTTAAGTTTGTTGGCTTCAAGTAAAGCAAAAATTGAAGCAGGGGTTGTGAAAATGAGTGATATTTGTCCGCCAACGACATCTGCAAGGGCAGGCGCGGCGCCCTTGTAAGGGACATGTAGAATCTCAACACTCGCCGCACGATTAAAAATTTCAAGCGCGAAGTGGCTGCTGCCACCCGAGCCAGATGAGCCTCCAGTGAGCGCACCTGGACTAGCTTTCGCAAGCGCAATTAACTGGCTGACTGTTGACGCCGAAAAGTCTTTTCGAGTACTCAGCATCAAAGGCGCAGACCCTAGCAAAATGACGTGTGCAAAATCACGATTCGAGTAGGTCGAGTGTTGATTCAAAACGTGTTGAATCGCGTTAGACCCAGGATTGGTCATGAGCAGCGTATAGCCATCAGGCGCTGCCTGGGCCACCACGTTTGCACCAATCGTGCCTCCAGCACCTGCGCGATTTTCGATGACGATGGGCTGCCCCCAGGTTTGCGACAGTTTTTGTGCCAGTAGTCGGGCGACCACATCGTTTGATGCACCTGCAGAATAAGGAACGATCCAGCGAACCGGTTTGATCGGAAAGTCTTGTGAGGCCGCCGTCTGCGAAATACACACTAGAAATAGCGCGCATAGAGAGGAGATTAGTTGTTGATAACAATTAAAACGGATCATTGTCAGACTCATTTTTTGAGTGAGGTACTCTTGTGGTACGCTTTTGGCAGTATGCGCTTGGTGCTATGTTAGGTGAAAAGAGCGCTCGTTAGAACAACTAAAATAAAACAAAAAAATCGGGGCAGTGTAATGGCCATCACTTTGTATCCAGTTAAAGCAGACTTCATGGCTGAAATCGGCGACGTAGATTTGAGTCTGCCGTTATCCGATGAAGATCGTGCTGCGATCAAAGCCGCGTTTTTCAAATACAGTGTGCTGGTCTTTCCAGGACAAGAACTGACTTCAGCCCAACACATAACGTTTGCAGAGGTCTTTGGGCCGATGGAGCAAACAATTAATACCTATGCAGACGAGGTAAAAAAGTATCGCATCGATACTCGCATTGCTGATGTATCAAACTTGAGCGACGAAAACGAAATTCTTGCCGTGAACAGTCGTAAGCGGATGTCAGGCCTTGCCAATCGGCTATGGCATACCGACAGCATTTTTAGACACTTACCAGCCTTGACATCGTTGTTGTACGGGCGTTCGATCGCCCCAGTAGGTGGGCGTACCGAATTTGCAGATATGCGTGCGGCGTACGATGCTTTGCCTGGTGCGACTAAAACCAAGCTCGACAAGATGGTCGTTGAGCACTCGATTTTTCATTCGCGCGCAAAACTTGGTTTTACTGACTTTACAGAAAAAGAACGCGCTTCGTTGCCGCCGGCCAAGCAGGTGATGGTGCGCACGATTCCCGAAACAGGTCGACGCAATTTGTATCTTGCCTCGCATGCGATGCGCGTGATTGGGATGTCTGATGAAGACAGTGAAAAGTTATTTCAAGAGCTCACTGAGCACGCAACACAGCCGCAATTTGTGCTGTCTCACCGTTGGCGCGTCAATGATTTGGTGATGTGGGATAACCGTTGCACCATGCATCGGGGTACAGATTTTGATGATTGGCGCTGGAAGCGCGATGTGCAGCGCGCGACCGTATCTGATATTGGCAATACGGTCGAGCTTTCTGCTTAACGATGTATTGATAACGCTTGCGGTGGAGCGCTGGCGTGAATCACGCCCTTGTTCCAGTTATCGACGTACTCTTCGATAGAAAGTGCCCAGCCATTGGCCATGTTTTCATCAAAGTATTCGAATAACAGACCGTCGACTGCGGTCATCGATAGCATGATGGTTCCTCCATCTGGGCCGCCATGTTCGTCATGTGGCAGTGCGTCAGCTGCAGCCAAGGCGTAGTCGCCTTTTTTTCGATGGATTTTTTTTGTCGTGCCATCTGGCAGCATCTCGGTTAAAAACTGCTCGCCTTCTAAGACGAGGGTGACCGTAGACGCAAGGTGGCGATGACGACGACAGTGACCACCTTTGCCGTAGCGAAGCAGCATATCGAGGCGTCCGCTAGGCAAGTCATAGCCTAGCAGGCTGTACTCAAAGTCGATATAAAAAGCTGGATCACTGGTGTCATGTACGTGACGCCACTCGACATTTGTTAAATCAAAGCTCGTTGAAATCACAGGCATGAGAGGTCTCCTAATTCACTTTTATTCAGGTTGAACGCCGGCATCACGCAAGATTTTGACGTAGGTTGCAGCTTGCTCTTTGGTGAAGGCGCCAAGTGCTTCAGACGTCGAACCTTGAACTAAAAACTGCTTTTGATCCAACTGCTCTTTAATATCGGGACGGTTCAAAACTGCATTGACCGCAGTATTTAAACGCACGGTTACTTCGGCCGGTAGGTTGGCTGGGGCGTACAAGGCTGCCCATGACTGAACTGAAAATCCCTTGATGCCCGCTTCGGCAAAAGTCGGTACATCAGGTGCGAGTGCCGAACGACTCGGGAGCGTGATCGCCAGCATTTTGAGCTTACCCTCAGCCGCATGCACACCAGCGGTGAAAGGGGTTGAAATCATCAGTTGCACGCGATTGGACACCAGATCAATCACAGCCGCTGGTTCACCCTTGTATGGCACATGCAGCATTTTCAGATTGCCGGCAAGAGACAAAATTTGAGCGGTTGCCACAATACCCGTGGTGTTACCAGTGGCATAGGCGAGCTTACCCGGGTTAGCCTTTGCATAGGCGATGAGTTCAGCGATGTTGTTAACCGGTAGCTGCGCGTTGGCATACAAAAAGAAGGTGTATCGGCCAATCATTGAAATAGGCGTGAAATCGCGGATGGGATCATAAGGCGGTTGTTTGCGTAGAGCGGGTACAGCAGACATTGGGCTATTGGTTGCCACAAGCAGCGTGTAGCCATCGGGCGCCGCTTTGACGACTTCTGTCGCAGCTAGAGCACCATCTGCGCCTGCTTTGTTTTCGACAATTACTTGCTGCCCAAGGCTGGCGCTTAAACCATTGCCTAGAATGCGTGCGACCGTGTCAGTTGCCGATCCAGCAGGAAAAGGCACAACTAAACGGATTGTTTTAGTGGGGTACTGGGCAGCAGCCGTTTGAGCGAGAGCCGCCAGCATGAGCGAAGCGACTAGTTTGGTTGCAGCATTGCGCATTTTAATCTCCGAAGGGTATTTTTAGTGGTTTCGCGACCCTGCTTACAGGGCGTTTAGCGAGAGCCATCGAGCAAGTGAGTTGAAGTGTAAACCGAGTGCACGAAAACACAAGCTCTTGTTTGCTGGATAGTAGACCGTTATGATTGACTTTAATCGATCGATTTTTATACAAAAAACGTTTAAAGCGTATGCGGAGACAATTTTGAATATAGGCAAGTTAGGTAAAACCGTTGCAGGGGTCGCTTCAGTGATCGCTCTATTAGCTCTGCCGTCTTTAAGCGCTGCGGCCGAGTATCCAGCCGACAAGCCCATCAAGATGGTCGTAGGATTTACGCCTGGCGGCGCCGCCGACAAGCTCGCACGACCGGTGGCCGATCGTATGGCAAAATTTTTAGGCCAAACGATCGTGATGGAGTATCGCCCCGGGGCGGCCGGGGGGATTGCTCTTGAACTGGTTGCGCGCGCGCCTGCAGATGGCTATACGATTCACCTCACATCGCAAGGTCCCATGACGTTTGGCCCCTCGTTGCGCAAGGCGAGCTTTGATCCAGTCAAGGATTTCACCCCCATCGGGATGGTGTCCAGTGGTGGTTCACTGCTTGCGGTCTTGCCCACGTCACAGGCTAAAGATGTAAAGAGTTTTATCGCCTTAGCAAAGGCAAACCCAACGCAATGGAGCTATGGCACGTCAGGAATCGGAGGGTCGGGTCATTTGGCGGCCGAGCAGTTTAAGATTGCAACGGGTTTACAAATTTCTCATGTGCCCTACAAGGGCGGGGCTGGCGCTTTAAATGATTTGTTGGGTGGTCACATTCCTATTCTATTTTCGTCAATCGGCTCAATTGCAACCAACGTTGAGGCGGGGCAAGTCACGGCCCTTGCTGTGAGCTCGATTACTCGTAGCAGCTTGTTTCCAAACGTACCAACTATTGCTGAAAGTGGCTTTCCGGGGTTTGATTCGCCCGTGTGGTTTGGCGTAGTGGGGCCTGCGGGTCTGCCTGCAGCGATTACAACCAAACTGGTTGCGGCACTCAATGCTGCAATGGACGATCCCGAGGTGCTAAGAGTCATCCGGCAAGATGGCTACGAGCCTCTAAAAATGACACCTGAACAAATGAAAAACGCCATTCAGACTGAGCTCAAACAGTGGGCCGAGCTTATTAAAAAGACAGGTCTGAAAGCAGACTGAAGCAAGGGGCTATTGCGCAGACGTCACCTCAAGCATGACTTCGTTGCGTCGCAAAAACCAAAGTGTCCAAGGCGGATCATAGCGGGCCAGCGAGGGCGTGCCGATGGCTGTTAGTTTTTGCTTAGCGATAAAGGCGCGTAAAACGGCCGTTTGTTGTTCGACATCGTTGTCGTCGACGATCCCCGAAAAACGTACAACCGCAAGACGCTTGGGTGGTAAAGAGACAATTCGAACCTTTGGATCATTAGGTGTTGGCAGAGTCTCAAGTGTGTAGCTCGCAGGCATAATGAAACGAATGATCCAGCCCGAAGGGTCAGGGCTTTGCATGACGGGTGCGGTCATGGCGATTTTTTCATTTGGCGATTCGTTTTGAATCACAGGTGCGGTCATGGCAATACTTTGTTTGCGCGTGTTGCTCCCAAAGATATACCCCGCTAGCAACCGAAACCCAGCGCTGACAGCCTCGCTACGCTCGCCAGACACAGTCACTTCGGCAGCGATCAACGAAGGGTATTCTCTAATTTCAAAGGGTGCCTCTTGCAGGATGCTTCGGTAAGAGGGTTCTTCAGTCGCCATGGCGATACCTGTTAGCGTTGAGAGCAATAAGAGCGTGCACAACAAAAGTTTTTGTATCATGATGTCGACTAAGGAGTGAAGGACACCCACATAGTCTAACTGCTAAGGGGCATCATGCAGTCTCTCAAAAGGAGTAAATCGGTTGATAGAGGGGCTTGGCGCAAGCCTAGCTTAGCCTTTGTCAATTTAGTATTTGGCTTATTCGTTTGCCTCAGTACCCCATTGGCCAAGGCGACAGAGCTGCCGGCTGCAGCGAAGTATTTCTTTACCAAAACCTACCTCATAGATATCGGTCAGGGCTCGCAATTGTCGCAAGTGGTACGCAGCTCGCAGACTGGGGGGTTTGAAACGGCGAACGGCAGCTGGATCAGCTTTAAAGGCTGGTATTCGACTAATTGGACAGACTCGCGCCTTGCAATGATGACCCAATTAACGCCTTGGCTTGGTTTGATTTGGGGTGCTAGCACGGGCGAACTTGGTGAAAAATATACGATCGATCCAAGCGTTAAAGTTGGGTTAGTTGTTCGACATGATTTTGCTAAAAACTCAAGCTTGTCTTTTAAAGCAACGACCATTTTCGGCGGCAGTTTAAGAGAAAAATCATGCATCGCAGACTACGGTGAAATCGGTGGGCAACAAAAAGTGAACTGCCGTTTGGCGGCAACGCCGCTTGCACCGACTGATACCTTGCAGTATCTGTACAACATGAAGCCACTCAATTCTTATTTTCTATCCCTTCAGTATTCACTTTCATTTTAGACATCTACCAATCGGGGCGGGGCCAGTGCTATGTTTAATATCAAACAGACTCTTTGGATAATCGCGCTTAGCCTGTCAATGGCAGTGTTTAAGACTGCAATTGCGCAACAGGCGTGGATGAGCCCCGAGGTCGGTACGGCGTGGTCGCAAGGCTATTTAGGCCAAGGTGTTCGAATCAATATGATTGATGACTTTGGAGCGACCTGTGATCGAGCCTTTGGAGCATGCCACGGCGCTTGGACGACGTGGCAGGCGCAGTCGGTGGCGCCTCGGGCCACAGTGGTCACGCATGAATCGGTCACGGGAGTCGTTGGACTGGTTGCCTCGACGTTAAATGTTTTCAACTTGTCTTATGGCTTTTACAGCAGCCTCACTTCTTTTCCGACTGAAATGGCTTTGTTAAGCTATGCGCAAAGCGGTAGTGCGGTGATTGTTAAGTCTGCAGGTAATAGCAGTATCCCAGTCGGTGCGGCGGTGCCATCGGGCGAGTACCGAGGCAGAGTGGATAATCTGGCAGTGAGTCTAGCTGGGCAGCCCTCGGCGATCTTGGTAGGTGCCCTAGCAAAGAACGGCACACAGACCAACCCGGCATCAATGGCCAGCTATTCAAATGTGGCAGGCACGAGCCCTGTCGTACAAAGAAATTTTTTGGTTGTTGGTGTTGATAGCAATGCGTTGGGTGGTCTAGCCGGGACCTCGTTTGCGGCACCCATCGTTTCGGGTTACGCAGCAATTGTTGGCAGCAAGTTCACGACGGCCAGCGCAACAGCAGTGGCGAACCAGTTGTTGAACACGGCCCGAACCGATACCGTCACTAGTTATAACGCGGCGATCTATGGCCGCGGTGAGGCGAGCTTAACTCGAGCCTTAGCACCAGCAAGTATTCGCTAATTGTCACGACTTTGACTGGCTTAGCCAGTCTGTTCAAATATTGTTATGACTTTGACTGGTTTGATCAGTCTGTTGAAATTCTCTGTTATTGATGAAGGAACACGATGCAACCACTCAAAGGTATTAAAGTGGTCGACCTGAGTAAGGTGCTGGCTGGGCCACTTTGTGCACAATATCTTGGCGAGCTAGGCGCTGAGATCATTAAGATCGAACCTGTCGGTCTGGGCGATGATACCCGCGGTTGGTTACCACAGACGAATGGCCAATCGGCCATCTTTATGGCGGTGAACCATAACAAACGCAGCCTGGCGCTTGATTTAAAGACACAGGCGGGTCAAAAGATTTTGCACGAGCTAGTGCAACGCGCAGACGTCGTCTTACAAGGTTTTGGTGGTGGTACCGCTGCAAAGCTTAAAGTTGATCATGCGACCTTAAGCGCGCTGAATCCAAAGCTGATCTATTGCGAAATCTCAGGCTATGGACGCGCTGGACCGCTTGGAGACGAACCCGGCTATGACGTCATGCTGCAGGCGTTTAGCGGCATGATAAGCACAATGGGCGCGTCCTCAGGAGAGTTTGCCCGGGCAAGTTTTTCGCCGGTTGACATGGGGACTGGCATGTTTGGGCTCAGTGGTGTGCTGGCAGCGCTGCTAGAACGTGGACGAACCGGCAAGGGTGTCTACCTTGAGTTGTCGTTGCTCGATACATCGCTTGGGTTTCTGACCTACATGGCTCAAAGCTACTGGCAAAGCGGTACCGATCCTAAGCCCATGGGCACGGGGCACCCCTCAATGTGCCCCTATCAAGTCTTTGAAACGGCCGATCAGCCAATCATGCTCGGTGCCGGCAACGATGCGCAATGGCGACGCTTTTGCTCAGTCGCGGGCTTAGAAGAGCATGTTGATCGGCCAGACCTTGCGACCAATGCGTTGCGCGTTAAAAACATGAGCACCACCGTTGCGCTGGTGCAGACAAAGATGAAAACCAAGACGCTTGCGCAGTGGCTTGAGTGCTTAAGCAAAAATGGGGTACCCGCTGCACCCATTCATAAACTGAGCGAAGCCTTGGCACACCCCCAGGTGGCTGCTAGGGGGTTGATTGTTCAAACCGAACACCCAACGGTAGGCGCGCTACAGCAAATTGGGTTGCCGATTAAGTTTCAAGACGAAGATCGCCGGGCGCATCGACCGCCGCCCTTGTTGGGAGAGCATTCTCAAGAGGTCTTGTCTGAACTCGGTTACACGAGCGAGGCGATCCAGGCTTTGCGCAGCACTGGCGTTATTCAATAAACCAGTGGTGTGGATGTATGTAAATGACCCCGACTTTCTTCTAAAACAAAGAATCAAAAACATGAAATACATCACTTATTCAGTCGTCGATCAAATCGCAGAAATCAGTCTGAACCACGCGCCGGTAAACGCCTTGAACATCCCGATGCTTGTTGAGATCGTTGCGGCCTTCAAAGCCGCGCGCGAGGACGATCAAGTGCGGGTTGTTATCTTAGCGAGCACCTTGCCAAAACGCTTTTGCGCTGGGCTTGATCTGGATATTTTGCTTGATGAAACAGGCAAGTCTGTACGTGAATTCTTAGACCAACTATATGTCGAACTTGCAGATGTCCAGCACACTTTGGGTAAGCCTTCCATCGCAGCAATCGACGGCGCAGCGCGTGCCGGCGGAATGACTCTATCGATCTCTTGTAACGTGATCATTGCGAGTCGGTCAGCAACCTTTGGCTATCCAGAAATTGACGTCGGTATGATTCCCGCAATCCACTTTATTCATCTGCCCTCGATCATCGGGCGCCATCGAGCATTTGAGATTCTTTTTAGTGGCCGTGTCTTTCATACACAAGAGGCTCTCGAACTTGGTTTGGTGAGCCAAATAGTTGACGATGGCACGGCTTTGCAAGCCGCACGCGTCATGGCGAAGATGTTTGCCTCTAAATCGCCTAATGTGATGCGAATGGGACACCAGACTTTTATGCGAATCAATGACGTTGGCTACCGTCGCGATATCGGAGCTGTCGTTGATAGGTTTTGCGCCGTCGCAGCAAGCCCAGACGCTAAAGAAGGAATCAGCGCCTTTATTGAAAAACGGCCACCGAAGTGGCCGTCATCAAACTAAGACCTTGATTTCAATTTTTGACTAAAGGACAGACGCTCTTAGACAAAGGCCGAAACGCCTGGTCACCTGGGATGACTGCATTGATCTTCAACAGATCCCAAGGGCCCTTTGACTCAGAAGGCTTTTTCGCTTCGGCTAGATACATGTCGTGCACCATGCGACCGTCGACACGGATCTTGCCTTTTGTAGCAAAGAAGTCGTTGATTTCGAGCTCTCTCATCTTGGCGGCAACGGCATCGGCGTCATCTGTCCCAGCGGCAGCAACAGACTTCAAATAATGCATCGTTGCTGAATACGCACCGGCCTGCACCATGGTTGGCATATCACCTTTGTTACGCTCGCCAAAACGTTTTGAAAAAGCGCGGGTTTCGTCGGTACGATCCCAGTAAAAACCATCGGTGAACATCAAGCCCTGTGCGACTGACAAGCCCATCCCTTTGATATCAGACAAAAACATCAGTAAGGTGGCCATTTGTTGCCCACCTTTGATAATGCCAAATTCTGAAGCTTGACGCACAGAATTCTGCGCGTCTGAGCCGGCATTGGCCAGACCAATGATTTTGGCTTTTGAGGCCTGTGCTTGCAATAAGTACGACGAGAAGTCAGGCGAATTTAATGGCGCACGCACATTGCCAAGAACTTTGCCGCCATTGGCAACAACAACTTCAGCCGTATCTTTTTCTAGGGCATGACCAAAAGCATAATCGGCCGTAATGAAAAACCAGCTATTACCGCCTCCTTTAGTAATCGCGGCACCCGTGCCGTGAGCCATTGCATACGTGTCATATACATAATGTACGCCGTAAGGTGAGCATTCGGCGTTGGTCAAGGCCGAGCTTGCCGAGCCCGCAAAAATTACCAGGCGCTTTTTTTCTCGGGCGAGTTTTTGCATTGCTAGCGCTGAGGCAGAGTCGGTTGACTCAATGACAAGTTTGACGTCGTCGCGGTCGTACCATTCGCGCACACGTGCAGCAGTAATATCAACCTTATTTTGATAATTCGCCGAAAGTAACTCGATTGGGCGGCCTAACACCTTGCCGCCGAAATCTTCGATTGCCATCTTGACTGCGCTCACCATGTTAGGGCCGCCAATGGCGGAATAAATACCTGACATATCGACGATGGCACCAATACGAAACGGTTTGACATCTTGTGCAGAGGCAAGATTAGTCAGTGCGCTTGCGCTCAAGATGCCTGCGGCAATAAGAGTAGAAAGAATCGTTTTTTTAAAATTCATTGAGTGTCTCTGTTCGTAAAATAGTTTGAACGACTGCGGCTAGCGCCGAGTTTCATGAAAACCAAGCTCATATTGCCTGAAATACCGTTAAATTGCTGTTGTTCTGAGCTAGAGAAAACCCTTGTTTGAGGTTTTTTTCGTTCGTATACACTCATCTAAACGCTTGAGCTGTAAGCGATTAAACAATCAACAACCTAGAGAGCAGCCATGACTGAAGGTGCGAGCAACCCAAAAAAAACGCTAGATGAGATGCAACAGGCATGGAATTCAGCTGCCAAGGTCTGGAATCCAAAGGCATTGGCAAGTCTATACGCAGATAATGCCCTGTTTTATGGCGGCCGTTCAGGTCACTCGGTCGGAGCTGCCGCAGTTCAGGCTTACTTTGCTTCTTATGACGGCATCATTCAGTCAGCAGTACTAGACTTGATCGAACAAGAGTTGGTAGAGACCAGTCCAGAAACTTTTGTATCGCAAGGTTTTGGGGCGTTTTCGTTTGTGCTTGCGGGTGGGCGGCAAACTCAATCGGTGCTGCGTACGACGCTTGTGTTGAGCAAGCTAAATGGGCAATGGAAAATTCAACTACATCACTTTTCGGTTACGCCTGAGGTACCGCCTCTTGGCGATGCGTAATAAAAAAAAGTCGTATCTAACGGCCAAGGAGACAGCTTGAAAATCACCGCAATCGAAGACCTCCATGCTGATGGTGGCTGGCGCACGCTATCGTTTTTAAAAATCACAACCGATACAGGTTTAATAGGCTGGTCAGAGTTCAGCGAGGGCAGTGCAGCGCCGGGCTTAACTGGTGTCATCCGCAAGCTTGGACAAAGCTTACTGGGCTCAGACCCACGGCAAATCAATCTGATTCATGCCAACTTGTTTGCAGTCACGCGAATATTTTCTGGTGGGTTGATTGCTCAGGCCATTGCCGCACTTGAAAATGCCTGCTTAGACTTAAAAGCTAAAGAACTGAATGTTCCGATGCATCAATTATTTGGTGGCGCCTTACGTAAAACACTGCCGATCTATTGGTCGCAATGTGGTACCTTGCGCTCGCGCTTTGCACCGGTGTTTGATGCAGCACCCTTGCACTCGTTAGACGATATCGTGACGTTAGGGCAAGAGGCTAAGGCACGCGGTTTCAAGGCACTCAAGACTAATATTCTTTCGTTTGAAAATGGTATCTGTAGTAATTATCGACCAGGCTTCGGCATCGGAACAGGCTTTCCTGAGTTGAATCTTGACGATAAGCTTCTTGCCACGATTGTCGAACTGCTTGCGGCCTTTGAGCAGGGTGCCGGCAAAGATGTGAAGCTGGCGCTCGATCTAAACTTTCACTTTAAGCCTGAAGGCGCAAAAAGAATCGCCCGTGCGCTTGAGCGTTTTAATTTGATGTGGCTTGAGGTCGATATACAAGATCCTGAGGCCTTGGCTGAAGTCAAGCAATCAACCACGACACGAATCTCTTCGCTTGAAACGTTGCTAGGCCGGCAAGCGCTTCGTCCTTATCTTGAGGCCAACGCTGCAGATGTCGCGATTATTGACCCGCAATGGAACGGCTTGCTAGAGTCAACCAAAATGGCAACCATGGCTGAGAGTTATGAAATCAACGTCGCTTCGCACAACTACCACGGGCAGTTGTCTTCGCTGATGGGGGCGCATTTTTCAGCAGCGACTTCAAATTTCAGCATCATGGAATACGTTGTCGACGAGGCCGCTTTTACGCGTGAATACATGACTCATCCAATTCAAATTGTCGATGGCGAGATCGTGTTGCCCGAGGGCCCTGGCTGGGGATCAGATATCAATGAAGAGGCTGTGCGTGCAAGGCCGGCATAGCCGTGAGTGGTCTAAAGTCGGTGCATTGACTGCAAAGACCATACGTTCAATCGGATGGATCAGAACATAGTCGATTAATTCACCTGTAAATTATTAGTCTTAATGATGCGACCCCATTGCTCGCGCTCTGCTTTAATTGAGGCGTCGATTTGAGCTGGTGACATTGATGATGCGAAGAGCACGCCAAGCGGTTCGAATCTACCGCGAAATTCTTTATTTTCCGATGCGCGCGAAATCGCATGATTAAGTTTTAAGACAATATCCTTTGGTGTATTCGCTGGCACGACGATGCCTGCCCATGATGATGCTTCAAAACCCGGAAAACCGCTTTCAGCAATGGTTGGCACCTCAGGTAAAGCTGCTAGTCGTTGTTGACTGGATACGGCGAGTGCGCGAAGTTTGCCACCTTGTATTAAAGGTAGTGAGGAGGCTGGGGGATCAATTGTGAATTGTGTGCTGCCAGTCATTAGGGCCGCCAAAGAGGGCGCACTGCCGCTAAAGGGGATGTGTACCATCTCTGTGCCACTTCTTTCAGCCAGCAATAAACTTGCCAAATGTATTGAGCTGCCTGTCCCCGTTGAGCCATAGTTAAAGGTGCCAGGCTTTGCTTTAGCTTGCGCGATCAAATCGCCGAGCGAACGGATTGTTGAATCGACACTCACCACAGCAAGAAGTGGAATCTCTGCGAATCTGGCTACCACCACAAGATCACGATCGGGGTCATAAGCAAGTTTTGAATTTAAAAGCGGATTGGTGACGACTGTTGCAGGAGTAATAAATAGCATCGTGTAGCCGTCGGGCTTTGAGTTTGCAAGCAACTGCGCGCCAATGGCGGTGTTGGCGCCGGGTTTATTCTCAACGATCACGGGCTGTTTAAAGTCTTGTCGCAGAAGTTCAGCCAAATTACGCGACAGTGAGTCGGTGATACCGCCCGCAGTGTAGGGAACGATTAGACGCAAAGGTTTGTCGGGAAACGTTTGAGCGCCAGAGCTTGAGCAAAGCACAGAAAATATAAGTGCGACTAGCGAAGAAAGATGCTTATTGAAAGGTCGTTTTTTTTTCATCACATGCTCTGCCTTATGAAGATTGGGTTTCGCTAAGTCGGTTTGCAAAGGCAGCTGTGGCTTAGCGTTCAATCTTTTGTTTGTATCCTAGTATCAGATTCATTTGCAAATGAAAACTGCATAAATGCAGGCAAAATATTGTTTTTAATGAAATGCTGCACTGCAGCGTTTCTACAGTTTTAGTTGACAGTTAAAATAAGAGAGCGGTTTTGATCAACAACTCTTGGTAGGTGGGATGAATATGCTGCGCTGCATCGCTTTGATGACGAGATTGAGTCTCGCCCTGATGGTATTTGGCTATTCAATGAATTTTGCTCATTCGCAAACCACATACCCAACAAAAGGACTCCGTATTGTTGTGCCATTTGCGCCTGGTGGTGCGACTGATATATTGGCTCGCATGGCGGCGCAGCATTTGACGCAAGTATGGGCGCAGCCAGTAGTCGTTGAAAACAAACCCGGCGCGGGCGGCAATATTGGTGCGGATGCTGGAGCGAAAGCCGCTGCGGATGGCTACACCTTAACCCTAGCTGCAGCCGGTTTTATGGCGGTTAATCCGTCGTTGTATACGAACCTGACATACAACTCAGTCACTGATTTTTCGCCCGTGATCTTACTGGTTAAGGCACCTTTATTATTGGTTGTGAATCCTGCCGTTCAGGCGCAGTCTCTGAGTGAGTTCATTGAATTAGCAAGACGTAATCCTGGCAAAATTAACTTGGGAAATGGAGGTACGGGTACCGCGCAACACTTAGGGGGTGTCAGCTTTAGTTTGGCTGCAAATATTGAGTTGAACCATGTTCCATACAAGGGTAGTGCGCCCGCGACGACTGATTTGCTTGGCGGTATCACCGATGCGCAGTTCGATAATATGGTTACGCTTGTGCCTTATGTCAAAAGTGGAAAACTTCGTGCGTTAGCCGTTTCGTCATTGCAGCGCGTAGCAGCAATGCCGGATGTACCTACAATGGCCGAAAACGCCTTGCCAGGCTTTGAGACAGGTACTTGGTATGGCATTGTGGCGCCCAAAAATACTCCAGCAGACATCGTCGATAAGCTCAACAATGAGTTGCGAAAAATGTTGGCCTTGCCTGAAGTGAAAGAAAAGCTAGTTGCCATGGGCCTTGAGGCCAGCCCAAACACACCTGCTGAGTTTAGTGCGCTCATCCGTAGCGAGATCGTGAAATACGCGGCGATCGTGAAGTCAGCCAAAATTAGTGCGAATTGAGCCAAGTGCGCAAAGACTTCAGACAGAAATTTTTGGCCTTTGATCATTACTCAAGTTTGACGCCAGCTTTTTGAATTACGGCACCCCACTTCGCGTATTCAGTATTGATAAAGTTCGCGAATTCTTTTGGGGTTCCGCCGATTGTTAGCATGCCGGTTGAGTCAAGCTTGGTGCGAATCGCGGGGTCGGCAATTGATTGTATGAGTGCCTTAGATAGCACTTCTACACGAGCGGGATCCATCCCGGCGGGTCCGACGATTCCCATCCAGCCAACGGCCTCAAAGCCCTCGAAGCCTTGCGAGGCGATTGGGCGCACACTCGGTAGCGTGTCGATAGGTTTGGCGGTGCTCACAGCCAAGGCACGCAACTCGCCTCGGTTGATGAACGGTATGACTAACGGTGCGGCTTCAAACAGCACCTCGATCTGTCCGCCTAGCAAGTCGGTGACTGCAGCAGGGCCACCCTTGTAGGGTACGTGCTGCATCTTGATGTCCGCCACTTGCTTGAACATCTCTTGGGTCAGATGGCTGGTTGAGCCATTGCCCGGCGAGCCAAAATTTAAGCTGTTGGGCTTAGCTTTGGCTGCGGCGACTAGGTCGGCAAGAGATTTGATATTTGATTTTGAAGAGACAACGAGCGTTTGTGCGACTGCAGCCACGAGCATGATGGGCGTGAAGTCAGTGCGTGGATCGTAATTGGCCTCTTTGAAGAGGTGAGGTGCGATCCCCAGCGGGCCGCTGGCATTCATACTAAGCGTATAGCCATCGGCGGGCATCCGAATCAGATATTTACTGCCGATTGTGCCGCCTGCGCCCGCTTTGTTATCAATAATGACGGGTTGCCCGAGATATTTAGTCAGACCCTCGCCCATCATGCGCGCGAGCGAATCGACCGATTGCCCAGCGGGGTAGGGTACAACCATCGTCATGGGCTTGTCGGGAAATGTATCTTTAGATTGAGCGACAGCGCTGAGGCCAGACGTCGCGAGTACCAGAGTTATAAAAAGTTTTAAAGGGATGAGTTTCATGATTTTTTTGTGTTTGCTGAGTGATTTAACTAGTAT
>Ga0209135_1000092_pt1 | contig 30856 bp, 12 predicted proteins | sample LauGreSBDMM110SD_4_FD_187570 | JGI IMG/M metagenome (GOLD analysis project Ga0209135, IMG submission 187570) | Freshwater lake microbial communities from Lake Michigan, USA - Su13.BD.MM110.SD (SPAdes) (version 3) | ecosystem: Environmental > Aquatic > Freshwater > Lake | place: Lake Michigan... | reverse complement strand
TGTGGAGGAACCCTCGGAGGTGGTCAAGGCGTTGTTGCTGGTGCCCAGCGGGGTATTGAGTGTTGCGCTTGCGGTGGCCATGGTGTTCTCTTAAAGGTTAAACCGGCATGTTCATGATTTCTTCATACGCCTTGAGCACTTTGTTGCGCACCTGTAAGGTGGCTTCAAAGGCCAAGGAGGACTTCTGCATACCCAAAACCACATCGGTCAAAGGTACGTCTTCGCCACGTTGATACGCTTCTTGCAGCGAACTGGACTTGATTTGCACTTCATTGACTTTGGAGAGCAGGTTCTTCACCGAATCGGTGAAATTGGGCAACTCCGTTTTAGGCGCTTGAATGTCTTGCACGCCAGGCGGCTTGATGTCGATGTGTTCAGCACCATTGGCGGCCTTGTTTTGGTAAGCACGGATGGTCTCCATCATGCTGTTGACACTACCGGCGGAAATACGATCAATCATGGTGTGTACTCCTCATTCAATCTGCGAAGGACAATTCCACACCGCGCTCGCGCAGTTGCGCCAACTTGTAGCGCAGGGTGCGTGGGCTGATACCCAATTTTTTGGCGGCATCTAAGCGGTTATCGCTGGCTTGCAAAGCGGCCAAGATCACTTGGTGTTCGCTGCTTTTCACCGCAGAAAACAAGTCCTTGACCAGCAAACTGTCGCTGCTGGCGGGCGCCATGAAACTGTCGGCTGAAGGGCTGACAGCTACTGATTCATTGGAATCACTGACGGGGGACAAAGAGGGTTGCGTTGTTACGGCAATGGGTGCCAGCACGGCATCGGGAAGTGGCTGAAAATCCATGGTTTGCGCTTGGTCAAACATAAGCTGTGCTGGTGTAATGACGCGACCGGTGCACAACACCACAGCACGTTGCACCACATTTTCAAGCTCACGCACATTTCCAGGCCATGGGTATTGCAACAACATCTGTTGTGCTTCCACATTCACCGACAAAGGCACAGAGCCTTTGGCATGGCGGCTCAAAGACTGACTCACCAAAGGCAAGATGTCGCCGGTACGGTCTTTCAGGGGCTGGATGCGCAAACGAAACGTGCTGATGCGGAAGTACAAGTCTTCACGAAATTCGCGGTCCGCAATAGCTTGGCGCAAATCTTTGTTGGTGGCGGCAATCACGCGCACATCCAAATCTATAAGTGTTTCGCTGCCCAAACGGTTGAGTTTTTTCTCTTGCAACACACGCAGGAGCTTAGCTTGAAGTTGAATTGGCATTTCACCAATTTCATCAAGGAAAACGGTTCCGCCTTGGGCTTGTTCAAACAAACCTTTGTGTTCTTTGTGCGCGCCGGTGAATGCGCCCTTCTCGTGGCCAAACAACATGTCTTCAATCAAATGCTCTGGCAAGGCAGCGCAGTTCATGGCAACAAAAGGGCCTTTGGCACGCAATGACGACTCGTGCAGTACACGTGCCAACACTTCTTTACCTGCTCCTGTGGGACCCACCAGCAATGCGGCAACTTCGGTTTGGGCAACCCGTTGCGCCAAGGCCAACAAATGTTGACTGACAGGGTCTACAAACACATAGCTACGTGGTTTGTTCTTTTCGGTGTTGAGGCTTTCAGTGGCTAAACGCCAAGCGTCTTGGCCCCACTCATCTGCGGGCAACACATGCAGTGCGCCGTAACGCATGGCGTCAACAGCCACTTCCATTCTCCGGCGTTCAACGCGGCAGATCACCGGTGCATTGAATCCCAACTGGCCAATCAAAGTTTGAACTTCACGCAGCAAATCTGCGCTGTCAGCCAAGCGGATCACCAACACATGAGCGCGTCGCAATGCCAAGGTCAATTCACCCAAGGTGTTGATGGCATTGAGTTCGATGCCATATCCACTCAGTTGAGTTTGCTCAGACTCACCCAGTGGACTGAAAGGGTCCAACCAGACGGCTTGTAGGGCGTTAACAGTGGTAGGTTTCACATTGATCAACCAGTAACAAAGGTATGGCTGATAAGCAAGGTATGTGCCAGCTTTAAAAGTAATTATTTTGATTTTATATTTAATAAATTTAAGCATATTTAAATATTACTTAAATTATTTTTAGTCGGCATCCCGACAGGGTTCAATCAGGCTTTCCACAAAAACCGTGAGCTGGGCTTGCTGCTACGGGGCATGACCACAACTCTTTCTTCGGTCTTGACTTCTGTTTTGGTCGCAAAGCCTCTGCAATGATTGCCATCGGCTCTAAAAACTTCGAAAGAAGGCACCATTCGGCTCTTGAAACCCATCATCCGGCACATATAGGGGACTTTGGGGTCCCAGCTGATGGCAAAGTGCCGACACTGCCAACAATTGGGTGGCTGGGTCCTACTTTCGAGTGGGTGCGCGTTGTTCATGAGACGCCAATATAGATGCTCAATACAAAACTTGATCAACCGCCCAGTAATTTCAAGACAGACTGCTGGCTGGTGTTGGCCTGAGCCAACACAGCTGTGGCCGCTTGTTGCATGATTTGCGTCTTGGCCAGCTCGGTGGATGCCGAAGCGTAGTCTGCGTCTTCGATCTGGCTGCGTGAAGCAGACATGTTCATAGACACATTGGTCAAGTTATTGATCACGTGGTCGAGTCGGTTCATCACCGCACCCATGGTGGCTCTGGTGGCATTGACCTTGTCCATCGCCTCATCCAACAGATTGAGCACGGCTGTCGCGCCATCTCGGGTGTTGATACGAACAGCACGATTTTCCACGGCTTGGTCTACGTCGCCAGTGATTTCACCAGTGATAGGACCACCTTTACCGAAGTCAGCCAAGTCGATGGTTACCATTTGACGGGCTGATGAGCCCACCTGGAAAGCCAATCTGCCAACTCTTGGGGGGTCCATGTCGGAACTTGAACGTCCACCAAAACTGCCCACTGAAAAGCCCAAGTCGGCAAAATTACTTTGTGCGCCGAAGCCGTCATCACCGGTTTTGATGGTGATGGGTTTACCTGAAATACCTGTCAAATTGGGCTTCTTACCGTCTGTGCTGGGCAAACCTGGTAACTGAGAGGGGGCTGCAATCATTCGCACCGTGCCATACACCGTTCGGGCTTCAGAGGAGATTTCGCTGGCAGCCACGATGCCGGTGATTTGGTTGTTACCGAAGCTGTTTTCTCTCACTGTGCCCATAGACAAGGTTTGGTCTGAGGCGGTGTTGGAGGCAACGGCACCCAACATCACAAAGGGTGAACCAGGCACTTTGGACTGAACCAAAACCGAGGTTTCATCATTGGGATCGATGTAGGCAATCAAGTTGCTTAAATGGGTCCGGTCTGACGGCAGCGTAGCCGAATCCGCGTCCAAAGCAACGCTTTCAGCAATCATGGAGTTGATCGCTGTCATCAAAGCCGTGGCCATGCTTTCAGGTGTCGTCAAGGCAGTATCGGGATCAGTGCCGATAGGGGTTCCGTTGATCATCACTGAAATCGTATCGCCTGCGTCAAAGTCGGAGCCACCCATTTTTACTTTGGAAACTTGGCTTACCGAATTGCCCTCCTCCAAGCCAAAGCTGGCAGGAGAAAGTCCTTCAATGCTGGCGTCGTACCAAACAGATACATTGCGGCCATCAGGCGCTTCCAAGGTCAAGCCTTTGCCATTGTCGGTGGCGACAATGCCGTGGGTTCCAGAATACGTGTTGATCGCTCGAACCAAATTGATGCGGCGGTCTGAGGGTGTGTCATCAGCTTTGAACTCGACCTTGATTTCGGTGCCATTCAAATACAGCGATTGGAAGCCCTCAGGCTGGTTAATCGATTTGACGTTGTTGGGTACCGCATCCCAAGTGTCCAGTCTGGTTGATCCGGTTGAGGTGTGATTACCCTTCAACACCACGGGATTGGCAATTGCTCTCACCCCTGTCTCAGAGCTGTGGGTGTTGATGGCCTTGGCCATGGCAATGGCACTGGCCGCAGGGTTGCTGCTACTGGCAATTTGGTTGGAGTCAATGTCATCGGACGCATTGGTGGCGCGGATTTTCACGCCATTGATTTCCAAATCGTCGGTTCCTAAAGCTTTGAATGGAGAGATTTTGTTCTCTACTTCTACTTGAACCGCAGAAATTTCTGCGCCTGAACCTAGCGCAGGAACCATGGCCGTGGCCGCTGTGAACGAGCGTCCCGCGGTTTTGGCTCGAATGATCAACTCACCCACTGTATTGCCTTCCACTACGTCAACGTTTTGGTCGTTATCCAGTTCGGCAACCATCAAATCACGCAACTCTTGAGCGCTTTCGCCGCCGGCCAAGGACTCAATGGTGTGCTCTTCACCGTTCACCACCAAGGTGAACTTGTCACCCAAAACGGCAGGGCCTGTGAATGTCAAACTGCTGATTTGTTGAACCGAAGGTTCCACCAAGGGACGCTCTTTTGTGTTGAACACCGCTTGGTTTTTGCTGTAGTTGCCGCCGAGGAATCCCACACGCGACATATCACCCACAGCTGAACTGGTCAAAACAACGGAATTTGAAATTTTGGATTCCAAAGAAATAGTGGCGCTTTGTACACCTTCGCGCATACCAATGCGGTTGCCAAAGTCACTGGCCGTGGCACTGGTTTCAAAGGTGACTTCAATATTGCGACCATCGGCTGCTGTCAGCGTGACACCTAGCAAATCTGAGCCTGTATCTAGGGCTTTGACCCCAGTTTTATCACTGATCAAATTAATGGCGCGAACCACATTGGCACGCGTGTCGCGTGGGTTGTTCATCAATGTTTCAATTTTTGCCGAAGCTACGCCGTTGACAAAGACCACGCCTGAGACGACGGAGTTCCCACTCATGGACTTACCTGAGAAGATGTTCTCATTGACCTTGGCAAACACACCGGTACCACTAGACGATGAGCTGAAACGTCTGTTAGTGTCAGTGACGCTGGTTAAATTGGTATCGCGTTGCTGTACATCGATAGAGCTCACTTCACCATCGGTCACAGGAAAGTCGACGTTGATGATGGTGCTGCCAGGGGCATATGACACCGTGCGGCCGGAGCCTTCACCAAATTGTGCGCTGGTGCGCATGGCTTGCGCAATTTTGGCTGTCGCCAAGGCAGGCGTGTTGTCCAAGGCCGTGAGTTCAACACTCACGCCACCTACGGTGATCACACCTGGAATGGGGTTGCCCGAAAAAGTGACCGACTGCGACTCACCCACAGGGCCAGAACCGACCGCTGCTTTGCGGTTGATGGCCGCGGCTTTGGCAATGGCTGAACCAGCCGCATTGTTGATAGGAGAAAACGGATCATCGACGGCAAATGAGCCACCAATCTCAACACCGTTGATCAACAAGTCGCCCGCACGCATGGGCGGAATACTGCCGGATACATCGACCGACAACTTGAAGTGACGTTCTAATAAATCGTTGGTGAAATCGCCATTCGCATTGGGGTTGCTACCGTCAAAGACCGAACTGGCAGAATCTTTCAGAATGTATGTCAGGTTGTCCGATATGACTGAACTGTTGATGCCTTCGCTGGCAAGGAAAGTCACCTGACCGGAAGTTGAGTCAAAAGTACCCACCAAATTCACACTTTTGTTGTCAGGCGTCACAAAAGTGGCTTTGATGTCTCTGTTGCCGTCATTGTTGGTGTCAATGTGTTCAATCACCAAGTTGCCGCTGCGTAAAAAGCGGCCATTGTTGTCAAATTTTTCTTGCGTCTGGGTCAACGCATCGCGACTGACCATGACGGAGTCAAGGACAAAATACCCATCGTTAGATTTGTCTATTAATTGAATGTCATGCACATCACCGTCGTTGGCAGAATAGGTGATGACGAGGGCGTTGCTTAAGTTATCCACCGCCACCGAGCGGCCAGAGCCAGTGCCAAATTGTTCAGTGGCTTGCAACTGGGTTTGAATTTGTGCAGCCAACTTTGCAGCATCTACCGCGCCGAGACCGTCGTTGATGTCGTTCCACTCGAGGCTGATGTTCTCACCTGCAAATTTGAAGGTGCGCTTTTCATTAAAACCCGTGCCCGGAATTCCCGTCGTATCGATAGTCACCACTTGTTGCTCGCCCGAACCTGCACCTTCAATGACGCGGGTGGTGGTGGGGGACAACAAAACATTGCCAAATTGGTTGTTCGAAGTGGCTTTGTAAACCGGCATCTCGCCGACTTGTTCGCCTGCTTTGCCATTCAACACAGGGAAACCATTCCACTCGGTGTTGTCGGCAATTTGCACAATCTGTTGTTTGAGTTGCTGAAACTCCAAGTCGAGGTAGCTGCGTTGCGCACTGTCGTTGGTGTCGTTGACCGCTTGGATCGCCAACTCACGCATGCGCTGCATCATGTCGGTGATTTCGTTGGTCGCACCCTCGGCGGTTTGAATCAAAGAGATGGCATCCCCCGCATTACGAACCGCTTGGTTCAAGCTGCGGATTTGATGGGTCATCCGTGTGGCAATGGCCATACCGGCGGCATCATCTCTTGCGGAGTTGATGCGCTTGCCCGTCGACAATTGCTGCATGGCTGCGCTTTGCGCTTGGCCCGAATTTTTTAAAGCTAACTGTGAGAACAGAGCTTTGACGTTGGTGTTAATTACTGCCATTTTTTTCTCCTGACCCTTCTTGGTCAATCAAACTTACAACTGAATAAGCACAGACTGTGCCAACTTGTTTTGACGCTTATAAATAAGGGGTTTCCCTTTTTTGAATGCATGAAAGTGTTCATCTAAGTACTCAGCGGCAAGGTTTTGTCGATCAAGTGGCAAGCGTTTGCCGCCTAGTTGCCGGCGGCAAAAGCCTTGCCACTCATTGTTGGCGAACCGATGTAGGCATCATGGAATCGCTGTAGTCGTCCAAGGACAACTTCTCTGCCAGCAACTCAACTTGCTGCGGATACAGGGCCAGCCCTTGATTGGCCACTTCCAGGGCGCGGGCTGGGTCGAGGTTGCAACGCAGTGCGCGCACAAACATCACAAAGGTGAATGGGGGGGTGGTATTGCCTTGGACCTTCATCAAGTCCTCCAGCAAGTCAACTGCCAAAGGCCAGTCTTGGTTCATCATGGCCAACAGGCTGGTAATAGCCAAAATGTCTTCACTATCGGGGTACAGACTCATGCCTGCGTCTCCCAAGGCATTGGCCAACTCCAGTTGTTCGGTAGCCACCAACGATTGAATGGTTTCGCGAATTTCAGCGGGGCTGAAACGTTTGATCGTCAATGTATTCAACAAAGCACCGGTAGCGGCTTGGTTTAACAATTCTTGAATGAGTGTCATGGATGGTTCCTGCAAAAGTGTCGGAAAAATTGCCCATGCCATGCTTGCCATGGGCCCTCACAGTTACTAAGCAAAAGTAATGCCACCTTTTTGCAATGCATATTCTTGCCGCTCTGGCCTTGCAAGGGGTGCGATATACGCCCAAATAAATACTTAAAAAGTATTTATAAAAAAACATAAATCCAAGAATATGGCTTCTAAAGATATCAATAGTAACTATTTACGTTTTTCTTATTCATAAGGCTCAAGCTTTGAAGTTTGAGGCCGAAACATATAAGACCAGTCATAGGCTCACAGCAACTGTGTGCAGCCAAATGACGAATAAACGAATTTGATCCAACTCAAAAAGGCTCACCATGACATCACTTATTCAACTCGGCAACCAAGCGCTCAGCGGCCGCCATGCAAAAGCCACGCCTGTGGTGATGTCAGCCCCCAGTGGTGCTCCACCCGCCAACGCCGCGGAGGTCATGGCCCTTAAACAAGCTGATATTGCGGCTTTCGATACCCTCGAAAAGGTTCAAGCAATACCCACTAACTTGATCCCTTATTTCAGCGCCGCACAACTCAAGATGTTCTTAAATGAACAAATTGGACAATTCAGCACCACGCAAATTGCTGCGATGACGGTTACGCAATTGAATGCTTTGTCAGTCGGTCAAGTCGGGGCCATGAAAGAAGGGCAAATCAATGCCCTGACAGACGATCAAATTGCGGGCATCAAGGGCAGCCAAATTGGCGCCATCAGCAGTGTTGAGTTTGCGAAAGCTGACGAACACCTGATTTCCAGCCTGAACTCCGCCCAAGTACAAGCTTTGACCACCAGCCAGCTCAGAGACTTGGTGGAATCACAAATCAGTTACCTGAAAACCGAGCAAATCGCCAGCCTCACAGCCAAGCAAATGGGTGGTTTTGAAACGGTAGACCTGCAAGCCTTCAGCACCGACCAAATCGTGGCTTTGAATTCCACCCAAATCGTGGGGTTGAGTGCTACTCAGCTCGCCTCTTTGACAACAGATCAAATTGCAGCCATCGAATCGCTTGACATCAAAGCGTTGACCACGGCACAAGTTCAAGCCTTGTCGGATGAACAAATAGGTGCATTGGACGTCAACCAAACCATGGCCATGTCCGACCTGCAAATCGCAGCCATTGGGGTAACCGGTGGCAACGCCGGCATCAAGGGCCTCAAACCTGAACAAATTCAGGCACTGAGCAAATCGCAGCTGGCTGGCCTTAAGGCGACCCAGATTTCAGAACTGGACACTGAGCAAGTTAAAAGCTTTTCTGTAGAACAAATTGGCTGGCTTAACGATGTACAAATCAAAGCGCTGCAACCCAGCCAAATCGGTGACTTAGAGGCCTTCCAAGTCGAAGCTTTGTCGGCCAAACAAATTGCCTTGCTGTCGACACAACAAGTTGCGGCACTGACTGATGAACACGTGGCTACGCTAAGTGCTGACCAAATCAAAGCCTTGATGCCCGCACAAGTGACCGCATTGCTTGACCATCAACTCCAATCCATTTCCACGGACCAGTTGGCCAGTTTCAGCACCGCTCTGATTGCAGCCTTGTCGGCAACCCAAATTCAAGCCTTGACCAGTGAACAAGTAGGCAGCTTGACGCTCAACACCATCGAAAACAACAAAACAGTGTCCGGCCAATTGGCCGCTCTGAGCAGCGTGCAAATTGCTGCTCTGGACTCCGAGCAACTGGGCGCCTTGTCGGGCGAGCAAGTCGCCGCACTGACCACCAAACAACTCATTGCCATCAACACCAACGAACTCACGGGCATTGATGCAGCCGATTTTGAGGGTATGAGTACAGCGCAAATCGCCGCTTTCACCACAGCCCAAATCAAGGCTTTGAATGGCGAACAACTGGCTGCGCTCAGCACTGCGCCCACGGGCACAGATGAGGCGCCTTTGCCCAGCCAACTTGAAGCCTTGACCACCGCGCAGGTGGCCAGCCTGAGCGCAGACCAATGGGCTGCCATGAGCACAGAGCAAGTGGCTGACCTCACCACAGCCCAGCTAGTGGCCATCAAAACCGATGTCATTTCCACCCTGAATTCAGAGCAAATTGCCGCACTGACAGAGACACAAGTCCAAGCCCTGACCGTGACCCAAGTGGGTAAGATGACTGCTGAGCAAATCAGCGCCATCAATGTAGAGCACGTTGACAACATGAGCGTGGCCCAAGTGGGTGCCATGACCTCCACACAAGTGCAAGGCTTGACTGTCGAACAAATAGCCGTCATGGGCACGGCGCAAATTGCCGGTCTGCGCACCGACGTGATTGCGCAACTGAGTACCGAACAAATCGCGGCATTGGGCACAGAGCCCACAGGCGAACTGGCAGACCAACCCAGCCAGCTGCAAGCGCTGAGCCCCGCACAGGTCACCAAGCTGACCGATGTCCAACTGCAAGCACTCACCACGGGTGAGGAAGGGCAAGTGGCCAACCTCACCAACAAGCAATTGGCAGCCCTGAGCGTGGCACAACTCAACGCCATGAGCACCGACCAGTTCGCCAGCATTACGGTTGAGCAGGTCAGCGCGTTCACGGCCAACCAAATCACAGGATTGAACAAAGACTTGTTTGCAGCTATTAGCTCTGAGGTGAAGGCTGCTGGATCTGTCGCACAGTTCAAGAACGTGACAGGCGAACAACTGGCCACGATCACCACCGACCAAATGGCCGAATTCAATGTCGAGCATTTGGCTGCTTTGAGCGCTGAACAAGCTGCCAGTTTGAGTGGCGACCAGTTGGCTGCGCTCACCGGAGATGGACAAGTCGAGGCGCTCAAAGGCGCTGTCTTGGCTTCTTTGAATGCTGAAGACCAATTGGGTGCCATGACGGCAGATCAAATTGGCCGCTTGGATGTGAAACAAATTGCCGCCTTGAGCGGCGAGCAAATCTCTAAGCTCTCCACCGAAGGCGTGGCAGGTTGGAACACAGCCCAAATTCAAGCTATCAGCCTCACAGCCATGGAGGACCTCAGCACCGACTTTGTGGCTGCATTGGGTAACGAACAAGTCACGGATTTGACCGACAAGCAGGTCAAAGCACTCACTGTTGAGCAACTGGCTGCCATGGGTTCTGAGCAAGTGGGTGCCATTGACGGCAAAGACCTTCTGGGTTTGAGCGCAGCCAAACTCAATACTTTTAGCTCCGATCAGTTCAATGGCATGTCCAAAGAACAAATTCAAAGCCTGAGTGCGGCGCAAATCAGCAACTTGGATGACGAGATCATCCAAGGCATGGGCGAAGACCAAATCACAGCCTTGACCGCTAACCAAATCAAGGCCTTGACCGTCGATTCATCGGGCGCTCAAACCCTTGCCGCCTCGCGCAAAGCGCCCAACAGCCGATCGAAAGTCATGGCCGTTGGCGACCCCTCACCCGGTCAGATCACCAAATTCAGTGCTGAGCAAATCGGCATGTTCAACGCTGCTGCCACTACAGGCAAAGAAAACCAAGTAGCCGCCTTCTCTGCTGCGCAAATCGCAGCGCTCTCGGGCGAACAAGTTGCTGGTTTCAGCACAGACCAGATCACCGCCATGTCTGCTGCCCAAGTGGGCGCCTTCACCGCTACCCAAGCGCCCTCCATCACCACCGATCAAGTCGCTGCCATGAGCGCGGCCAAGATCGCAGCCCTCAACGTCGACACCTTTGCAGCCCTGTCTGCCGAAGTCATCGGCAGCCTCAGCGTCACGCCAGAAACAGGCAACAAGCCCAGCCAAGTGGCCTCCTTGACCACCGCGCAAATCGCCGCCATGACAGACGAGCAGGTGCAAGCCCTGACCACAGGTGAAGACGGCCAAATCGCCGCCTTGACCAACAAACAGCTCGCTGCCTTCACCACAGACCAGCTCAATGTGATGTCGACCGACCAAATCGGCAGCATCACCGCAGGCCAAGTCATTGGCCTGACCGTGGGTAGCGGCGATACGGGCCAGCTCAACAACCTCAACACCGAGTTGTTGGCCGCCTTGAGCACGGACGCCACCGCTGCACTCACTGCAGCGCAGTTCACTGCGTTGACCGAAGACCAACTGGGCGCCTTGACCACAGACCAAATGGGTGTGCTCACCGATAAACAGTTGGCCACCCTCGCCTCTAGCAAAGCAGTCGCCTTCAGCGGCGAGCAACTTGCCGCCATTGCCGAAGAGACCGTGAGCTTCCTCAAGCCCGAGTTCTTGGCTGCCTTGGACGGCGAGAGCCAACTCGCCAGCATGACGGCGGGGCAGATTGGCAACTTCACCGCCAAGCAAATCGCCGCCTTGTCGGGTGAGCAGATCTCCAAACTCTCGGCTGATCAAATCACCGATTGGGACGCTGCCAAGATGCAGGCCATCAGCCTCACGGCTATGGCTGACTTGAGCGCTGATTTCGTGGCCGCGCTGAGCGAAGCCAAAGTCACCGCACTTAGCGACAAGCAAATTGAAGCCATGGACGGCGATCAATTTGCCGCCATGAGTGACACTCAGTTGGCCGAGATTGACGCCAAAGACTTAGCCAAGCTCTCCACCGACGATGTCAACGCCTTGAGCGCTGACCAGTTCAACGCCTTGGGTGCTGCGCAAATCAAAGCCCTCACCGTGGGGCAAGTTGCTGCGCTGGATGATGAAATCATCCAAGGCATGGGTCAGACCCAGATCCAAGCCCTGACAGCCGCACAGGTCAAAGCTCTCACGGCTGTTGGAACATCTAACGCGCCCGGTCAAATGACCAAGTTCAGCGCCGAACAAATCGGCATGTTCAACTCTGCCGTCTCTGGCAGCAATGAAAACCAAGTAGCCGTGTTCTCTGCTGCGCAAATCGCCGCCCTCTCAGGCGAACAAGTCGCGGGCTTCAGCGATGCACAGATTGGGGTCATGACGCCTGCTCAGATCGCCGCTTTGTCTGCAACCCAAGTGCCTAATTTGACTGAATCGCAAATTGGGGCCATGAGCTCTAAGCAAATTGCAGCACTGCAGGCCACTGTGATTGACAACCTCACCACGGACCAAATGGCATGGTTGGGTACGACCCCAACTGACCAGGTCGAAGGAAGCAAGAGCCAAATTGCATCCCTGACTGCAGCGCAAGTCTTGGTGCTGAGTTCAGATCAGATTGGTGCGATGACTGCAGGCCAAATCGGCGCGTTCAGCGCGGCTCAATTGGGCACCTTAACCGATGAACAAGCACCAGGCCTGACCACGGCTCAAGTCGCAGAACTTGATGCCACGCAAATAGCAGCCATCAAACCTGCTGCGTTTGCTGCGCTGTCAACCGATGTGATTGCAGGGTTGACAACGGGCACTGGCAGCACGGTTAATCAAATCAGCGCCCTCACGGTGGCTCAGGTTCAGGCCATGAGCAAAGACCAAATAGAGAATTTGCAAACCGCGCAAATGACAGCCTTCACGGGCAAGAATTTGGCCGCATTCGACGTGACGCATCTCAACTACTTGTCCACCGATCAAGTGGCGCAAATCACCAGCAGCCAAATCACATCGGTTACGGCCAATCAATGGACGGGCATGAATGCTGATTTGTTTGCATCGATCAACACCACGGCATTTGCTGCCATCACGGCCGCCCAGTTCAAGAGCGTGACCGCAGGGCAAATCACTGCCATGACAGAGGCACAAGCCGCATTCATGACGGTGGAACACATTGCTGGTTTGAGCGAAACACAAGCCAACTCATTGACCGCCGAACAATTGGTGAAGTTCGATACGTTAGCCAAAGTTCAAGCCTTCAAGCCCGCCTTATTGGCCACACTGGATGGTGAAACACAAATTGCAGCCTTCACGCCTGCACAAGTGGGTTTCTTCACCAAGGCACAAATGACGGCTCTTGAAGGTTCTCATGTGTCCAATCTCAGCGCGGCACAGATTGGTGAACTCAGCACAGAGCAAATTTCAGCTATCAGCTTGACCGCTATCACCAGCTTGAACGAAGAACAAATTCAAGCCTTTGATGCGGCGACACAAATCTCGGGCTTTACCGCGGCACAAATCAAAGGCCTGACAGCAACGCAGGTGGGCTACTTCACATCGGCACAGTTGAAAGAGTTCAGCGCTGCGCAAGTGGCGGCGATTGAAACCGCCGACATCGACAACATGAGCGAAGAGCAAATTCAAGCATTTGAAACTGAGCAAATTCAAGCGCTCACCACGGCCCAATTTGCAGCGCTGACCGATGCGCAAATCACAGCCATGACTGACGCACAAGTGGCCAAGATTGAAAACAAAGATCTGGCCGTCTTGGATGTGTCTCAATTGGGTGCTTTGTCTGAATCACAAGTGCAAAGTCTGACCGACCTGCAAGTCAAGGCGATCACGACAGCGCAAATTCAACTGCTGGATGCTGGCTTTATCCAGGCCATGGGTTCTGACCAAATTCAGGCTTTGTCAGCGTCACAGCTCAAGGCGTTCACCACAGGTGCGGAAAGCTCAGTCAATCAAATGGCGCTTTTCAGCGACGAGCAAGTGCCGATGTTCACAGCCGATCAAGTCAAGGTGTTGAGTTTGGTGCAGGTATCTGCCATGACAGACACACAAATCGCAGCCTTCGACACCGTGACAGATGCAGATTCAGGCACATTCAACCAAATGGCCGCCCTCAGCACAGCGGTCATCAATGGGCTTGGAGACACCAAACTCAACCTGTTGGATGCAGCACAAGTCGAAGCTTTGACATCAGCGCAAATCAAGAGCTTGAATACGGATGACATTGCAGCTCTGGACACAACTTGGATTGCTGCTATCGGTGACGATGTGTCTGCGTTGACCTCAACGCAGCTCAACACCTTGACGACAGCACAAATTCAGGCCTTTGATGCAAGCACTGAAATTCCTGAACTGCAGGCTACACAGCTGTCAAAGCTCACGAATGATCGTGTCTCTGCCTTCACTTCAACACAAATCGCTGCTTTGAGCGGTGAGCAAATGAAGGCATTCACAGTGGCACAAATTCCAGGCTTGAATGGGTCGGATGCTGTCTCCCCCGCTGAAAATCAAATTGCAGCCATCAGCACCGATGCACTGGCACTCATGACAGTGGCTCAATTAGCTGCCATGAGTGAGACGCAGATTGGCTCGCTAACAGGTGACGGCCAAATTGCGGCCCTGACTGGGGCCCAAATCTATGGGCTGAAAGACACTGGCATCAACGGCTTAACCACGGCCCAAATGGCTTTGTTCACCGTTGCGCAAATTGAGCCTGCGGACGACAACGCCAGCACGGGCTTCAAAGCAGCTCAACTGGCTGGTATGACGGATGAGCAACTGGGGGCATTCAGTGCCGATGCAAAGACGTCAATTTTGGCTAACGCTGCCCAAATCGCCAGCTTAACGACTGCGCAAAAAACAGCTTTGGGATGGACTGCGCCAACATAAACCTACAAAGCTATTGACTGCTTCATTACTCACTCTTGGGCCACCATGACCCCCACCGCTCTTTCACGCAGTTCGGCCATCGTGCGTCCCGTGGTTTACCGTGCCGCTACGCCCAACCCTGACGCGGCGACAGCCGTGGCGAGTTTCAAGGCGGGAAGCTTGGCCAAGGCGGTGGTGATTGAGGACTCTGCGGCCAATATCAAGGCAAAGTGGACAGATTTAAAAGCCTTGGCCACGGCGGGAAAAATCTCGTCGTTCAAAATCAAAGACGCTTCGAAACCCACCATCAGCTTGACCGCGGCCGACCTTGCCAACAGCACGGCTTTGATGGGCAAAATCTCCAGCGTTGCCTTTGTCAAGGTGTCTGACACCAGCGCCAATATTGCGCTCAAATTTGCAGATTTATTGGTACAAGGCAGCAAAATCAACAGCATTGAGCAAACCGGCACTAAGGCCGCTTTGGCGCTTACCTCGGCGCAGTTCGCAGCCGGCGCTTCGGTGCTTGGAAAAATCGACAGCGGCAATTACACCGTGTCATTGAACGACGTGAGTGCCAAAACACTGGCGGCCGTTAACGCCAATGCCAAAGTCACTTCCTTCAACTTTGTGGACACCAGCGCCAACATCGCCTTGCAGCTGCCCAGCCTGAAAACAGCGAGCAAACTGCAAAATATTACCGCCTCCGGTGTGCCCAGCGCCATCACCTTGACGGACGCCAATTACCTTTTATATACCAGCACATTGGCCAAAATCACTGGTTCTTACAGCTTGGCATTGACCGGTGTGGCCGCCACAAACGTGGCCACCCGACTGGAAAACACCAAAGTAACTGCGGTGTCGGTGAACGACAGCAGCAGCAACGTCGTTACGCAATTGGCGGCCTTGGAAACGGCGTCTACCAAGCTCAAAACCATCGCATTGACCGATGTCAAGCCTGGGCTGAGCCTGAGCGTGGCCCAAATGAATTCAAGCGCTGTGGGAAAGATCATCAGCAAATACACCCTGAGTGTGGCTGACACCAGTGCCAACATCCAGGCCAATCTGGACAAACTCAACCTCAAAGCCAGCGTCTTGTCGGGGATCAAAACCACCGACACCTCTCGCGCCACGCTGACGGTCACGGCAGCGCAGTACAAAACCTATGCAGCGGTTTTGGCCAAAACCAGTGGGGCAGCCGTGTCGGTCAAGTTGAGCGACAACTACAACCCGAACAATGTCAAGACCAACACCGATGGCAGCTTTGCAGTGACAGAGGCGGACGTCAAGTACAGCATGAAAGGGGTGAATTTTTTTGAATTCGACGATTTCACTGTGTTTGGCGACAGCGGTGACGCCAATGTGAATGCCCTGTTGTCGGGTACCACCAAGCAATGGTGGTTTGACAGCAGCGCCAAAGGCGCCAAAACCTCCGATACCCTGATCAAACCGGGCTTGTACGCACTCGACGAGGGCAGCTCCAAGCACACATTCACCTACAGCTTCATTCAAACCCTGCCCGCCACAGCAACACAGCAAGACAGAACCGGTTTTGCCGAGATGAACGCCACGCAAAAAGCGGCGGTTGCGGATGCTTTCACCTATTTGTCGTCGCTGATCAATGTGACGTTCACCAATTCTGGGGCAACAGACGGCTCGGCGGACATCAACTTTGGCACGAACCAACAAGCCAACAGCGCGGGTTACGCCAACCCGCCTAATGCCAGTGGTGCGCACAATGTATTTTTGATGCTCGACAAAGACGAACCCACCAATTTGTCGTTTGCACATGGCAGCTACGGCTGGGAAACCTTAATCCATGAAATTGGCCATACCTTGGGCTTGAAACACCCGGGCAACTACAACGCCGGTGGTGGCGGGGCAGCAGGCCCCTACCTGCCCAAAACCACCGATACGCGGCGCAACAGCGTGATGTCGTACAACCAGCCCGCCGATGCCATGCATGTGACCATCACCGATATAGGTGCGTCTCCAGCCTCCTTCAACCCGTCCACCTTGATGACTTACGACGTGACGGCTTTGCAGTATTTGTATGGCAAGTCGAAGAGCCCCACCAACCTTGGCAGCTACCAAACCCTGAGTTTTGATGCCAACTGGAAGGGGTTTCAATCCACCTACACCCCTGAGGGCGGTACGTTGGACATGAGCAGCGTGACAAAGTCCAACATCGTGGACTTGCGACCCGGCGCCTACAGTTCCATCAACACCTTGGCCACTGACATCAAGACTTATCTCACTACGGTCCCTCAAGGACTGCAAAGTTATGTCAAGACCTATCAAAGCTATCTTGGCTACAACAACGTGTCCATCAACTATGGCAGTTACTTTGACGCGGTGGTGGGCGGTACAGCCAATGACGCCGTTTTTGTCGACCCTAGCGCCATTGTCACCGACCAAGACATCGACGGTGGTAGCGGTAGCGATGTGGTTTACCTGGCTGGCACCGCCGCAGACTGGACCCTTGACAGCTGGGACGGCAGCACCGACAAAGACGCGACCGCCAGCAATGGCAGCGGCGACAAAAAAGTGGTGGTGAATTTGAAAAACATTGAACTCATCAAATACTACAGCGCAAGCACCTACACCCCACTGCACTCCGCCTTAGACCTCTTAGCCTGACATTGCGCTTAAGCGGCAAATATTTGCCGCCTGCGCAAAGTAATTAGCTACTAAACGTTTACTTTTTCACCTCTATTTATCAAGGGGTATGGCGTAAGCAATTTTTTTTACAGTTATCGTGCTATCTGCCGATTTAAAGGCTGTCAGAAACTTTTTTGAAACAAAGAGAACAACATGTCCATTAGCTTGAACTTAGGTGCTCGCAACCTAATGAATCAGCCCATCGTGATGAGCGTGGCCACCACCACGGTCACTCCCACGACGGATTTGTCCTCTTTTGATTCAACGGCAATTGCCAGTCTGACCAACACGCAAGTCAGCTCACTGACCAGCACCCAACTCCAAGCCATCACCGCCAGTGCAATTGAAGGTCTGAGCAACACCCAAATGCAGGCATTGACCACCCGCAATGTATCTTTACTTAAAACTGAACAAATTGAGGCCTTGAGCACCAAACAGCTCAACGCCCTCAAAAGTGCCCAAGTGGCGTCTTTGACTGCCGCACAATTCAATGCCCTGACGGGAGATCAACTCACGGGCTTGCGGGCGTCCCAAGTGTCTTCTTTCAGCGCCAGCCGCATCGCAAGCGTTGACAGTGGTCAGTTGCAGGCCTTGTCGACCTCGCAAATTCAGGCCTTGACCACCGATCAAATGATTGGTTTGATCTCAGCGCAAATCGCCGCCTTAGACCCCACACAAATCACCAGTTTGAAGGCCAAGCAAATCAGAGCCATTGAAACGCGTGACATGCAGGGCTTGGGTTCAGACCAAATCATCGCCCTCAGCACATCCCAAGCCAGCGCATTCACCACTGGGCAAATTGCCGCTTTAAGTGAAGAACAAGTCACGGCCATCGCCACAGATGACTTGGCGGCCTTGACCACCACGCAAGTCGCTGCGCTCACCTCGCTGCAAGTCCCCGGCTTGGGCGTGGAACAGATTCAAGCCCTCAAACCCAGCCAAATTGCAGCCTTGTCGACCAAGGCCATTGCCGTCTTGGATGCAGACCAAATTGGCGCATTGAGCAGCTCGCAGTTGATGGCTTTAAATGACGCACAAATCGTAGCCTTGAGCGCTGACCAATTCAACAATATGGCAACCGAACAAATTGCCGCGCTGACCACTCGCCAAATTACGTTGATACAGACCGCCGACGTGGCCGCCTTAGATACCGAGTTGATTGAAGCCCTCACCTCATCCCAAGTGGCCAGCCTGACCACCGCACAAATTCGCGCGCTTGAAGACAGCCAAATTGCCGCCATTCAAACCGGCGCTGATGTGGCGGCGTTAACCACCACCCAAGTCATGGCAATGACCAGCACCCAAGTGGCTGCGCTAACCAGCGAGCAAATTTCAGAACTCAAAAACAGCGTTATCACCAACCTGAGTACGAGCCAAATAGCGGCCTTGGACGTAGACCGTATCGCCGCCTTGACCTCCAGCCAATTGCGGGCCTTGACCACCGAGCAAATCGTGGCCATGTCCAGCGACCAAATTGGTGCGCTCACCAGCGAACAAGTTGCGTCCCTGAGCAACAAACTGTTGGTGGCCATACAAACCCAAGATTTGGTGGCTTTGGATACCGACCGCATAGAAGCTCTGAGCGCCAGCCAAGTTCAAAACTTGAGCACCGATCAAATTGCCGCATTGACCTCTGACCAAATCGTCGCCTTTGAAACCAACGACTTGGCAGTGCTGACCAAATCTCAGCTGCAAGCCTTGACCACCGAGCAAGTGTCGAATTTGCTGACTGCGCAACTGGTGGCACTGAAGCCGGCCCAAGTGGCGGCCTTGACCACCGCCAGCATCGCTGCGTTGACCCCAGAACAATTTACTGAGCTCACAACCGATCAAATCGCGGCCCTGAGCACGGCACAAATTGCCGCCTTGTCCAGTGAACAGTGGGCCGAGGCCAAAGTGACGCAAATTCAGGCCTTGAAGACGGCCCAAATCGCTGCTATTCAAACCGAAGATTTACCAGGCTTGACCACCGACCACATGGATGCCATGTCGTCGGCGCAAATTGCCTCCATCACCACCGACCAATTGCGCGCCTTGGACATCACGCAAATTGCCGCCATCAGCAGCACCAGCATCACAGGGCTGACCAGCTTACAAATCATTGCCTTAAAAACCGATCAGGCCGAAGCCTTGGTTGAAGACCAAATCAAGTCGCTGACCACAGCGCAAATCACCGCTTTTGCCACCGATGACTTGCAAGCCATTACTTCAGACAACGTCGCGGCCATGGGTTCAGACCAAATTCGCGCCTTAACGACGCAACAGGTCTACAACCTCACCACCGAACAAATCAACGCCATTGAAACCGGTGATTTAGAGGTGATGCGCAAAGACCAGATCGTGGCCATGACCACCGGCCAATTCCGCAACATGGTCACCGATTCTTTGATCGCGCTGACCACAGCGCAAGTCGCGGCCATGGAAACACAAGATGTGGCGGCTTTGGACACCGATCAAGTGGCGGCCTTGCTGACAGAGCAAATCGCGGCTTTGACCACCAGCCAGTTCAGCCACATGGGTACCGAACAAATCGCTGCGCTGACCACCGATCAGTTAATCAAAGTCACCACCAACGACATCGCCGCGCTGACCACCGACCAGGTCATCGCCCTGACCACTGATCAAGTGCCTGAATTGCTGGCCAGCCAAATAGCTGCTCTGAAAACCCAAAGCATTGCCGCTTTAACGTCTGCGCAAGTGGGCACCATGACCACCGGCCAAATCGTGGCCTTGACGGTCAGCCAAACTAAGGCGCTGACCTCACAACAAATTGCAGGCATGACCTCAGAGCAAGTGCCGGCTCTGGAGACCATCGACTTGGTGGCCTTGTCGGTCGATCAGTTGAATTTCTTCAACACCGAACAAATTGCTTCACTGACTTCGGGTCAAATTGCCGCGCTGACCACCAAACAAATGGCCGGCTTGGACGTGGACTTGTTCGTCGCATTGACGACGGACCAAATCCCCAGCTTGACCACACAACAAGCCGCTAACCTGACCACACGCCAAGTCGCCGCCATCACCACCGAGCAATTGGCGGTTTTGGATACGCAAGATTTAGCCGCGTTCACATCGGACCAAATTCAGGCGCTGTCGGGCGAGCAAATTGAATCGCTGTCGACCGAACAAATTGTGGGCATGCAGCGCGGCCAGTTCAGCAGCATGACCTTAGATCAGCTTGCTTCGCTCCAGACAGAACAAATTGAAGCTATCCAATCTTTTGACATTGGTGGCTTCTCTACCGCCCAAATCGATTCACTCAGTGTCGAACAAATCGGCGCCTTCAAGACGGGGCAAATTGCCAGCTTGTCGCAGCTGCAGTTGGCTGCGCTGAATGAAGAGCAAATTCAAACCCTCAGCAGCACGCAATTGCAAGCCATTGAGGTTCGTGACATGCCTGCATTGACCACTCTGCAAGCCGTATCCTTGCTCAACGACCAATTGGCCAAATTCACCACCGATCAAATCGCAGCCATGCATACTTCCAGTTTGGCCAGCCTGCGTACCGATCAGGTGACTGCACTGACCACAGCTCAGGTGAGCGCTTTGCGTCAGCGCCAAATGGCAGCACTGACCACCGACCAAGTGGCAGCTTTGGAAACAGCGCAAATATTTGCCATCCCTACGCAGAACTTGGTGTCCATGACTGCGGCACAAATAGCTGCCATGACCGCGGAGCAACTCAATACGCTGACCAGCAGCCAGCTGCAAGCCATCGAGACCCGCGACATCGCTGCCATGCGCACAGAACAAATCGCCAACCTCGATACCGCTCACATTGTGGCCTTGTCGACCCAACAAGTGGTGGCTTTGCGTACCGACGAAATTGCCGCGCTGCAAACCTCGCAAATCGAGAAGATGGAAACCGACGATTTGGTGGTTCTCACCTCGGGTCAGCTGCGCACTCTCAACAGCGATCAATTGCTGGCGCTCACCACAGGCCAAGTGCCTGCGCTGCGGACTGCGCAACTCATCACGCTCAAGACCGACCAAATCACTGTGCTCAGCAGCACACAGCTCAATGTCATGGGGTCTGCGCAAATCAACAACCTCACCACAGAACAAGTGGCGGCGCTCACCACTGGTCAGGTCTCCACACTCAAGACCGATCACATTGCTGCACTGAACACCACCGTGCTGGGCGCCTTGACCACCGATCAGGTTGCCGCGCTGACCACAACGCAGCTGATCAAGTTGACCACGGCCAATGTGGCCGCCTTGAGTACGGCACAAGCAGCCGCTCTCACCACCGAGCAAGTGGCCAATATGACATCGGGTCAGATCCGTGCCATCGAAAATGCCGACCTGCAAGCCATGAGCACCGACCAATTGGTGGCCTTGACCACCGACCAAATCGACAAGCTCAGCACTGCACAGTTGAACGCCTTGACCAGCGATCAAATGCCTGCCTTGACTGTGGGTCAGATGGCCAAGCTCAGCACCACCCAGCTGGCCAACCTCACCACCACCCATTTGCAGGAACTGCAAACCGCCCAAATTGGCGCACTCAGCAGCGACCAGTTGCGCGCCTTGGTATCCACGCAATACGCGGCGATGTTGGCCGAGCAAGTTCAGACCCTCACCACCACCAATATTGCGGCGCTCGAGTCGGGCGACGTGGCAGGCTTCACCTCTACGCAAGTCGCGGCATTGCTGACCGATCAGGTCAAGGCCTTGACCACCGACCAAGTCTCGGTGCTGACCACCGCATCCTTGGTGGGTATGGGCCCGTTGCAAGTCTCGGCCTTGACGACAGCGCAAGCCAAGGCTTTGACCAGCGATCAGCTCAACAGCTTGAGCACGCTGCAACTCAGCGCCTTGAGCACAGGGCAAGTGGCCGCCTTGTCGACCACCCAAGTTGCAGCTTTGTCTGTGGCTCAGATGAACCTTTTGAGCGAAGAGCAGTTGCAGTCCTTGACTTCGGCGCAAATCGCTGCTGTGACCACCGCAACGCTGAGCAGTTTGACCACTACACAAGTGGCCTCGCTCACCAGCGGCCAAATCACGGCTTTGGGCACCGCCCAAGCGGCCAATATGCTCACCAGCCAAATCCAGAGCATCAACACATTGGCTTTGGGCGGCTTGGAAACTTTGGACCTGCAAGCCCTTACCACCGACCAAGTGCGCGCCTTCACCAGCGACCAGATGCAAGCCTTGTCCAGTTCGCAAGTTTATGCACTCAAGACCGACCAACTGGCCGCGCTCACCACAGAACAAGTGGCTTCCCTGTCGTCGCTGCAAATTGCTGCACTCAGCACCACGCAAGTGGCGGCCTTTGGCACCGCACAAATTGCTGCGATGACCAATTCCGAATTGGCCGGTTTGGATATCGCCGACGTCGCTGGCATGTCCGCAGCTCAGTTGGCCGCTTTGACGACCGATCAGTTGACTTCTATGGACGCTGATTTGATTGCGGCCATTGAGACCAACGACATCAGCAGCTTGACCACAGCGCAAGTGGCTTCTTTGAGCACAGACCAGTTCTCGGCCATGACCGCAGGTCAACTCAATGCCCTGACGACCGCACAGTTTGTCGCCGTCACCAGCAGCCAATTGGGCAGCTTGTCGAATGCCAATGTGACCGCCCTGACCACCGAACAAATGGCCATCTTGACCACCGACCAGTTGCGCGGCTTGACCACCGACCAGTTGACCGCTATCGAAACCCGCGACTTGAATGCCATGACCAGCGACGTGATTCGCGCCTTGAGCACCGAACAGGTGGCGGCTTTGTCGACCACGCAGGTACAAGGTTTGTCCTCCGCACACATTGCGGCCATGACCAGCGACCAAATCGGCGCGTTGGAAACCGGCGACTACCAAGTGCTCAGCAGCGCGCAGTTGCGCGCCATGAGTGCCGAGCAAATCGGTGTCATGTCACCCGAGCAGTTGCAAGCCATCAGCACAACGGGTATAGCGGGATTGAGCACAGCCAACATACTCGCCTTGTCTACATTGCAAGTGTCATCGCTTAGCTCGGGGCAAATCTCAGCGCTCAGCAACGCCCAGATTGGCGCTTTGGATGTGAGCCAAGTGGCCTCATTGCCCTCCAGCAGTATCAATGCGTTGACCACCTCGCAAGTGCGCGCCTTGTCTACCGATCAGGTGCAGAGTTTGACCATCGAGCAAATTCCTGGCTTGTCCATCGAAGACGTGGCCGCTTTACGTACCGACCACATTGTGGCGATGAGCACCGAGCAGCTGTCGGTCTTCAATGCTTCGCAAATCGCGGCCATCACTTCAACGCAAATCGCGGTGATGAACACAGATCAGCGAAATACCTTGGGCGTGTAAGCCCTTTATGGCAAGCGTGCCATCAGGGCTTGCTCTAGGCTGGCAATCAAGCGCGCAGGCGCTTGATGCCAAGTGACTGAGCGCTCTTCTAAGGTTTGCTTGAGCGCGGCGATGCGCTCGGGGTCGTGGGCCAAGGCCACCACCAAGGCTTCGTAATCAGCATGGCTGTGGGTGACCAACTCACCCACACCTGCGGCGTGCAGCATGCTGCCGGCCATGCGCGAGATAAAGGTTTTGCCGCTCAAGGTGACCATCGGCAAACGCGCGTCCAACACATCGCGAGCAGTCGAGCCCGCGTTATAGGGATACGTGTCCAAATAAATATCTGCTAAACGCAAACGCTGTCGGTATTCTTGGTGCGTACACCGTTTGGCCAACACCAATCGATGCAACGGTATGCCGTGCGCCAGTGCACGTTGCTGCAATTGCGCGGTGGCCCAAGGGTTGTCATCCAACAGCCAAAGCACAGCCTTGTCGCAGCGCTTGAGGATGCCCATCCACACCGCAAACAAATCGGCGTTGTACTTGTAGATGTTGTTGAAACTGGCCAAGACCACCGCGTCTTCGGGCAAGCCCACATCGCTGCGCCCCACTGGGGGTTCGCTCATCTCTGGCTTGTGCAGTGGAATAAAAGAACTCTCAATGTACAAAGGCTCTTCAGTGAAATAGGGTGTGAGCGCTTCGGGCAAGGCAAAGGGGTCAGTCACCACAAAATCTATCCACGGCATGGCCGTGGTGCCAATGAAGCCCAAGTAGGTGCCCTGCAAATGCGCGGGGTGCAAAGCCATGATGCCCGGGCGTGAGCCCGAGCTCAGTCCATGCAAATCTATCAACACATCGATTTCCATTTGACGAATAGTCAAGGCGGCGCGGCGGTCATCGAGCTGGCGGATATCAATTACATGGTCAAACGCCGATTTAAGGCGCGCACGGTAGGCCGTGCCATCTTCGGGGCTGAAATCAAAGGCGAAGATTTCAAACCGTGTTTTATCGTGGGCTTCGATCAAGTCTGCCATCAACAGGCCCACTGCATGGGTGCACAAATCACCCGACACATAACCGATGCGAATACGCGCATGAGGGATTCGCTGGGCCGGCGCCAAACGCTCTTCTTGCAATTTGAACTTGCGCTCCACAAACGCCCGCGAAGCCATCCATTGCAAGGCCGGATCGTCATGCAAGGACAGCATGGCCAAAGGAGAAGTGGCGGCCAACATATCGTTTTCGCGTATGCCAGGCAGCGCCACACAGACCGGCCATTTGCACTGCTTTTGACGCAAATGCACCCAGTGCTGAATGGCATCGGGTTGCTTGGGGTTGAGGGCCAAGCTTTGCACCAAGGCTTGCTCGGCCTCATCGTAAACATGGCGAAACTCTTGCAACCGCCCGATATGGTTGAGCGCCATGGTTTTCAGATCCACATCGGTGGAAGCGGGGCCGGCTTGGGCATGGGCCACATCGGCCCATTGCAGCAAAGCTTCCTCAAAGTTCTTTTTGCGCTCCAGCGTCAAGCCCAAGTTGATTTTGGCTTGCAGCAAACCGGCATTCAAAGCCACGCACTGGCGGTAAGCCATTTCCGCACCGTCCAAGTCACCTGCGTCAGATAGCATGACTCCCCAGTTGAACAGCGCCACAAAGCGGGTAGGCGACGGTGTACAGGCAATCCAAATCTTGTACAAGTCCATGGCCTGCTGGCCATGCCCGCCTTGTTTGAGCGTGTCGGCATATTGCATCAACTGCTCTAGGCTCATGCTGCCCGACTGGGCGAGTTGCATGAGGCTATCAATCTCGGTGGGGGTCATGACGAGGTCTTTCTGAAAAGATGCAGGGATGTCATTTAAGCCGTCTCAAGGAAATTATGCGAGGCAAGATCCACCACATGTGCCACCAACTTGGGCGCGATGGGTGGGAGGTGCTGCTGCAAAGCCGCAGAGACAAAGTCACCGATCACAGACACATCGTGCGACAAGCTTGGCAAGGTATCAACGCCCAGCATCTGCATGGCAGCTTGGGTTTTAGGCGTGTTGGAGGGGAACACCAAGCACGGCGTACCCAAACTCACCGCCGCCAAACTGTGGTGAAAGCGTGCTGACACCACACAAGCGGCCCGCGCCATCACCTCCAACCATTCGCGCATCGACTGCGCATTGACACAGGTGAGGGCCGGAAAAACCGATCGCAAGGCCTCGAAGATGCGCGCATCTTCGCTGTTAAGCATGGCTTTGGCACCTGTTAAAAATACATATTGAGTACCTGCGCGGTGCGCTTTGTTCAATGCCTGGCCAAACTGCAGTGTTTGCTCTTGCGTCATATTGACGCCGCCGGCCACCACCACAGTGGGGGTAAATTCATGCGAACCGATCAAGCCATGGCGTTGGATAAAACGCGGCAAACAGTCAAAGCCTTGTGTAGCCGTCACACCCAGACGCGCCAAGACAGCGAGTGATTGCGCTTCGCGGGGAACGATATGGTCGATGACACGCGCCACATGGCCATAAATCGCATCTAACTGGGGATGTGCTTGGCCATTGTCAGCAGGGAAAAAAGAGCTGTTGATGAGGTAGACAGGCTTTTTGAAGTTGATCTTGGCCAAGTACATCAAATACAACAAGTTGATGGCTGCCTTGTTGGGGCCGTGCAAGGTCCCCTCGCCATTCACGTAAACCACATCCGAACTCAATAGCATGTGATAGAGGCGGGGATTGGCTTTGAGAAAGGCAATGCCAAATTCGGCTTGATCAAAATCTTTGAGTTGTTGGGGAGTGGGTTCCAGCAAGTGAATTTCGCGCACATTCACCATTTCAACGTAATAACCGCGCTCAACCAAGCTGGTCCAGACTTCCATGGAGGTGCCGTAACACCCCCAGTGGTAGGTGCTGGCCGTGAAGTTGAGCAACAAAGCCTGTTTTTGATCAATTGGCGACATAAAACCTTTGCGCAAATGCACGAGACAACTGCTCCAACACCGGTCCCCAGTCTGTGACCATCGACGGCCTGAACAAGCGAGCACTGGGATACCAAGGGCTGTCCGAGCGCTCAAGCAACCAACGCCAATCGGCACTGAATGGCAGCAGCACCCACACGGCTTGTCCCATCGCACCCGCCAAATGTACGGTGGTATTGTCGGCAGATACCACCAGATCGCAGGCACGAATCAACGCGGCAAGCCCGTCGAGGTCAGTTTGGTTATCCACCAGCGGACACTGAATCACCTCCACCCCCGTCGTTTGCAGCAATTGGGAAAGCTCTGGGTCAACCTCACCGTATTGCAAATTAACCAAGCGCACCTGTGGGTTAATCAGTGCTTGAACCATAGCGCCCAGCGGCACGCTTCTGTCTTCGCCTCTTTTGATATTTTTGCTGCGCCAACTGATGCCACACAGCGGCTTGCCATCGGGGCTTAACAAGTCGCGCAATGCACGAACACGCGCCGCATCCGGCTGTACATACGGATGGGAAAGGGCTTGAAAATCTTCTAAGTGCTTGCAAAAAATACCCGGCAAGTCTCCCATGGGCATATGCGCGTCGTACAAAGACTCGCTCAGGGGTACATGTTTGGGTATGAGTTGAATATTCGGCATGCTGCGTGCAAACAGGGGAATGAGCCGCTCATCTAACTGCACCAACAACTCGCCACACAGCGTCTGTGCTTGCGCCAACAAGGCGCCAAACATCAGTTCATCTCCCACGCCCTGCTCTGGCCATACCAACAAACGCTGCGGCGAGAGCCCCTGTTGCCAGCGCGGCACATGGCTGCGCAAGGCGTGGGAGGTGAACTCCTCCTCGTGTTGCTGCCAACGACTGGCATACAAAGGCCAAGCCTGAGCAAATTCACCCATTTGCAACAGGCACAAGGTCTTGCCCCAAAGCGCGGGGTGGAAATGGGGCTGCAGTTGCAAGGTCGCTTCAAATGCTTGTAATGCTTGCAATGGGAGATTTACATCGCTGTACAACAAACCGCGGTTGTAGCGTGCTTGAACCATGTCTGGCTGCAATGACAAGGCGGTCTGGTAGCTCTGTAAGGCCTCGTCATAGCGTTTCAAGCTTTTCAGGGCCACGCCACGGTTGACATGGGTCTGGGCATGTTGCGGGTCCAAAGCCAGCGCTTGGTCGTAGCTGTGCAATGCATCCTCCAAACGGTTTAACTGCCTCAGGGCCAGCCCTAAATTTTCGTGTGCGCCCGCCACATGGGGTTGGATGCGCAGAGCTTGCTCTAGCAAAACAACCGCGCGCTCGGGTTGCTGGGTTTGCGTAAGCAAAACGCCCAACATATGCAGGGCATCAAAATGCGCAGGTTGTGCGGCCAGAACTTGCTCATAGCCGGTTTGTGCCAGCGCCAATTGCCCCTGCTGGTGCTGCGACAAGGCTTGAATCAACAAGGCTTGCAGATTACTCACCCCAGGCGGTTTGCCTGCCGCACCTAACGAAGACGCAGGTTTGGCGTTGGGTTTGAATTTGGGCTTCACATGCGAATTTTAGATTCGAAAACCAATGCCCAAAAAAAGCCCCGCTATGCGGGGCTTTTTGAATCAGGTAGCCCTTGTGAGGCTGTACCGATTATTTCAACAAAGACAGCACGCTTTGTGCTGACTGGTTGGCTTGCGCCAACATGGCAGTCGCTGCTTGCGAAATGATTTGCGAACGGGCCAAGCTGGTGGTTTCTGTCGCGTAGTCGGTATCCAAAATACGGCTGCGTGAAGCAGACATGTTTTGGTTGGACTCGGTCAAGTTGCTGACCACAGACTCCAAACGGTTTTGGAAGGCACCGGCTTTGGCTTGCATGGCAGACACAGACTCAATAGCGCGGTCGATGGCTGTGATAGCTTCGTCAGCACCGGCTTGTGTGGCGATACTGATGTCAGCCACTTTCAAGCCATCGTCATTGCCGCCAAAAGTGCCGCGTGTGAAGCCCAACAAGTTGAAGTTGGCATTGCCTTCGCTACCGCTTTGCACATCAAATTGTTTGTCAGACTCAAGGCGAACTTGAGAGAAAAATGTGACTAGCTCGTTCTCAGCAGGACCTGCTCCGATATCTTGACCTTCAAGGCCTAGGAATTCTGGATCGGTACCACCTTCGGTGGACCCAATAGAAATGTTACGACCGTCTGCAGCTGTCAATTGAACGCCAGCACCCCAGGCAGTTGCTTCAACACCGGTTTGACCTGAGAACTTGTTGATGGCAACCAACACGTCATCGCGGTTAGATCCTTCATTCAAATTGATCGCAATGTCAACACCGTTAATGTTTAGATCGGCAACTTCACCAGCTGTAAAACCAGTACCGCGAACGATGGTAGGTTCAGCAACAGCACGCACACCAGTCAATTCTGTCTTTTTGTTGATGGCCGCCGCAATGGCGATACCACTGGCTGCTTTAGTGGAAGAATCCGCAAAGGTATTGGAGGCTTTGTCATCGCTGCCGATAGCAGCATCAATGCCCACGCCATTGATTACAAGAGTATTGCCGTTTAACACACCTGTAGTTCCATCAGATGGGGCGGCAGCAGCTAACGCGCTTGCACGTGTAATTGACACCATGCTTGCTGTGTTGTTACCAAAGGTGCCGACCGACAAACCCGAGTTTTGAATAGACCCATTGGTTTCACTTGACAAGGTGAATGGTGAACCGTCTTTGGAACGTAAATTAAAGGTGCCGATGTAAGTACCTTCTGCGCTAAGGCCTGTAAAGGTCTCATCAAGGCCACCTGTGTCTAAATCTATCTCAATGTTGCGACCATCAGCAGCCACCAACACAATACCTTGCATGTCGTCGTGTGTATTTACTGCCTTCACGCCAGTTTGTGAGGAAATATTATTAATGGCGTTAGCAACCATTAATCGGTTAATTTCCAAGTCTGAGCCTAAAGTGAAGGAAGCGGTGTCCCAGCCGTTGATGGAAACAAATCCATTTTCACCAGTTCCGTCAACCATTTCTGAACCGTAAGCAGTTGTCTCACCCACAGTTGCAACAACACCACTTTGTTCTGACACGCGGTTGATGGCAGCTGCTTTAGAAATAGCGCTTGCAGATTTAGGGTCAAAGTCTGCATTAGTAAATGCATCAGATGAGACTTTGTCATCGGTTGCCAATGATGCGCCGACTACCACGCCGTTGATGACCAAGTCACCGTTGTACATGGGACCAGATACACCTGGCTCAGGCGCTGTATCGGCATCTATTGCAAGAAGGTCTAACTTCGTACCCACTGAGCTTAAAGAAGCCAATGAGCCTGAACCGATGTCTTTGGTTTTGACGGAGTCAAAACCAATGGTCATGGTGTCGTTGCCGTTCACACCGGTTTGCAATTGGATTTTGCCCGCTGTGCCGTCCAGCAAGTTGATATGGTTGTGGTTGGTTTTGGTGGCCACGTTGTTGATCTCGGCCTTCATTTCATCCACTTCCAACTGCAATGAGTTGCGGTCAGCTGCAGACATGGCACCGTTGCCCGCTTGCACAGCCAATTCACGCATACGCTGCAACATGTCGGTGACTTGACCCAAAGCGCCTTCAGCGGTTTGCGTCATGGAAATGCCGTCATTGGAGTTGCGAATAGCAACTGCATAACCGCGGATTTGCGATGTCATACGGGTGCTGATGGCCAAGCCAGCAGCATCGTCTTTTGAGCTGTTGATACGCAGGCCTGTGGAGAGACGCTCCATGGACGCTTGCATCTTCTTCTCAACGTTCATCATCGAGGCCTGAGCTGACAAAGCTTTTACGTTAGTGTTGATTACGGACATGGTGTTTCTCCTTGATAGTCCAAACTGAAATTTACTGAAAAGTCAAGATTCATTTCTTGATGAAAATAGAATCGTCTGGTTGATTAAAAACTTTAGAAAAATTTATATAGATTTGTTATGCAACAAACCTTTGAGGTCTTCTATGCCGTGGGCAATACGCACCACCACTTCATTGGGGATTTGGCGAACGACTTCACCTGTCTGCGAGTTCTTCACATAAATAATGGGGCGGCCTAATCGTTCGTCCATGGAGAAATTCAAGCCACGTCCACCCGACACCATCATGTCATTGAGCTTGCCAATGGCCTCATTCAAATTTTGACGCATGCGGTTGGCGTCGAAATTGATGTCAGCCTTGGGTATGGCCATGACTTTGGGTGCGGCTTCCACAGTCCCAACCGACGCGGCTGGGGCGGCACTGGGCATGCGTGCAGTCTGATGCTGCGAATTCACGGAAATTTCATTAGCCATGGTGAGTCCTTTGAAAATCTTTTGTCCCGAAGGGGAAAAAAGAATTTGACCAACACCTGATCGACGCAAGTCTGCAAGACTTGAATCAAATAATTGAAATAAATTAAAA
>Ga0209135_1000091_pt1 | contig 30880 bp, 35 predicted proteins | sample LauGreSBDMM110SD_4_FD_187570 | JGI IMG/M metagenome (GOLD analysis project Ga0209135, IMG submission 187570) | Freshwater lake microbial communities from Lake Michigan, USA - Su13.BD.MM110.SD (SPAdes) (version 3) | ecosystem: Environmental > Aquatic > Freshwater > Lake | place: Lake Michigan... | reverse complement strand
CTACATTTCCGGGTAGGTAGTAGGGGCACCTACGGTTCCCCCTACGACCCCCTCCCTTTTAGAATGAAGTAAAAGGATGAACTAAAAGAATGAACTAAATTTTTATTCTATAATTTGTTTTACAGAATAAAATAATATTAGCAAAGCAAAAGGGAGGGGGTCATAGGGGGAACCGTAGGTTCCCCTTAGGAATATGAAATGGATGCGATTTTTTCAACGGAATTTTCAACAAATACAATCCAATCAAAATAAATACCACTCCCGCATACTGGAAGTAATTTTCAAACCGTTCTCCCAATACAACATATGCATATATGCTTTCAATCAAACTGCTCGTGCCATCCCATGCATTGTTTACCAAGAGAACCGTTGAATCCTGCAAGGAAACAATGAGTAAAATCACTACACCAATATATCCTAAAATACCAGTGCCTAAATAAAATAAACCTTTATCATTTGCATATTCTTTGAGAGAAACATCGCCAAGTATTTCAATTGCGGAAAGTGCCAATATCTGGGGAACGCTCATTTGGTTTGTATATCTATATATTCTGTAGGAAAAAACAAAATAAAAAGTTGTATGTTTAGTTCTCTATGGAGGAAACCGACGAACTCATTGTTTCAGCGAGTGTTCAAAACAAATTGGATTATTTTTATGTTTCCAAAAAAATACCCCATATTATTTTTCACGGTCCGTCCGGCACCGGGAAACGCACGATTGTTCACCGGTTTCTCATGAAAATTTATGACAATGATAAACCCAAAATGAAAACAAATATTATGTATGTAAATTGTGCACATGGTAAGGGTATCAAATTTATCCGTGAGGAACTCAAGTTTTTCGCAAAATCCAACATCCAATTTAATAGTGGGGTCATTTTTAAAACGATTGTTCTCTTAAATGCCGATTTTTTAACCATTGATGCTCAGTCAGCACTTCGACGATGTATTGAATTATTTAGTTTTAACACACGGTTTTTTATTATAGTAGAGAACAAACATAAATTATTGAATCCCATTTTATCACGTTTCTGTGAGATTTACATACCAGAGACGAAGATTGTGAGCGACGGAAACCCGGTGAATTTGCATCAATATACCATTGAAAGAAAATATAAGTTAGAAGAACACAAAAAACAACGAATGGAAGCGCTCCATGCACATATACAGAAATGGAACGAATTGGGTCTCTTGAAAAATCATACAGGTTTGGTTGAAATTTCAACTCAACTCTATGAACTTGGGTATTCTTGTTTAGATATCATAGAATGGGTAAAAAATTTTGCCGATTTCGATGAAAAGAAGAAAACCGAAATCGTATTGTGTTTCCACAAGGTGAGTTCGGAATTTAGGTGTGAGAAATTGTTGTTGTTATATTTGTTTGATTATATAGTAGATGCCTCCACCTCCACTTCACATGCAGATGTCTTCCGATTAACTTCACATGCAGATACCTCCCGTTTAACTTCACATGCAGATGCCTCCACCTCCACTTCACATGCAGATGCCTCCCGTTTAACTTCACATGCAGATGCCTCCACCTCCACTTCACATGCAGATGCCTCCCGTTTATTTTTTTTGTAGGATATATATCGAAGCAAACATTGCTATTATTTCAATAGTAAAGGAAGGGGGTCGTAGGGGGAAACGTAGTTTCCCCTACTCTACGTTTGAAAAAATAATTTTTTTTCAAAAAAAAGTGTATAATGGACGATTTTGTAATTTCGAATTTATACGAATCTAAAAACGAATGGTGTAGCCGTTTAGTCAGTATTTTCACGCCTCTTGTCACAGATGGTATACGTTCGATTTTTAATGAAGCATGGAAGTTGTGTGTCGATACCGATGAATTAAACAAATATTTAATGACCTTTCAAAATCTTCTTTCCCGCATACCCAAATGGAATGATGTCATTATTGAACAAGAACGAAAACGTATTATTGAAAAAAGTGGATGCAATTATTTAGAAGATTTAATCACCTGTGTGCACATTATTCAGTTAAAAGTTCTCACATGTATTCGTGTAGGAAACAAACAGAAAAAAATTGACATCTCTATTCCCAAATTAGACACCTTTATTCATAAGGTTTATATTCATGTTGCCAGAAAGGTATATTCAAATGTATATCTGTTTGAAAAAAACGTAACACCACTTCAATATCAAAAGAACACACGAGAACTCGAACTTATTATTCAAGAATGTATATTAGTAGCCATTCGCGAAAGTATTCCTACAGAGGATATTATTAAGGCGTATATGGATGAATCCATTGAGCAAGAAGAAGAAGTGGTCATTGAGAACATTGAAGAACCTGTTTTAAAAGAAGATTCCGATGAAACTTCAAAAGGCACTAACGTAGACACCCCAGCTGCCGCTGAAGAATCTTCTGCTGCTGCGGCTGAACCCGAAATTCCGGCTGTTGTTCCATCTATCAAAAATATTGACGAGAACCCAACGATTACCCGATTGTCTTTCAATGACTATGATTCTGTTATGAATAATGAAGACCGCGTGGAATCAGTAAATGCACCAAAAACAATCGAACGATTAGAAGAAATCAGCACGGAACGAGCCATACAGCGAAAATTAGAAGAAGATGATGATTTAGATAGTAAGATAAAAATCCATACAGATAATATTTCATTGGACTACAGTGATGTATTGGACATCGAGGGAGCCGCACCACCTATGCGACGTCCTGAAGAAGAAGTTTTGTTGGATGATATTGAAGAACTATATTAGTGTGTCCTGCCATCGTTCTAATAAATATATATTTTATACAACGGATATAATATATAGCAGAATGTTCTCGTTGTTCTCATTTTATTCATTTATTTTATTATGTTGGAATGTGTTTTCATTGAATCAATTATCATTTAGTGGCGGTGGTTCCTTTGGTGCAGTTGAAATGGGAATTTTGAAAAGACTCCATGAAATCGACGCCAAACACTATGATTTATACACGGGGATTTCTGCGGGTGCTCTCAATGCGGGGTTCCTGTCCTATTATCCGACTCTGAATCATGGTATTGCAGATGCCGAGAAATTGTATTCATCTATTCGAACAAAAACAATATATACTCCATTGCCGCCAACTGGGATTTCCTTGTTTAACACCTTGCCGCTCAAGAAAACTCTTACAGATGCACTCAAATCCATGAAAAATCAACCTGTTATACACACACTCATTGGCACTACGAATCTATATACAGGAGAACTTGATATCTATAACTTTGAAGAACAAACAGAAGAAAATAAAGTGCTGCTCATGATGGCATCGTCGGCGATTCCTGGTCTTTTTCCGCCCATTGAATTTAATAAGAGTCTGTATGCCGACGGTGGAACACTCAGTAATGAACTCATTGAAGTGGAACATGACAAAACGTATTTGAATATTACATTTATCACTCCTTATGAAGATTATGTATATGATGATATCATTATAAAAAACATGAAAGATATGCTGTGTAGGACACTAATGATTATTTCCAAGAATTTCAACAATCCCCGGACCACTATGAATCAAAGTTGTAAGAAACCGATTGGAGAAATCAACAAATATTATGTTCCTTCGACTGTTCTCAATAATTATAATATTTTGAATTTTGACAAATGCTCGGAACTCATTGACATTGGTTATCGTAATGTTCTCCATCAAAAATATAATATTTGTTAGAGGGTTGGTTGAGTTTGGTTGAGTTTGGTTGAGTTTGGCTGAGTTTGGCTGAGTTTGGCTGAGATTGGATGAGATTGGATGAGGTTGGATCGGTGTAAAAAATTGATTGTAAAAAATATAAATGAACGAATTATATACACCTGAAATATACTATGAACCAACCATCTAACAACAACTCTTTGACAAATACTCGCAACAAATCACTTAAAAGTGCTGCAAAAAAAAGCGTAAAACGTCCACTTGATAAATCATGTCGTTCTTGTTCTCAAACCAGAACAACAAATTCTATTACAAAAAGAAAAAGATTACCGACTATTGAAACCATATCTCTTGGTAAAATTCCTTCTTCATACACATCTGACACAAATAAGCCTGTGTCAGATTTAGATTTAGATAATTTTGTAAGAAATGTAATCAAACCAGGACCACAGATTGTCTCTATTCCCATTTATCCACAAAGACATGCCTTTTTAGTAGATATTCAGTCAGACAAAATTATGGTGTCTGACTGGGGAGGAGCCAAAAATAAAATTCGAGGAATACCCATGATAGACGGTAAAAAAAACCAAATCTATGATAAAAACTGGAAACAATATTCTGAACTGTTTTTGCAATTAGAAAAGTTTCGTAGATTACCAGTAGAATTCTACGAGGTTGACCCAGAAATCTATAAAATTGCAAATGAATCTTACATCAAATGTAATGGTGGTGGATGTTCTCATTACATCTATGCCTGGGTAAAAAAACACTACCCACAATACCGTTAGTTACGACACATGCAATCAACCAAAAAAAACAAAATCACAAACATTCTTTTTTTATGATTTTGTACACCTTTGCATTTTTAAATCGCCGATTATATAACCCTGAAATCGCCTTTGGCGATTTCTCGGATATAAAAGGTGATTTATCATTTGCAAAGTAACAGTTACCTAAGCGCATTCACAGATGCCGACCTAAAGGTCGGCATTTAGAATATGCAAAGTTGTAAAATTGAATCATAAAAATATAAACGCAACAATAATATATAAGACATACAACATAATGAAGACCTCTCAACCACCACTTAAAAAACAGGCTGGAACTGATACTCATGCAGAAGATTTCAAACAAAACGGAATCACTGTTTTAGAAAAAATGTCTGAAAAAAAACTCACCGATTTCTTGAAAGAACTCAATAAAGCCTATTACAACAAACAACCGCTTCTGTCAGACAATCAATATGACATTGTTAAAGAATTCATTGAAAAAAAATATCCCAACAACAAGGTTGTCCGCGAAATTGGCGCACAAGTAGAGAAAAACAAGGTCACTCTCCCCTATTTTATGGGGTCGATGGATAAAATCAAGCCCGATACTCAAGCCCTTACCCACTGGACCGCAAAATACACGGGTCCTTATGTCCTATCCTGCAAATTGGACGGAATCAGTGCCCTCTACACTACAGAAAGTACTAAACCCAAGTTATATACAAGGGGCGACGGCAAAATCGGTCAAGATATCAGTCATCTCATCCCCCATTTAAATCTACCAAAAGCAAATTGTGTAGTCATTCGAGGAGAACTTATCCTTCCGAAACTTACATTTGAAATCAAATATAAATCTCTGTTTGCAAATCCCCGCAACATGGTCGCAGGACTGGTCAATCAAAAAACCATTTCCGATGCTATTCGTGATGTGCATTTTGTAGCATATGAAGTCATACAACCTGTATTACAACCCTCTAAACAATTTGAATTGTTACGTGCGCTTGAACCCAACATAGAAACCGTGTTACACAAATCTTCTTCGGTTTTGAATAATGAAATGCTGTCTGCGACTCTGGTGGATTGGCGACAAAACTATGCCTATGAAATAGATGGGGTCATTGTATCTAACGACAAAATATACGAAAGAAAAACCGGAAATCCGGACCACGCATTTGCATTCAAAATGGTTCTGTCTGACCAAATTGCAGAAGCCAAAGTGGTGGATGTTATCTGGCAAGCCAGTAAAGATGGATACTTGAAACCGCGTGTGCAAATTGAACCCATTCGATTAGGAGGTGTTACCATCGAATATGCCACCGGATTTAATGGTGCGTTTATTGAATCCAACAAAATTGGTGTAGGTTCCATGATTGAAATGATACGAAGTGGTGACGTGATTCCATACATTCGCAAAGTGGTGGTTCCATCGGATGCTCCCAAAATGCCATCGGTTCCATACAAATGGAACAATACACATGTAGATATTCTGTTAGAAAACATGGAAGATGATGATACAGTAAAAGAAAAAAACATTACTGGATTTTTCCGTGGAATTGAAGTCGATGGGCTCAGCTCTGGTAATGTGAAACGTATCATAACTGCCGGATATGATACCATTGCAAAAATATTGAAAATGAAAATAGCAGATTTCTTGAAAGTGGAAGGATTCAAAGACAAAACGGCGACCAAATTGTATGAAGGAATCCAACAGAAAATTTCCGCGGCATCATTGATTACCATCATGTCTGCTTCCAATATGTTTGGAAGAGGTTTCAATGACAAAAAGATAGAACTCATTTTAGGGGGATATCCAACAGTATTGATTTCCAAGGATTCTCCTGCACAAAAAGTTGCCAAAATTGCCGAAATCAAGGGAATGGCTGCGAAAACCTCCGAAGCATTTGTTGAAAAAATCCCGGAGTTTTTAGCCTTTTTGAAGGAAACTGGTTTAGTCGGAAAATTACAGGGGTTCATTGAATCTACAAATGCTTCTGCTACTACTGCTACTGCTACTACTGCTACTGCTACTGCTGCTGGTCCAGCAGCAAGTCATCCATTGAATGGAAAAACGGTGGTGATGACCGGATTTCGCGATGCCGTCTTACAGGATAATTTAAAAAAAGTGGGGGCAACGATTGGGTCATCTGTTTCCAGTAAAACTTTTGTTTTACTTGTGAAAGACTTGAATGAAACGTCTGGAAAAGTGATGGATGCAAAGAAACATTCGGTTCCATTGATGACACCTACTGAATTTGTAAAAAAATACCGATTGATGTAATTACATATAAATAATATCATGCGTATAAAAATATTGAATAACTTCTAAAAAATATAATATGGAACACATTTTTTTATTTGCCATTTTTACAACGATTTTGTTTGTGTTTTTCAAATTGATTGAAATGAAATATTTAGAACAAGAATTCAAACCATTAAAAGTGATGTTTCGTGATTCTTTTATAGTATTCATGAGTTCGTTATTGGGTTCTTACGGATACTATTACACCCAACATTCTTTTAGTGACTTTTTAAATATTGTAACAGAGAACAAAACCTTGAAAGCTGAGGCGACTCAGATATTTACGGATATTCCTGGATTCTGAGAGGGTTTGTTCGCTGCATAATAAAATCATACAGAATTTATTTCTTTATGATTTGGATGGGATTAGATAGGATGCGGCTTTATACATAAGATGGAAGGTGGTCGATATCAATGACCGATGTTAGCGTTTCCTGTGTGCCAGGGACAAACAAAAATTGTGCGAAATATGGTTCTTTTAATTGTTCCGCGGGTTCACAGTGATGAACGGTTCGCGCAATCATTTTATACAATTTGAAATTTGGATACCTTTCTTCTCCATTTTTTTTATAAAGAATGTTTTTACCATTATCATCTGTAACCCATTTTAATATGATTTTCTGTAAGTCATCTAATGTGTTTTCATCTTCATTTATGTTCTCGTTCTCAAACAAAATATCATAAATAGAACAACCTAATCTCGATAAATCAAAACTGTAGTTTGGTTCTAATCGCGGTTTCTTTTCATTAAAAAAAGGTCCGAAATTGTATTGTGTGTGAGCATCACCCCCATATTCAAAACTATCACTATAAAAGGTTTTTCCCTGGAATCGATAGATGGCTCTTCCAAAATCGATGATTTTATATATTTTACCATACGTTGGAACGCGATAATACTGATTGTTATATTTATAGGTAATGTATTCTTGGTCGGTTTCTACATACATGATATTATTCGTGTGTAAATCATTATGTGTGAAATAAAATGCCTTCTGGTAGACTAACAATGTCATTATGATTTGAAAGAGTGCGCTGGCTGCGGTTTCTACTGTCATTTTGTTTTTCATAAATAAATAGTCAATCGTTCCTTTGCATTTTTCCAAACAAATCATTTGCACGGGGAAATCGTAAATAAATGCATTCATTTTTAATTCATCTTCAGTTGCTATACTACTGTCTTCATTGGTTTCATCTGTTTCATCTGTTTCATCGGTTTCACTTGCCATATCTTCCCATTCAACAGATGAAACTTCGTCGTTGTCTTCTTCGTCTTCTTCGTCTTCGTTCTCCGAATAATTTAATTCGCTGTTATTGGATGAATTTGTAGAAGATGTGTCTGAATGAGTAATGTCAGTTTCAAACACACATTCAGTATCGATATCTTCAGATAAATCGACATTATCACATTTTGTGGATGTATCTTCTACTGCAGCATCGATGACATCCTCGGGGGACAGGGTGAGGTCTTCTAAGGAAATAACACTAATTTCTGTTTGATTGTGAATACATAGTTTACTTTTATTTGCACGAGAACCAAAATTGGTATATTGCTCCTGTTCGTCGGTTTGCTCGATTTCGTATATTTTTCCCTTGTTTTGTTTAAAATATTCAGATTGTAATAAATATTCGATATCATCGGCTACATTCATTTTAAATTTTTCCTGTATACCCAGAAAAGAACCATAATAATTAATGGCATTTGGGAATCCGTGTTCATTTAATAATTGACTGGACAAATAACAGAAAAAATTATCTATGTAAGATGAATTACATGGGTTCTCCATTTTAGGATGGGTGGATTGAGTGGATAGTGCGGATTGCGAGGATTGTGCAGAATGCGTCGGTAAGTTGCGAAGCAATTCTGGTTGTCTGTATTTTCCAATAAGATACCGAACTGTATCCAATAATGGGGAGAACTTGATGAAAATTTTCGCTTCAACTGTTCCTGGTATTTCACTTTTATTTGTAACGTGAGTAAGGTCATACAGATGATATTTATGATTTAATCCAATAGTATCGTAATTGTTCTCATTCAACTCAAAAAATAAGTTGTAAATTGGATTATAACACTGTAAATGCTTTATGTTATATGGATTGTATGGGTGATGGGTGGGGGAACCTTGGTCTACTGACCCAGATGGGGGGGTCGACATGTCAATATAGTTTTGTTCTAAATGTTTTATATTTGGTTTCTGTATTTTCTGGTAATGGATTGCAAATTTAGACATTTTGTATAATTCTCGCAAACATTATTTTTGATTCAATTAAACGATGTCTGGAAAAATGGAGACCTCCCGCTCGTAAAATTACATATATATAAAATACATGTGTAATCTATATAGTATATGACATTAGAATTAAAGAAATTTGATATTCGTTCCATTACATTTAAACCAGATGAGAACAAAGGACCAGTAATTGTCATGATTGGACGTCGTGATACAGGTAAATCCTATTTAGTGCGTGATTTATTATACCATCATCAAGATATTCCGATTGGAACCGTGATTTCTGGGACAGAAGCAGGGAATGGGTTCTACTCTAGCCATGTTCCTAAACTCTTTATTCATGAGGAATATAACAGTGTGTTAATCGAGAACATTTTAAGAAGACAGAAGGTGGTTCTCAAACAAGTAAATAAAGAAATGGAAATGTATCGTAAAACCAGTATCGACCCTCGTGCGTTTGTCATTTTAGATGATTGCTTGTATGACCAATCCTGGACACGTGATAAACTGATGCGTCTTCTTTTCATGAACGGACGTCACTGGAAAATCATGCTCATTATTACTATGCAGTATCCGCTGGGTATTCCACCGAATTTGAGAACCAACATTGATTATGTGTTTATTTTGAGAGAACCGTATATGACCAACAGAAAACGTATTTGGGAGAACTATGCCTCGATGTTTCCTACATTGGAATCTTTTAATTCGGTCATGGACCAAACCACCGAGAACTATGAGTGTTTGGTAATTAATAACAATGCAAAATCGAATAAACTGAATGACCAGATTTTCTGGTATAGAGCCGAAGGCAGACCGGATTTCAAATTGGGGTCGAAGGAATTCTGGGAAATTTCCAAGGGAATGGGGTCGGATGATGAGGATGAAGCGTATGACCCGAACAAATCTCGAAAGAAAAGTGCGGGACAACAAATAAATGTGAAGAAAACAAAATGGTAATCTATTATAGAAAGAACTCACATGTATGAGTGTTCAATTTACAATGTCTTCTGCACCACGGAATGGGTCGCGAACAAGGTATAAAACAAAATTACATTTGAATTTTTTAGAAGAACACGATGTTCCGACTGTGGATACTATGGATTCGACTATACCCATTACTCCGCATATACCTATAGAATCCGTCGTAGAACGACCATCTACACCTATAAAACGTAGAGGCAGCATGATGGGAGCTATGATAGGCACGACACCAAACGAAAAGACAAGTAAAACAAATGTGTTGTTGAAACCACCGTCCGCGACTGCATCTCCTGCAACTGCATCAACACAGGTGAACGTGAATTCTGTTTTACAAATGCCAATACGGTCTCGGCGTAAATCAATGCAGTTACCGCTGCCGGTTATGGGACCAACTTCCAACTCGAATCCATCCTATAACCCGGTCGTTGAAGCTGGTGTGGATTCATCCATCTCAAATCACTGGACAAATGTAGAAAAACTCAACAAAGAATTATTTAGGTTGTTTTACTTTCGTCCAAAAACGGATGAGGATGGTGACTTCACTTCAGAAAGTCTGTATGAACTGGATGATAACAGAGATAAATCTAAAAAGGATAGTGACATAATAAAACAATATGTTAAGAAACAAAAGATAAAAAAACTGAAAATACAAGAACCCGTTCAACAATCCAATTGGGTGTTTGATTTCTTTGAAGAATCGGAATATCAAGAAAAACGAAAGAAAAGGGAGAAAATACAGAAACTGAAAATACGAGAACCCATACTATGTTCACAGTGGATAACCTCAGATTTTGACCTGTTTGATTATCAATATTATATTTAGATAATATATAATACACTACACCATGTCTACCAAAAAATCACCAAAACCTAATACTTTACTGAGGAGAACAAAAAAGAATTTATCCAAAATCGCGAAAAATGTGTTGGGAATTCAACCACAACCTACAAAAGAAAGTTCGGCTGAAATGACATACGAAAATACATATAACACCGCTAGTTTTATACCTGCAAAATCGTTTAAATATAACTCGCCGAATACCACAGATGAAGTATTCCAGAAAACACTTGAAAAAGCGTTTGGACTTGCAATGAACAATCCGCATATTAAAAAATCCTTGTTACAGAAACCTGCGGAACTAGAAGAAATTTATGTCAAATATTATGATATATATCCCGAAGTGTTGGATTTCATACAAAGTAAAACGGATAAACATAATGCTGAAATCGGACCAAGTGAAACTAATGTAAAACGTACCGAGAAAATTGCGATTGCCATTGCATCATTGAAACCTAAGAAATCGTTATATTCTAGCACACGTAGAAATAAACTTAAGCATAATAATACTCATAAGGCATCTGCATCCAAATCTGTATCCAAATCTGCATCCAAATCTGTATCCAAATCTGCATCCAAATCTGCATCCAAATCTGCATCCAAATCTGCATCCAAATCTGCATCCAAATCTGCATCCAAATCCGCCACTCGAACAGAACCTAAACCCACCATGGGACAACTGAAGAAATCGATTTACAGCAAACCTGTAGAAAAAAAAGTAGAACTCACTACAGATAATATAGTCTCTATAATTCTTAAAGCACAAGTTGAATTAATAAAACAAGAATTGGCTTCTATGGAAAAATCAAAAAAATAAGTTTAGTATAATTCGTTAGGTGATATTCTGTAATTTTTTCTATATAATTACAGAATCCTCAAAAAATAAAATAGACATACAATATATAATGGGACGTCGTTCAGTAACCAAAAAACTGTTGAAACTAAAAAAAGGTGGAGAAAAAAAATCAAAGCGTTCTACTAAACAAACCCCCAACCAACAAGCAAGACACCCTGAAGAATTTACATTTGGAGATGTTCATAAACCAACTTTAGAACAAACCATTTATGGGTTACACAATAATAAAATTGTTCCAATTGAGTACCATAAACTAGAATCAGATTCCGCAAACTTTGAAAGTGTTCCTACCACAGAATTACAAAAAAAACTCCGAACAAAAACCGAAAAAGCTGCACACATGTGTAAGAAGAAACTCACACGCAAATCTCTTCCTTCTTCTAGTTCGTCGGAAGGGTCTTTCGAAACTGAAAGGAAAACTGGGTTTGCATTTAAGAAATCGAACAAATTAAAACATAAACCCCGCAAATCTTCTGATTCTTCTGATTCTTCTGATTCTACTCATTGGTTTAACAACCCGCACATGATTGATTCATGATAATATTATATAATGTAGGATATCTTACATTATATACTGTTGGTACCATCTTCGACTACCGTAGGATTCGAACCTTTTCCAATGGATTTCTAGTCCATCTCCTTAACCACTCGGACAGGTAGCCTCTCATTCTATTTATTGTATAGTAATTATATTATGGTATGTATTGACCTATTATGTAATGGAACCATTGCATGGCTCATGGGATTTATGGGCAATTGGTTATGCGATATGTTTGGTATAGAATCTGTAAGACCTCTATTCTTCTTTGGTTTCGGCTGAGGAATCCACTTTAGCTTCCGCCTCCTTTTGTAAATTGTATTCAACAACCTTTTTATTGTATTCATTGGTTTCTTCTTCAGTTGCAACCTCACGACTCTCGAAATCAACCGTCTCTTTAACACCAATTAAATTTCCTTGTTCATCAATGGTTTGTGTAAGAACATTGCCACTCTTTTGTGCCAATTTGATGTTCTCCTCAATCGCCTTCTTCTTGGATTCCTTTACACGGCGCTCGAATTCCTCCTTGGCTTTTGCCTCGTTCTTCATTTTCTCGTTGTGGAGTTGGTTTAATTCCTCCTCCATGAATTCAACACGCCCGGTTTTGTATGCATCCGGGTCCCAAGGTAACCAAACACCTACGGGTCCAACCAATATGTCGTGGTTGGGGTCCAAATCACGGATTTTCTTGCATTTTAATTCTGCCTCCTCTTGAGTAGGAAACACACCGCGAATTTTTAATCCTCTTACGGATGTCTGGAATTGATTGACCTTCTGGAATTTCTGTGTGAGAACCTCCTCATTTTTATCCAAGAAATTCTTGTAATCATTTTCGACAGTGTTATCTTTTATGCGAACACCTTCTTCTTCGATGAATTCAGTGTAATCCTTGATAATGCTCTCGGAATCCAAACCATATTTGTAAGAAATAAATTGAATGAAATCCAACAACTTGTCCATCGATTTCTTGAAATCCCACTGTTTGACAAACTCATCAAACATGAATATCTCGCGTCTTTTTAATATTTTTTCGGGGGAAATAAAAGACAAACAAGCGAATTTTTGTCCAGCAATCGGTGGGTCCTCGTCACACAAATCAATATATTTAGGATTTATTTGCCCATTTTCTAAAATCTTTCTTTCAAAATCTGACATCTATGTTTTCGTATATATATCTTTAGACAGATGTTATTTAAGTATTTTTATACATATTTCATTTATTCTATTTTTTTTATTTTTTTTTTATTTACATAGTATATAAATTATGAGTGCCACCTTTGATTTTCCTGAGCTTATTAAAAGAGCGATTAAATACATCGTAGAAGGTATTATTGTAGCCCTTGCTGCTTACACTATTCCTAAAAAATCATTGAACGTTGAGGAAGTTGTCATTATTGCTTTGACCGCCGCTGCCACATTTAGCGTTCTTGATGTTTTCATCCCATCCATGGGATCATCTGCAAGAACTGGTCTTGGAGGTGTTCTCGGTGCCAACTTAGCTGGTGGTCTTAAAATCATTGCATAAATTCCCGGATGCAGGAACACATGTCTATACACTGACCGATAGTCACTTGTACGTAGAAACGCGTGTTCATTGAATGTATCGAATCTGTGTGTATAATAATATACACATGCCGGGTTGTGTAATCATTTGTAAAAAATTGATATTGTATTTTTTACAAATTGTATTCCTCACCTCTTATTTATCCTATCCATACCATTATCCAATGAAACAAATGTATCCCAAAAGTTTCGGTTGTTCTAAAAGTGGCAAACAGTATGAATACCTTGTTCATGCAATTGTCAAACAGGTACAACTCAATGGAACCCAGTTTAATACACAATGCCCAGAAGATTTAGGAGGGTGTGGGGCTGACCATGATATTCTTTGCAATGATGGAGAACATTCCGTTCCCATCGAAATTAAAAAAATAAATACACCCGATTGGATGCAATGTTCTATCAAATATAATTCTGAAACAGCACGATGGCAAGGCAGTAACCGAAATAAAATTCCGGAAAAATCCAAACACATATTTGAAAACTTGTTATCCACTGTCTCGTTATTCAATGGTCAAATACCGCCATTTATGTTACGTGATATTACACATACCGAGTGGCTACAAATCAAAAAAGAAACCACGGATTTCAATGATGCGTATATCGAATGCCCACGGGATACTATCCAACAGTTGTATTTTCATAAAGGATGTGTATATATTCAGATTTCGGAAAAAGGTCTGTATCATTTAGGCACGGACCCCTGTAATTTTGGCGTTCCAGAATTCCTGTGTGACCAACAACTGCGAATTCGAACCAAAGTACACGCGACCAACAATAAAAAAGGATTCTGTAACTTATCTGTAACTATTGCTTGCCAACCGAAATCACCGAAAATTGCGGATTTGCCAATAAGTCCATATAGTTTGGATGATGTATCTCGATTACCTGCGAACCTAACTTCGGTTTCAGACCCGAACATTACCGCTTTACCATAGTGTTTGTAGTTATGTTTGTGTTTGGCGGGAGAATGACGATTTCAGAGGATTCTTTCGTTTTATTCATTCCATAACTCCATTGTGTTTCTACGATGGTGCAGTCAATATATAAATTGCGTATAAATGGGCAGTCATTGTAGGTGAGTATCCAATTTTTTTTTGTTTTCAAGAGGTCAAACAATTCTATGTGATTAAACTGTTCATGCATGTCGCCGTTGTTTCCATACAGGTTGGATTTTGATTTTTCGAGATAATAGGGTGGGTCTAAAAATAGAAGAGCGGTTTCACTCGCAAACATCTTCAGAATAAAATCCGTAAAATCCATGTTATAAATATCCAGGTTGTCGAGACGGAGAGCTTGGATACGGTCAATGGACGATGGTGTGAAACGCTTAGCAGAGGCTTCTTTTGAAAATCCACCGGACAAAGTCGCACCACTAAACGAACAACGATTGATAATAAAATAGTATATAGCCTGTTGTAATGGGTCCGTTGTCGTCAGTATCGTTTTTCTATATTCCGTGAATTCCTCTTTGGTGACGAGGGGGATTTTTCTCAATTCATCACACAAAAGATTTTTATTTGTTTGGACTTGTTTCCAAAATTGATAGAGTGGCTGAAATTTGTCGTTGACAATGAGACGCATACCATACGTATTCTGTAAGTAGAATTCAAAGGAACCGCCTCCGAAAAAGGGCGATACGAGTGTGTCAAACAGATTCATATCATAGTGGTTTGCCAATATTTCGTGTAAGACTTTGCATGCTCGGGTTTTTCCACCCGGATACCGGAGAGGCGATACATTTTTTATTTCCATGGATTATGGTGCTGTTGTGGATATTGTAATGTGGGGTATATACATATACTATTACAAGACCCTTTTATTTCAATTTTGCAGAAACAAAATAAAGGCAATCGTTTATTTTGTTTATAATGTCAGATTTATTAGGCGAAACTCCAACCACCGCATTTTACGTAGTAAATTACAAAGATGATGTTCGCAGAAATAAAATGATACGACGAATTAAATCTGTAGGATTAGATGCACATTTTGTAGACCCGGTTTCCACCCAAGACCCTCGTATTCGGGACCAACCCATTTCGGATTTTCAAAAACGAAATTGGTCGATTTTCTTTCAACACGTCGATTGTATGCGCAATTTTTATGAAAATACTACATATGATTACTGTATTATTGCAGAGGATGACGTCATGATTTCACGCAGATTAACCGAACAACTGCCACACATTATTCATTTGTATAACAAGGCTGGGTTGGATATGTTACTTTTGAGTTATTTGTGGCCTTTTGAACTCCAGGAAAACGGATATTTTCCAGTGTTGGAACGGGAAACGTTGGCTGGTGAAGAATACAGAATTCATGGGTATCCGGATGATTTGTGGGGAGCACACATGTATTTTATTTCTCGAGCACATGCAAAAACCATGATAGACCGATACACCCCGGAGTATGCGATACAACAAACAGAAGAAAAACCGTTTTGCACCGATTGGCAATTTACCAAATTCGGAAGACGCGGATTAATTGTTCCTATGGTGGGGGTTGAAGAAGGTGAAGTAAAAACTGACCATCAAGGACAAATCGACTTTCATCGAATGTGTTTTGAATACAACTATCATCCCAACAAGTTCCTATAGGTATTCGTATTCGTATTCGTATTCGGGATTCGATAGTATGGTTTCCGCTGGTCCTTTTCTTCTGAATTGGATGAAATTTATTGTGTAATATAATCCTACAGAATGAATTTATTTGAAACAAATATATATAGTAATCACATGAATTCATTGATGTTTAGATATGACAACGATTCTGATTATAGCGAAGAAGACGATGATTCAGAATTCGAGGAAAGTAAATCATTGGATTCTGGAGAACTAATGTGTAGGAATATTGACCCAGCCTTAGCTAGATTGATGGGAATAATAATAGAAGAACAAAAACAAGAAATTACTTGGAAACCACCCGAGAAACCCGGTTTAGATAATAGTGATGGCATATCTTATTCTTATTGTTTGAAAAATTATATGGGAATGGCTGAAATCGACTTTTTCAAGAAAATCAAAGACGATATACGCAACTACCAAAAATTATCTGACAGACAGTTGGAGTATATTAAAGATTTGAATAACCATGATAAGTTTGAACTCATTGAAATATACAATGAAATACTGCAACAAAGAGAACATGCCCAACATAAATAGGTGTATTTCTAACGGGCTAGACCGTAGGAAAAAATTCCCAATCCAACTCCATACACACATTCTTCCATATCATATCTTGTTCCAACTGTTTTTCACGGTCTTTCATCATCGGAATATAAGGCAAATATTGTGTTTGATTTAATAACACACACAACTGATATAATGTATACGTATAATTGAAAAAATTCCGCCGGTTTTTCGGGCAGTGCATTGCCCATGGTTTCTGGATTTCGATAAACAACACACACAGTGTCTCGTGTAATTCTTCATTCATAATCGGTGGTTTGATACCGAAAATCGAATTAATATATTGAATGTGCTCAAAATATTTATTAAATCCCAGTTTCTGCAATATTTCTCGCATTTTGTTGTAATTGATTTCGCTGTAGTTTTTGATTCGCTCTTTTTTAATCCGTTCTCTAATTGCTTCAATCACATTGTCGGGTATTTTGGTGGTTTCCTTTGCCTGAAATTGTGATAAAATTTCTTTGAAATGGTTCAGACGAATATATGCTGTGTAAGATACTTCATTGGGTGGTTCTTTATTTGTAGGTTTCGAGGAATCCACGATATACGTAATAAACTTGCCGCATTCTTTATTATTACAGATTAATATTCCCTCTTCTTCCTGTGGAATCAACTCACCTGTATTACAATATTCACATACATCGGAAACAACCATATAATCATTGATATTAATATAATCATTTGTGACATTACGCCAATAAGACTGATAAATTTTACGGGATTGATTGTATTTCTCGGAAATGGGGTTGGAGGATTCGTTGTTCTTGGCATTGATTTTGAAAAATGCATTTAATACATTTGTATTCTGTTTGCCTCCTCCTGTAGATATATCTTTCTTTTGTTCGAAATAATCAAAGATGCATTTTGAATTTTCCAGAAAATATTCCTTCTCTTGAGAACAATAGATTTTAATGTCCTTTTTTTTCTGTTTGATTTTGTCTTTGGTTTCCATGTATTCATCAATTTGAGAGATATTTAGGGTTTTTAAATACAGCTTGAGGTTTTCAATATCGTCTTTTAATTGTGGAATCACCACTGTCTTGTTTTGATGAAACACATTCAACATTTCGGTGTGTTTTTTATCGATTGTGTTTGCATTTTTCATTCCACAACTGTAATATATTTTTATATAAATTCGATTGGTTTTTCTATATATTTTGCACACAGATTAAGTTTTTGTTCTCGTTTTCGTTTTCGTTTTCGTAAATATTTGCGATTCAATATAATAAAATAGTGTATACTCAAAAAGAAAAGAGAACATATGATGTCATTTATTCAAAAAGAAAAAACAGATGAAATTCATATGTCAAAAGGACACTTTCAGAAAATGGTATTTATTATGAATGCACTTGATAAAGGATGGTCTGTCAAAAAAATAGAGGACTCTTATATTTTTACCAAAAAACATGAGGGGAAAAAAGAAGTGTTTCAGTCTGACTATTTAGATAAATTTATTGAATCCAATATGCATTTGAAATAGGGGGAGAACTGACTATTCAAAACTCGTGACATAATATTACATTCCGATGATATTATTATACAATAACACGATATATGGTATAAATATAATATATAAAATATTATTTGTATAATTCATTGAGTGGGGGTCTTTTTTATTATTTTTGGAATTTGTGTATTTTTGTGTATTTTTCTGATTTTTTTTTCTTTAGGAAGTATATATATAATATGGGTGGAGCTCTCATGCAATTAGTCGCCTATGGCGCACAAGATGTTTTCCTTACTGGAACACCAGAGATTACCTTCTGGAAAGTGTCATACCGCAGACACACAAACTTCGCAATGGAATCCATTGAACAAACATTCTCTGGACAAGCCGATTTTGGAAGACGTGTAACTTGCACCATCTCAAGAAATGGTGACCTTGCTTACAGAACTTACCTTCAAGTAACTCTTCCTGAAATCAACCAATCTATGGCTTCTTCAGTTGCCGGTTCTGGTGTCTATGCCAGATGGTTAGATTTCATTGGTGAACAACTTGTTGCTCAAGTTGAAGTTGAAATTGGAGGTCAAAGAATTGACCGTCAATACGGTGACTGGATGCACATCTGGAACCAACTTACCATGTCTTCTGAACAACAAAGAGGATACTTCAAACTCATTGGTAACACCACTCAACTCACCTACATGACTGACCCATCCTTCGCTGGTATTGCTGGTCCTTGCGCTGCCTCTGGAGCCCCTACTCAAGTATGTGCTCCTCGCAATGCTCTTCCTGAGACCACTCTTTACATTCCTCTTCTCTTCTGGTTTTGCAGAAACCCTGGACTTGCCTTGCCGCTCATTGCTTTGCAGTACCATGAAGTCAAAATCAACCTTGACCTCAGACCTATTGGAGAATGCTTATGGGCTGTCAACACCCTTTCTTCTTCCAGTGCTGGAACCCAATCCGTCACCACTGCCTACCAACAATCCCTTGTTGCTGCTTCCCTCTATGTTGACTACATCTTCCTTGACACTGATGAACGCAGAAAAATGGCACAAAACCCTCACGAATACCTCATTGAACAAGTTCAATTCACTGGTGATGAATCTGTTGGTTCCTCCTCCAACAAAATCAAACTCAACTTTAACCACCCTGTTAAAGAACTTGTTTGGGTTGTTCAACCTGATGCTAACGTTGATTACTGCTCATCATTAGATGCTTCTCAACTTCTTTTCAAAGTCCTTGGTGCTCAGCCATTTAACTACACTGACTCCATTGATGCTCTTCCTAACGCCATCCACGCCTTCGGAGGACCTACCGAAACCGCTGGCTCCCAAGCCTTCGTTACCTCCCAAGGTCTCTTCCAAATGCCTGGTGCTGTTGACATCACCGGACTTACCTCCCAACAAGAATGGAACAAACTTTCCGTCAACACTCCATTCCAACCTACTGATGGTTCGTCTGCCGTCACTGGTTCCGGTCTTTCTGATGCTGGAACTTTCGTTCTCGCTGAAACTGCTCTTGACATGCATTGCTGGGGTGAAAACCCTGTTGTCACTGCCAAACTCCAACTCAATGGACAAGACAGATTCTCTGAACGTGAAGGTTCTTACTTCGATGTTGTTCAACCTTACCAACATCACACCAGAGCACCTGACACTGGTATCAACGTATATTCTTTTGCCTTGAGACCTGAGGAACATCAGCCCTCCGGATCGTGCAACTTTTCCAGAATTGATAACGCTGTTCTTCAGCTTGTCCTTTCTTCACCAACTGTTGCTGGTACCGCCACTGCTAAGGTTCGTGTCTATGCTGTAAATTACAATGTTCTCAGGGTGATGAGTGGCATGGCCGGCGTAGCATACTCCAACTAAACGCATAATCTGAATAGATTTTATAAAAATTCTATACTATATATTTTATATTATAGAATATTGCTTTTGCTTTATATTGCTTTTTCAGCTTTTGCTTTATATTGCTTTTTGCTTTTATTGCTTTTTAATTATTGCTTTTGTTAAAATGATATAAAGATAATTACAATATAAATATATCCATAAACCATGAATTCGTTATCTGTTGTTCTTCCTGAAAATGCTCAAAATAAAATTATTGAAAAACTCAAAAATACAATGAACCAATCATTATGTCCAATGTTTATTTCATATTTTCAGGGTTTTGTAAAAAACACTCCTGAAGATTTTGTTGTAGATTTTGATGATGTATGGAAATGGGTTGGATTTGGTCAAAAAATAGCTGCAATTCAATTATTGAAAAAACATTTTATAATGGATGTAGATTACAAAAAAATAGATAAATCGATTATAAAAAAAGAACATACACGTGGAGGTCATAATAAAGAAATCATTTTTATTAATCTCAAAACATTCAAATTGTTTGCAATGAAATCAAATACAAAAAAATCATCGATTATACAAAGTGATTTTATTAAATTTGAAGAAATATTACAAACAACAATGCAAGAAGAATGTATTGAATATACTGAACAACATATTCATCAAATAAATATAAAAAATGAACAAGACCAACAAATTAAAAATCAGTTAGAACGTCAACAAATATTATTAAGAGAATTTGCAAACAAAGGTCCCTTGATATATATTATCAAAGTAAAGACATTTGAAAATGGTGAATATGTTATCAAATTGGGTGAAAGTCGAAAAGGTATTGAAAATAGATATAAAGAACATAAATCAAGGTATGAAGAAGTATTATTGTTAGATTGTTTTCAAGTAAGACGTAGTCATGATTTTGAAAAATTTTTACACCATCATGAAAACATTCGATACAATCGCGTAAATAATTTACAAGGACATGAAAAAGAAGTCGAATTGTTTTTAATAGGTAAAGAACTATCGTATGATAGTTTGTTACAGATTATTCAATTGAATATAAAAAAATTTGATGACCATCATGAAAAATATATTGAAAAATTACATATAGAAAATGAAGTATTAAGAGAATGTATTGCTGCATCATCAAACACAACTTCAACATATCAAACCGTAAATTCATCGTCTATTGAAGAATTGATACAACAAATCAAACTAATGGCTTTAAAAATTGATTCTATGGAAAAAACCAACAAAGAGATTTTAGAAAAGTTAAATACTTCGCATACAAAAGTTGCCACCAATTTTGGAACACCTTTGGTTACATTAGGACCTCGATTGCAAAAAATTAATCCAGAAACAATGACTCTTGTAAAAGTGTATGAATCAGTTTCAGAATGTATCAATGAAACTAATTTTGTTTTGAAACGACCCTCACTTAATAAAGCAGTTGTAGAAAATACAATATATAATGGATTTAGATGGCAATTTGTAGAACGAGATAAAGACCCAAATATACTTGAAAACATTCAACCTACAAAGAAAACACGACGACAAAACTTAGGATATATTGCAAAAATAAACACCGACAAAACAGAAATACTCAATGTGTATATTGATAGAAAAACCGCATCAGTTCAAAATGGATTTGGTAGTTCAACATTAGACTATCCAGTCAAACAAGGAACTCCGTATAAAGGATACTATTATATTCTGTATGACGATTGCGATACATCACTTCAACAAAATTTTGAAAACACATACGGAACACCATTGTTATATAGGGATGGTGTTGGACAATATAACCAACAGAATGAATTGGTACGTGAGTTCATATGCAAATATGATTGTATCAAACAGCTCAAAATAAGTGATAAAACACTTGCAAAAGCATTAGATAAAGATATAATGTATAACGACCATTTTTTCAGAACCATAGGGTCCAAATTATCCTGTTTGTAACCAACAAATAAAAAAATAAACACCGATAAACCACTTAAAAAATCAGACACATACATACAAATGTCGTATTCTACGCAGCCAAGTAATACACAAAAACAATTATTATTAAATAATTTGATGGATTTTTATAAAACCAAGGAGAACATGCACAACATGATTCAAATTATCAATGGCGAAACAAAAATTTCGCTTAGAATCATCGACTGGTTTGTAACAAATTATTCCAAGAAGAATTATACAGTGTATTCTATACCCAAAATCATTAATGGAGAACCTTCGCCTACAGAAACCACACGATTCAAGGTATACAATGAATACAAATTGAAATTAAAGGCATATTCTAAAAAAAACTTCGACCCATTTTGTAGGTGGGAGCGAATTATGATTCCGTATGACAATGATAATTATATAGAAACCACGATTGGACAACTTAATTTTTTTAAATGGGCGATTGAATGTAAAATCATTGACTTCATACAGGAAAATTATTCGTTTATTGAAGGTGATATGAATTCCCGAAACAGCACATCCAAATTAAAAACATCGGCATCGTCAACATCATCGACTTCTTCGACGGATAGCGGTAAAACACGTAAAAAACGAGAAGAACTGTCTATATCTGCATGTAAATGCATTAAAAAAGAAAATGTGCAAATTGTTGTAAAATTCAGTTAGAGCAAACACCCAACAGGTGGCATCTATTGATAATTATTTCTTTCACATAAAAATAATTATCTGTAGTTCTTCAATTTATCTCAACAATGGACGTTGATTTTTTTCAATGGTCATTTGTTTGGGTAACAGCAGAGGAGTTTTATCCATAATCGACAAATGTTCCAATGTTTTAAAATGGGGTTCTACTTCAGGAAGCGGTGTGACTAAATTGGTAGACCCGATGCCTTTTAATTGAGACTCAATATCAATTGCATTGTAAGATAATACCGAAGGACCCATTTGTCCCATGAGTAATCCATCTCCTGCAAAATTGGATAAATATGCTTGTCCATTTCCTTGATTTTTATAAGACAGGTATATTCGTTGTTCTTCCCTTGCTAATTCTTCCAGTCCATAATTTCCTCTATCATTTTTATTTCGTGTGGATGCCATTATATATAATTATAATATATTTCTATATAATGTTCTCGATTATACATCTCGAATCTTCATCGAAGTCATACAGATGCATTATGTTCTAGGGTCCAGTGTAAGGTTTGGCATGGAAGAACATCTATAATCTATACCACTGTTCTGAGAAAGACGTTCTACTTCATAATCTATACCAAGAACCTCATTATTTATTGTGCCCGTATAAGCCAAATACCATAATTGATTCATGATTTCGATAGGAAACGTTTTTTCAACAAACAACCCATTATACAAGTTTTGCCAGAATTCCAGAGGTCTCGATAAGATATTCACTTTTGGGACAATGAATTGGCACCCAGGAACTACAGTAAATATATATTGTTCGTTTTGAAAATATCGATTACAGATGTCTGTTGTGTCTATCTCGTTATCGCAGCATTTTATTTTGCAAGACGGTTCATTATATGCAATTTGATAAAAGGATGAAAAAGGAGAACTATCCGACAGTTCGTTATTTATTTTGGTAATAATCGTATTCATTTTATATGGACAGGTTATTTCAGTTGTGCTACCAGCGACCATATACATGGATTGAAACGGATTTTCCCGTAAAAATACAGATACATCATCTAATTTATAATAATTGTAAATGATATGCTGTAATACAGTATATGCAAAAACACCGGAATCGTCTAAAGTATTCTGTTCAGCACACTTATCATACAGAGTGACTTTGTGTGTAAGTTGACTATACCATTTTATATTGTCGTTACAATGTTCTTCTTCATGTTGCTTTGTTTTTATAATTATAATATTAACCATTATAAAATAGATAAATATTATAGTCTACGATTTCTGCGGGTTTTTCTTGCAGCACGACGAGTTTTTCTGTTGGATTTTTTTCGGTAAGATTTACGAGCACCTTTTCCTCCACGTAACGCATGTAATCCACATGATGAACATCCGTTTCCGCCTTTTAATGGAATCGCTTGAAGGTCGGTTTCATTGGATGAGACACGGGGTCCTTCTCCAGAAGTAAGATAACCCTGAGCAGGTGATGATGATAGAGGAGTCATGTTTCTATATAATAATAATAGATAATATAGACAAGGTATAATGGTAACGAGAACCATATAATTTATTTGCTGGATATTTCACGAGCAGATGCTCCTCCACGAGTCCATCCATTCAAGGCAAGTTCTTCGACAGAGTTGGCGGGGTTGGTAATTTGAGAACGCAATTCATCCAACATAGGATATCCAGCATAATCAATATAAGGGACTTCTGAAACAGTGGCAACACTTTTTAAATTGCGGACCATTTCACCTTGTTGAAGCTGGGATTCCAATGTAGGGTCTCCTCCGCCTCTTCCTAAATAAGGAACACTTCGAAAAGTGCGTTCAAATAGTTGGAGTTTTTCGGTAGGGCGAGATGCTTCCATTTTATTAAACAATGCCGATTCAACATCAATGACTGTGCCAGAAACACCTGAACCGTTTACATATAAGCCAGGTTGTTGCATAGCAAATTTTAATTGACTGTCGGATGTATTGTCGCTAAAATAATTAGACACCATATAATTTCCAAAACGAGTGTTTTGTAGGGATTGTTGTGTTTTATCTGTTACATCTGATTTTAAACTTCCCATATTGTTAAATATATATGCATTAAGAGAAGACATACTATATATTATAATATATAAATACTTTTTTATTTTTTATGTAGAAACCATGGCGAAGCCGCCTACAATGACTTTCGATGTTCTACGTTCGGCTTTCGAGATTCGACTTCCTTACATCAGCCGTCCATGTTTCCCATGTTGTCCACGGTATTAATTGGTATATCTATCCAAATTTCGTGCGCAAGCAAATAAATTGCCTTCTTTACATGACACCATACTACCATAACAGAAATCAGCAAATCCGGCTTGATCATTTGGAATAGTGGTTGCTGGATTGGAATAAAAGGGTTGTAAGGATTGTTCAAACACAAACTGTTCTCCTAAATCTTTAAACAATTTATCGGCAATATCAGGTTGTCCTGGATTGGATTGAATGACCATTTCTTTGGCTTGTTTTAAAATGGTGTCATTAATGTTTGTATTAAAAGAAGGTGGGGCTGGTTTTTTATTGGTATTGTATTCATAATCCGGTAATAATACATTTGAGAATGGATTGGATGAGGAGGGACTATCAAACACTATGTGTGACTGTTTTTCCGGATATTTTTTTAAAACTTCTAAACCTGGATTTTCAAATCCTTCCATGGTTTCCGACATCTTGTGTTTGAGTTCATTTGTTTTTTCCTGTTCTTTTGTTCTGTAGGAATGCAATAAATAAATGGATACCAATATGATAGCACCAATAATTAAAATACGAACACGTTGAGTCAATAAAAAACTGATTAAAGTTAATAGTAATATGGTTCTCGAAATGGCATTTAATTTTTGATTGTATGTCATACAGTCTACTGGAAAAAATTCAAACAGATACGGATATTGAAAGAAAATATTGGGATTTTCATACCAAAATGGTATTACCAACTGTTGATATTCATTTGATTTATATATGTTTGTATCTGTTCCTGAAATATCTGTATTATATTGGGACATTGTATATATAATGAGTATTATAAAATTTTAGCTAAACTTCATCAAATTCTATTTTCGGTGTGATGTTTGTGGTGTGTATAGAAATACACGTGATTCGAAAAAAATACAAAATCAGGTGTATTATAGACCGATGGATTCGGTGCGTTTCAAACAGGTTTTATCTACTTGGAAGGTTTCTATTTTTTCTGTTTGAGGGACAATTTTAATGATACATTTGGATTTTTCGCCATACAAGGGTTCAGTGCATCCTTTTTCGTTACGGCGACGGACAGTCTTGTTTTTCTTTATTTTCATTCGATGTTTTAATAGTTTGAGTGATTTTGTGCATCTCGACCGAAAGTGTTCGTATCTTTCACGAACCATCGCATAGGTTAACCCGGATTTCTTTCCTAGCATGTTATTTATGAGTTCATGTAAATCATAAATGTATTTGGAGAACGTTTCTCGAGATGCCATGTTCTCCCATTTCAACGGAAGCTTTTTGAAATTCTTTTTCAGATTTCTTCGGCATTTGCCGCAAGGCAATACATTCTGTAAGTTGAGTATAAAAGATTGGTATTGACGTTTATTATCGCATGTGGGTTCCGATGGATAATTGAAGCTCATGGTATGTAAATAGTGCCACATACTTGGTCCCCATACAGAGGTTAACATACCATCTCCGCTATTATAATCGTGTTCAGAAAATACTTTTGGTTTATGGGTTTTGTTTGGAATTGTCATACCCCCTTATACAATAACACTTGAAAATAAATGGACTCAAAAAAATGAATGAGAACATATATCGCGTATCAATCTGTCATTTAGCAAAATACGCTTCAGCAAATTATGCGCCACAAACTACTAAGTTTATTATTCCAATAAAAAATATGATTTCAATATATAATGGCGAATTTATATACATACGTTGACAGTTTACTAAAACCTTATTATAAATATATTGTTGTATTTATTGTATTATTTTTGTTTGTATTACTTGCTCGCTTTGTTTACCGTAAATATTTTTTAAAAGGAAACAACAACAAGAAATTTTCAAACGTAGCCAATGCAAATAATGCAAAACCAATCATGGCAATTTATTTTTTCCATGTAGAATGGTGTCCACATTGTGTTAAAGCCCAGCCAGAATGGGATAATTTTAAGAACCAGTATCATAATACCGTTGTAAATGGATATTTATTACAGTGTTACGATATTAATTGCACGGATGATAATGGAGATGAAGTCATACAGTATGATAATAGTTCGGATGTATTGATAACTACAAATATACCACCAACCCCCATTAAGATTTCAGAATTAATTAAAAAATACGAAATTGATTCTTATCCAACCATTAAATTAACCAAGGACGATATTGTTGTAGAATATGATGCCAAAATTACAAAGGACTCCCTTACAAAATTTATTAATAGCGTGTAGTTACTTTTCATCAATGAGAACTGAACAAACACATAAAATGATTTATACACGATAATACAACTTATAATTCACTTATACAAAATCTTCCTTTTTGGTAGTTGCAGCCCAATCAACATAATGTTCTTGTATACATTTTATACCACGATTCACCAGTTCTTCGCGTTGTTGTTTGCTATACAATATATTCAATGAATATTCCAGTGTGATGATTTGTGACACGAAAAAAATCTCATATGGAACTCGCTGTATTTTATGACTTGAAAACAAATGATTGTTCATCATGAAGCGACTAATCACCACATTAAAAACATCAAATATATTGGATTGTTCTCGTATTATAATTTTATTTTCTTCTTCATCATTTACAATTCCCAATGCAATCCCAAGAATTTCATCCAAGGGTAAATCCATTTCCATACAGTGGTCGATACATTTCTGTATGGGATAATTTAATAAAAGTGCACCATCCATATAACATTTTTGTTCTCGCATTAATGGAGTAAAAATGATAGGAATAGAACAAGATGCATAAATCGCATCCAGTAGGTTCCAATCAGGATGGGTTTTGTAAGATATATCCAACAGAGTATATGTATTTATTTCTGTAACATAAATATGAATTTCGATTGAATTGTATGTATATATATCCATCATGGTTGCATCAATATCTAAATCAATTGATTTTAGTAGAGGTGAGAACATATCATCAAAAAATGACCTACAAATCACACCTTTGTTCTCGTAGATTTCCAGAAACGAACTTCTATGTTTTTTACAAACCGTTTCCCATGGTCTTTTTATAATAAATTCTTTTAAAATGTCGTGATGAATACCTAATGAAAACATAGTTCCAATAATAGAACCTACAGAGGTTAAATACATGGTTTGTATGTCTTTCATGTCTACAAACCCGGTTAAAATCGCTTCATACAACATACCAAATGCAGCGAACCCCCATGCAGAACCACCTGAAATAACAATGTGTTTGATTTGTCGCAGATGAGGGGGTACGGATGCAGGAGTAGCGGATGCAGGAGTAGCGGATGCAGGAGGTGCGGTCGCAGAAACATCTGTGTCTGTAATATTTTTATTGTTCTCTTCTATTTCCATGATTGTATGTTCTTTTGTATGTTCTTTTGTATGTTCTTTTGTATGTTCATCCATCGGTTTCTTATTATATTTTTGAAAAAGAGTTTATTTTGTTTTGGATAGAGAACATATTCATGTGTTTTCATACAAAGATTTCTTTTCTATTGTATAGTATACAAATACAACAATCTCCAATATGTCATGTTTATTATACGTTGATGATGAAGAAGCACGCTCAAAAGTAAATATTGATGACCTTTATGAAAAAAAACACCAGCGGGATTTAAAGCAGTTGTCGATTTTCAATAAAATATTAAATCGTATTCATAAGAGAATACGCACAACCAGTCGTAACAAACAGCATGATACTCATATATGGTTTACAGTTCCTGAATATTTATTTGGAGAACCCAACTATGATAAAGGGGAGTGTCTTGGATATTTAGTTTCAAAATTAGAAGACAATGGATTTTATACGCGATACATACACCCAAATACACTGTTTGTTTCCTGGGAAAATTGGGTTCCCGCTTATACACGTAATGAAATTAAAAAGAGGATGGGAGTTATACTCGATGAACGTGGTAATGTATTGGAGAAATTAAACGAGAACATAGAAATTGAATCACATGACCCAAATCAACGGTTATTAAACATGAATACAGCAGCGAATGCTAAAAAAGACCAAAAACAATTTACACCGATTGATAAATATAAACCCACTGGAAATTTAGTATATAATCCAGAGATGTTTGAAAAGTTGGAGAAAAAGGTAACGTTTTCTCCATAGGCGAGCTATTGCAAGCTATCACAAGCTATCACAAGCTATCGGTATAAAATTGATACAAAAGTTGTGTATAACCATAAAAATAAAATGACAACAATACATACAACTGGACAAATTGCGGCGGTTCCAACTACCAAATGCGTTAAAATAAGAAAACATAAAAATAATAGCAATATAAAACAGTCGATGTCTATGTCTGATGAGATTGGAATAGGTGTTTCTGGAGCTGGCGCAATTGGTGAAAATAACATGAATTCATCTGTTACATCTTCCATGACTATGACAACAAACAAAACAAAAAAAAAGAAGATTCCGTTATCGATTATAGATAAGAATCGACTGTGGGATATATTTGATGCAGATAAATGCGAATTACCGACAACATCACCCACAACACATGCGAATGAGTCTGAATTATCCAACACAACGAATTTATGCAAAACATGCGAATCCGTGTTGATTATTATGGAGGACGGATTTCCAACTTGCACGAATCGTTCCTGTGGGATTATTTATAGGAACACACTGGATTATTCTCCCGAGTGGCGATTTTTCGGAGCGGACGATAAAAATACAAATGACCCCACACGATGTGGTAATCCGATTAATCCCCTCTTGGTAGAATCTTCGTTTGGTTGCAAATTATTGTGTAATACAAAAACATCCTATGAAATGAAAAAAATATCGAAATGGACGTCTTGGCAATCCATGCCTTACAAAGAAAAGTCTCTGTATGATGAATTCCAATTTATAACTATTATGGCACAGAATGCAGGTATTCCCAAGATTTTCATAGATGATGCAATGTCCATACATAAGGATATTTCGGAACAAAAGATGTTTAGAGGATTGAATCGAGACGGTATCAAATCGGCGTCTATTTACATTTCTTGTAGGTTAAATGGATGTCCGAGAACAGCTCATGAAATTGCAGAAATTTTCAAATTGGATAAACCCAGTGCAACCAAGGGATGTTCTATGGCAGTAAATATATTATCAAACATTGAACGTAATATATCCACGGAATTTCAGTCAGATTTGTGCACAACTACACCGAGTTCTTTCATAGAACGGTTTTGTAGTATGCTTGGAATTAATGGTGAATTAACCATGTTGTCCAAATTTATTGCAAACAAAATCGAGAGAAATAATATTATTACAGACAATACACCTCATGCGATTGCTGCTGGAATAATTTATTTTGTATCACAATCATGCAAATTGTCTGTAACAAAAACGGATATTTATTTGAAATGCGGGGTCAGTGAAGTAACCATTAATAAATGTTTTAAAAAGATGGAATCCATTAAAATGGATTTAGTTCCACGATGCATTTTAGAAAAATACAATGTGTAAGATAATTGGGGCGGGCGTTTGTTTTTATTTTTTTTTGTGTAAAAAATAAAAAATAAAAATGTCTCTATAATAATATTGTTATGTCGGATACAGAAAACATTACAGTTGAGGTCATTGAAGAAGTATTTGTATCCATTCCAGGCGAAGAACCCGTCGCAGAAGAACCCGTTGTAGAAGAACCCGTTGTAGAAGAACCCGTTGTAGAAGAACCCGTTGTAGAAGAACCCGTTGTAGAAGAACCCGTTGTAGAAGAACCCATCGCGGAACCCATCGCGGAACCCATCGCGGAACCCATCGCGGAACCCATCGCGGAACCCGTCGCGGAACCCATCGCGGAACCCGTCGCGGAACCCACCCC
>Ga0209135_1000090_pt1 | contig 31063 bp, 25 predicted proteins | sample LauGreSBDMM110SD_4_FD_187570 | JGI IMG/M metagenome (GOLD analysis project Ga0209135, IMG submission 187570) | Freshwater lake microbial communities from Lake Michigan, USA - Su13.BD.MM110.SD (SPAdes) (version 3) | ecosystem: Environmental > Aquatic > Freshwater > Lake | place: Lake Michigan... | reverse complement strand
CATCAATGATTATCCCTTAGGCCGTTATTGGCGGGATGCAAAGCTTTATGAAATTGGCGCCGGCACCAGTGAGATTCGCCGCATGCTGATCGGCCGCGAGCTCTTTAACGAAACAATCTAAAGAACAACATATAAGGTCAAAGGTCGAAAGACATGCCAAAAATTGAATCCCTCATCAACACGCGCTCGCCAGAGTTTGCGCAAAATACGTTGGCGATGCAGGCGCAGATTGATGATTTGCAAAAGCAGCTAGAGCACACCGCGTTAGGTGGCACCGAGCAGGCGCGTCAAAAGCACGTGGGTCGCGGCAAATTGTTGCCACGCGATCGCGTCGAGCAGCTGCTTGACCCAGGCACGCCATTTTTAGAGCTATCGCCCTTGGCGGCGCATGGGCTTTACAACGGCGAGTCGCCGGGAGCGGGTCTCATTACAGGCATCGGACGAATCTCGGGCGTTGAGTGTGTGATCGTATGCAACGATGCAACGGTGAAGGGTGGCACCTATTACCCCTTAACGGTTAAAAAGCACCTACGTGCACAAGAGATCGCACAGCAAAATAATTTGCCTTGTGTGTATCTGGTGGATTCGGGTGGCGCAAACTTGCCGCGCCAAGAAGACGTGTTTCCGGATCGTGATCATTTTGGCCGAATCTTTTTTAATCAAGCCAACATGTCAGCGCAGGGCATCGCGCAAATCGCTGTTGTCATGGGCTCGTGCACCGCAGGTGGAGCCTATGTGCCTGCGATGAGTGACGAGTCGATTATTGTGCGCAATCAAGGCACCATCTTTTTAGGGGGGCCACCGCTGGTGAAGGCGGCGACCGGAGAAATTGTCTCAACTGAAGACCTGGGTGGCGGTGATGTGCACACGCGTTTATCTGGTGTTGCGGATCATCTTGCTGCCAACGATCATCACGCCTTGGCGCTTGCGCGCGATGCAGTGGGTCGCTTAAACCGTATCAAGCCGGCGCAGCTGGCGCTGAAAAAAAGCGTACCGCCTGCGTACGACATGCGTGAGGTGAATGGGATTGTGCCAGCCGATACGCGCAAACCTTATGACGTGCGTGAGATCATCGCCCGTATTGTCGATGGCTCTGAGTTTGACGAATTTAAAGCACGGTTTGGCACGACGCTGGTGACGGGCTTTGCGCATATCGAAGGCATGCCAGTTGGCATTGTTGCGAACAACGGCATCTTGTTTTCAGAGTCGGCACAAAAGGGCGCACACTTTATTGAGCTTTGCGGCCAACGAAAAATCCCGCTCGTGTTTTTGCAAAATATTACTGGCTTTATGGTGGGCCGCAAATACGAAAACGAAGGGATCGCCCGACACGGCGCTAAGTTGGTCACTGCTGTGTCGACGGTTGCAGTACCAAAGTTCACCGTCATTATCGGTGGGTCGTTTGGTGCCGGTAACTATGGCATGTGCGGCCGAGCCTTTTCGCCACGGCTATTGGTGATGTGGCCCAACGCACGCATTTCAGTGATGGGCGGCGAGCAGGCGGCCAGTGTGTTGGCAACGTTAAAACGCGAAGCCGTTGAAGCGAAAGGCGCGCAATGGTCGGCCGATGAAGAAAACGAATTTAAAACGCCGATTCGCGAGCAATACGAACGCGAGGGGCACCCATACTACGCCACCGCGCGCCTGTGGGATGACGGTGTGATTCAGCCTTCGGATACGCGCCGTGTCTTAGCGCTTGGTTTGTCTGCTGCATTAAACGCACCGATTGCTGACACACGCTTTGGCGTGTTTCGCATGTAAACGTTGGATCAAGGAGCTATTGTGTTTACAACGTTATTGATTGCTAATCGCGGCGAAATTGCCTGCCGTGTTGCTGCAACGGCGCGCCGCTTAGGGATCCGAATCATTGCGGTGTATTCGGATGCCGATGCAGGCGCCAAGCATGTCGTGAGTTGTGATGCCGCCGTGCACATTGGCGCGTCGGCCGCGCGTGAAAGTTATTTAAAAAGCGAAACGATTTTGCAGGCGGCACTCGCGCACGGTGCGCAAGCGATTCATCCGGGTTACGGATTTTTATCTGAGAATGCTGATTTTGCGAGTGCGTGTGCAAAAGCGGGGATCAGTTTTGTGGGCCCGCCTGCGTCAGCGATTGCTGCGATGGGGAGCAAGTCGGCCTCAAAGACCTTAATGGAAAAAGCCGGGGTGCCGTTGGTGCCTGGGTATCACGGCGACAACCAAGACCCGGATTTTTTAAAGCAGCAAGCAGATTTAATTGGCTACCCCGTCATGATTAAGGCGAGCGCGGGTGGTGGTGGCAAGGGGATGCGTGTTGTGACGAGCGCTGAAGATTTTGCCGGCGCCTTGGCCTCGTGCAAGCGTGAATCCGCCTCAAGCTTTAATGACGATCGTGTCTTGATTGAGCGTTACGTTCAAAAGCCTCGCCATATCGAGATTCAAGTGTTTGCTGATTCACACGGCAACGCGGTCTATTTGTTTGAACGCGATTGTTCAGTGCAGCGGCGCCATCAAAAAGTGATTGAAGAGGCCCCAGCGCCTGGCATGACCGAAGAGCGCCGCCAAGCGATGGGCGAAGCTGCGGTTGCCGCGGCACGTGCCGTGAACTATGTGGGCGCAGGGACGGTTGAATTTATTGTTGAGCCAAGCGGCCGTTTTTATTTCATGGAGATGAACACGCGCTTGCAGGTTGAACACCCAGTGACCGAGATGATTACTGGGCTCGACTTGGTAGAGTGGCAGTTGCGGGTGGCGGGTGGCGAGACCTTGCCTTTGACGCAAGAGCAACTGACGCGCTGCGGTCATTCGATTGAAGCGCGTATTTATGCTGAGAATCCAGACAAAAACTTTTTGCCTTCGGTAGGTACCATAGCGTACCTTGCCCTGCCGCCCCATACGGCGTTTAGCAATGCTGACATTAGGGTGGATGGTGGTGTTCGTATGGGCGACACGATTTCGCCGTTTTACGACCCGATGATTGCGAAGCTGATTGTGTGGGGCGCAGATCGTGATCAGGCGCGGGCGCGGATGGTGCAGGCGCTGGCGCAGACACAGGTGGTTGGCGTGCATACTAACGTTGCGTTTTTGACGCGACTGATGACGGACCAGGCCTTTGCTGCAGGCGATTTGGATACAGGGTTGATCGAGCAGCAGCGTGCGACATTGTTACCGGCGCCTGCACCTGCTAGCCACGAGGCGTTGGCGTTTGCTGTTGCCGCGCTGTTGCTTTGTGAAACCGCGGCCGTGTCGGATGATGACCCCTGGGCGCGAACAGACGGTTGGCGCTTGAATGGTTTATATCGGCGGGCGTTCAGCTGGGTGGATCAAGAGGGTGCCCGTAGTTGTGTTTTGCATCGCCAAGGCAAAGACCAAGTGCTTGAAATGGATGGCGAGCGCTACACGTTTGGTTGGCGCTCGGCCAAGAGCGGCAGCGCGGCCGAAAATCACAACACGGCCAAGGGTGACAATACGGCCAAGGACGACAACACCTCAGCCTTGAGCATTGAACTGACGCTAGGTCACTTGGCGGTCACCGGCACCGTGGTGCGGCGTGGCGAGCGCTTTGATGTTTTTTCATCGGGCGTGATGAGCCCACTTGTACTGAAAGACCCACTGAAGCACGCGGCTGACGGGCAGTCTGAGCCTGCGGGAGGCTTGACTGCCCCGATGCCTGGCAAGGTGATTGCTGTGCAGGTCGCGGTGGGTGACAAGGTCAAGCGCGGGCAGGCGTTGTTGGTGATGGAGGCCATGAAAATGGAGCACACCATTGCGGCACCCGGCGAGGGCACGGTGAAAGAATTGCTCTACGGTGTTGGGGATCAAGTGGCTGAGGGCGCGGCGCTGATTACCCTTGCCTGAACAGGGTTTTGATAAGGTTTGTGACTGGCGAACGGTACTTGTCTACACACCACCTTAAAACGTCAACCGTCATTAAGCACTTTCTTCGCAAAGACAAGCTCTTTTCTCGCAAATAAAGATGTCAGTTAGATGAAAAGGTGGCACTTGAAAATAAATTTAATTGCCGGGCTTGTCGCGGCAAAGTTTTTGGCGTAGAGTCAAACTACTTGGTCGGGTGCCCCCTGCCCCGGCCAGCAACAGGAGCCCGTCTTTATGTTTGACATTCTGGTTTACCTGTTCGAGAACTACTACACCCCCGAGGCCTGTCCGTCGGCCGATGTGTTAGCAAAGCGCCTTGCTGCGGCGGGCTTTGAGCACACCGATATTGACGACGCGTTAGGTTGGCTGGTGGGCTTGGCCGAAACCACTGCACAGTGCGTTGAACTGTCGCAGACACCAGGTAGTGGCACGCGCGTGTACGCTGACTTTGAGCAGCAGCACCTCGACCCTGAAGCGATTGGTTTTATCACTTTTCTCGAAGCGACCGAAGCCTTGTCGCCCGCGTTACGTGAAATCGTGATCGACCGCGCCTTAGCCACTACAGAGGGCTCTGTGTCTTTGCAAAAAATCAAAATCATCGCGCTGATGGTGCTCTGGAGCCAAGAGTCAGAGGTTGATCATCTGATCCTTGAAGAATTACTGCGCGACGACGGCGATCGGCTTTTGCACTAAGTTTGTTGCGCACGGCATCGTCCTACGTTGGCCGGTTTGCACCAAGCCCGAGTGGGCCGCTACACGCGGGCTCACTTGTGGCGGCCATGGCCAGTTTTTTGGATGCGCGAGCCCACCTAGGGCAGTGGCTGGTCAGAATCGAAGACCTGGATACCCCAAGAACGGTGCAAGGTGCCGCAGAGCTGATTTTGCAGCAGTTGTCAGGGTTAGGTATGCACTGGGATCGCGAGGTCACCTACCAGTCGCAGCGCTTAAACCTGTATCAGCAAGCCTTTGATACTCTTTTAGCAGCCAAGCAGGTGTACGCCTGTGGCTGCACTAGGCGTGAAATTGCTGATTCGGCGCTAAGCCAACCCGAGGCAAGTGCTCACTCAGAGCGCCCATACCCCGGCACATGCCGTTTGGGCGCGCCAGTCGGGCGTCAGGTGCACTCTTGGCGCTTGCGGGTACCAGACGAGACGATATGTTTTACAGACCGCTGGTTGGGCGTGCAGCGCCAAGAGATTGCGCGCTTAGTGGGTGATTTTGTACTGAAACGTGCCGACGGGATCTGGTCGTATCAGTTGGCGGTGGTGGTGGATGACGCCGAGCAAGGTGTTACCGATATCGTACGGGGTGAAGATTTACTTAGCAGCACTGCACGTCAGCAGTTATTGGCCCGGCTGTTGGGGCTAAACCCTCCTAGCGTGTTGCATGTCCCGGTGGTCTACGACGCCAGAGGCTTGAAATTGTCTAAGCAAAATGGGGCTCAAGCCCTTGATCTAACGAATCCCTTGGGTGTGTTGCAGCAGGCCTGGCAAGCGCTGGGCTTTGAAAAATTAGCGGCCTCTAATATAGAGACATTTTGGTCATTGGCGACCCAAATTTGGGGTCAAGGCCCTGAACGTGCTAACTTGCACGGCATTCATCACCACTCTTATGGTGCGCGTTAGCCTGATTTAGGCCTCGCGCCATGCTTGGTAAACCGCTTTAAGAGTTGTATCTGGACAAGAATGACTAAAACTTTAATCATTGCCGAAAAGCCTTCTGTCGCACTCGATATTTCGCGTGCGTTGGGTGGTTTTACCCGCGAAGGCGACTTTTTCGAAAACGAAAAATACGTGTTGTCTTCTAGTGTGGGCCACCTGCTGACCTTAATCGCCCCGAATGACCCTGTCAAAGGTAAATGGAGCTTTGCACATTTGCCGGTTGTGCCGCCTGAGTTCGACTTGGCGCCAACGAAGGATAAGCGTTCGGGCGATCGGCTCAAAATGTTGGTCAAACTGATCAAGCGTAAGGATGTTGGCGCCCTGATTAACGCCTGCGACGCCGGGCGTGAAGGCGAATTGATTTTTCGCTACATCGCCCAATATGCGGGCCAAAAGAAACCCACGCAACGGCTGTGGTTGCAATCCATGACGCAAGACGCCATCCGCGAAGCGTTTGCGACGCTGCGCCCCGATGACACCATGAAGCCGCTTGAGGCGGCCGCCCGGTCGCGCGCCGAGGCAGACTGGTTGGTGGGGATTAATGGCACGCGCGCCATGACTGCTTTTAATAGTAAAGATGGCGGTTTTTTCAAGACCCCGGTCGGGCGTGTACAAACGCCTACGCTGGCCTTAGTCTTTGCCCGCGAAGAAAAAATCCGCCATTTCGTCCCCCGTGACTACTGGGAAGTGAAAGCGAGTTTTGTCGCAGCCGCCGGTATCTATGAAGGGCGTTGGATTGATCCAAGCTTCAAAAAAGTCGCTGACGACGCCGAGCAAAAAGAATCGCGGGTCTGGACTGAAGCCGCCGCAAAAAGCGTAGTGGCGGCTTGCCGCAATCAGCCAGGAGTAGTGAGCGAAGAATCTAAACCGCGTTTTGAAGCGGCTAAACCCTTGTTTGATCTGACCTCGTTACAGCGCGAGGCCAACGGACGGTTTGGGTTTTCAGCGAAAACCACCTTATCGCTTGCGCAAAGTTTGTATGAGCGCCACAAAGCGCTAACGTATCCACGAACGGATTCAAAATTTTTGCCCGAAGATTATTTCAACACGGTACGCGAGACCATTGCAGGTTTAGCGGAGGGAAAAGGCGTATCAAGAGCCATTGCCCCGCATGCTGCGACGATCACCAAAAATGGCTGGGTCAAACCTAACCGTCGTATTTTTGATAACAAAAAAGTGTCGGATCACTTTGCAATTATTCCGACGATGCAAGTGCCAACTGAACTCAGCGATGCAGAGGCAAAGGTCTACGACATCGTTGTGAAACGTTTCTTGGCGATTTTCTTTCCGCCAGTTGAGTGGCGCGATACGGTACGCACCACCCTCGTACAAGGGCATCACTTTAAGACTGAAGGTAAAGTGATGGTGTCGCCTGGCTGGCGCGCGGTAGAGGGGCGCGAAGCGCAGGGCGACGACGCGAATTTAGTCGCCGTCGCCGAGGGCGAAAAAGTACGCACGGAAGACATCGAAACCGTAAGCTTGGCGACCCGACCGCCGGCGCGTTACAACGAGGCAACCTTGTTGTCTGGTATGGAAAACGCGGGCAAGCTGGTCGATGACGATGATTTTGCGCAGGCAATGGCACAAAGTGGCTTGGGCACACCCGCCACACGTGCGACCATTATTGAAGGCCTACTTTCAGAAACCTATTTGCGCCGTGACGGCCGCGATCTTGTCCCAACCGCAAAAGCCAGACAGTTGATGACTTTGCTCAACGGCTTAGATGTCAAAGAGCTGACCTCGCCTGAGTTGACTGGCGAGTGGGAGCACAAGCTTAAGCAGATCGAACAAGGTGAAATACAGCGCGAAGCCTTCATGCTTGAAATCGCCCAAATGACGCAAGTCATTGTGAAGCGAGCTAAAGAATATGAGCGCGATACGGTACCCGGCGATTACGTCACTTTGAAATCGCCTTGCCCAAAATGCGGCAACGTTGTGAAAGAAAACTATCGGCGGTATGCCTGCACCGGTTGCGATTTTTCGATTGGCAAGCATCCGGGCGGACGCACGTTTGAGCCGGAAGAAGTTGAGACGCTCATTACTGACAAACGCATCGGGCCGATGCAGGGCTTTATCAGCAAGATGGGGCGCCCCTTTGCCTCGATCTTGATTATTAACGCTGAGTCGAAGCTTGAGTTTGACTTTGGTCAGCGTGACGAAGAGGCCAACGAGCCGGTGGATTTTTCGGGTCAGATGGCTTTAGGCCCTTGCCTAAAATGTCAGGCACCGGTGTTTGAGCATGGCATGAGTTTTATTTGTGAAAAATCGGTTGGGCCAGAGCGTAATTGCGACTTCAGGTCAGGCAAGGTGATTTTGCAGCAAGAGATCAGTGCCGAGCAGATGACCAAGTTATTAGCGACTGGGCGGACGGATCTTCTTGAAGGATTTGTTTCGAATCGTAACAATCGTAAATTCAAAGCGTATCTGTCACGTGGCGAAGACGGCAAAGTGAGCTTTGAGTTTGAGGCGCGCCCTGTCAAAGAGGGCGGCAAAGCCGGTACGGGTCGCTTTGCAGCAAAAGCTGCTGGTAAAACAGCGGGTAAGACTGCCAGTAAAACTGCTACTAAAACCGCGGCGAAAACGGCAACTAAGACTGCGGCTAAAAAAGCGACTAAGAAGGCAGTTAAAAAAGTCGTTGCCAAGTCAACCGCTGCTGTTGCGACAGACGCAGTCGATGCTGTGGTGGCTAAACCTGCGGCGAAGGCCGTAAAAAAAGCGGTGAAGAAAGCGGTCAAAAACGCAGTGAAAAAAGCTGTGACAAAAACCGCAACTAAGACCGCGGCCAAAAAAGCCGCAAAATAAGCGCTTGCAGAGGGAGCTGATTTTTTGTTAAGGGCTAATAAGGTACTGTTTTGAGTTCGCATGTAGAAATTAAGCGCGTCACGGTGCCCCAACTTGTGGCGTGTAAGGGTCAGCGCAAAATTGTGGCGCTGACCGCACATAATTATTCGACGGCACGCATCATTGATGAGTACGTTGACTTTATATTGATTGGCGACTCAACGGCGATGGTTGCCTATGGTCTACCCGACACTCTCACAATCACGATCGAGCAAATTGGACAACATACCGCTGCGGTTGTCAGGGCAACACAACACGCCTGCGTGGTGGCTGACATGCCGTTTGGTAGCTATCAAGAGTCGCCGGCACAAGCGTTTCGCAATGCTGCGTATTTGCTTGGTAAAGGCGCCACGGCGGTCAAGCTTGAGGGCGGGCTTGTGATGGCGGAGACGGTTCGTTACCTTGTTGACCGTGGCATCCCTGTGATGGCGCATGTTGGCCTGATGCCTCAATACGTCAATACGATGGGTGGCTACCTGGCGCAAGGTCGTAGCCCCGAAGCGGCCGCTCGAATACTCGCCGAGGCGCAAGCGCTTGAGCAGGCTGGCGCGTTTGCGATTGTGCTTGAAGGGGTGGCCGAGGCCCTGGGCGAAACGATCACGGCGGCGCTCGCAATTCCGACAGTCGGGATCGGTGCCTCGGTAAAATGCGACGGTCAAATACTGGTCACAGAAGATATGCTTGGCTTAAGTGGCGAGCGTGTGCCAAAATTCGTTAAGCGCTATGCCAATCTTGAAGAAATGATGCGAAGCTCGGTTCAGCGTTATGCTGAAGAGGTTCGCTCTAGTCAGTTTCCCGAGCCACAGCATTGTTTTGGTATCAAACGCACCTGATTCTAGATTTCACTTAAATGACCTCACCTGAAAAGCCTTCATCCGAAAAACCCTGGCATGTTGTTCGCCAATCCGAAGTACACGGCAACGGCGTTTTTGCGGCACGTAAAATCCCCGAAGGCACTCGCATCATTGAGTACGGTGGCAAAACCATCAGTGCCAAAGAGGCCGACCGACGCCATCCAACCAATCCTGACGATCCTTTTCATACCTTTTTCTTTTCGTTAAGTTCGGGCAAAGTGATTGACGGTAATGATCACGGCAATGAGGCGCGATGGATTAATCACGCCTGCGAGCCAAATTGTGAAAGCTCAGAAGGCAAAGGCGGCAAACGCGTTTACATTTTGGCCAAGCGTGAGATCAAGCGCGGCGAAGAACTCAACTACGACTACGGCTTAATTATCGATGACGAGAAATTAACCAAGTCACTTAAGGCCCAGTACGAATGTCGTTGCGGCGCGCCAAGCTGTCGCAAAACGATGTTGGCTGTGCCTGAAAAGACTGCCAAGAAAAAAACCAAAAAAGCGGTTAGCAAGAAGGCTTAGCGTAAGCAATGAGCCTACCCTCCCGTACACCGCTGGCAGCGTTGCTCCCGGGGTTGCTTGGGCTGCTGCCCTTTTGGGGCTTTGCCTTGGCAACGGTGGTTGACACTGGGATTGATCCACTACTCGCGCTGATGGGGCTGATGATGTACGGCGTCGTGATCTTAAGTTTTGTGGGCGCACTATGGTGGGGGATGGCAGTGCATGCCCCGCCAAACGCACCCCGTGCAACGATGTTTGTCTGGAGCGTGGTGCCGGCACTGATTGGCTGGGGCGCGACGCTGACCACGCCAGAAACAGGTCTGCGTATCTTGATGGCGGGGCTCGCGTTTCAATGGCTGCTTGACAGCATGCTGAGGCGCAAGATGCCTGAACTCATGCTTGGCTGGGTCTTTCGTTTGCGTACGATGTTGACAGGTGGTGCGCTGAGCGCTTTAGGCTTTACCTGGTGGCAGTTGGCCTAAATGATGGAACTCAGAGAGCGTGCTCTTGAGGCGCTGTGCCACGATACTTGGCAGGCGAAGGCTGATTGCTTGAAAAACCTCAGTCACAGCACGCCATTAGATACCGTTCGTATATTTTTAGCCTCAGCCGACATCCCCGGTCGCCCTGCAATTAAGCTCGTGCCGCCCGCACAGTTAGGCCTACGCAGTGTGCATACCCTTGAAGGGCGTGCCATATTAATCCATGCGTTGGCTCATATCGAATTCAACGCCATCAATCTTGCACTCGATGTGATCTGGCGCTTTGCAAACATGCCCGACAAGTTTTATTACGACTGGTTGCAAGTTGCGCAAGAAGAGTGTGAGCACTTTGGCTTGCTTAATCAGCATTTACAAACCTTGGGCCATCAGTACGGCGACTTTTCAGGCCACGACGGTTTATGGGAAATGGCTGAGCGCACGCAAGATGATGTGTTGGCCAGGCTGGCGTTGGTGCCGCGTACCTTAGAGGCTAGAGGCCTGGATGCGTCGCCCGCGGTTAGACATAAGCTGGCGAGCGGTGGCGACCCGGCGGGCGCCGCAATTATCGATATTATTTTGCGTGATGAAATTGGCCACGTAGCGATCGGCAATCATTGGTATCGCTGGCTGTGTACTGAGCGCGGGTTAGATCCCATCAAGAACTATGCCGAACTGGCGACTACCTATCGGGCGCCAAAATTAAAAGGGCCCTTCAATGTTGAGGCGCGCTTAGCGGCCGGCTTTGACGCAGCTGAGATCGCATTGTTATGACCACAACACAAAATATTCTATTCATCATGGCTGATCAGTTTCGAGCGGATCACCTTGGTTGTGATGGGCACCCTTACTTAAAAACAGCCAATCTTGATGCGCTGGCTAAGCGTGGTGTGCGCTTTAGCCGAGCCTTTGTGAACTCGGGCGTATGTGGGCCTTCACGCATGAGTTATTACACCGGACGCTATCCTTCGAGTCACGGCACGACTTGGAACCGAGTGCCTTTGTCTGTTGGTGAAGTGACCTTTGGCGAATATCTTGCGCAGGCAAGGCGTGATTTGGTGTTGGCAGGTAAAACGCATGTGATACCGGATCTTAATGGTATGAAACGGCTAGGTATCGAAGGCGACTCTGAGCTCGGTTATTTGTTAGCACGTGGTGGTTTTCGTGAACTGGATCGCTATGATGGGCATCATCCGCCAGGGCTTGAGAGCGGCTATCCTGCCTACTTAAAGCGTCAGGGTTATCTCTCGGACGACCCCTGGACCGATTTTGTCATCGCTGGGCAAATGCCTGATGGACAGATCGTCAGCGGCTGGAATATGCGCAACACCTATCTGCCCGCTCGGGTGGCTGAGCCTCATTCTGAAACGGCCTACATGACCAATCAGGCGCTTGAGTTTATGCGCGAGCAAGGCGATAAGTCATGGGTCTTGCACTTGAGTTACGTTAAGCCTCACTGGCCTTATATGGCGCCAGCGCCGTATCACAACAGGTACACAGCAGAGCAGTGCTTGCCCGTTGTGCGCAGTGAGCAAGAACGGCAAGCCGCTCATCCGGTGGTCGCGGCCTATCGGCAGCACGAAGAAAGTCAAAATTTTAGCCGTGACGAATGTATCCGAATCGTGCGCCCTGCCTATCAAGGCTTGATTCAGCAATTGGACGACCATCTGGGCCGGATATTTGAGTACATGGATGGCGCTGGATTAATGAAAAACACCTTGATCGTATTTACCTCAGATCACGGAGACTTATTAGGTGACCACTGGCTAGGCGAAAAAGAATTGTTTTACGACGCGGTGCAGCGCGTACCGTGTATCGTGATGGATCCCGACGCACGCGCAGACGCCACGCGCGGTACGGTGGATGACCGGTTTGTTGAAGCGGTCGATATGGTGCCAACTTTTCTCGAGGCACTGGGCGTTGCAGGTTCGCCTGAGCGTATCGAAGGTCGTAGCTTGTTGCCTCTGACGCGTGGTGAGCCTACGTTATGGCGTGACGCTGTATTTTCTGAGCTGGATTACAGTTTCAGGCAGGCGCGGCTGTTGCTGAATAAAACACCGCAACAATCGCGCGCCTATTCGCTTCGTACGGCGCGATGGCGCTATGTGTATTGGCTTGATGAACCTGAGCAGTTGTTTGACCTACAAAACGATCCACAAGAGCTAATCGACTTAGGTCGCGACGCAGCGTTTGCTAGTACGCGCGAGAGCTTGCGCACGCAGATGCTTGACTTGATGGCACGTCGTAAACGTAGAGTCACGATGTCGGACGAGGCCGTTGAGCACGGTACCAACGCGCATAAGCGCGCGGGCGTGTTTTTTGGACAATGGTGAGATAGGTTTAGCTGACTGAAAGCTTCACCCAGCCAAATTGCTGCGACAAGCTCAGGAGGTTTAGCCCGATATGATGCGTTATCTCAAAAGCGTCATCATCATCACGCCTTAAAGTCTTGACGCTCCATTAGCCAAGACACTGCAAAGCCAGCGATCAAGCCCCAAAATGCTGAGCCGATATTGAAGAGGCTGACATCCGCGACTGTCACCAGCAGGCTCACGAGTGCGCCTAAGGTAAATTTTCCTGAACCAAACGAAGTGACAAAGGCGCTTTGCAACGCGCGCAGCATGGCTAGACCACCTAAAACCATAATGAACGCCTTGGGGGTTGCCAAGGTGAGGTTGGTAAAGGTTGGCGCGAGCACCCCAAAGAGCAAGGCTAGGCAACCGAAGGCTAGCGCCCCAGTGTAGTGACGGCTTTTTTCGCCAGACGAACTGATCAAGGCATTTGTTGGGCCAGTTAGGCAAGAGCTTACGGCACCAACGGTGGCGCTCAAGGCAGCACCGATGCCACAGGCAACCGCAACCATGGTGATGGGGGGCTCGTGCCCTGCAGCCTTCAGCACGGCAACACCTTGCCCGTTTTGTACAACTAACACCGTGATGGTGAGTGGAATCACGAGCTCTAACATTGCCACCCAAGACCAACTCGGCGCCTGAACGACTGGGCGGGCTAAGCCGAGCGCACCTAAATCGCCTGGGTTCAGACGGCCCAGTATGGCAATCATGATTGCACCCACTAGCAAGGCGGCAATGACCGGCGGCATACGTCGCCCGAGCGCGGGGATTGCCGAGCATAAGAAAAATACAAGCACCATGGGGGCAGCAATCGCCGCATCACGATCGAGCGCGAGTATGACATCTAAGCCAAAGTGAAGAAACACACCCGCGACCATACCCATCACGATTGGCATGGGTAACGCAGACATGATGCGCTTGACGAAACCGCTGAGCCCAAGCAATAGAATCAGCAGACTGGTGGCATAAAACGCGCCAATCACGGCAGAAAAAGGCAAGTGCTGTAAGGCTGGGCCCACTAAAATAGTGCCTGGAATTGTCCAGCCGAAGGCCAACGGCATTTGGTAGCGCCAGCTCAGGACCAGCGTGAGCAGACCATTCACAAGAAACACACCAAACACCCACGAAGCCAGCTCTGCAGAGGTCAGGCCGCCACGTGTGCCAACGGAAAGAATCACAGCAAAGGGCCCCGTTGCTGCAAAAATAAAACCAATCAGGCCGTTGGCCAAGATGGTTGTAGAGAGATCAGTGAAGACTTTTTGCAGACCAGCTCGCGCTGCAGCTGGCCGTTCAATGTTTGAAAACAAAACGTGCTTCCCGTGGAGGTTTCAAGCGTAACGTGAATGCGGTTGTCGCGTTACTTTGCTTTGATATGCCGATTTAAACCACTCAGCACCGCCTTGAAAGACGCCGTCACGATATCGCGATCAATGCCCACTCCAAACCCTGTTGCGCCCTCTTCGATGCGTGCCTCGACATAGCAGGCTGCGCGTGTGTCGGTGCCAATACCAATCGCATGCTCGTGATAATCCATCACACGAACGGGTATCCCCAAGCAATCGACAAAAGCAGAAATCGCACCATCGCCCACGCCTTTCAGCACGCGACGTACACCATCAACTTCAAACTCGGCCTCGATCGTAAAGTGTTTGCCTTCGGGCGCACTGGGGTCACCGGTGATGCTGTGCTTGATGAGCTTCCAGGGTTCGGTTTGTGCCAGGTATTCGGTATTGAAAATTGTGTAGACGGCCTCAGCGGTGACCTCGCGACCGGTTTCATCGGTGACGCGTTGAATTGCGCGGCTAAACTCAATTTGCAAACGGCGCGGTAAGGCTAAGCCGTGTTCTTGCTCAAGCAGGTATGAAACGCCGCCCTTGCCCGACTGGCTGTTGACCCGAATCACGGCGTCGTAGCTGCGACCCAAATCAGCTGGGTCGATTGGCAAGTAAGGGACTTCCCAGATGGCATCGGCCTTTTGCACAGCAAAGCCTTTTTTGATCGCATCTTGATGCGAACCCGAGAAGGCGGTGAAGACCAAATCACCAGCATACGGATGGCGTGGATGCACCGGTAACTGATTGCAAAATTCAACGCAGCGACGCACTTCGTCGATATCTGAAAAATCCAGACCGGGGTGAATGCCTTGCGTATAAAGGTTCAAGGCCAAGGTCACTAAGTCAACGTTACCGGTGCGCTCACCATTACCAAACAGGCAGCCCTCGACACGATCTGCGCCAGCCATCAAGCCTAACTCGGCCGCTGCGACCGCGGTGCCGCGATCGTTGTGCGGATGCAAACTGACAATCACTGAATCACGCTTATGCAGATTGTTATGCATGTATTCGATTTGATCGGCATACATGTTGGGCGTGGTGGCCTCAATCGTGGCGGGCAAGTTGTAGATGATTTTTTTCTGTGGGGTGGGCTTGTACAGGGCAGTGACTGCATTACAAACTTCAAGCGCGAAATCGGGCTCGGTGGTGCTGAAGACCTCAGGAGAATATTCGTAGAGCCATTGCGTTTCAGGGTGCTTGGCCATGCAGTCCATGACGCACCGCGTGCCTTCGACGGCAACTTGTTTAACCTCTTGGCGGTTCATGTTGAAGACGATACGACGAAAGCCGGGTGCGCAAGCGTTATACAGGTGGATCATGGCACGCGTGGCACCAGCAGCAGACTCAACCGTGCGCTCGATGAGTTCGGGGCGAGCCTGAGTGAGCGCAATGATAATGACGTCATCTGGGATCAGCTTGTCGTTGACCAGCTTACGTACAAAATCAAAATCCGTTTGAGAGGCCGACGGGAATCCAACCTCGATCTCTTTGAAGCCGATCTTGACCAGCAGTTCAAAAAACCGCAGCTTGCGCTCAACACTCATGGGTTCGATCAGCGACTGATTGCCATCACGCAAGTCGGTACTCATCCAAACGGGCGGATGTGTAATTTTTTTAGTGGGCCAGGTGCGCTCTGAAAAATCGCGTTCGAAGGGCTTGAACGGGATGTATTTTGTCGCGGGATTCGAAAGCATGATTAACCTTAAATCTGTTTAAGCGATGCCAGGGTGCGGGCGACCCGTGTTCATCGATGGCGTAAATAAGCCAGGGTTTGGATCAAATCTAAAAATTTTTAAGGAGTGCTAAAGCTGGGGTGGCGGTTGGTTGCCGGACTGCCACGGGCGCTAGGCCCGGCAACCGATCGCTAGTAGTGGCGATAGCAGCCCTAGTGTGCAAGCGCGGTCGCCAGACACGACTTGGCCGCGACCAAAAATGGTCGAGCTAAGTGTTTGGGGGCAGGCGAGGCCTGTGGCATGCACATTCATAGACTCTAGTCGAACATAAATTGGCAGTAAACGCAAGCGCAGCGGACGCTTACTTTGGGGGCCTTGTGTGACGCTTGAGCGGCACCTGGGTATGATTTGGCCAGCGTTTGACCAGTCATTAAGTGGGTTAGGCAAGGATGGTGGGTTCGCGCTGCCCGACATCGTTGGCAGGTGGCAACACGCGGTTGGGGGCGTCTGTAGCCGAGTTGCTGACCGGCCGGTTTTGTAACGCCGCCAGAAGCTCGGACTGCTGCGCCCGCGCCAAGGCAAGCTTGCGTGCCCGTCCGCTGCTGCGCTGGGTCAGCACGGTTTGTAAAATACCAACGGTGACGGGTTGGGTTTGATCTTTCCAGACCCAATTCAAAATGTCTAGGCCCTCGGGACTGAGTTGCGCACAGAGTTTGCGCACGTCGCTGAGCGGTACTAAAGCCGCACGGCCTCGCTTAAGGCTGCTGCGTAAGTAACTCAGCAGACTGCTTAGGGTGATCAAGATCAAGATCAAGATCACAAACCACCAGAAATACTTTTGATACTGAATGACAAAATCGATGACCGTTTTGCCAAGAATTTCGGATAAACCCGAGAGTTTGATGGCAAACTCAAGCCAAGCTTTACCTGACTTCAGGATCTGTTGTGCGCAATAAATGACGAGGGCAATAGCCGCTAAAATAATGGTTACCCGCGTCAAAAGACGCGGTAGCGCCAACCGCAACAGGATGCCGCCCAGCAAAGGGGTGTCTTTTTGAAACGGTGTAGCGCTGTGTCGATTCATCATGCAAAATATTGTACCTATGAGTCGCAATTTTCTCGAGCTTCGTCAGGGTCAACATTTGACCTTGACCCCCGCGCTGCAACAGTCGATCAAGCTGCTGCAGCTTTCGACGTTAGATCTTGAGGCTGAAGTCGCTCGGGCGCTGGCTGAAAACCCCCTCTTAGAGCAAGAAGGCACGCCATTATACGAGCTGGGGGGTGCTGCGGCGAGTTTGCGTGTTGGCCAAGAGAGCACAGAAGTTGGCCTCAACCAGAGCCATGACGAGCGTGGTCAGGACGCAACACCCGAGCCCAATACAGACTACTCCCCAGCCTCAGAGCGTACGCCAGAGCGCGAACGACTTGAATTTTCTTCTGAGCCACGCGGTTCACGCGATGACGACTTTCCTGATCGCCCCGAGGCGGCCCGCGAAAGCAATCTACGAGAATATTTGCTAGAACAGTTAGGCACGACACGTTTAAGCAAGCGAGATGCCGCAATCGTCGAACTGCTGATTGACGAACTCAATGATGATGGATTTTTGGCATCACCACTTGATGAGATTGCAAGCTGGATGAACCCAGCGCTTGGCCTCGAAGAGGACGATTTTCGTTGCGCCTTAAAAATGCTGCAGTCGTTCGATCCGCCAGGCGTGGGTGCCCGCGATCTGGGTGAGTGCTTGGACTTACAGCTTCAGTTCGGTGACCCTCAGCGCCTTGAGGCGTTGCAAGATTCAGAGTTGCTTGCCCTGACGCGCACGGTGTGTCGGTATCACCTCGCGGTTTTGGCAACCGGCAATATGCTTAAGCTGCGCGAGGTCTTGCAATGTGACGCCGAGCTGCTCAAGCGCGCCCATGCGTTAATCGTTCAGCTCAACCCCCGACCCGCAAGCGCTTGGAACATCCCTGCGGCCGACTTTGCGGTGCCCGACGTGTTGGTACGAAAAACGCGTAAGGGCTGGGTGGTGTCACTTAATGAGTCTGTGATGCCCAAGTTGCGTGTCAATGCGATGTACGCCGAAGCCTTAGGCAGCCCACGAAGCGGCGCGCACACTGCACTGCACGGCCAGTTGCAAGAGGCGCGCTGGATGATTCGAAATGTCGCGCAGCGGTTTGAAACGATTTTGAAAGTTTCGCAGGTGATTGTTGCCCATCAGCAGGCGTTTTTTTCAAGCGGCTGGGGGGCTGTCAGGCCATTGACACTGAAAGACATCGCTGCCGAGATTGGCATGCATGAGTCAACGATTTCGCGGGCGACTACGCAAAAATTTATGCTGACGCCGCATGGCACCTTTGAACTTAAGCGCTTCTTTAGTACGGGCTTAACCACCGAGGGTAAAGAAGCCACGTCGGCGACAGCCGTACAAACACGCATTCAAATTTTGATCACAAGTGAAGATCGCAAAAAGCCTTTGTCGGATAGTCAACTGGTGAGTTTGCTCGACCAAGATGGGATCACGATTGCGCGGCGAACGGTGGCTAAATATCGAGAGTTATTGCGCATCCCGACGGCACCGCTACGCAAGTCGCAAGCGGGGGCTCGCTAGTTGCCGAGGAGTTGTTCGTTTTGCCGCGCGGGGCAATCTGGGGTTCTTCCCCAAGCATCATTGGGTGCGCAGTATTTATTGCGGGCGTTTTGCGAGCAAGTCGGGCGTTGAAAAAAGCCCACCTTCGTACATTGTTCAAGTTCTTGTTTCAGTGATTGCTGCCACGTGGTCACGGTCACGGTAATGCCTGGCGGTACAGGCGGCGCGGCGGGCCGCTGTGTAGAACCCCAAGAAGTTGACTGACTCGGTGTGACATCAGCTCGGTCGGCGCGTCTGGTTGTATCTTGCGCTAAACGTCTAGCATCTGCCGTTTCTGAGCCTTCGCCAACTTTGCCCTCTGGGTCATCGTCATCGTCTACTTTCATTTTGTTGGGATCGGCTTCCAAATCGTCGGCCGTAATGGCCTCAATCGCCCACTCGATCGGTTTGAGCTCGCGCGGCACACCCAAGCTGCCATCGATGCGAGGCTGAGGCGGCTGCGCAGCGATTGGACGGCCGAGGGCGTCGAGCTTTAAGGTTTTGTAGTCTTTGTCGGCGACCGACGCCACCGTATCAGGTGCACGCGTCACCAGCCAATTGCCTAATTGCACGCCGCCCTGCCATGAGGCTACCGCGGCAAGCACTAACAAGACAATTAAGACACGCCAGGACATAAGGGATCTCGGAGGGGCGAGGATTAAACTTTATTGGCAAACACTTGACCGCCATGCTCGCGCATGGCGTGAAAACGAATCGCCGGGTAGCGCTCTTCGGCAACACGCAGCTGAGCCGTTGAACTCACCAAAAACGCGGGTGCTTCGACCACATCATAGGCGATGTTTGAGACGTTGGCATCGATGAATTTGCGTAGTTCTTTGGGGTCTTCGGCGGTGACCCAGCGTGCCATGTTGTAGCGTGACGACATGAGCCGTGCTTCAGCACCATACTCGGCTTGCAGGCGGTGGGCCACCACCTCAAACTGCAACTGACCAACCGCGCCAAGCAGCAGTGCGCCGCCCGCAACAAGCGGTCTGAAGACTTGAATTGCGCCTTCTTCACCGAGCTGAAGCAGACCGGTACGAAGTTGTTTGGTACGCAAGGGATCTTTGGTTTCAACCGCCTGAAAAAGCTCGGGCGCGAAAAATGGCAAACCCGTAAAGTGCAAAGCCTCACCTTCGGTTAAGACATCACCCAAGTGCAAAATGCCATGATTAGGGATGCCAATCACATCGCCGGCGTAAGCCTCGTCAACGAGCTCGCGGCGTTGCGATAAAAACGACACCACGTTATTGGGGCGAATCTCTTTATTGTTGCGCGATACTTTAAGCCGCATACCACGCTCAAATTTACCTGAGCTGACGCGTACAAAGGCCACACGATCACGATGAGCCGGATCCATGTTGGCCTGCACTTTAAAGACCACGCCGGTGAACTTGGGTTCTTCGGGGTGCACGATGCGCTCGAGCGCTTGGCGTGAGCCTGGCGGTGGTGCCTGATCGACCAGCGCATCAAGCACTTCTTGAACGCCAAAATTATTAATCGCCGAACCAAAAAATACGGGGGTTTGTTTACCCGCCAGAAAGGCTGCCGGGTCAAAAACAGGCGCTGCCGCTTGAATGAGTTCGATCTCGCCTTTAGCTTGTTCAAAAGAGCGGCCAAACCGACTGGCAATTTCTGGATTGTCGAGCCCGTCGATAAAGTCGTCGCCGGTATCGTTGCGACGCTCTTGTCCGGACTTAAATAAACGCATGCGATCGCGCTGGATATCAAACACGCCACCAAAGGCCTTGCCCATGCCGACGGGCCACGAAAACGGCACGGCATCCATGCCGATGTGTTGTTCGATTTCAGATAGCAGTTCAAGCGGTTCGCGAACTTCGCGATCCATCTTGTTAATGAAGGTGATGATGGGGGTATTGCGGGCGCGACAGACCTGCAGCAGGCGGATGGTTTGTGGCTCGACCCCGTTGGCCGCGTCAATCACCATCAGCGCTGCGTCAACCGCAGTGAGTACACGATAGGTATCTTCAGAAAAGTCTTGGTGGCCGGGTGTATCGAGTAGGTTAATGACGCAATCGCGGTATTCCATCTGCATGACCGACGAGGCAACCGAGATGCCACGTTGTTTTTCGATCTCCATCCAGTCTGACGAGGCGTGCCGCGAAGCCTTGCGGGCCTTGACACTACCGGCGATTTGGATCGCACCCGCAAAAAGCAACAGCTTTTCGGTGAGCGTCGTTTTACCGGCATCAGGGTGCGAAATAATGGCGAACGTGCGGCGCCGCGCGACTTCAGTTTGAATACTCATGGTGGCGAATTTTACAGGCTGGCGCAGCCAGCCTGTGTGCGTGCGATTTACTTGTTAAAGAGAGCCGGGCGACGTGGGCGATTTGCCTGGTCGCCGGTGGCGCTGCGCGGGGCGGATCCGCTTGGTGCACCAGTGCGCGTACCGGTACGTGCGCCAGTACCTGTGCCGGATCTGACCGGGCCACCGGCGCTGTGAGGTGTACGCGCACCCGCAGCCGGTGCATCACGACGTGGTGCCGAGCGGCTGTCGCCCTGCGAATCACGGCGCGGCGCGCTACTTGGCCCTTGGCTTGAGCGTGCCGGACGCGCGGCGGCACCCGAACCGCCGGGGCGTGCTGAGCGCTGCTGTGGGCGACGCTGACCATCGCGCCGGCCTTCGGCACGGGCTTCGTCATCGGCCCCATGTGGTGAGGGGGGCGAGGCGGTCCAGCCCGTTGGTGCTGGTAATTGGGGGATCGTCTTTTTGATAATGCGTTCGATCGCCTTGAGGTATTTAATTTCGCTTGAGTCGACCAAAGAAATGGCAGAACCTGCTGCGCCTGCGCGACCCGTACGACCGATACGGTGCACGTAATCTTCAGGGATGTTGGGTAGTTCAAAGTTCACGACCTGGGGCAGCTGATCAATATCGAGACCGCGAGCGGCGATATCTGTGGCGACCAACACGGCAACTTTGCCCTTTTTAAAGTCATCAAGCGCACGGGTGCGCGCAGCCTGGCTTTTATTGCCATGAATGGCCGAGGCCGACAAGCCGTCTTTGACCAGCTTTTCAGCTAAACGGTTTGCGCCATGCTTGGTGCGTGTAAAGACCAACACTTGATGCCAGCCACTTTCGGTAATGATGTGGCTCAAGATGTCGCGCTTGTGGGCTTGATCAACCATATACACAGTTTGTTCAACGCGTTCGGCTGTGGTGTTACGTGCGGCAACCGAGACTTCTGTGGCGTTTGTTAAGACGCTTTTTGACAACTCGCGGATTTCGTCTGAGAAGGTCGCCGAGAACAGCAGGTTTTGACGCTGACGCGGCATCAAGGCCAGAATCTTTCGGATGTCGCGAATGAAGCCCATATCGAGCATGCGATCGGCTTCGTCGAGCACCAAAATCTCAACGCCAGACAAGTCAACGGTGCGCTGTTGGCAGTGGTCAAGCAGGCGGCCGGGGGTGGCCACCAAAATATCGATCGGCTTGCGCAAAGCAGAAATTTGCGGATTGATATTGACGCCGCCAAAAATCACCATTGACGAGATTTTTGTGTGGCAGCCGTAGGTTTTGACTGATTCTTCGACCTGCGCGGTGAGTTCGCGTGTGGGGGTCAAGATCAATACACGTGGGCGACCGGCTTTGCGCACTTCGAGGGGTTTGGCTAGCAGCATGTGCAAAATGGGCAGCGTGAAGCCAGCCGTTTTGCCAGTGCCAGTTTGGGCTGCAGCTAATAAATCGCCGCCAGCAAGCACGCGAGGGATCGCCTGCGCTTGAATAGGTGTTGGCGTGGTGTAGCCGGCATCGGCAATCGCACGCATAAGGGGATCGGCCAACCCGAGGTCGGCAAAAGTCATCGTAGTAGACAAGAGAACAGCTCCATCGTCATGCCGGCCTGCACAGGGTGCGGGCTCCAATCGGGGCAGACGAACAGGGAGTAAAACGCCTTGGAGGCGAGCGCCCACAGTGTTGGGGCTTAGAGCGGCACGAGGACTGGAACGTTGTGCCGTGCAGCAATTGTACGCCAAATCGAACTTATCGTAGCGCTGCCACGTTAATCATCGGCTCGCCGCGCTTCCAGTAGCCTAGGTTTTCAATAAATTTTTGCGCCATGCGGTGCAGGATCGCATCCGAAAACCCAGAGGTGTGTGGCGTGCAAATGACATTAGGCATGTCCCACAACGGCGAGTCGACATGCAGGGGCTCTTGGGCAAACACGTCAAGGTAGGCGCCCGCTAAGCGCCCGTTTTGCAAGGCGTCGATCATGGCAGGTTCGTCAATCACGGTGCCGCGTGAAATATTCACGATATGCGCGCCGTGCTTCATCAAGGCGAGTGCGTCTTTGCTCATTAAGTTAGTGGTTTGTTTGGTGAGCGGGCAAGCCAGCACTAGCCAGTCGGTTTCAGGCAATATTTGATTAAAGCTATCAAAGCTCACGACACGCGTGTTCTCAATCACCGAGGCGGCAGACTGACGCACGACGATGATTTTTAAGCCGAGTGCGGTCAGCCAGGCGCCAAGCTTTTGTCCGATCGGGCCCCAGCCCACGATCGTTGCGGTTTGACCTTCGAGGTCGGGCGGCAGGCCGGTTTTCATGAACGGCGCCCAGACATGGGCACGCTGGGCGGCGGCGAGTTGTGGAAAGCGTCGCGCGAGTGACAGCAATCCTGTCAAGGCGGTTTGAGCCACTAAGCTTGCACTCGCGCCAGAAGACGAGGTGATCGTGACCCCGCGTGCCATCAAATCCAGAAATACTTGTCGGTCAACGCCAGCAGAGTGCACGTGTACCCACTGCAGTGTTTTGGACTTGAGTAGAGCGTCGTACACATATTGTGTACTGGCTTCAATTTGATGCTTGGTTGAGCCGGCGGTGATATCGCGCGAAATAAAACAGAAATCCAAGTCGTGTGTGCCAGCGTGTATGTCTGCGGCACTGACACGCTGATAGCCCTCGTGCCCAAGGATGTCGCTCATTTGTGGCGCAAGCTCGAGTGCTGTTTTGTCAGACAAAAGGATGCGCGGAGTGTGATTCAACACGATGTTTGCCATGCTAATTTCCTTAACGCGGAGTCGCACCTGAATCGATGACGACTTTTTTCCATTTGAGGTGTTCTGCGCGGATGAAGTCTTGAAAATACGCGGCAGTTCCTCCGACCGGATCAGCACCTTCTTGAACAAAGCGGTGCTCAAGCGGGATCATCGCGAGGTTCACTTCTTTGTTCAGCTTGTCAATAATGGCTTGTGGTGTGCCCTTGGGCGCCAACATGCCAAACCAAGAGCCGGCCGAGAAATCCGGAAACCCGCTTTCAGCAACGGTGGGTACGCCGGGTAACGAACGCGACGGCTTGGGGCTACTGACCGCAATGGCACGCAGCTTGCCGCCCTTAATTTGCGAAATGACCGAGGGGATTGTTGCAAACATAAAGTCGATACGACTGGCGATTAAATCATTGAGGGCTTCAGCACCCTTGTAGGGGATATGTTGTGCATTGACGCCGAGGGCCTCCATCAACATAAAGCTCGACAAGTGTGAAGAGGTGCCGGTACCCGTTGAAGAGTAATTCAGTGTGCCTGGCGGCCTCGACTTTGCGTACGCGATAAACTCTGCAAAGTTTTTGACCGGTAAGTTGGGGCTGATGACTAATACGTTGGGCACGTCGGCAATGAGCACGACGGGTACCAAGTCAACGAGTGCATCGAAGCGCAGGTCTTTGTATAGTGTTGGGTTGATGGCAATCGGCCCGACCGAAGCAATGGTCACGGTGTAGCCATCGGCCGGTGACCGTACGACCATTTCGGTGCCGATATTGCCACCCGCGCCCGGCTTGTTTTCGATCACAAACGGTTGTTTGAGTTGCTCGGAAAGGTTTAGACCAACACTACGCGCGATGATGTCGGTTGTGCCGCCCGCCGTAAAGGACACAATGATTTTGACAGGCTTGCTCGGATACTCTTGCGCGTTTTGGGCGTGAGCCGGCAAGACGCACCCGAGTACCGAACTTAAGAACAGCGAAGCGATAGGCTTAATCACGATAAGAAATATCCGTACGGTCGAGTTTACGTAACAGAGCAGGCCACTCCATCACGCCATAGGCCCGGCGTGTGCCAGGTTGGTAGTTATTCCAGGTTTCATCCAGCACTTTTTGCGACACTTTTGAAAGCGGGCTATTGCACGACATTGCACCGAGCTGCGCGTGACACGACAGTTCAAGGCGGTGCATCCAGTTAAACGCTTCGCCAACGGTGCGCCCCACGGTCAGTGCGCCGTGATTGCGCAGAATCATGGCTTCGCTCATCCCGAGGTCTTTGCATAGCGATTCTTGTTCACTTTCATCCAATACGACACCCTCGTAGTTGTGATAAGTAACCTTCAAGAAACGCATTGCAGTTTGGGTCAGTGGCAATAGGCCGCACTCAAGCGAAGAAATCGCCATCGAGGCCCAACTATGGGTGTGAATCACGCAACCGACATCGGCGCGGGCGTGGTGAATTGCGCTGTGGATGACCGAACCAGCTTTGTTTAAGCCATAGTTGAGGTCGCCAAAATCGGGGCTGGTCAAGATGTTGCCGTGGTGATCAACTTTTAACAGGCTCGAGGCGGTAATTTCTTCGTACATCATGCCGTAGGCATTGATCAAAAACGTGCCCTCTTCGCCAGGGACACGGGATGAAATGTGGTTGGCGGCCATGTCGGCCATGCCATAGATGGCGACAAGTCGGTAACAGGCGGCCAGATCGACACGCGCTTGCCACTCTGCGTCAGAGACCTTGCCCTTCATTGAGGGGAGCTGTAAAACGCCTACTTTTGCCATGATGGTTTGCCTCAGAAGAAATATTATTTTTAATGAATAAACGACCTAAAAAACAAGGCATTTTCGAAGACGATACCAAAAGGCGACAAAATCCGCGAGTGATTCTCGCAAACCACGTTATGCTATAAAACTTAAGGAGATTGGCATGAAGATGTTGGTAGCGCTTGCGGTGTTTGTTTTGGTGGGTTGCCAAGGTAGTCCCGTCTATTACCATCGCGACCCAGCCCGTCAGATCGTGGTCTTAGATAAGCGCGAGATCAGCATCATCCCCTTGGGCGAAAACCGTTGGGAAGCCTACGGTGGAAAAGAGGGTGGGCTGACGCCAGACCTTGCGGTGCAAAAAGCACGTCAGGTCGCGGGCATCGAAAAAGTGACTGGTTGTCGCGTGGTCAACGCCCAAGTCGTGCCCGGTCATGAAGCCAACGGCATGCTTTTACACGCGACTGTTAGCTGCGTCAAATAACCAAAGGCTGGGCTAGCCGTTCGTTGGCCCGACTCTGCGTGCCTATTGTCTTAGTTAACCCAAACCGCCGCTTGCCCCAACAATACGCCCCATCTGCAGATCGCTGTCGGTTTGGCCTGCGGCGCTGGCCAAACCGACAGCGACCCCCCTCCGATCAGCGTCAGTGCGGTTTTGGCTGACTTTCCATTTTGCTTGCACGCGGATGATGGTGAGCTCGATGGCGACAATCGCTTCAAGCATGGTGTTTAGGTAATCAGCGGGCGCATCGGTGACGCGCCAAGTGCTGTTGCGGCTGAGCTCCATTTTTGCGGTTAAGTCTGCCACCACTTGTTGCTTAACAGCGGGGTCGTGCGAGACCGTGAGCCAGCCATACACGTGGGCCACGGCGTAGTTATAAGTGGGCACCACTTTGTGGTGCTCAAGCTTAGACGGATACCAATTGGGCGTGATGTAGGCGCTTGGGCCTTGAAACACCACCAGCGACTCGGCCTCGGAGTTGGCGGTTTGCCAGACGGGGTTTCCTTTGGCCACGTGACCAATTAACTTGGTGCCCGGGCTTAAGTCGCCCTCAAGCATAAAGGGGATGTGGTTGGCTTCAAGTGCCTCACCATCGCGCGTAATGAGCGTGCCCAACGGAAAGTGTTTGATCAGCTCGCCGACGACAGTCAGGTCATTTTGTTCAAAGTGCTTTGGGTTGTACATATTTAGCTCGCTGACTTACAAATAAATGATGCGATGGACCCCGAGAGGGATTCGCTTATTCAACAGCAATCACCTTGTCATTGCTCGAGACAGAGGTTCGCGCTAAAGTCAGTGTACACAGATTGAAACGAGATAAAAGATGAAACCGAATAAATTGCCGCTTGGCCTGTTTGCAGCAACCCGTGCGATTGCAGAGGGTAGCTTGTCGCCCAAAGACTATTTGCAGCAATGTCTCGCGCGCGCCGACGAGCGTGAACCCACGCTGCATGCCTTTGTTGCCCGAACCCCCGCACAAGAGGTGTTGGATTCGGTCAGCGGAGGTGAGTGGGCTGGGATCCCTGTTGGCGTGAAAGACTTAATTGCGACGCGCACGCTCACCACGACCAACGGCTCGCCGATCTATGCAGACCAAGCGCTTGACTACGACGCACCGATCGTCGCGCATATCCGTCAATTGGGCGCTGCGGTATTTGGTAAAACGGTGACGACAGAATTTGCCTGGCGACAGCCTGGCCCAACGGTGAATCCGTTTCATGCTGGCCATACCCCAGGTGGATCATCAAGTGGCTCGGCGGCAGCGGTTGGCGCGGGTATCGTGCCCCTGGCACTCGGCACACAAACCGTTGGCTCGGTGATTCGACCAGCTGCCTTTTGTGGCGTGGTGGGGTTCAAAGCCAGCTTTGGCGCGGTACCGCGCGCAGGCGTATTTCCGTTAGCCGGGTCGCTTGACCATGTGGGCTTTATTGCCAGATCGGTCAATGACGCCGCGTACGCTTTTAATATGTTGCGCAATCGAGCCGCGACTGAGCCCGATAGCATTGTGCTGCCCGCAGTGCCAATGAAGACCGATACGGGCATCGAGCCTCAAGCTGCGCCACGCCTTGCGTGGTTGCGCACACCCTATGATGAGCGCGTGACTGCTGAGCAACAGCAGGCCATGGAACGTACCGTCAAGCAGCTGCGTGCACAAGGCGCCGTCATTGAGGAGTTTGCGCTACCCGATGAATACTGGACAGGAATCGACGCGATGTTTTGCCTGCTTGAGAGTGAAGGGGGCGCGATCCATCAAGAGCACGTTGCGCACTTCCCCGAGCGTTCAAGTGTGCATCTCAAAGAGTTGGTTGAAAAAGGCCGCGCACGCTCTGCGCTTGATTACCTGAGCGCGCGCGCCTTACAGCAGCGCTTGCGTGCCGATGCAGCGGCACAACTTAAGGGCTTTGATGCGATCTTGACAATCCCAGCGACAGGCGAAGCGCCCGAGGGGCTAGACTTTACGGGCGATCCCGTGTTTTGTGCGCTCTGGAGTTTTTTGGGGTTGCCCGCGCTGACCGTGCCAATCGCGCGTTCAGCCAAGGGCTTGCCGCTGGGCCTGCAACTGATTGCCCCATACAAGCAAGATGCACACTTGCTGCGCACAGGGCGATGGGTTGAGTTGTCGCTGCCAGCGGTTTAGCCGCCGCTCACTGCATCGCCATAGGGTGACATGATTTCAGTGCAGCCCATGTTTAAGTCGCCATCGCGCATCACACCTGCAGGGCACGCAAAGGCGTAGGGGTAGGTGGTGCTGCGTGCTGCTTCCACAGGCATGACCTTGCCCAAGGCTTGCATGACATCAGCCGACAAGGCTTTGTCGGCGACGATGCGCGGCCCACCACTGACATCTAAACGTGGCTGATGAAACGCCTCTTCAAGGCTTAAGCCGTGATCCATCATAAAAGAGGTCAGTTGCATCACGGTACCTAAAATCTTGCGCCCGCCTGAGGCGCCAATGGCAAAGCGTCGCCCTTTGCTATCTTCGCCAATCACTGGCGAATAGTTGGCCAAGCAACGCTTGTTGGGCGCCAGCGAGTTGGGCTTGCCGGGTTCGGGGTCAAACCACATGATGCCATTGTTGAGCAGCAAGCCCGTTGAGGGTGACACCACACGCGAACCAAAAATTGACAGCAAGGTTTGAGTCACCGAGCACATGTTGCCGTGGCGATCGACGACGCTGAAATGCGTTGTGCAGCCGGGTGCCTTGGGGGATTCGTGATCGCCCATATGTTCAAAGCGCAATTTAAACGCGGCGTCTAGTGCGCGCGCAAAGCCCGCATAGGTCGCCGCGTCGGGTGCGCCAGCGCCTGGCGTGAATTCTTGCGCGAGTAGTTCAAGTGCCTTACCAAAGGTCGGGCCCCCCGTGAGACCTGGCGTGGCAAAGACACGACCGCCGCGATAGTTCAGGGTGAGGGGTTCAACCATCTCGGCGCTATAGTCAGCAAGATCTTCAACGCTTAAGCTGCCGCCTTTTGCGCGAACGTCGCGCGCGAGTGCCTGTGCGATGTCGCCTTTATAAAAGGCCTGCGCGCCGCCTTCGGCGATTTGCCTCAGTGTTTGCGCAAAGGCTTTTTGATTTAAGCGTCGCTGGTTGACGGACGTCCAGTCGCCGGCAATAGGCCAATGACCATCATCTAAAAACATGGCAGCGGTATCAGGATCTTTGGCTAAGACGCGGGCATTTGCTGCGGTCACGAGGGTGGTATACCAATCCACCAACAACCCAGCTTCAGCTAGCTTGGCCGCTGGGGTGACGAGCTCTTGCCAAGGCATACGGCCAAAGTGCTCGTGCGCCAAGCCCATGCCTGCGACAACACCGGGCACAGCGACAGCGGTCGCGCCCATCACGTTGCGATCATCAACGACTGAAGGCCAGGGAAACAAATCAGACGATTTGCCGGCGCCACTTAGGGGATAGTCAGCTGGGTTTAACTCGCGAGGCGAGCGGCAACCAAAATTAATCACCCGTGCTTTGGCCTCGTTTGCGCGCCATAACACCATCGCACCACCTGCAGCAGGGCCGCTCATCCAGGGCTCGACAACGCCGATTGCAAACGATGTTGCGATCGCGGCATCGACGGCATCGCCACCTGCGTCGAGTACGGCGGCACCTACCTCAGCGGCACGGCGATGCTGCGCCGCGACCACACCCGCTTTGGTGGCGATCACGACTTTACGAGTGGTTTGGGAGTTTGAAAAATTATCGTCCATCTAAGCCTCAGCTATTTTTATCAGCGCAAAGAGGGCTTCGATTTTGTGCAACGCCGAGATTGGCTCGACGCAGTTCATCCACCAAATTACCCATGCTTCTTCGCATAACGTACGACATCAGCGTGCGTGGCGAACCACACGCCGGGCAGGCTGCGCATGTAGCGAATTAATTCTTCAAGAATCCAAATGCGCGAGCGATAACCAATGATATGAGGATGCATGGTTAATTGAAACAGCCCGCCCTCTTTGTAGGCGGCATCAAATTCGCGTTTAAAAATATCAAACACATCTGCTGGCGATGTGTAGGGGCGCAAGCCCGCAAAGCGGTTCATCCCAAAGTACACCGCATCGTCGCGAATCCATTCAACCGGTAATTCAACCACACCGGTGTTTTGGCCATCGAGTAACAATTCATAGCAGTCGACGTCTGCCATCAGCGAAGAGTCATAGAGCAAACCCATGTCGCGTGTGAGAGCAAGCGTATTCGGGCTGAAATCCCACGACGGCGTGCGCATGCCAACTGGGCGTACGCCTGTGATTTTTTCTAAGACATCTGAACTGCGTTGCATCAGGTCTTTTTCGGCGGCGTAAGGCAAGACTGAATTGCGTTCGTGAATCCAGCCATGGATACCCACCTCGTGGCCCTCGGCGACTACGCGTTGCTGTTCGTATGGATACAACAGTGCGGTCACTGCCGGCACATAAAAACTGGCGGGCACGTCGTGTTGTTTCAAGATATTGAGAATGCGTGGCACCCCCTGGCGATTGCCATACTGGCCTTGCGACAATTTGCCAATTGACTCACCACCTTCGCGTAGTTCGTTGGTTTCGTGGTCAGAGTCAAACGATAACGCCACCGCGCAACGTGCGCCTTCAGGCCAGAGGCGAGGGAGCAGCGTGCGCCCGGCGCGCACATGGTCCACAATGCCTTGCCAGTGCGCGTCAGGCCACTGCCAAGGTTCAAGAGAGGGTGTGTTCATGAGGTTGTCTCAGCGGCGCTGTGCGTAAAAGCCATCATTTTTTTGCCTCGTTACCCACGGTGATCGGTGTCGTGGTCACTTTAACCACAGAAGGCGCAACGTTGCGCGCGATCTCTTTGGCCGACGCCGCTTCTTTGGCAACAAACAATGCGAACTCAGCCGAAGGCATGCCAACACCTTCTAACCCAAGCGTATCGAATTGTGCGATGACATCAGGCTGTGCAACCGCTTTAACAATTTCGGCTTGCAGTCGACTCACAATCGCTGCCGGGGCGTTGACAGGTAACCATAAGCCAAACCAGTTCACAACGTTGAAGTCTTTTAAACCCAGCTCTTGCAAGGTGGGCGTATCGGGCATGCCTTTCCAGCGTTTTGCGCCAGTCACAGCGAGCGCGCGAAGCCGACCACTTTGCACGTGCTGTTGTGCGATTTGGGTGCCTACAAAAAAGATGTCGATACGCCCTGCGATTAAATCGTTGATTGACTCTGCCACCCCCTTGTAAGGGACCGATAAGATCTCGGTGTCGGTCATCGTTTTCATGACCTCGGCGGGGATGTGGCTGGCGGTACCTAAACCAGCATGGCCATAAGTGAGCTTGCCGGGATTTTTCTTGGCGAGCGCAACGAGGTCTTTAAACGTCTTGGCGGGCGAGTCGGCTGGTACGACCAAGACTTGCCCAAAATTTTGAGCGGCTAAGGTGACGTGGGCAAAGTCTTTGACTGAGTCGTAAGTGACGTTTTCGTTAAAGGGGGGGATATTGGTGTGCGAGGCAGTCGTGAATAACCAGGTGTAGCCGTCAGCAGGCAGTTTGGCGACGTAGGCGGTGCCCACTAAGCCCCCAGCGCCCAGACGATTTTCGACGATCACGCTTTGCCCGAGTGACACAGAAAGCTTGGGGGCAAGGATACGCATCAGCAGATCGGGCGGGCCTCCTGGGG
>Ga0209135_1000085_pt1 | contig 31711 bp, 31 predicted proteins | sample LauGreSBDMM110SD_4_FD_187570 | JGI IMG/M metagenome (GOLD analysis project Ga0209135, IMG submission 187570) | Freshwater lake microbial communities from Lake Michigan, USA - Su13.BD.MM110.SD (SPAdes) (version 3) | ecosystem: Environmental > Aquatic > Freshwater > Lake | place: Lake Michigan... | reverse complement strand
GAATTAATTCCTTCTAATAATAATAATTTAACTGATGAAGAAATAATGCAAATAAATATATAACAAATATAATATTTACGATATAATGAATAAATATTATACATCAATAAAATCGAAAGATGGATTTGGAGCACAATATCAAAGAATTATTCAAACTTATATTTATTGTAAACTACATACTTTAAATTTCGCTTATACTCCATTAGAATTTATAGAACATAATTATGATAATGACCAGAATTATATTAATAAAATAGAAGAATTAATAAATCTTAAATCAAAATTACAAAATATTGATAATTCTATGATAGTAGAAGAATTAGATTTTGGTTCCATAGTAATGAAATATACTGAAGCAAATATAGATTTATGTAATGAAAACAACCATATGCAATTTATAAAAGATTGTTTTTGGGAAAATAAAGAGAGAAACCATTTCAAAAATAATAAAATGAATATAGCTGTTCATATAAGACGACCAAATTCACATGATACCCGTATTGAGGGAGCGAATACACCAAATGGTTATTATTTAAATATAATGAACGAAATTAGAGAGAAATATAAGGACTCCCCATTACAATTTCATATTTATTCACAAGGGGTGATTGAAAATTTCAAAGAACTAGAAAAAGAAGATGTAGAATTTCATTTAGATGAAGAAATCACACAAACCTTTGTTGGATTAGTTGCTGCGGATATATTGGTGCTTTCACCGAGTTCATTTAGTTATGTAGCAGGATTATTAAGTGATGGAATCGTATATTATAAACCATTTTGGCATAATAAAAAAAGAGACTGGGTGGTGTAAATATATAATCTTTGTATTCATATAAATATTATATTGTAAATAATAATACAGCTACATCATGAAATATATTTTATTGTGTGGAGGAATTGGTAAAAGAAATAACCAATATTCTCTTCCAAAACCATTGAATTATATAAATGGAAAACATTTAATCGAGTATTTAATCGAATCCATTCCTTCCAATCAAATTTATATTGTTTATAATTCGGCATTAGACCAATATAATTTTAAAGAAATTATTATAAATAAATTCAAATTAAAAACATTTTCATTTTCATCATTAAATTTTTTAACAAGAGGTGCAGTAGAAACTGCTTTAATCGGTATACAACAGTTTAATTTAGAACATGAACCAATTGTTTTCATAGATAATGATAATATTCATAGATTTCCGGATTTATCAAACATACACTCGCATTTTATATGCTATGGACATGATTATATAAAAACAAATTATTCATTCATTTCAATCAATGAAAATAATATTACAGCGATAGAAGAAAAAAATAAAATTTCAGATAATTTTTGCTGTGGGTTGTATGGTTTTAAAAATAAAGAATCATTTATAGAATTAGCAAATGAATTAATAGAATTAAATATCAAAGCAAAACAAGAGTTTTATTTTTCACAGATATATAAATTATTGATTCAACGAAATGAAAAAATAATGCCGATTTATGTAAATGAGACAAAACACCTAGGGACTTACGCTGAAATCGAAACTGCAATTCAAACTAATACTCTTTCATCCAAAAAAATGAGAATTTGTTTTGATTTGGATAATACATTAGTAACTTATCCTGAAATTCCAGGCGATTATTCTACAGTAAAACCTATACAAAAAATGATAGATTTATTAACCTATTTTAAAAAAAATGGACATGAAATTATTATATATACCGCAAGACGAATGGAAACTCACAAATCAAATATTGGAAAAGTAATGAAAGATATTGCATTTGTAACATTTTCTACATTAGACAATTTTGGAATTCAATATGATGAAATAATATTTGGAAAACCAATTGCTGATATTTATATTGATGACCGTGCATTAAATCCATATTATAATGATATATCTCTGTTTGGTTATTTTGGACATAATAAAGAATTTATACCAAACAAAATAGATAATAATAAATATAATAAGATAGAAAAAATAGAAAATGATATAAAAAAGACCGGTCCTGAAAAATTTATAAGGGGGGAATTATATTTTTATCAAAATATACCAAATGATTTAAGTTGTGTGTTTCCTCGTTTGAAAAAATATAATAAATTAGAAAATGATAAAATAGAAATTACTATAGACCATATCAATGGTATCCCGTTATATTTTTTATATGCAAACGAAACATTAACAACAAATGTTTTGGATAAATGCTTTTTACTGCTTGATAAATTACATGATTTTAATTTACCTATTAATATTTCACAAGATAAAATCAAATCAAATTACTTTGATAAATTAAAAGAACGATTTCGTAATAAAAATGATTATCCATTTACAGATGCTGAAGAAGTTTTCAACGAAATAATCACAAATTTAGAATTAAATTATAGTCCAAAAATTACATCGATTATTCACGGCGATTTCTGGTTTTCTAATATATTACTAACATATGAAGATGAACTGAAATGCATAGATATGAGAGGACAAGTATATGATGAATTAACAATGAATGGTGATATATATTATGATTATGGTAAATTATATCAATCCATATTAGGATATGACTTAATTATTAATAATAAAAATATTAATAAGGAATATCTTACAAAAATGAAGGATTATTTCTTACAAAAATGCAGAGAAAAAGGATTGAATTTATTATATTTACATTGGGTAACAAAATCACTTATTATTGGAACATTTCATTTTCTTTCCCCAAATATTTCAAAAAATGATATTTGGAAATTGATAAAACAAATATAACCATTCCGGTGACAACCGTCCAAACCGTTGACTAATTAAAATGTCCCAGTTTAATTCTTCAAGGGTTTACACCTTTGCACTTTTAAATCGCCGATTATATAACCCTGAAATCGCCAAAGGCGATTTCTCGGATATAAAAGGTGATTTATCAGTTGCAAAGGTGTAAAAGTGCAAATGTGTAAAAAATATATAGAAAAACGTATAATGATTCCTATATCTACCTATATGTTTACCAAAAAACAAAGAATTACATGCACTACACTTTATATTGCATGGGGTGTTCTCGGCTTTTACCGCGGTGCTCACAGTTATGAATACAGAAGAATGAAACATATAATGTATCGGAATCCAGTAGAAAAGATTACACCAAGGACACCTCCTGCTCGAATTTACACACATAAATTATTTACGGGCATGTTGGGTGTATTCATCTATATGTGTCCGTTTTTCTTTGTCGTAACTCTTCCTAAAGAACTCTATCGGTTCGAAGTAAATATGTTGAACATTGAAGATGAGAAAAAAACGGATTATTATAATGAGCTGAACTGAGCTGTTCTCAGCTCTTCTGAGCTGTTCTCAGCTCTTCTGAGCTGGACGGAGCTGGACCCACAAAATTGAACCCAACTAATATTTGTATGTGTATTACAATAAAATAAACATACAGAATGCATACCGACGAAGAATGGTTAAATTATTTAAAATCACAAACCAATGGTAGTCTGGATATTGATAAATACATGATAACTACCCGAGTAAAAGACACTGGAAGAACCGACGATGATTCAGATTCGGAGGAGACTACTGAAAACAAAGAGGAGCGAATCGATGGTTCGGCTTCGACTTCACCTTCGGCTTCGCCTGTAGATTCGTTGCCACCCGTTTTCGAAGACCTCTATATTTCAACCAAAACAAAGGTCCTGTATTTAAACCAGGAAATCGACATACACCGAATCTTTTGGTTGATTCCTGTCATTGAATATTGGCAACCGCTTGAAGGTGTTGTTAAAAAACAGATGAAAATTGTCTCGAAAACCAAGGAGGAATTCGAAGAATACCAACAAAAATTGCATGGAAATCATTATTACAAGGACCATATTGTCAAACAAATTGATAATCCCAATGCGAGGCGTATTAAATTCAAAGACGAACGCAAAATCACGATTGGCATCTCCAAAAAAGACATTATGAATTACAAGAGCAAACAGAAAAATGCATTTTACAATTGTTTTGCCATTATCATACGGTTTGTCTACAAGAGTGAATACAAAGAGATTCATGTCAAGGTGTTTAATACGGGCAAACTGGAAATCCCCGGGATTCTCAACAATGAACTACTGAATATTGTCAAACAGATGATTTTAGAGATTGTTCAGCCGCATGTTGAAACGTCGCTGGAATATGTGGATATGAACCGAAATGAAGAGAACGTTCTCATCAACTCGAATTTCAACTGTGGGTTTTATATCAATCGCGACCGTTTGCATAGTATTTTGCGTAGTGAGAAATACCGGATTGAATCGGCATATGACCCGTGTAGTTATCCGGGGGTCAAATGTAAATTTTATTTCAACAATGAGTCGGGAGAACTACAAAACGGGCAGATTGCATGCGGAGACCGCGCGATGAAGATGAATGAGCTCGTAGACAGTAAAAAATACACGGAGATTTCGTTCATGATTTTTCGAACAGGGAGCTGTTTGATTGTGGGGAATTGCACGGAAAAAATACTGATGTTTGTCTATGAGTTTATCAAACAGATATTACTGGCGGAATATTCGTTGATTCGTGTGGTGAATGAAGACCCGGTTGCAAAAGTGAAGAAAACAAAAGACCGTAAAAAAATTATACATGTCACAAGTGACTATTTGCAGGGGGCGATTTTGAAAAAGACTTCAGTCCCCCCCTTCGTTATACCATTGAAGTGAGGTGTAAGAAGAGAAGTGGGTTCTCTTATTGTTTATTTTTTATTGATGTATCCGCCGACTATTCAATAAAAATATAATAAATCAATAAGTATTTAAAGTGAAACATTATATTTAAGATATTAATATATTACATATGAATTCATTGCATTCTACTACCCCTGTTTCTGGCGCTGCGGCACCAGCTCTCGCCACTCCCTCTACTACTGCGGGTTCTGCTGCTTCTGTCGGTGCCGGTGCTACTACTGGTGCTGGTGCTGCGCCTACACCAAATGGATACAGATTACCAGAAAATACTACATTACAACATGCTGCCAAATTAGCCATTGTAGAAGACAAACCCATTATGTTAGATTATTGGACCAATTCATTAGACAAGACTGTTTTAATTGGTGTTAAGAACAACAATGACAAAGAGAAATTGTTGGTGAAATCCGAGGAAGAATATACCAGTCCCATTTCCAAGATTTTCAAAGTAGGAAAGGAATATATTATCATGACAGAGAACTCGATTTATATTGTAGATGTTGATATTCCTACAAAACGTATTTCACCGTAGAGTAGGGGAACCAAGGCTTCCGCTTCGCATGCCCCCTACGACCCCCTCCTTTCAGTGAATTATAACTGTTTTAAAATAATTCTATAGGATGTCTTACAGGTTGATTTCATATACAGGGCGCCGAAGGCGCCCATTGCGCGTTATTATGATAAAGTTTTTATTAAACGTTACCATATATGCAGTTACGATATTATTTTATTTTTAACTACCATGTTACACCGGCTTCGCCGGCGCCATTCCAATGAAAAGGTCAAAACAAAGTTATTCTGTAGGATGTATTACAAAATAAGATATCGACCGAAAAAAGGAAGGGGCAAGCGTATACGAAGTGAGCAGACGGTCGTAGGGGGCATGCGAAGCGGAAGCCGTGGTTCCCCTATAGTATATTTCGCAGGGCATCTGTTTGTTCCTTTGTGAGAGTCTCTGGGAAAGACACTTGCAACTCTATTATCAAATTCCCGGTTTCGCCGTTTTTATTCATTCCTAACCCCGGAACCACCTTTCTATAATTGGGTTTAATCACCGAGTTCACATTGTTCATGCTAATGATTTTTTTGTTTAAATGCACAATTTCAAAAGAGAACCCACACAGTGCTTCTTTTAATGTAATGGTTTTCTTACAAATCAAATCTAATCCTTGTCTTTCAAATAAACTGGATGGGTCTTTTATTTCTACCAATAGTTTCACGTCTCCTCTTACACTATCATTTATGCAATGTCCGCGTTCTCGAATAATAATGGTTTCCTGTGTGTCTGTTCCGGGTGGGATGTGTACATTCAATTGTTCTTTTTGAATGATTTGTGTCATGTTCTCGACAATAATTCGCTCGATTTCAATAGGTAAATTCACACCATGATATGCTTGTTCCAATGTAATGACGATTCTCTTCATAATGGATTGTGGTTTATTCACCTGTTGGAAAAACTGTTCAAAACCACCCCCGGGGAACCCACCTGGGAATCCACCTCCCGGAAATCCTCCTCCAGGGAACCCGCCTCCCGGAAATCCTCCGCCAGGGAACCCGCCACCACTATGAAAAATTCGAATTCCTGGTCCTCCTGGGAACCCACCGCCTCCCGGAAATCCTCCGCCATTAAACATAGAATTGAACATTTGGTTGATTTCGTCCATTCCGTCGGGTCCCATAGGATGCATACGTTGAGAGGGTCCATAACGCAATTCATTGTCGTATTGTTGTCGTCGTTGTTGGTCACTCAGAGTCTCATAGGCTTCATTGATTTGTTTGTATTTTTCTGTTGCTTGTGGGTCAGAGTTTCTGTCAGGATGATACTGTAACGACAACTTGCGATACGATTTTTTTATATCTTGTTCAGTAGAATCTTGGGACACTCCCAATATATCATAAAAATTCGTCATATAATATGTTATGTTCTCGTTTTTATTTCGTTTTTATTGTCATTTTATGTTTTTGTTGGTTAGGTGTTATTCGATTTCTTCTTGTTTCTTGTAACTTTTCATAAGGCTACTAATATGATTGATTTGTGAACCATTATAAATCATGTTTTTGATATCGTCTTTACAGTAGTTTTCGGCGTATTCGTCATCATTCACCATTTTATCTATAAACTCATTCATAATACGTTTTGTGTTTTCATCCAAAATATCAGCACATTTATTGGTGAAATCAATGATGTCATTCAAACGAGCCATTTTTAATTCACGATACAGAACATCTTTTGTGATAGTAATAAAACATTTTTTTGAATCAACATATTTATAGGCAATTCTATTATGAATGTTTGTTATACAGATATTATGAAACTGCTGATATTTTTTATTGAAATTAGCTTCTGATATAAGATATTCTAACGATTTGTATTTTTTACTAAGAATAAACTTTTGGTATTTAAGTGTAAAAACATCACACAACTTTTCATGTCCTAATTCAACCAGATTGATATTTTCGGGGGGTTTTTGTTTTATTTTTTCATTTACAATGTTGTTTAGTTGTTTATTCTTTTCTTCATATTTTTTTATTTTTTCCTCATTTTCTTTATTCATTTTCTCGAGTTCTTTGTTTATTTTCTCAAGTTCTTTGTTTTGTTTCTCAAATTCTTTGTTTTGTTTCTCAGCCTCTTTGTTTTGTTTCTCAACATCTTTGATTCTTTTCTCAGTCTCTTTGTTTTGTTTCTCAGCCTCTTTAAATTTTCTCTCAGACTCTTTAATTTTTCTCTCAGACTCTTTGTTTTTTTTCTCTAACTCTTTCATTTTTTTCTCAGTATCTTTGATTTGTTTCACAGATTCTTTGTTTCTTTCTTCAAGTGCTTTGTTCCTTTCTTCAAGTTCTTTATTTTTTTCCTCAAGTGCTTTATTTATTTTCTCATGTTCTTTATTACTTTCTTCAAGTTCGTTGTTCCTTTCTTCAAGTTCTTTGATTTTACATATTTTGTTAAGAGGATGTATTTTGGAAGGTTCGGGTGTAGGGCGCAGCGTGTTATACCATAGGTTTACTTTGTATAATGCATCTTCTTTGCATTTACAGTCAGGATAATTTTCAAGAATAATCAAATCCCATTTTTTGAATCCTCCATGTGAATCTATGGTATCCTGAAATTCAAGGGGTTTATCCAACTTATCTGAACGAGAATATCTAGATTTTTTTACACGCAAGTTAGTAGTATAACTTACATATACATCTTCAAATGTAGGACAGGTAAGCTGATAAATAACTGTTTTACTGTAATCAATGGTAGGCATCTATATATATTAGTATTATATAAAAAATCTCATAAATCTCATAAAAAAATCTCATAAACTTTATTTTTGAAAAATCTTCAAAATATGCTAAATATGAAAAATACCTAAAGATAAAAATAGAGAGAGAGTTTATATCCAAAAAAACAAAATCTATAAAAAATAAAATATGTCCAACTGAATTTATTTTGTAAACACCTCCATCCATGTATCTTTTTATTTTCCATTATTTTTTACAGACAAAAGGGAACATAAAACAATTATTTATTTCAAACAGATAAATAATTATTGTGTTTTATTTGTTATACTTATAGAAAGAACGATGTGCAGCTATAAGATGGTTCATACTTCTTAGCAGTTGTTTGTTTTCTGCGAGCTCTTCCTTTTTTGCTGCGAGTTCTTCCCTTTTTGCTGCGAGTTCTTCATCTAATTTTTCGAGTGTTTCCTTTTGTGTTGCGAGTTCTTCGTCTTTTTTTTCGAGTATTTCGTCTAATTTTACGAGTTCTTCGTCTTTTTTTTCGAGTATTTCGTCTAAGGTTTTATTTATTTTGTCTAGTTTTACGAGTTCTTCGTCTTTTTTTTCGAGTTGTTTGTCTAAGGTTTTGTTTATTTTTTCTAATTTTATTAATAGTTTGTCTTTTTTTACAATTGTTTTACTGCAATCGATACTCGTCATTTATTTTATTATTTATTATAGTGTATAGAATACTACCTATAATTTGTTTTCTAAAATAATTGTTTTACTGTAATAAACGGTATAGGTAGTGTAAAAAATCTCATAAACGGTATTTCTTACACCTTTACACCGTCGATTTCCGATACATATATTTTCTAAAATCATTTTTTATTTAACTAATTTTAGTTAAATTCAGTTAAATAAAAAATTGATTTAGAAAAATAATAATATATATATATATATTGTAAACAACAATGAGTAAATATACTTGTGAAAAGTGTGGTAGGGAGTTTAAACAAAAGGGGCATTACACAACTCACCTAAACAAGAAAAATCCCTGTGTAAATGAATTAAAAATCAAAGAAATTGTTGATAAAGCGGTTGAAGAAAAAATTTCAAAAATTAAAAATAATAGAATACCTGATAGTATTGAACCGGAAGATACCAAAAGTAGTAAAACGAATATTACTGAAACCACAAATGCTAAAGCAGTTCGCGAAGAAGGTTTGGATAAATTTTATACCATACCAAGTTATTCAAAAAAATGTATTGACAAAGTATTTGAATTATATGATAAAAACATGTTTGATTTAATTGTTGAACCCAGTGCTGGTAATGGTAGTTTCTTTAATCAGATAGAATTTGAAAACAAAATTGGAATAGACATATCTCCTGAAAATGAAAACATTGTAAAAATGGATTTCTTTGATTACCATCCCCCAACACATAAAAATAATATATTAGTTATTGGTAATCCTCCTTTTGGGAAAGTAAGCTCAATCGCAATTAAATTCTTTAATCATTCTTCCAAATGGTCGAATGTGATTGCGTTTATTATTCCAAGAACTTTTAGACGACCAAGCGTTCAAAATAAACTAAATAAAATGTTCCATTTAACTTACGACGAGGATGTTCCCACTAAACCCTGTTGTTTTAGTCCTCAAATGATGGTAAAATGTTGTTTTCAAATATGGGAAAAAAAAGAAGTTGAAAGACCTTTTATTGATCTACCAACAAAACACGAGGATTGGGAATTCTTGGCATTTGGACCAATTGATGAATATGGTCAACCTACACCACCAAATGGTGCTGATTTTGCTATGAGAGCCTATGGTGGTAAAATAGGGGAAATAGTGAAAATAAAATTAGATGAATTGAGACCTAAAAGTTGGCATTGGATTAAAAGCAATATAAAAAAAGAAGTATTAATAAATAGATTTAATCAATTAGATTATTCGGATAGTTTAAACACGGCAAGACAAAACTCAATGGGACGAGGCGAACTTGTAAGGTTATATAGTGATTTCATTCACTCTATAATTTAACAGTTCAATCCAACATTTATTACCATATTTTGGACGAAGAGCATATTCTTTTGGGTTATCAGTATCATTTAGAGCATCCATTGTTATTTCACCAAGCTCTCCAATTGTTCCGTGAGCATATCCACCATATTTTACTATTAGTGGTTTTATATTTTCTTTATTCAATTTGAAAATATATAATTCGCCTAAATTATCTAAATTGGTGTAATCAATGTGATATGCTGTCAATATATATTCGCAATTATGGTTCATTCGTAATTGAACAAAATTAAATTTATTATTTTCTTTTCCTCCATTTGAGGCTTTTATTTCAACATTTATTTCATTACATTTTAGGTCACCATTACACAAAGAAGCATTATTTTTTGTCATGTTATATTTTACCTTAATGTATTTTTCTAATACTGGACCTGTAAATTGACCTGACAAATTATTGTATTTGCAATAAATATGTGCGTCTTTTAATGTTGTCAGTGCCATGATAGTTTCCGTGTGTATTTTATTTGAACGAGAACTGTCTAACAATTGTTTCAATTTGATTTTTGTTTCATTGTCATCTTTAGTATTTTTTTTTGAAATAACATAAATTTCTTCTTCCAAATTTTCGTTAACAATAGAATTAGCTTCAAGAGTGGCTTCCATTTATTATTGTAATATAATAACTATTATATTACAAATAAGTATTTCAATTTTATAGGAATATGAACGAAGATTTCAAAATGTCTACTGTTGAATATTATTTACACCGATGACATATGACAGGAACAAGTATGTGCAAAGGTGTAAGTGTAGTCCAAGAAGTTTATATCCAAAAAACAAATTCCATAAATAAAAATTTATCTTACAGAAATAATCCATTGAATCCCCCGATGGAAAACGAAATAAAGACCAATAGTTTACTATAAACAAGAGGAGAACCAAACATGCAAAACGACACTTTTATTTCTAAATACAAACCCTACTATTTAAAGGATTTCTGTATGAACCCAAAGACCATGACCCTGATTCGCACACTTCTTGATATCGATGACCTGAATGTTCTCTTTGTAGGACAACAAGGCTCCGGGAAAACCACCCTCCTATATAGTCTCATTCGTGAATACTACAAGTTGTCTCCCACTGCCAATATTCCCGAAATCAATGTTCTCTTTATCAATAATTTGAAAGAACAGGGCATCAATTATTACAGGAATGAAATGAAAATCTTCTGTCAGTCCCAGTGTTCTATTTATAGCAAAAAAAAGATGATTATCATTGATGACATAGACACCATCAATGAACAGAGCCAGCAAGTATTTCGAAATTACATTGATAAATACAAACACAATATCCATTTTATTTCTGTTTGCACCAATATTCAAAAGGTCATTGAAAGTATTCAGTCACGTGTCCATACCATACGTATGTATCCACCCAATGCAGACGAAATCCGACAGATTATGAACCATATTATACAACAGGAATCGATTGTAATGGATGAACCGTCGAAAGATTATCTGTTGTTGATTTCAAATGATTCTTTACGAATACTGATTAATTATTTAGAAAAAATTTATATTTATGGAGAACCGATTACAGAAACTGTATGCAAAAAAATATGTTCTTATATTTCCACTCAGAAATTTGAAGAATATATCGGATTATTAATGGCGGGACAGCTGCATTCTGCTATACAAGTTCTGTATGAAATTTATGACCAGGGATACTCGGTGATTGATATATTGGACTATTTGTATAATTTCGTGAAGGTGACGTCGTTGTTGGATGAAGAAACCAAATACAAAGTGATACCATTACTGTGTAAATATATAACTATTTTTAATAAAATACATGAAGATGTGATAGAGTTGGCTTTTTTTTCAAACAGTTTTTATGAGAACCTTATGAACGGAAACCGACCGGATACCCTTCCGGAGACCATTCACTGAAAACAGAATTCACAGAACACAGAACACAGAACGCAGAATTATTATTTTAGAGTAAATATGAAATGCCATGAAAAATAGTTTCATTAAGACACAATAAACATATTAATTTAGAGTAAAGCTAAAATGCAATGAAAAAATAAAAGGAGGGGGTCGCAGGGGGAACCTTGGTTCCCCTGCACATTATCTAATAATAAATTAAACATACATAATTCTATAGCATGTCAAAACAAGTCTTTGTAAAACCTGTCCCGCAAGATTTGATTTATGACCTTTTAGATAAAGTAGCCACAAAAACAGACAAATATTATATAGTGGACATTGACACCTATAAGCGTGTCAAGTTTTACGAATTACAAAAAGATTTCATCTCCACAATAACCTCATATTACCACCTCTCCAAGAAATTTTATGTAGAACGTCCCATGACATACACCACCTTTGTAAACATTATACGACAAGTTTGCCGTTCAAACAAGGTTACCTTTACTTCGAAAATTAAATACAATGATTCTACTTACAATATTGAGTATTATATTTATTTTTTGGATTCGGGTTCTTCGACGGGCGCTGGAACCACCTGTTCCGATGTATCCAAATAAAAAATCATACTGTAGTATATACATTTAGAATACATGGAAATGAAAAATATGTGGAAATATGTTGCCCTCATTGCTGTTCTCGGCGTGGCGGGATATTATAGTGACAAAATCAAACAATATTTCGATATTAAAGAAGCCGATGAATACGAATTAATCAAAAAATATCTACTCAACGATTCTCCTCTGTATGGATACAACAAACCCAAAATCTGGATTCACACCAAATATGACCTGAATGCTCGCAAATGGCGCGATTTCCAGTCCAGAAACACCAACGAACTCAACCAACCCTACATACACATTACAATTAAAAGCATTATTAATCACTGTGGTAATGATTTTCACATCTGTTTGATTGATGACAACACATTTAGGAAATTAATTCCCTCCTGGGACATGGATTTGACCATGGTAGCCGAACCATTGAAATCACAATACAGACAACTCGGTATTGCTCAACTCATTTATTACTATGGCGGTATGTGTGTCCCCAACTCGTTCTTGTGTACACGCAACTTGAAGGGACTGTATGAAGAAGGCACTCGCGACAATAAACCCTTTGTATGCGAAGCCGTGAATCGCACAACGAACTTGCAACATGGTATCGATGCCAGCAACCGACTCTTTATCCCATCCACTTATTTTATGGGTGCCAAGAAGAACGACCCCGTTCTACTTGAATACATTGAATATTTGAAACAGAGGTCTTCCAGTGGTCATTTCACCAACGAATATGAATTTGTAGGAGATAGTTCGATTGGGTGTCTTGGGTCAGCCCGCTTAGGAAAGATGAATGTTATGGATGGTAAATACATTGGAATCAAGACCAATAAACGCCGTCCTGTTCTCATTGAAGATTTATTGGAAGAGAACTATTTGGACTTGGACTCGGATATTTATGGTATTTATATTCCAGAACAGGATATCTTGACACGACCCAAATATCAATGGTTTGCTGTATTAAACACACAGGAAATATTAAAGTCGAATTTATTTATTACCAGACATATGAAAACATCGATAATGGATTCTACTGTGGGATCCAGTGAAATTAAATCTATGATTACCATTTAAGGTTTTCGTTTTTGTACCCCTACAATTACGCACTCAAAACAAATATCTAATTACCTATTATAGATATTTGTTTTTTATTCCATGAAACAAACTACCAAAATCAATATATTAATCATTGTTGCGATTATATTCATATTGGTTCTCGGATTATTTGCTTTAGCTCGTTTTTTTGGAAAACAAATCATACAACCCTGTATGCAAGAAGGATATACGGATAGAGAAATAGATGCTGACTTAACCAAGTTGAAAGACCCCGCAACTATACATTCAATTATACAAAACAACTACCAAACCACCGGTATAAATGGCGTGCCTATTTATGCAAAAAGTGGAGTAGTAAGTCGTATTGTTCTCAACGGCAGAGGAATGTCGTTAAGAAAATTAGAACTCAGTTCACCTAACAAGATATATAGAATCAATAAGGATTATGAAATATCAGGGATGGACTACGTCCCGACATGGAATGCTAAAACACCGAAAGCGGCGCGAAATGCCTATTACTCAGCCTATGATTATGATATTATCACCATTACAATGAAAATACCGTCTCAGATTACATCGATTCTCATAGAGAATTCGGTAGGTGGCAACGAGGACTATATAAAAAAATATACAATGAATGCTTATAATACTGCCGGTTCCGAATTGTTCTCTCAAAAATTAAATCACAAAACATTAACCCAATACGAGTGGGACTCGGACTACCCTCTCATGAGTGATGATTCGTATGAATTCTACAAAAATTATAATACGGTGGTCTATCTTATAAGTCCATTTGGATATGTTAGTTTGGTTGTAGACAAAGTACCGGTTAATACACTGCCCATCATAGATGTGAAAATCGCAGATAATAAACGAATTTATATTATACAACATAATGGAAATATATGGAAAGAACTTCATGGAAAAACATTTATGTTGTCAGACACTGGTGAACTTGCCATAACTGGTGAACTTGCCATATATAATGGTATAATAACCGATTTTACAGAAGACCGATGGAAGAATGCACGTAAAATACCAATTCCTGATAAATATAGTATAACATCGACTATTTTTCCTAATGCAGTATTACCGGCTCTACGACCTGCTACGACTACAGCAGCTACGACTAGACCTGCTACGACTACATCAGCTACGACTACATCAGCTACTACAGGTTCGAAATTGGATAGTGAAGTAGATAATCTAATAAATCACTTTAATAACCCAGGCGTGAAAAAAAATTTGATTAAAATGGCTAATATAACCAAATATTGTGAAATGCTCGTTCCTGTTTATACAAAACCTGGATTAATCCGTCGTATTGTACTCAAAGGAAATAATTGGTTACATTTTAGAGACATAGCATTAATGAATGGAAATAACGTCATGTATAAAGCTAACACAGATTATACAATGGACGTCACCGGTTCTCCCAAAATTTATATGAATAACGGGCGTTATAATTTTTCACAAATGGGTGATACATTTGATAGTTATTTTCGCTCAGGTACCAAGGATAATGTAGTTTTTACCATTACAATGAAAACACCTTCTGTAATTAAATCGATTGGTATAGCGAACCGGTTTAATGGCTACTGGGAAAGATTAAATAGTTTTACAATGTATGGATATAGTGATGATCGTACCGAGTTGTTTTCTAAAAAATTAGATGACCCTGCATTGTCCAATTTCAAAAAAGGTACTAGAGAAAATTATGTAGAAAATAGAACTAAAAATACTGCAATGTATCTTATGAGTCCATTTGGATATATTAGTTTTTTTGTAGACGATAAAGACGATAAAGGCTATATATGTATTTATAAATTGCCCATCATGGATGTGAAAATCGCAGATTACAAACGAATTTATCTTACAGAAATTGAAAGAAACAAAATAGGGATGATGTCAGAAAGTGGTGAAATCGCAATATATTCGGGAAGTATCAGTAATTTTACAGAAGACCAATGGAAGAATGCACGTAAATTAACAATTCCTAATGGATATTTCATACATAGGGATATTTTCCGTGATGTAGGTGTAGCACTACCGTCTGTACCCACTATTGCCCCTTCTGCTCCTACAACCACACGTCCTCCTGCTCCTACAACCACTCCTGCTCGGACTATACCCAATACTGCCCCTCTTGCTATGAGTAAACCTGCTCTGTCTACAACCACACCTGCTCCTACAACCACACGTCCTCAAGTTATCACAACATCTGCTCCTACAACCACTCCTGCTCCTACAACCACACGTCCTCAAGTTATCACAACATCTGCTCCTACAACCACTCCTGCTCCTACAACCACTCCTGCTCCTACAACCACACGTCCTCCAGTTATTATAACACCTGCTCCTACAACCACACGTCCTCCAGTTATCATAACACCTGCTCCTACAACCACTCCTGCTACTACAACTACTCCTGCTACTACAACCACTCCTGCTACTACAACCACACGTCCTCCTGCTCCTACAACCACTCCTGTACCTTCAGCACCCACTACAAAAACTGTCGCGTCTAGCGCTGCAATATATTCTACTGCATACAACACAGAAAAAAACAATTTATAAATTGGAGAAAGTGAAGAACTACAGAAAATTGATGTATTTTTATATGAATTGTCTTACAGATATATTTGAATCATGTTACTCAATAAAATCGTATCTCTTTTACAAAACTTACCGATGGGGGTCACCAATGGAATCACATACGGGGGTCAGTTATTTCCGATTGCTAGCGACTTAGAATCCATCGTTTCTAAAAATGCATTGTTTTCTTCATTTATTACCAATATACGTCAAGAAGTTACTTTTGAACGTGTTATATTTCAATTAACAAATATACACTATAATCACAGTATATATTTGATTGGGTCCATTTTGGTCGTTTATTTATACGGTCAATGGAGATTCTTCGATGGGAATACCCAGAAGAATGCTGTGAAATTACGAACATTTAAACGATTTACTATTACAGAACGTATTGCACGAGAACTTATTTTCATCATTATTATTCTGTTATTCAAAGATATTGAGCCCGCCATTTAATGGCGGGTCATGTGAAACAGAAGGAAAGGAGGAGGAAGGGCATTTATTCTTGAGTAGCGGTAGTGGTTTCTACTTTGGCACCATCAAGCTCAGCAGGGGATAATGGAAGAAGGGCTCCTCCTTTTTTTCCGCTACGACGATTTTTGCGGGTGGATTTTTTGACGTATCCGAATTTTCCTTTCTGGGCAAAGAATCCGTATTTTTGTAAGCGCATCTCCTTTTTGGCAGTCTTGTGTTTTTTCAAACTGACGATTCTTCCGTGACTTTTGATAAGTTCGTTTCTATGAAGTCCGCCTTCGGTTTTGTATGCAGTGTGGTTCCATACTTGGGCACGAGAACCACGAACATATTTGTATGTTTTTCCTTTGATGTGGTAAAGTCCATCATCTTCGCTACGAACAGGTCTTTTCATTTTATATATATTACACCTATATTTTTTGTAGGGAGTAGGGGAACCAAGGCTTCCGCTTCGCATGCCCCCTTTTGCGTCGCTAAGACCGTCTACTTCGTTTGCCCCTCCTTTAATACTGGTATAAACCAACACGGATTACTCATGAAATTACAACTGTAACCCACTTTTCCCATTAATTGAAGAAACTTGGATATGTGGGACTGAAGAGGTAACGACGGGGGACCGAACAGGTAACGTTCGACTTCTCCTAAAGTCAATAGGAGAACGTCGGACCACCAATCGAACATGTTTTTCGCGGATAGCTCGTTGACCCTTCGGTAGTTCCAAAGGAACGCATGGTTTGAGCATATTTCATGCGGCAACTGCGAAACGATGAATTCGTGTTGGATGACCCCGTTGCATATTGGTTAAACTTTTGATTTGCAGCCGTCGGCGTGTTATTTGTGGGGAGGGATGAAACAGGATTGCCTGAAGCGTCTACAGGATTTTCTGTTTGAGATTCTAAATATGCCTTACACTCAGCTCTACTCATGTTCATATACACATTGTTTAATGCATTGTTTGTTGCTAAATTACAGTATGGATTGTGTTTATTGGCGGATTTCAATGAATATTGTTTGTATCGAAACATTGAATAATCGGTATACTATATTACATGATTTGGTTGGCTTGTATTGGCTTGGAGTGTAAAATTGAACCAGAACACATATAAATATTTGGTGTTATATACAGGATACTACAATATGCAACCGAAACCTATTATAAAATGGGTGGGTGGGAAAACACAAATCATTGACAAATTGCTCTCTTATTTTCCAGAAGTCATAAATAACTACCATGAACCATTCTTGGGAGGTGGAAGTGTTCTGTTTACTCTGCTATCCTATGTGAAAGATGGACGAATAACCTTACACGGAAACGTATATGCCTACGACATCAACGAACCTCTTATCTACATGTATAAAAACATCCAATCTCATCATCATGCATTTTATAGCGAAATACGTGGGATAATTGACGAGTTTTATGAGTGTGCCAGCGCTAGCGCCAGCGAAAGCAGTAGCAGCAGAACAGAAAAATCCCGGGTCCCTCTAACAAAATCTGAAGCGAAAACTTCGAGGGAGTCATATTATTATTGGATTCGCAGTGAATACAATAAGTTGACAGATAAAACAACCCTCACTGCATCTGCCATGTTTCTATTCCTAAACAAGACGTGTTTTCGCGGGTTATTCCGGATGGGTCCAAACGGGTTCAACGTTCCTTATGGTCATTATCAAAATCCGGAAATTATCAACTGGACACATTTGGAAGAAATACATGAATTAATACAACCTGTTAGATTTGAATGCTGTGATTTTCGAGACTCGTTGTCACGGGTTGGACTGTGTGATTTCGTTTATTTAGACCCTCCGTATGTGCCTGAGAAGGCGACGTCTTTTGTGGGATACACTGAGAACGGGTTTTCATTGGAACAACATGATGAATTGTTTCGATGTATTCATGAATTACCTGGAAAAGGAATACGGTTTGTATTGAGTAATGCGGATGTGCCACTGGTTCGCGAATCCTTTGCAAGTGACGTTTATATGATTATGCCGATGTTATGTAAACGCGCCATAAATTCAAAGAATCCGAGTGCAAAAGCAGCCGAAGTCCTTATTAGGTTAGGGGAACCGTAGGTTCCCCCTAAGACCCCCTCCCTTCATTTGTAATAACTGTTGTAATGACTGTTATTATCACTGTTGTAATGAAAAAGGAAGGGGCAAACGCAGTAGACGGTCTTAGCGAAGCAAAAGAGTGCAAGCGTAGCAGAGGCGTAGTTTCCCCTACCATCATCGAATAAGTTTTTTTAATGAAAAAGGAAGGGGGTCGTAGGGGGAAACGTAGTTTCCCCTACAATATTCGAGGAGGAGTCGGATGAACTCTTCCGCAACCACCAGGAGGAAGTTTCCATAATAAAATAAATCCAGTTGTAATAATCAAAAATATGCTATAATCACCTCCACCACCACCGCCACCACCTCCTCCAGCGCCTGCATGCATAAATCTTTTGTTAGACATCCAATTTATTTTTCCTATACCACGAGTTGAGAACATCATACAGAATATATTATATATGAATTTATTTTTTATATGATACCAAAAGTCATTATTAATAGAAGGAAGGGAGAAACTATATTTCCCCTACTACAAAAGTAATTACTAATAGAAAGGGAGGGGGTCGTAGGGGGAACCGTAGGTTCCCCTACAAACGTAGTTTCCCCTACTTTATTTTCGTGAGATTTATTAACTACATGTCAGACAGAAAAACTATTCAAATTAATCCCGATTTATTTAAAGTTTCCGAAAAAAAAACGAGAAAACGAGAACCCAAGGGTTCTGGCTCCAATCCCCGACTGGAAATGAAAACCGATTTGAAACGACAAAAACAAAAGTCTTTACGTAAAAATGTTCTCAAAATGATACGCGAAAAACAACAAGAAGAATATAAAAAATTATTTGGAAACAAACCGCAGACGGCAGGTGAAGAGGTGTCCACCTCTTTGGGAGCTCAAACCTTGTTTAATAAAGATTTTGACGATTCTTTGGATTTTTTTTCATCTTTAGCAAAGAAACCTGAGAACCAAGAAACCCATGATTACACTCTGAAAAAATATCCCAATCAACAACCGAATTCTGTTTTACTCCAACCCAACATGTCGATTCCTTCTACTACTGCATATGCTGCTCCTGCTGCAGCGGTGAGTCCAACACAAATCAATCCTGGTATAACCTCTGGTATAACCTCTGGTATAACCCGAGAACCACCTATCGAAATGTTTTCTGACACTCCTTATGTAGTCAAACCATATATCCCTCCGCCTCCACCTACTTATGGTTGTCTTAAAAATGGAACACTGCCCACCTATCGCACTCTCAAACAGCGAATGTATCCTTCGACTACGTCAAGTGCTGCGCTTGCGCCTTCCGCTTCTGCTGCCATTGGACCTTATGCTGCGCCTTCTGCAGTCGTTAGTCCAATTCAGGCTGCCATTGCATCTATGCAGCCAAATATATATAATTCAGTTCGACCAACCACTGCATCGACTGCTTCGCTTGCCCCCGCATACGCTCCTCCCGCATACGCTCCTCCCGCATACGCTCCCCCTTCGTTTATGTCTTCTAAAGTCAACGCGGATGGAAGTGGTCCTGGAAGTGCCCCAGCTATGACCGCCAGCGAAATCGCACAAAAATATCAAAAACAGACCGAAAAGACAAATCTCGCATCCAATAAAAACAAACTTAAATATTTGAAACAAAAAAAAATATTTAAACGAACCTATCGTGTAGGACGGTCCAAAGTCGCACCCCGTATCGGGGTATTGGTATCAAATCGCACCATTCGTAACCGGATTTCCACACAAAGCCAACTCTTGAAACAAACTCCCATTCAAGAAGTCCGCAAATTTCTCATTAAAAAAGGATTCATCAAAATCGGGTCCAATGCCCCCAACAACGTTCTCCGCAAAATGTATGAAAGTGTCTCTCTTGTATGCGGCGAAGTCGAGAACCACAATCCCGATACCTTGTTGTTTAATTTTCTGAACGATTCACATCCGTAAATGACCAATACATCATGTATGCCACACACGCATACGCTAATATAATATAACATCTGTCTCGATTGTATCTGTATGAACGATAGTATTTCATGGCAGTTGGTCTGCTCGCTGACGCACACGCACTCGCTGCCTCTGCAGTTGAAACACACGTTACATCAGATTCCGATTCCGATTCCGACGCTAAAGCAGACTCTGGATATCCCATTTCTTCGTCTTTTTGTTCTGCTTCTACACATTTTTTCCAGTAACGCATCGCATGTATATCACGAATATCCATTGGTATTTTATGGTAATATGTTTGTTACATCTATTCGTGTAAATATCTCTATATCATTTTTCGTTGCATTTTTCTTACCATGTTCTCAAATATGATAAGAAAAAAAATATAAATATATTTTATGTAAGATACATAGTATATACATTGTCAGATTGTTTTCTTGTTATCATGCCAAAAAAAACTTCTGCCACAAAATCAACTACAGGAACAACCACCAATAAACCTCTCGGTATTTATCAACAATATTTTGCCATTACAAAAGAATACACTGAAAAATATGGACGAAATACAATTCTGTTTTACCAAGTCGGGGTATTCTTTGAAATGTATGGAGTGCAATCGGTTGCTCCTCAGAGCGGTAGCAGCCGCATTATGTACAGTCTCATTGAGGAATTCACTCAAGTTTCTCAGCTCAACATGTCCATTAAAGAAACTGATGCGGATGGTAACTTGGTCTTAATGGCAGGATTTCGCGACTATTCCCTCGACAAATATCTCAAAATCGCAGTGAATAACTATTACACCGCTGTGGTTTTCACTCAGAATACATCGAATCCAGCACGTGTAACGCGTGAGTTCTCCGGTGTCTATTCCCCGGGCACCTTTATTTCCTATGATACCGACACTTCCCAACAAATATCCAATCATATCATGTGTATTTGGGTCACCACCTATAAACCATTTAAATCTGGCGCAAAGGCACCAACCGGCACAAGGGCACCTGGTCAACCACAGCAGTCGCTACCGCTACCGCAACAAAACCTGGTATGCGGGATTTCCAGCGCCCATATTTTTACAGGAGAAACAACACTGTTTGAATATGATGCACCATTTCTCTTATCACCCACCACCTTTGACGAACTCGAACGCATGGTGTCTGTCATATCTCCCAGCGAAGTCATTCTCATTTCCACTCTCTCTGAAAAACAAACAGACTTGATTCTGCAATATTCCGGCATCCGCTCTGCGACCACCGTCCATCGTATTCTTCTGGAAACCGAGATAAATACCAAGAAACTCGAACTCATTGAGAACTGCCAGCGACAATTGTATCTCGCCCACACTCTCGGCATATTTTTTGGTAAGGAAACGTTCCAGACATGCTCCGAGTTTCAACAACACATTGTGGCGACTCAATCGTTCTGTTATTTACTACATTTCTTACAGGAACATAATGCTGACCTCGTCCGCAAAATCAAACTGCCCGTGTTTAATAATATGGGTGAACATGTGATACTTGCCAATCATACTCTCAAACAGTTGAATATTATTGATGACCAAACCGACGATGGCAAGAAATCCGGGCGACTGTCGTCGGTATTGAGTTTCCTGAATCGATGCTGTAACCCCATGGGACGCCGTGTCTTCCAACAACAAATGACTGCTCCCGTTTTCGATTGCGATTGGTTGAAGGGGGAATATGATGCCATCTCGAATTTTTTGTTGTTGGAATCTGGTGCGGCTTCTGGTGTTACTACTGGTGCTACGGTTACTGCTGGTCACATGCAAATGGTGAGGGCATCCCTTACTAAGGTGCGCGACTTGGAGAAGATTCAGCGACAAATCGTCATGAAACGCATTTATCCGAATTCTGTGTATTTCTTGTATGATAGTTTGGTTGTTATTCGCGATTTATATAAATACATGGAAGGGTTGTGTGAGGTCAATTCGGAGATTTTGGAGTATCTTGATGCCAGTGCAAGCGCCGCAAACGTAGTCGCATCCGCTGTAGAGTCGTTTGATTTACATACTGTAGTTCAAGACATTTTGTCTTTTATGGATTCACATCTTATCATTGACAAATGCAGAGGCGTGGAAACCGTCACGAATTTCCAGGAGAACATCATACAGCCAAGAATCTCATCGAAACTAGATACCCTGCAATCTGAATATCAATCGAATACCGCGATTCTGGGAATCGTGCGCGATAAACTAAACAACTTGATGAAACAGGGCAAACAGGAGGATACCACCGAATACATCAAAATCCATGAAACCGAGAAATCCTCCGCGACGCTTCAGATTACCAAGAAACGCGCCGAACTTCTCCGGAAGTTACTCGCTGGTCTCAATGCGGATGCTGTCGAATTCACTCCCAACTTTATTATTCCGATAAAAGACATTCGATTTATAAAAGCATCGGCTACCAACGAAGAAATCGAGTTCCCCCAATTGACCTATGTTTTCAAACAGACGTTGATATTGCGAAACGAAATCGCGGAGGAAGTCGCTGCGGCGTTTACAGGGTTCTTGGGTGAACTCGAGAATCGGTGGTATGATGCCATTAGCCGCATTATACAGTGGGTAATCAGGTTGGATGTCTTGCAATCCAAAGCGTATGTTGCAAAGGAATATCATTACTGTAAGCCGGTTATCAACGAGGATGCTGAGCAGTCATTTTTTTCTGTAGAGGGACTGCGTCACGTGCTCATTGAACATATCCAACAGAATGAATTGTATGTGGCGAATGATTTGACGTTGTCTGCTTCTACTGCTTGTGCTGCTTCTGCTTGTGCCGATAGCGATAACGCAGATGATGCAGTGTCGATTACTTCATTGTCATCCGATTCGGCTGCATCGGATGCAGTGGCTACTGATTCGGTGGCTTTCTCCGCAGAAGCAGCAGCTTGTGGAGCAGAAGCCAACGGAATTCTCATATTCGGAACCAATGCTGTAGGAAAAACCAGCTTTATACGTGCGGTAGGTATCGCCGTCATCATGGCTCAATGTGGGATGTATGTACCTGCAACGACATTTACATACAAACCTTATACTGCGATTTTCTCGCGAATTATCGGAAACGACAATCTGTTTCGCGGGCTATCGACATTCGCGGTCGAAATGTCCGAGCTGCGCGTCATTCTGAAAATGGCAGATGAGAATAGTTTGGTGCTCGGAGACGAATTATGTTCAGGCACGGAGATGGAGAGTGCACTCAGTTTGTTTTCCGCGGGTCTCGTGGAGTTGCACAAGAAGAGAGCGACCTTTTTATTTGCCACTCATTTTCATGAGATTACACGGTATGACGAAATCCGAGCTTTATCTCAAATGAAACTCAAACATATGAGTGTAAGATATGATGCCGCTGCACAAACGTTGGTGTATGATAGATTGCTGAAGGATGGACAGGGGACACGTATGTATGGTTTGGAAGTATGCAAATCGCTGTATATGGATGCGGACTTCTTAGAGCTGGCGTATGAATTTCGGAGTAAATACTTTACCGGTGGTGGTTATAGCTCTGGATTTGGTTCTGGCAGTGCAGGTGAACTGGGACATGGACGGTCAACTTATAATGCAAAAAAAATTAGGGGAATGTGTGAAATGTGTATGGAAACCATGAGTGAAGAAGTGCATCATTTGGCGCCACAAGCTGCGGCGGATGAAAATGGGTTTATTACGACGAATGGAGGAGTATTTCATAAAAACCATGTGGCAAACTTGGCGAGTGTATGTAGTCGATGCCATGATAAACTACATGCAAGTGGTTCGGGTGTTGGAACAGGTGGTAATTTAAAGAGAGTGAAGACCACGGGAGGGTATGTATTATGGTAAGAGTCACTTAACTGATTTTATTGATATGGTTATTATTCATAAAAATATATATTTTTTATGAATTCAGTTGGATTGACCTGCTTGATAAAAAAGGAGAATATACGAATATGATATGGAGACGTCGATGCTCACTACTTATTTGTTCTCCAGTGCTTGTATTCTTTGTTGGAGTTGTTCTAATAGAGTTTGTTGGGTTTGATTTTGATTTTGAAGTTGTTCTATTTGGGTTTGTTGCTGTTCTGTATTGATAATTAATTTGTGAATAGCCCCGTGTAGGGTTTTTTGGATTTGGTCAACATTTAACGATAAGAAATCCTCTATTTCTTCTTGCACGATTTCTCCGTTCTCATTTTTCTTTTCCAAGATTTTTTTCGATACGTCAACCGATTTTGGAAATACTTCTTGGACTTCTTGAGCAATATATCCCACCACATGTTTATCATGTTCATATCCAATATAATCCTTCCATTTGAATCGTCTTAATTTTAAATTTTTGGCAATGGAATAACACAAATCTAAATCGGCATCTGTAATATCTTCTTTGATTCTGCGGTCGCTTGAAACTGTCCAAGTGCTGGTTGCGGGTTTTTTCGCATTGTCTGTTGTTAGTTCTATAGAAACCGCGTTTAAAGCATTAAATACTGGATTACCTCCTGAATTAGATACTACGAACCACGCTGATCCCTGTGTTTGTAATATTACAGAAGAATAGGTTTTAAGAGTATAAGCAGTAGAATCAACCCCATATCCCTTAACAATATTTCCATTAGCACTTGTTATTGTATGAGATGCTATTGAATTATTCCATATAGTTATTGTTGCTGGAAAATTAATATTCGCTGCAGGAATATTAATTATTCCTGATGTTGAACTTGCTGCCTGAATTAATAAAAAAGAATTATAATAAGAAGAGTCAGGTGTATTCCCTGTGTTAATGATGATACCTGCTCTTGTATTCATAAAAACTTCCTTCGTAGTATTATCATAAAGTAAGGGTAGTGATGTATTAGTTGTGACTGGAGTGGTCTGTCTAATTGGAGCAATTATACAGGTTGAAGCGGTTAGTTGGGATATAACAGTGTCAGTAGCGTTTATTTGAATGCTATTTGCTGCTTGAATGGTTGTTCCTGAAGGAGCAGTAGTATAACCGCCGATTGATATTGAGTTTGCTCCTTGACCCCTTGCTCCAGCATATTTTCCAATTGCTATTGCTTTTTCGTTTTGCTGATTAGCAGGAGTGGCATTCACTCCTTCTCCTGCGAACCTTCCAATTGCTATTGCTTCTGTCTGTTGCGTAAATCTTCCTGATTGTCTTCCAATAGCGATTCCATACGACCCTTGCGAAATTTGTCCTGCTACAACTCCGATAGATATTCCTTCTAATCCTTGAGAAGTCGCTCCTGATGACCGACCAATACATATTCCGTCTTCACCTTGAGTGCCGTCCCCTGACCCATTACCAATTGCGATTGCGTTGGTTGATTGACTTGTTCTTGCTGTATTAACACCTATTGCTATTGCGTTAGCACCTTGACCTGATGTTAGTCCCTGTCCTGCGTTTCTACCAATTGCTATTCCGTCTGCTCCTTGACTGCCGTCCCCTGCCGAATTACCAATAGCGATTGCGTTGGTTGATTGACTTGTTCTTGCTGTATTAAAACCTATTGCTACTGAGTTAGCACCTTGAGAAGTTTCACCTGCTTCTCTTCCAATCGCAACTGTGTTTGCTCCTTGAGAAGTTAATCCAGCATCAGTTCCCAGATGAATTGAAGTATTATTTATTCTTAAATCACTAGTATTTATACTGCCATTAGAAGTGATTCCACCACTTACATCTAATGCACTTGTTGGGTTGGTTTTTCCAATTCCGACGTTTCCATTTACATCAATTCTCATATCTTCTGAATTATTTGTTCCAAAATTGAGAGCACCGGCTTTCCGATTGAAAATATAAAGGTCTGTCAGTGTGGATTGAATATATGCCGAATAATCGATAGTTTCACCAGGTGCCCTAATAAATAAATAGTTATTAATACGACATGCACCACTCACATCCAGTGGATATAATGGTTCAGTTATATCGATACCAACGTGTGTTTCTCTTGCTGCGAAATTATTAATAAAACATACATTTGCAGACGGTCCTGAATAATGTTCAATAAACAAACTTTTACCAGTTCCTTCATCACTTCGTCGAATTTGAAATCCACCGTCGTAACCAACAATTATTTCACCTCGAGCTTTTATATCTCCAGATACATCTAAGGTTGCAGCAGGTGAATTTATTCCTATCCCTACACTTCCAGTATTATCAATTTTCATCCTCGTAAAACCGATTGTACTAAATGTGTGTTGATTTGCTTGAAAATCCAAATTTCCTCTACCGATAGTTCCGGCGGTTCCGTTGGTGGAAATTATTCTGGAATCATAACCATTATAACTTGCATCTAATGAATGAAAATCAATAAATGCGGTATTGGTATTAGTATCCAATTCTACCGCGCAATTATTTCTAAAACCAGCCTGAACAACCCCGCTGGCATTGACAAAACCACTTACATCTAATGTTGCGGCTGGATTAGCTGTCCCAATTCCTACGTTTCCATTTATAAATACATTCCCACGTATTCCTCCACCTGGGGCAAATCTTACAAATCCTGTTCCCATGGACACATCATAATTTCGAGCATCTATACTTACAATGGACGACATGTCTTTTTATATTATATCTAAACATTTTTTATATCATGTTTTTACTTATGAAATAAAAGATGTTCAGGTTCTCTTTATCTATAACTATCCATCTATAACTAAACAAATAAAATAATTGGTGAATCCACCAAAATCTCCACAATATGTATTCACCCACAATGGATTATAGTATCCTTCTTTTTCATAAACAATTTCACATTCAATTATGTATATTGATTGTTAAGTTCTCAGTTTAGTGGTAAAAATATATCATAAAATGTTTAGATATAATATAAAACGACATGTTGACGGATATAAGTATAGATACACAAAACTTTGACATTTCCATGGGAAGAGGATTTGTAAGATTTATTCCAGGCGGAGGAATCATCGGAAATGTATTTATGAATGGAAACGTCGGAATTAGAAAAATGAATCCTACAAGTGCATTGGATGTAAGTGGTACCATAAAAACCAATCTAATCGATACACAAAACTTTGATGTGTCCATGGGAACAGGATTTGTAAGATTTGCCCCAGGTGGAGGAATCATCGGAAATGGAGACGATATCCAACCAGTTCATTGTCTTCATACGGTGGTTGTGAAAATAGAAGGCGATGAATACGCCCAATGGGGTGACGACGACTCCTATATTGAGTCCATAATTCAAAGGGAACTCCAAAAGCTCCATGCTGAAACTCCTGCTGCTGAATAGATGATAATCAATTCATAAAAAACACCAATATATCATGCAACGACAAATGATATATTGCACCTTCATTACAACTGCATTGCACCCTCCTTCTATGTATCACTAATCTTATGCCGTATTCCATTCTTTACCGTGCCATTGTATATGATTAACCGCATATCTTTTTGTTTTTCCAACGCTTTCTTATCATCCCCCATTGTTTGTATAAAATCCCCCACTGCCTTTTTCGTCTTTTGTTCCAACATCGTTCCTTTACAGTTCTCATAAAAATCACTAATATCTTCCATCCTGTAATCAAACAGTTTGGATAATAATTCATCCTTCTGCATCATAATAAAGCGGCGGTCTTCTTCCACATATTGGTATGCGAACGAGTCATGAATATTAGTAATATACACATTTTGAAACTGTTTGTATCGTGGATTGAAATGTATGGTATTTATCAAATAATCCAGACACTTGTATTTTTTATCCAATATCTGTTTTTGTTGTTTGTGTGTAAAAAAATCAGACAACTTCTCCTTGCCTAATTCGATAATCGTAATATTGTTGGTGATTTGATTGTTAGTGTTATTATTGTTGCTGTTATTATTTTGAAGCATATTGTTGATTTGTTTGATTGTTTTTGGAGACTTTTTCGTTTGTTTGTGTAATATCGAGTTCAGTTCGTTTTTGAATTCTTGCTTCATTGCTTGTATTGTATTTGCAAATTGTTCGTCTTTTTTTGCCAAGGCTTCTCTTAGAGTCTCATTCTCTTTTTCTAAACGGTTGTCGATAAAACCCTCCGGTGTACCATTTTTAACACTACATCGTTTTAAAATATGTCGCTGCAAATTATCATGTCGTGTAAAAGTTTTCCCGCATTTTTTACACGCGTTGCAGTGAATTGTCGGAGGGGAATTGGAGGAGGTCGGAGGGGAATTGGAGGGAACCGGAGGAGATAATCGATTGACCCATTCTTTTACTCTTTCTTTCGCCTCCTCTGCAGTTTTACAGTCGCGAAACTCTTCTAATATAACCATTTTCCAATTATGAAAGCCGCCATGTTCTTCGATTGTCTTACAGAAATTATTTCGTTTTAGTCGCACGTTATATGTGTAACAATATTTACGGTCACGAGCATTACATGTATGATTTACATAAATCCCATCAAATGTTGGACATATGAGTTGATATATGAGTGTTTTAGCATAATTATATTTTGGCATATATACTTATATAATATATTGTTATGTCGATTAATTTGTCGATTAATTGTCGATTAACCATTTTAATCGACAATTTTTACAGAGAGAGAGTTGAATGAAAAAACAAAACTTCTAAAAAATAAAAAAATTCAATAAACATCTTTATAGAATCCATCCAACTAAAATTCATAAAAAAATAAGTGTTTTTATGAATGACCTCTACCTACGACTTAATAAAACACTCTCCTCATAATTCGGCACATAGATTGCCGGATATTTTCCCACAGAATACCATGTTTTGTTTTTTACTTCATAATATGGTACTTTTATCAGTTTCCCATTCGCATCCAGTTTCCAAACATCTTCCACTGGAGGCTCCGGATGATAGGTAATGTCAAAATTGTCCGAATTATACATTTTGTTGGATGTTTTATTGCCACTGAATGCATTACCCAACCCTCCTATCCCGCCATCACCTACTGCTACTGCTTCGCTTGCATTCGGTTTATTCAGCATGACCGTATCCATTGACTTCCATCCAGTGGTTTGTAACATTTCGTTCATACTCGCATCTATATAATTGAAAACTCCTGCTGTCGCAGACGCTGTCGCTTTCGCTTGCATCCCCTCTAAATACGGGATGTTCTCAGAATAAAATACCCAGCCTAAAGAAGACATAATCAATACAACCAAAACTGCACTTGATATCCATTTGTAAACCATTTTGTAGTTCTTATATTCTATCCATACATTTAGGAAAAATATATTTGATTATATTATAAAATGAGTTTAATCGTTTCTCTTTATGCTGCCGTTCTCTTTTTCATATTGACTCCTTCCATTTTATTGCGTATTCCTAAAAGTGGTAGCAAATGGGTAGTCGCCGCAGTTCATGCCCTTGTATTCGGTGTCATCTTTCATTTTACAAACAAACTTGTTTGGCGTTTAGGTGCTAAACTCGAAGGATTTGAACCCAACTCCAAAGAAGTCGGTTCTCCGTTTGTAGGGGAATCCACATCTGTATCCACTACTCCTTCCGCTTCACAAGCCGCGACTCCTTCCCTTCCTTCCCTTCCTTCTCTTCCTTCTCTTACAATGGGTGCTTCCGCCTCCGCCTCCGCTTCGCAAGCTCCTGCCCCATTACCTTCCATCACTCCTTCCATTTCCCCATCACCTTCCCCTTAGGAGTAGGGGAAACGTACGGCTTCCGCTTCGCATGCCCCTACGACCCCCTTCCTTAACTCAGTGGAAAGTGTGGGTGAGGGTTGATTTCATGTATTTATTATAATTTATTCTGTAATACTATCCTACAGAATAAATTTGTTTGAGTTGTCCTTTCGATGTTAGTTGACAATGCCATATAAAATGAAAAAGGAGGGCAAGCGGATACGAAGTGAGCAGACGGTCTTAGGGGAACCTGGGTACTATGTTAATTCACCTAAAAAATTGAAATAAAATAATATTTCATATGGTATAGTATATAGTAGATTCTCACCATGATTATTCCTATTAAATGTTTCACCTGTGGACAAGTTTTAGCCGATAAATACAGATATTATTTAGATGAAGTTCGAAAGAAGAAACTCGCGAGTGGTCTCAATGTCGACCGTGTGATTTATCTCACAAAAGACAAAATAGAAAAAACCGCCGAAGGACAAGTATTAGACGATTTACGTTTGTTTAATATGTGTTGTCGCAGACACATGCTCACCCATGTCGACATTGAATAGACACATCAATAATATCTGTAGGATTATATATATAAAATGCCAAAAACCATGAGAAAAAGAAATGTTCAGAAAAAAACCAGAAAAAACAGGAAATCATCGAAACCTGTTAAAAGAATCCGTTTTTTATTGCAAAAAGGAGGTTCAAGCACCGCTTCCTATGAATCCACCCCCGGACAATATATTCCTGATGCCTATGCTCCGACCATTGGTGCAACCGCAGACCCGAGTGACCCAGCCAACGTTGTCTCTGTAAGAATGGAGCCCAATATGCTCGGCGGCAAACGCAAACACACCAAAAAAAACAAAAACAAAACCATAAGAGGCGGAGCCGACCCAGTCACAGATGTTCATACTTCTAGTATTCCTTATTCTTTTTTTACTACGTCGGGAGCACCAACATCTGCAGATCTCCTCAACGGAATTAAAATACCGGAGTTGAATCCAAACGTGTTTCATCCTGCGGTATTTGTGTAAGGAGGGCTGAGGCGCCCCCTACTACTATTTCTATAGTATATATATAATACACCCAATGGCAGTCGCCGGATTAAAAAATTTGTGTCCTCCTTCTCTTCTCTATTTAGTCATTTCCGCCATTGCAATTCTTGTGATGGCTTTCCAAAACCTCGGTAACGAAAACGTTTATTGTTTAGGAATGTATTCGTGTAATGTTTCCAGCGTATATCTCATTTTTATCTTGAAAATCGTATACGTACTATTCTGGACCTGGGTACTCAATCTCATTTGCCGAGCTGGCGCACCCATTATCTCATGGCTCTTGGTACTCTTCCCAATTATCCTGTTTTTCGTATTACTCGGACTCATGATAGTCGTCGGTTAATGGGGCATTTCATCACCCTCGTAATACTTCATAACACTTCATAGCATTTCATAACATTTCATCACACCTACAGAACTACTTCACATAAAAAAGGAGGGGGTCGTAGGGGGAACCTTGGTTC
>Ga0209135_1000083_pt1 | contig 32075 bp, 33 predicted proteins | sample LauGreSBDMM110SD_4_FD_187570 | JGI IMG/M metagenome (GOLD analysis project Ga0209135, IMG submission 187570) | Freshwater lake microbial communities from Lake Michigan, USA - Su13.BD.MM110.SD (SPAdes) (version 3) | ecosystem: Environmental > Aquatic > Freshwater > Lake | place: Lake Michigan... | reverse complement strand
GTTGGTACCCACTGCTCTGAGTCAGACACCCACCACTTAGATCGTACTTTTCGACCATCCCAACTTTCAATAACTAAAGTTGTGTTGGAATCTATTTCTTGTAATTCATAACGCCAAACATTGTGCAGTAAATGCTGCCAAGCGATTGATTTATTATCTTGATACTCAATTACTTGATTATTAATTACATAAGGAATGCCTAATCTCATTCTCATACCAAACTTAGCACCAAGATATAACTGATCAGCTCCAGACAATTTGCTCTTTACCATCCCAGAGCCATCCATTAGTGAGTGATTTTTTGGAATTGAGATAAAATCAAAGATCTTTTTTGCTGGGGCGTTGATTACTAACTGGGCTTTATAAAAAAGTGGAATACCAGTATCTAGTATCTCAGCGCGTTCCTTCATAATTAATGCGCACTAGTTGATGGGCGCTCATACTCTAAAACTAGGCCAAGTATGGAAATAATTAAGGCACCAACTGCAATTAATACCAACCACCAGCCAATAATTAAACCCGTACCGACTGCGCAGATTGATAATGCAACTGGCAACGGCCACCATGAGTGAGGTGAGAAGAAACCAATTTCACCAGCTGAATCTGCAATTTCACCTTCTTGATTATCTTCTGGTAATACATTTCCTAACCTGCGATCAGTAAACCAAAGATAAAAGCCAACGATAATCGCAAGGCCTGCACTTAACGCAATTGCGGTAATACCAACTGGTTCACCACCTACCTGCCAATAAATAACCGCCACAAATACATAGAAAACAGCAAGGCCAACAAATAACACCCAACCGGTTTTCATTAGTGATCAGCTTTCTGCGCCATGTGTGGATAGTGCAGATCAAAGGCTGGACGCTCACTTCTAATTCTTGGAATTGAGGTGAAGTTGTGTCGTGGTGGTGGACATGAGGTGGCCCACTCAAGGGATGCACCATAACCCCATGGATCATCAACCGTTACCTTTTCAGTATGGCGGGTAATCCAGATATTAATAAAGAATGGAATCATGGAAAGTGCAAGTAGGAATGAACCAACAGTTGAGATCATATTCATGGTGGTAAAGCCGTCAGTTGCTAAGTAATCTGCATAACGACGTGGGAAGCCCTTAATTCCTAACCAGTGTTGGATTAAAAATGTTAAGTGGAAACCAAAGAAAAGTGTCCAGAAATGAATCTTTCCTAAAGTTTCATTAAGCATCTTGCCAGTCATCTTTGGCCACCAGAAGTAGAAGCCGGCAAACATTGCAAATACTACGGTGCCAAATAATACGTAGTGAAAATGTGCAACTACGAAGTAAGAGGCAGAGACAGCAAAATCAAGTGGTGGGCTAGCCAAGATAATTCCAGTAAGGCCGCCGAATAGGAAGGTAATTAAAAAGCCTAAAACAAAGAGCATTGGTGTTTCAAATGTAACTGATCCGCGCCACATGGTGCCGATCCAGTTAAAGAACTTAACACCGGTTGGTACACCGATTAAAAATGTCATAAATGAGAAGAAGGGCAGCAGCACCTGACCGCTGGCATACATATGGTGTGCCCAGACTGAAACTGAAAGAGCTGCAATTGCAATTGTTGCTGCAATTAATCCTTTGTAACCAAAGATTGGCTTGCGAGAAAACACTGGCAAAATCTCAGTTGCAATACCAAAGAATGGCAGCGCCAAGATATAAACCTCAGGGTGACCAAAGAACCAAAATAGATGTTGCCACAACATAGCCCCGCCATTTGCTGGGTCAAAGATATGGGAGCCAAATACTCGATCTGATTCAAGAGCTAAAAATGCTGCCGCAAGTGGTGGGAATGCGATCAATACCAAAATCGATGTTAGTAGCACGTTCCAAGAAAAGATCGACATTCTAAACATCGTCATACCAGGAGCGCGCATTGTTAAAATTGTTGTTACAAAGTTAACGCCACCTAAAATTGTGCCAAGTCCACCGATTGCAAGACCTACCAACCAAAGATCGCCACCAATTCCTGGTGAGTACTGGGCATTTGAAAGCGGTGCATATGCAGTCCAACCAAATGAGGCAGCGCCACCTGGAGTTAAGAATCCAATAAACGCCATCGTACCGCCAAATAAATACAACCAATAAGAAAGCATATTTAATCTTGGGAATGCAACATCTGCAGCGCCAATTTGCAGCGGCATAATCACATTGGCAAAACCAACAAACAAAGGTGTAGCAAACATCAACAACATAATGGTGCCGTGCATAGTAAAGATCTGGTTGTACTGCTCATTACTTAAGAACTGCATACCAGGACGAGCTAACTCACTTCTCAAAACTAGAGCTAATAAGCCAGCAATTAAAAACCAGGCAAATGAGGTAATTAAATATAGGTAACCAATAGTTTTATGATCAGTTGAGGTCAACCACTTAACAAGTAATCTTCCCTTCGAGGTTGGCGCAACCTTGCCGGCTCCTGCTGCAATTGTTGGGCGTTGTGCGTAAGTTGTCATGCTTTAGCTGCTTTCTCTTCGGCTACTAATCCTTCAATATATGTTTGGTATTCAGTAGGTGTTACGACTTTAACGGTAAAGAGCATCTGTGAGTGATTTCTTCCGCACAAAATATTACATCTGCCCGGGAAGGTTCCTAATTTATTTGCGGAAAACTCTAACTGGTTAGTTACGCCAGGTAGATTTTGCATTTGGATCATAAAAGCTGGTATCCAAAAACCATGAACTACATCATTTGCGTTTAAAGTAAATCTAACATTCTCACCCAGTGGTAAGTAAAGCGTTGGTGGTTGGGCAGGTGTGCCAGTAACAGTTGCGCTCTTGTATTCCCCAGCATCTTTGTAATTAAATTGCCAAGACCATTGGAATCCCACAACGTCAATGAAATGTGAAACCTGTGCATCTGGGGTAATTTTTACAATTTTTGATTCCTTTTGCACTGTAAAGTAAAAGAGGACTGCCACAATAATAAAAGGAATGATGGTGTAGGCAACCTCAACTGGAATGTTGTATTGAGTTTGCTTTGGGAAGCTCTCATCTTTTTTGCGATGAAAGAAAACTGGCCACATAATTAAAATTAAGGTGAAAACTCCAACTACGCCTGCTGCAATCCAAGACCATTGCCATAATGAAAGTGATTGGTCATTTACGCTAGATAAGCCCTCTTCAAAGCCAAGCCCAGATATCTCACCCTTAGAACAACTAGTAAGTAAGAAGGTGGCGGCCAGTAAGGCTGGGATTGATTTAAGGTGAGGCCGGCGCATGGGCTTAAGGATAACCTTCTGCCATAGAAGTTACAGACGCTGGCGGTTAGGGGTATCAGGTGGTTCGCATCACAGGTGATTTCCAGCAGGAAAGAGTGCTACACCCTGCCGCAAACTCCCTGTTAAATGAGTTTTTCACCAAGGGCTGGCCAGATCCTGCCAAATTAAATAACAGTTCTCGACAGGCGAGTATTTTGCAGGAACAGGTGCGGCAAAGTTTTGCTAAAGCATTAAATGTTCGAAGTGATGAGATCGAATTTTTAGGTGAGCCAGATTTGGGATTTCAATTAGCCATTCAAGGATTATTAACTCCAGATAGTAAGTTGATTTATTCAAGCATCGATCGACAAAAAGTTTTTGCAGTAGCGTCCTATGAAAAAAATAATGGTAGAGATGTAACTGAGCTGCCGGTAAATAATCTTGGGCAAATTCAAGAATCTACAATCACCGCAAATGATCTTTTAATTTGGCAGGTTGCCAATGGTGAAACTGGAAATATCCAATCAGCCCCAAAGAGTAAATCGATGATCTTTGCTGATTGCACAAGTAGCGGTGTTGATTTACTACCAAGCTTTGATTACCAAACCGCTTTATTTGATAGTAGATCTTGGGCAGGACCTGCCGGTCTTGGCATATTAGTTATTAAATCTGCTGCTAAATGGCGCAATCCCCTGCCCCAAAATGATCTATCCCGTACTCCTGGCACCTACTCACTTCCACTCCTACTTGCTAGCGCGGTTGCCTTAGAAAATTACCAAGCGCAAAGTGATAACCGGGATAAATTAAAGCAAGAGATAATTTCATTTATAACTGACCAAATTGCTGATGTTGATATTGCATCTGCCCCAGGTGGGCTTGGAAAATTCTTATCTGTATCTATTAAGGCAGTAGAGGCAGATCGCTTGCTCCTTGATTTAGAGGAGGCTGGTTTTGCAGTTGACTCAGGCTCTGCCTGTAAATCAGCTGATATGAAGCCATCTCATGTATTAGCTGCAATGAATAGGCCAATCGCTGGAAATATCCGGCTAACAATCCATAAAGAGATTACTGAACAAATCGTAAAAGTGTTTTGTAATGCACTAAAAGCAAGTGTTACTAAATTACGAGGAAACTAACCAACTAGCTTTACATTTAGATGCGGCTTGACCTCATCGGTAGCAGCTTTGCCATAGGCGGTTTCAAATCTAGTTAAAAACTCATCCTGGGTAAATCGATACTCCTGAGTGCCAGTAGTTTCAATGCAGTAGGTGGCAAGAAGTGAGCCAAGCTGTGCGCATCTTTCATGATTTAAGCCCCAAGAAAGGCCGGCAATAAATCCGGATCTAAAGTTATCGCCAACACCAGTTGGATCTAACTTTGCTTTCTCTTTAGGAACGCCAACATAAATTGTCTCTTTGCCATGCTCTTCAATTTGTGCACCCTTTGAACCTAAGGTAACAACACGAACCTGTACTCGATCAAATAACTGCCGATCAGTCCAGCCAGTCTTTTGAATCGCAAGTGCTAGCTCATACTCATTTAAAAATAAATACTTGGCTCCATCAATTAATTGCGCAATCTCTTTGCCATCCATTCGGGCCATTTGCTGTGAAGGATCTGCTGCTACTGGAATATTTAACTCCCGGGCCATCTGTGAGTAGCGCATCATGGCTTCTGGATCATCGGGTGAAATAACTAGTAGATCAAACTTGCCAGTTTTTTCAATAATTGGTGAGAGTTCAATATTTCTTGCCTCACTCATTGCCCCTGGAAAAAAGGATGCAATTTGATTTAACTCGGTATCAGTTGTCACCATAAAGGTGGCGGTATGAAGAGTCTCTGAAACTAAAACATGTGAGGTATTAACACCATGGCGTTTAAGCCAAGCTTCATAATCAACCCAGTCACGTCCGACAGCAGCAATTAAGATTGGATTAAGGCCGAGTGCGCCCATTCCAAATGAAATATTGGCACCACAGCCACCACGACGGATTTCTAAAGTGTCAACTAAAAATGAGAGTGAGACTTTTGCAAGTGAGCCGGCAACTAGCGAATCGGTGAACTTGCCACCAAAACTCATTATGTGGTCGCCACCGACTGAACCGGCAACTGCCACCTTCATAATTTTTTACTAACGATTAATTAAATGAATCGCCGCAGGCGCATGAGCCCCCGGCATTTGGATTATCGATTGTGAATCCTTGCTTCTCGATGGTGTCAACAAAATCAATTGTGGCACCCATTAAATATGGCGTGCTCATCTTGTCAGTAACTACTCGCACCTTTGCAGCGCCGAACTCAGTCAAAGTATCACCATCAAGATTGCGATCATCAAAATAAAGTTGGTAGCGAAGACCTGAACATCCGCCTGGCTGAACAGCAACACGAAGACTTAGATCATCGCGGCCTTCTTGCTTAAGGAGAGAGGAAACCTTTTTAGCAGCAACATCGGTAAGTGCGATTGAGGCTGTTGAAATCTTTACATCTGTTGTGCCAGTTGTCTCTGTGCTCATATTCACTCACTCTCCATTACTTCCTAGGCTCATAGATTACTAGTTATATGCCTGCTATTTCGCCACCAAAACCTGTGAGCGTTTACACTCACCGCATGGGAATAACTGATCTTCTGCTGCTAGGGCAGGATAAAGATCTCAATAGTGAGCGCGGTGTCTCCTGCGATGGTCAGCTGCCGCAGGCTAGTGATCCGCACTTGGTTGAGCGTGCGATTGCAGCAAGAACTGCACTCGGCTCAAAGGCGATGGTTCTCGGACACCACTATCAACGTGATGAAGTAATTGCCTTTGCTGACATTCGTGGTGATTCATTTAAATTAGCCCAGGCTGCTGCTGATAATCGTGATGCTGAATTCATTTTTTTCTGTGGGGTTCACTTTATGGCAGAGAGTGCTGACATATTAACTTCTAAAAATCAAAAAGTAATTTTGCCAGATTTAGCAGCTGGCTGTTCGATGGCAGATATGGCAACTGCATCCCAAGTTGATAACTGTTGGCAGATATTAACTAAATTAGGGGTAGCAAATAAAACAATTCCAATTACCTACATGAACTCATCCGCTGCAATTAAAGCTTTTACTGGTGAGAACAATGGAGCAGTCTGCACTTCGTCTAATGCGATGCGGGCAATGAAGTGGGCATTTGAAAAAGGTGAAAAAGTTTTATTTTTACCTGATCAACACTTAGGAAGAAACACTGCAGTTTTATCTCTTGGCTTAAAACTTGAAGATTGTGTGCTTTGGAATCCATGGAAACCAAATGGTGGCTTAACTGATGATCAGATTAAAAAGGCAAAGGTTATTTTATGGCGAGGACATTGCTCCGTGCATGGCAGATTCTCGGTTGAAAATATCAATCAGGTAAGAGCCAAAATTACTGGCGTAAAGGTGTTAGTGCACCCAGAGTGCCAACATGATGTAGTTTCAAATGCTGATGTAGTTGGTAGTACTGAGATGATCATCAAAACTGTTAAAGAATCGCCAGCTGGCTCAAAGTGGGCGGTGGGAACTGAACTTAACCTTGTGCAACGACTAGCTAATGAGAACCCGGATAAGCAGGTAGTTTTCTTAGATAAAACTGTCTGTTATTGCTCCACCATGAACCGGATTGACCTACCCCACCTAGTTTGGGTGATGGAATCCTTGGTCAACGGCCGGCTTGAGAATCAGATCGTGGTTGAGGAAAAGATCGCTAAGTATGCAAAAGTTGCATTAGAGCGAATGTTGGCCCTACCTTAATCACATGTCCGATAAAAAAGGTAAGCCGACGCCAAAGCGTAAAGAGTCACAAGCAAAATTAAAGGTTTCATCCCTATCTCCTGCTGCCAGTAAAGAGGCAAAGAAAGCATTAAAGGCACAAGCAAGAGTCAGAAGATTAGAAACTAGAGCTGCTTATATGCGTGGTGAAGAAAGTGCGTTGCCAGTTAAAGATAAGGGACCTGCTAGAAGATTTGTTAGAAATTATGTTGATGAACGTAAATCGGTAACTGAATACTTTTTAGTTTTTATTATGTTTATTTTGTTTTTAACGGTAATTCCAAGTCCTGCTGTGCAACTAGGTGCAATCGCCCTGATGTACTCAGCAATGATTTGGGTTGCAATTGATGGTTTTCTACTCTCCCGTCGAATTAAAAAAATAGCTGCGGCAAAGTTTCCTGATGAACCCACAAAAGGCTTAGGTCTTTATGGCTGGATGAGATCTACTCAATTAAGACGTTTGAGAGCGCCAGCTCCCCAAGTAGGACCTAGTAAAAAGAAGTAAAACTTAAGCGCGTGGCTTAGGGCTTATTGTTTTAGCAGGATCTTTTTCAACTACAGAACCCAAGGCTGCATCAATCTCATCCATAATTGATTTATCTAGCTTTACCCCAGTTGCCTTTACATTCTCTTTAATCTGAGCAGGCTTAGTTGCGCCAATAATTGCACTAGAAACATTTGGATTTTGTAATACCCAGGCGATTGCAAGTTGGGCTGGCGTTAAATCCACCTTCTTAGCAATTGGAATTATCTTTTGAGCGGCAGTTAATATTGGTTCAGTCATAAATTTAGAGATCATATTTGCGCCACTTTTTTTATCGGTCGCTCTAGATCCAGCTGGCGCTTTTTGGCCTGGCAAATATTTACCAGTTAAAACTCCTTGCGCAATTGGTGACCAAACAATCTGACCAATTCCCTCTTTTTCACACAATGGCACAACGGCAGATTCAATTACCCGCCATAACATTGAATATTGAGGTTGGCTAGAGATAAAGCGGTAGTAACCCTTTTCATCTTGAATTTTAAGAGCGGCGGCAATCTGTTCTGCATTCCACTCAGAAAAACCAATATATAAAACTTTGCCACTTCTAATTAGGTCATCAAATGCGCCTAAAGTTTCTTCTAAAGGTGTTTCATAATCAAAGCGGTGCGCTTGGTAGAGATCAACATAATCTGTTTTTAAACGCTTAAGGGATGCGTTACATGACTCCATAATGTGCTTGCGAGAAAGGCCGCGATCATTTTTGCCAGTACCAGTTGGCCAGTAAACCTTGGTAAATAATTCATAAGACTCACGGCGAACACCTTTTAAAGCTTTACCTAAAACAGACTCTGCCTTTGTCCCGGCATAAACATCTGCTGTATCTAAGGTCGTAATGCCAAGATCTAGTGCTGTTCTTACGCATTTAATTGCCGCTTCTGACTCAACTTGAGAGCCGTGGGTAATCCAATTTCCGTAAGTTAGCTCTGATACATACATTCCAGTACTGCCAAGGCGTCTATGTTCCATATTCCAACCATAACCCGCAGGTTCGCCAAGTGCAATACTGCGCGTTGATTTGTATTTACCCGCAATAACCAGCACAATCTGCCAACAATTTAATATTGAAAGTAAAAGAGTGTGACTGGGGGAAGTCGGTGTAAATCCGACGCTGTCCCGCAACCGTGAGAAAGATTTCTTTCAAGTCGGATTACCCAACACATTTGATTATCCACCCGTCGAGGATTGCGGGGCGAGGATTCTCATTTAGATGAGTTTCTGCGCTTTCGTGAAACTCTCTAATGAGAGGCATAACATGTTTAACAATAAGTTAGAAGAAGTCAAAAAGTTTCTCCCGGCAATTCTTGTAGTTGCCCTAGTAATCACAGGTATCTCAGTCTGGTCAGCAAAAACTGATGGTAATTGCGTAACGGTAAGTATTGATTATGGAGTTTTAGAGTCTCAAAATACAAATTATGAAAAATGCTTAACAGTAAGTGGTGAAGTAACCGCTTTAGATCTGATGAAAAGTGCAAATTTTGCGATCGAAGGAACCCAAAAGTACGGCGATCAAATAGTTTGCAGATTAAACAATCTCCCAAAGCCAGATCAGCCAATTGGTGTAAAGGGACATGAGGATTACATTGAAACTTGCAAAGATATGCCTGCTGAGTTTGCCTATTGGGCAGTCTTTGAGAAAAAGAAACAGGTAATTCCAAATCCTGCAGATTTAAATACTAAATGGACTTATGCGCAGGTAGGAGTTGCAGAACTTGCATTAAATTCCGGTGATTCACTAGCCTTTGTCTTTACCGACAATGGTAATGTTAAGTATCCAAAGTAGGAGTGGTGATGATAAATAGCAGCTTAAGCACAGATTCAAATATTGTTGTTGCCAAAAGTGGCACAGCGGTTAAATCGCTGTTTGCAAAAATATTTGGTTTATCACTACACATGTCGATTTTAATTGTTGGAACAAATCTAGCTGAGTACGCCTGGCGAGCATACGGAGCCTGCTAAAAGGATTTAATCTGGCTTAGTTTTAACGAACTCTTGAAGGAACAAACGGCAGGCCGACTACCTCAAACTGGCAATCGGTGCCACGGACATCTATTAAAACTTTGTCCCCTTTGACTACTTCAGAGTTAATTAGAGCTAAGCCAATTCCTTTTTTCAATCCAGGTGAAAAAGTTCCACTAGTCACTACCCCGATAACCTCACCAGATAAGTTTTTAACCTGCATATCTTTTCGAGGAATTCCTCGATCGAGTGACAAAATTGCCTTTAATTTTAATTTTGTGCCATTTTCTTTTTGAGCCAAAAGAACATTGCGTCCCTTAAATTCAGGCTTACTCCAACCAACCGCCCAACCAGCAGCAGCCTCAACTGGTGAAATCTCAAGCGAGAGTTCATGGCCATGAAGTGGGTATCCCATTTCGGTACGTAAAATGTCTCTTGCGCCTAATCCGCAGGGTGTGCCATTTAATTTTTCAACAACCTCAACTAATTTATCCCAAACTTTTCCAGCATCTGCCCACCGTGGAATAATTTCAAAACCAAGCTCACCGGTATACCCAGTTCGACACAAAATAATTGGTGAGTTATCAATCTCAGTATTTACAAACTCCATATAATCCATCTCGGCTTGAATACCTAGTTGATTCAATACTTTTACAGAATCAGGGCCTTGCACGGCAATTACACCAAACTCTGCGTGAAGGTTCTTAACTTCAACCGACGCCGGAGCACTTGCTTTTAGAATTTCAAATACTGAGGCAGTATTTGAAGCATTGGGAACTAAAAATAAATCAGTATCAGATTTACGGTAGACAATCAGATCATCAACTACCCCACCATCTTCATTACAAAGTAATGTGTATTGAGCTTGGCTTGCGGTGATGCGATTTAAGTCATTGGTAACCATTTGATTTAGGAAATTAAGAGCGCCTTCACCTTTTAATGAGATCTTGCCTAGGTGAGATACATCAAAAATTCCAACCCGCTCACGTACTGCTGAATACTCGGCAATCACACCAGAACTTGGGTATTCAATTGGCATAAGCCAGCCACCAAAATCTGCCATCTTTGCATTGCGCGCTATGTGCCTAGCCGCCAGCGGTGAATTTTTCATAATCCAAACTTACACTCTCCCCGTTAAGTAGGGGTAATTGATCCTGTATCGATTATCAACTTTTATAAGTATCCTTTAGGCTTGCCCTATCGATCATCTGTAAGTTTTTCTTTGAAACAGGAGTCAAATGATTAAGGTTAAATTAACTGCCAAAGTTGATAGTGATGTACTGGTAGTTGGGCTTGGCAGCGTAAAACAGAAATTACAGATTGAATCAGGTGCGGCTCAAGTAGATGTGACCTCCTTACTTGCAACCTTGACTGCAATGGGAGCAACTGGCAAAGCTGATGAAGTAATTAAGTTGCCTGGAAAAAATACTAAGTTAATTGTTTTTACTGGGCTTGGAAAAATTGAATCAAATTATGATCCAGAGGTTTTGCGTCGTGCGGCCGGTGCTGCAGCCCGAGAGTTATTCGGAAATAAATCTGCCACCTTTGCACTTCCTCATAAATCAGTAACCGAGATTGCAGCAATTGCCGAGGGTGCGTCCCTTGGTTCATATAGCTTCACGCAATTTCTTGGTAATTCAAAGAAGGATCAAAAGGATCCACTTTCTCAGATCAGCGTAGTAACAAAGTTTGCTGATACCGCTCAAGCAAAGGCTGCAGTTAAGCGAGCTGAGATTATTGCCGAACAAACATTTTTAGTACGAGATCTTATTAATACTCCACCAAGTCATTTAACCCCTGATTCATTTTGTAACACTATGAAGAAGCATGCATCAAAGTTTGGTGTAAAGGTTGAAATTATAAATGATGCTGCCTTACGCAAAGGTGGCTACGGCGGAATTATTGGCGTTGGTCAAGGTTCTGCAAACCCACCAAGACTTTTACATGTTTCATACAATCCAGCAAAGGCTAAGAAAAGATTTGCATTTGTTGGCAAGGGCATCACATTTGATACTGGTGGACTGGCATTAAAACCTGCTGCAGGTATGGAGGCGATGAAAGCAGATATGTCAGGAGCTGCTGCGGTGATTGCATCAGTCTTTGTAATTGCACAACTTAAACTGCCTATCGCAGTAGATGGTTGGGCGCCACTTGCTGAAAACATGGTTAGCGATACCGCAACTAGGCCAAGTGATGTAATTACTATCTATGGTGGCAAAACAGTTGAGGTTTTAAATCCAGATGCTGAAGGTCGATTAGTTTTAGCTGATGCACTTATGAAGGCTGCTGAGGTTGGCAAAAAAGCAGGTGGCTTAGATGGAATTATTGATGTAGCAACACTTACCGGCGCACAAGCTGTTGCGTTAGGAAGTAGAACCTCTGCGGTAATGACAAATAATGAAGAGTTCAGTAATCAATTTTTATCTGCAGCAGCTTTATCAGGTGAAGCATTTTGGCCAATGCCACTACCAGTTGAACTTCGTGCATCCCTTGATTCACCGATTGCAGATTTAGCAAATATTGGCGATCGAATGGGTGGCATGTTAGTTGCTGGATTATTCTTAAAAGAGTTCATTGATCCGCAAACCCCATGGCTACATTTAGATATTGCTGGCCCTGCCTTTAATGAAAAGACCGCACATGGATACACACCTGTTGGTGGCACCGGAATCGCCTTGCGCTCACTAGTTCAATTAGCTGAGTTGGCTTAATCACACGCATAGTGTCTATAAATCACTGGGTCGAGTGAGCATCAAATTCGTGGCAGGATTACCTCATGGCCGATTTTGATCTAGTAATTCTCGGTGGTGGCAGTGGTGGTTACGCAGCAGCACTTCGCGCATCTCAGTTAGGTCAAAAAGTCGTATTAATTGAAAAAGATAAACTTGGCGGCACCTGCCTACATAAAGGTTGCATCCCAACCAAAGCACTTCTTCATGCCGGTGAGATTGCAGATAGCACCCGTCATGCTGGTGAGTTTGGTGTGAAGGCTGATTTTCACTCAATGGATATGACAGCGGTTAACACCTATAAAGATGGTGTGGTTTCAAAACTTCATAAAGGTCTTGAGGGTTTAGTTAAATCAAGAAATGTTACCTATGTACAGGGAAGCGGAAAATTAGTTTCAAATAATACTGTTGAAGCAAATGGCACCAAGTACACCGGTAAGAATGTAATTCTAGCAACCGGCTCATACCCTAAAACTTTGCCTGGACTTGAAATTGATGGCAAGCAAATCATTACCAGTGAACAAGCAATCAAGATGGATTACGTACCAAAATCGGTAATAGTTCTTGGTGGCGGCGTAATTGGTTGTGAGTTTGCATCAGTATGGAAATCATTTGGCGCTGAGGTAACAATTGTGGAAGGCCTTACCCACTTAGTAGCACTTGAGGATGAGTCTTCAAGTAAGCAGCTAGAGCGGGCGTTTAGAAAGCGTGGCATTAACTTTGAATTAGGCGTGAAATTTAAATCTGCTGAACTAAAGAAGAAAGAAGTTAAAGTAACTCTTGAAGATGGCAAGGAGTTTTCTGCGGAAGTTTTATTAGTTGCAGTTGGCCGTGGCCCAGTATCAAATGGCTTAGGTTATGAAGAGGCTGGAATTAAGATGGATCGTGGATATGTATTAGTAGATGATAAGTGTCGTACAAATGTGCCTGGAGTTTGGGCGGTTGGTGATTTAATCCCAACACTACAACTAGCTCATGTTGGTTTTGCTGAAGGAATTTTGGTGGCAGAAGAAATCGCCGGCCTTAACCCAAGAGCAATTAATTACGATGGTGTCCCTCGCGTTACCTACTCCGAGCCCGAGGTTGCATCCGTTGGTCTAACTACTGCCGGAGCAAAAGCTGCCGGACACGATGTAGTTGAGTTGAATTACGATTTAGCCGGAAATGGCAAGGCAAATATTTTAAAGACAGCAGGATCTGTGAAATTAGTTGCCGCAAAAAATGGACCGATCCTAGGAATCCACATGGTGGGCTCCCGTGTTGGTGAACTATTGGCTGAAGCCCAATTAATTTATAACTGGCAGGCAGATGCTGCCGATGTTGCCCAACACATTCATGCCCATCCAACCTTGTCTGAGGCAATGGGTGAGGCACACTTAGCCCTGGCCGGTAAGCCACTTCACGCCCATGGTTAGGAGAATAAATTAAATGACATTTTCAGTAACCATGCCCGCACTTGGTGAATCTGTAACTGAAGGAACCGTTACACGTTGGCTTAAAAAAGAGGGCGATCAAATTGCAGTTGATGAGCCATTACTAGAGGTTTCAACCGACAAAGTAGATACTGAAATTCCATCTCCAGTTGCAGGTGTATTACAAAAAATTGTAGTTCCAGTTGATTCAACTGTTGCAGTTGGCGCAGAGCTTGCCGTAATCGCCGAATCTGGTTCTGCTGCAAAACCTGCCGCGCAAACTCTGGCACCAGTTGCAACTCCTGCTCCAGTTGTTGTCGCACCTGTAGTTGCCGCACCAGTTGTTCAAGCACCTGTAGCTGCTGCACCAGTTGCTAGCGCCACTGCGGGCGCAACAATTGTTGCAATGCCGGCGTTGGGTGAATCAGTTACCGAAGGAACAGTTACTCGTTGGCTTAAAAAAGTCGGAGATGCAGTAGCAGCAGATGAAGCACTACTAGAGGTTTCTACTGACAAAGTTGATACTGAAATTCCATCTCCAGTTTCTGGAACAGTATTAAGTATTGATGTACCAGTTGACACCACAGTGGCAGTTGGCGCACGCCTTGCATCAATTGGCGTATCTGGCTCAACTCCTGCTCCAGTTGCAAAATCAGCACCAGTCGCTCCTGCAGTTACTCAAAAACCAGTAACTCCAGCACCTGTTGTTGCCGCACCAGTTGTACAGGCTCCCGTCGTACAAGCACCTGCCCCAGTTGCTGCTCCAGTAAGCGCAGTTAGAGCTGATGATTCTTATGTAACACCAATTGTTAGAAAATTAGCTGCAGAGGCTGGTGTAAATCTTTCAACCATTAAAGGAACCGGCATCGGTGGAAGAATTCGTAAAGAAGATATTTTGGCTGCCACTCCTCGCGCAGCTGCCACGCCAACTGGTGCGGTCTTAGCATCAACATTGCCAGCACCACGTGGACCGTTAGCAGTGTCCCCACTTCGCGGTACCACGGTAACAATGTCTAGATTGCGCAAAGTTATTGCAGATCGAATGGTTGAATCGCTAAAAATTTCCGCTCAACTTACAACTGTGGTTGAAGTTGATGTAACCAAAATTGATCGCCTACGTAATGCGGCCAAAGCATCCTTTGAAGTACGTGAAGGAGTTAAGTTAACCTTCCTGCCATTCTTTGCTGTAACAGTTTGTGAAGCATTAAAGCAGCACCCAGTTCTAAACTCATCAGTTGAGGGTGATCAAATTACCTATCACGGTGCTGAGCACCTTGCGGTTGCAGTTGATACTGATCGCGGTTTATTAGTTCCAGTAGTTAAAGACGCTGGTGATTTAAATATGGGCGGGATTGCTCGCAAAATTGCAGATGTTGCAGCTCGCACAAGAGAAAACAAAATTACGCCAGATGAACTAGGTGGCGGAACATTTACCATTACAAATACTGGCTCACGTGGTGCATTGTTTGACACACCAATTATTAATCAACCACAGGTTGCAATTCTTGGTTTAGGAGCGATAGTTAAACGTCCAATGGTTGTTAAAGGTGCTGATGGCGGGGAAACTATGGCAATTCGTTCAATGGTTTATCTTGCCCTCTCATATGATCACAGAGTTGTTGATGGCGCAGATGCTGCTCGCTTCTTAGCAACATTAAAAGAGAGATTAGAAGAGGGTCGCTTCGAATCTGATTTAGGGCTGTAATTTGGCTCGTATTAATAAAATTGCGGTAACTGGCGCATCTGGCTTAATTGGAAGTGCTTTAGTTGCTCAACTAAAAAGTGATGGCCATCAGGTTCAAAAAATCGTTAGAAGGCCGGCCAGAACTGCTGATGAAGTAAGTTGGAATCCAATTAAAGGTGAGATTGATCTGCAATCTTTAGAGGGTGTGGATGCAGTGTTTCATTTAGCAGGAGCTGGCGTTGGTGATAAAAGATGGACTTCCTCATACCGCTCTGAAATTTTAAACTCACGGCTTTTAGGCACCACCACAATTGCAACTGCTTGTGAGCAATTACAACCAGATGTTTTTATATCAGCTAGTGCAATCGGTTACTACGGTGAAACCGGTGATCGCTCAGTTACTGAAACTGATCGAGGGGGTAGTGATTTTCTCTCAGTCGTTTGCCGGGAATGGGAAGCAGTTGCCAACCTTGCGCCAAGTATTAGAACAATCAAATTGCGAACTGGCTTAGTGCTTGATCCAACCGGTGGCGCATTAGGAAGAATGATTCCATTATTTAAATTCGGCCTTGGTGGCAAACTTGGCTCTGGTAAACAGTGGTGGTCATGGATAACTCTTCATGATCAGATTAGAGCAATGATATTTTTAATGAATTCAAAGATCGAAGGAGCGGTGAACTTAACCTCACCAAACCCAGTTACTAATCAAGAATTCACCGCAGCACTCGCTATGGCCTTAAAGCGCCCAGCGATATTTCCGGCGCCAGCATTTGCACTTCACGCCGTATTGGGTGGATTTTCTAGCGAGGTTTTAGGTTCTAAAAAGGTTATGCCGAAGGTACTAGTAGATAATAAATTTGAATTTGATTATCCACACGTATCTTCCGCACTTACTACTTTAGTTGAGTAGCTTTTTTTCCTTCGTGTTGTAACTTTGAAGGCCACCAGATCTTTGGACCAATATCACTAACTAAAGCTGGTACTAAGATCGATCTAACAATAATTGTGTCTAGCAGTACACCAAAGGCAACTGCGAAACCAATTTGAGCAAGTGGCACAAGTGGTAACAAGCCTAGAACAGCAAAGGTTGCAGCTAACACAATTCCAGCTGAGGTAATTACGGCGCCAGTTACGGTTAAACCCTTAATCACGCCACGACGGGTACCAATTTTTTGGGATTCTTCCCGCACGCGAGTCATTAAGAAGATGTTGTAGTCAATGCCTAATGCAACTAAGAAGATGAATGCAAAGAGTGGGAAGGCGTTATCTCCCCCAGCAAACCCAAATACATGGTTGAAGACCAGTGCGCAAACTCCTAAGGTTGCAAAGAATGAAAGCACAACTGTGCCCAGCAATAGAACTGCGCTGAAAATACTTCTTAGAAGTACTCCAAGAATTAATGTGATTACAAAGAGAATTATTGGGATAATTGTTCGGTTATCTCTTGCATTTGCAGTTCTAACATCAAAATAAACCGCACTCGTACCACCGACTAGAGCTGTTGAATCTGCGCTCTTAGCCAACTCACGAATCTTTGGAATATCATCCCCAGCTTCAACACTGTCTGGTGCCTTATCTAAGGTGACATTAATTATTGCTTTATTGTCAACAATTTTTACCTTAGGTAGTGGCTGACCTGGAACTGCAAATCCATCTAGTAATGGGGAAACTTCTGTAACACCTGGCGCATTTCTAACCGCTGCAGTTACTGCATCAATTTTATCTGCGGCAACAACTATCTGAGTTGGATCACCTTGACCACCTGGAAAATGTGTCTCTAGTAGCTTTTGACCAACTACAGATTCAGGATTTCCAGTAAAAGTATCAATAGTGCCAATTCCATCAGATTTTAATGTTGGAGCGAATGAAGCTAGGAGTAACAAGAAAGCTCCGGAAATAATCCACGCACGTCTTGGATTTTTCTCAATTACGCTGCCAACTTTGCTCCAGGTTCCAGACATAACATGATCATCGCCATCAAAATTTGGTCTGCGAGGCCAGAAGATCCAGCGCCCAAAGAGAAGAAGTAGGGCTGGTAACAAAGTAAGAATTGTAAACATTGAAACTACAATTCCGATGGCACCAATTGGCCCAAGGCTGGCAGTGTTTGTTAACTGACTGAACAAGAGAACTAGTAAGGAAATAGAAACGGTTGAGCCAGAGGCAAGAATTGGTTCCCATACACCTTTATAAGCGGCTCGCATCGCATCAAATCGAGATTCAAAAAGATGTAACTCTTCCCGGTAGCGCGCGATTAACAAGAGCGCATAATCGGTAGCAGCTCCAACAACTAGAACTGACAAAATTCCTTGCGATTGACCGTCGACATCAATAATGTTGTTTTTTGCTAATAGATAAACAATTCCACCTGCAGTTGAAAGTGCAAATAACGCTGACAGCAGCGGAATAATCCACAAGATAGGTGAGCGATATACGACAATAAGAATAAATGCCACTACCAACAAAGTTGATTGCAATAATTTAGAATCAATTTCACCAAATGCTTCAAATAAATCACCAAGTAATCCGCCTGGCCCAGTTACATATGGTTCTAGCGAATTGGCTTTAGCAAAAGGTGCAACATCTGCTCGTAACTCTTCAATTATTGCAGGCAAGACCGGCTTATCATTTGGCAGAATCTTCGCAAGTGCATTTCCATCTAAAGGTATATTTCCTAAAATTGCTTTTCCATCTTCAGACGGAAAGGCGGTAATTTGTTGACCTGGAGCTAAGTAGTCAGAGATTTTTGCGCTCGTTCCATCTAGAGTTAAATCGCCAACCTTAGCTAGGTGTTCATTTACCTTTAAAATCAATTGCGGGTTAATCTCACCTTCAAAAAGAATTAGTGCTGGAAAATTAAATGAATCCTTACCAGAGAAAGTTTGAATAACTTCAGAGGCTTGAGTTGCTTCAGCTCCCTTAGGCAAAAATGAAGAGTTATTGTTTTCCTGTACTGAGGTTAACTTGCCAAAAAGTGGGCCAAATACACCAGTGATAATGAACCAGCTAATGACAACCAATGTCGCAAGCGCAACCGGCTTGCGGTTTCTAACAGTTACAGGACTCTTGCTTTTTCCAGCCATGGGTATAAAAGCCTTTCGGTAATTAGGATTAGGGGGCAAATCTATCAGCGATGCAATTTTGCTCACACACATGGCTCGCAAATATGGCAATCTTTAGCCAAATATTCACCTTGCAATTAGGCTATCGGTGTGAGTTCAACCATGATTATCCAGAATCTTCTCAGAGTTGAAGAGCTCGGAGTTATTGATTATCTATCTGCCTGGCAAATGCAAAAAGAATTGCAAGAAAAAGTTATTATCAATATTGAACCAAATACTTTATTGCTTCTGCAACACCCCTCGGTCTATACCGCTGGCCGTCGCACTGAAATTACTGATCGACCATTAGATAACACACCAGTTATTGATGTCGATCGTGGTGGAAAAATCACTTGGCACGGGCTAGGTCAGATTGTTGGATATCCAATAATTAAGTTAAAAAACTCAACTGATGTGGTTGGTTTTGTAAGAGAGTTAGAAACATCTCTAATCTCTATTTGTGATGAGTTTGGAATTAAGGCAGAGCGTTACTGCGAACGAAGTGGCGTTTGGCTACGGGATGCAAAGGGTGATCGTAAGATTGCCGCAATTGGATTACGAGTTGCAAAGGGCGTAACAATGCATGGCTTTGCTTTGAATGTGAATCCAGATTTATCTGCATACTCAAAAATTGTGCCATGCGGTATTACAGATGCGAAGGTCACTTCCCTGTCAGCTGAGCTTGGTAGAAGTATTACGATCGAAGAGGTAATGCCAGTATTGAAAAAACATATTTTGCCTACGCTAGAGCGAGTATCCCAATGAGTATCGATCCAAATGGTCGCAAGCTTCTTAGAATCGAAGCGCGGAACTCACAAACCCCGATTGAAAGAAAACCTGAGTGGATTAAAACCAAAGCAAACATGGGGCCTGAGTACACAAAACTTCGTTCATTAGTTGTTAAGGAAGGTCTTCACACTGTCTGCCAAGAGGCAGCATGTCCAAATATTTTTGAGTGTTGGGAAGATCGAGAAGCAACTTTTCTAATTGGTGGCAGCGCCTGCACCAGAAGATGCGATTTTTGTAATATCGATACTGGAAAACCTGATCCGCTAGACCGAGATGAACCAAGAAGAGTTGCTGAATCGGTTAAAACTATGAATTTAAAGTATGCAACTATCACAGGTGTTGCCCGTGATGACCTAGATGATGAGGGTGCTTGGCTATACGCGGAAACTATCTCTCAAGTTCATGCATTAAACCCGGGTGTTGGTGTTGAGATGTTAGCTCCTGATTTCAGTGGTAATCCAGAGTTGTTAAATCAAGTATTTGAAACCAGGCCAGAAGTTTTTGCTCATAATCTTGAAACTGTGCCGAGAATATTTAAAGAGATCAGGCCGGCATTTAGGTATGAAAGATCTTTAGATGTTATTACTCAAGCAAGGGATTTTGGGTTAATCACAAAATCAAATTTGATTTTAGGAATGGGTGAAACCCGTGATGAGGTTTCACAAGCTCTGCAAGATTTACGAGATGCCGGATGTGATTTGATCACCATTACTCAATACCTACGGCCAACTGCCAAGCATCATCCAGTCATCCGCTGGGTTAAGCCAAATGAGTTTGTTGAGTTGAGTAAAGAGGCGGAAGAAATAGGATTTCTTGGTGTTATGAGTGGTCCATTGGTACGTTCTAGCTATCGAGCAGGTCGTCTGTATAACCAGGCGATGGCTGCTAGAGCAGTTAAATAAGGGAGAGATATGTTCGGAAGAAAAAAGAAAACCGAGGAAGCCCCTGCAAAAGGTGCTGCCCCAGCAAAGCAATCACAGCTTTCAGTATTAAAGGATGCTTTTAAATTAGTAAAAAATGACTCTCCCCTAGCTATTGTTTGGTGCTTATTAGTTTTTGTTTTGATTATGGTCTTTGGTGTGATCATTGGAAATAACTTAGGTCATCCAATCTACGCCGGCTTTTTATCAGCACCCCTTGGATTTTTAGCTGCATTCTTCTTATTCACAAGATTTGCGAACACTGCCGCCTTCTCATCTATTGAAGGTCAAATTGGAGCTGGCGCGAGTGTGCTGATGTCTATCCGCCGCGGTTTTGTAACTACTCCGGCAGTTAATGTTAATCGTGACCAAGATATGGTGCACCGAGTCTCTGGTAAAGCTGGAATTATTTTGGTTGGTGAAGGTGGATTTGCAGTTCGCGCACTAATGCAAGATGAGAAGCGCAAGATGGAGCGCTTTTTATCTGGCGTGCCAATTACTGAGGTTTATGTTGGTGATGGCCAAAATCAGGTTTCAATTCGCAAACTACAAAAGCATTTAAAGAAATTGCCTAAGAAGTTAAACACTTCTCAATTGCGTGAGGTACGTGCTCGACTTCGCTCAGTTGGTGGTTTAAATCTGCCAATGCCAAAAGGTCCATTACCAGGCAATGCCAGAATGCCACGTAGATAAATTTATCTATTAAATCGCTTTAATAGTTTGGCTTTGGGTTAAGTAATCGTGAAGTGATCTGCCCTCTTTTGTAAATACAGCTGGAAGCACTAAGCAGATTAGTAAAGTACGCAGCACTATTTTTTTAGGTTCCACCCGTGCTTGTTCTGGGTAAGTTACAACTTTAATTCCCAAGATTCTTTGACCAGCTGAGGCCTGGAAAATAATGGTAAAAAATGCAACCTCCAGAAAGAAAATCAATAAGGTTGAAAAATCATTTTTAATAAACAAATAGGGATTAAGTAAGCCAGCTATCAGCCATGACATCGTCCAGTCGATCGCCAAGGCTAAAACCCGCCGGCCCAGGGAGGCTTCTGGCATTTCTGTGGGTGTTTTTTCGAAAACCATGCGGGCTACCCTACCTTCTACCTAGCCTAGGAAACATAGATGTAACACGGTCTTTACTGCTTTTTCATTGTTATCTACTAAGTTTTACCTATCTGAAGCGGTGCAATGTGGCCCTCCTTTCAGCGATATAAACTCATAGGAGAATAGATGTTTAAGAATTCATCTGAGATCTTCGATTACATCAAGAAAAATGATGTGAAGTTGATCGACGTAAGATTTATTGATTTACCTGGTATTCAGCATCACTTCAATGTGCCGGTTGAATCATTTGATGAGAGTGTATTTAAAGATGGCTTAATGTTTGATGGTTCCTCAATTAGAGGATTCCAATCAATTCATGAATCAGACATGAAGTTACTGCCAGTTCCATCCTCTGCATATCTTGATCCATTCCGTAAAGAAAAAACTTTAATTATTCTCTTTTCTGTTCATAACCCAAGTGATGACACCGCTTACTCAAGAGACCCACGCGGTGTAGTTGCTAAGGCGGTTGAATTCATGCGCAGTACTGGCATTGCCGACACTGCTTTGTTTGCACCAGAGGCTGAGTTCTATGTTTTCGATAGCGTTAGATTCGAAACTGGAATGAATCAAGCTTTCCACCATGTTGATTCTTATGAAGGTGCTTGGAACACTGGTATCGAATCAGATCCAGATGGCACACCAAACCGTGGTTATCGCACACGCATTAAGGGCGGATACTTCCCAGTTTCACCAACAGATCAATTCGCAGATCTTCGCGATGAGATGGTGATGAACCTCGGCAAAGTTGGCTTACTAGTTGAGCGAGCTCACCATGAAGTTGGAACTGCCGGACAGATGGAAATTAATTATCGCTTCAGCGATATTTTAACTGCCGGTGATGAGTTAATGAAGTTTAAGTACATCATTAAGAACACCGCTTGGGCAGCTGGCAAAACTGCAACCTTTATGCCAAAACCATTATTTGGTGATAACGGTTCAGGTATGCACGTTCACCAATCACTTTGGAAAGATGGCAAGCCATTGTTCTGGGGCGATGGTTATGGTGATCTATCTGATGTTGCTCGTTGGTATATCGGTGGCTTGCTAAAGCATGCACCATCACTTCTAGCATTTACTAACCCAACTGTTAACTCATATAAGCGCTTAGTACCAGGATATGAAGCACCAGTTAACTTGGTTTACTCAGCTCGAAATCGCTCTGCTTGTATTCGTATTCCAATTACTGGATCAAATCCAAAGGCAAAGCGCATTGAATTCCGTTGCCCAGATCCATCATCTAATCCATATCTAGCATTTGCTGCGATGTTGATGGCAGGTCTTGATGGAATTCAAAACAAGATCGAGCCACCAAAGCCAGTTGATAAGGATCTGTATGAATTAGAAGGAGAAGAAGCTGCTTCAATTCCGCAGGTTCCTGGTTCTCTTGATGCAGTACTAGACAATTTAGAGCGTGACAATGACTTCTTAACTCGCGGTGGTGTATTTACTAAGGATCTGATCGATACTTGGATTGACTTCAAGCGTAAGCAAGAGGTTGATTATGTTCGCTTGCGTCCACATCCAGCAGAGTTTGAGCTTTACTACGATCTATAAGAACTAAATTAATCAAGCACCCTGGTCAACGCTGGGGTGCTTTTTTAATTCAAATTTCTGCGGCGGTATGAGTAAATTGCAAAAAATAATCCAGTGGTAATGAATAAGCCTGAGGCCAAATAGATACCAATTGGAAACTTCATCTCCTCAGTATCGGTTACTCCCTCAGCAGTTACTTCACCTTCTCCGAAAGTGAACTTGTACTCACCTTCAATGGGATGGCCATCAGTTGATACCACATGATAAAAAACTAGAACTGGTCCCTTAACTTCATTAGGTGAGAGTGTTACTGAAATAGTGTTGCCTTCAATAACCTCATCAGTTTCACTTACTTGATCCCCAACCGCATTATTAATCACAACAAAATTTGCTTTCTCGCTACCAATATTTTGCAACTGCTCATCAAACTCTAAAACCACTTTGGTTGGCCAGAGATCAACAACTGCACCTGCCGCCGGTGAGCCACTAACTAATTTTGTATGAGCTTGAGCGATTGGATTTTGAATAAAAAATGTGATCAGAACTACTAAAAATGTTGCTAATACTTTCGCTTTTGAATTTATTAACTTCATAACGACACAGTACCAACAACTTTGCCTTATTTGCAGATGCGAACCGTTTGCAATAAAATATGGCGTGAGCAAAAAACCACAACTCCGTGAGCATCTGCGCTTTTCTAGAGAAGAGCTGCCTGCCTTGTTCGGAGTTATCTCAGTTGTCGTATTTTTGCATGTTGCTGGTTGGGGCTTATTTATCCACTACAACTCAAACCCTGCCTACAGCTCACTCACAGATGGTTCCGGCGCTCTGATTTACGCAGGCGCTGGTGCACTCGCCTACTCTTTTGGATTACGTCACGCTTTTGATGCCGACCATATCGCAGCAATTGATGACACAACTCGCTTGATGTTAGCTAAGGGAAAGAAGCCTCTAGCAGTTGGATTATTTTTCTCCCTCGGCCACTCCACAATTGTTTTAGCGTTGTCAATTGGAGTTGCATTCGCCGCAAAACAGGCAGCAAAGTTTCAAAAAGATTTTGCTGAGACTGGCGGAATAATTGGTGCTTCAGTTTCAACACTGTTCTTATATCTAGTTGGAATTTTAAACCTCGTGATTTTGGTTGGAATTATTAAAGTTTGGCGACAGGCTAAAACTGGAAAATTTTCTCATGAGCACTTAACTCAACTTCTAAATGAGCGCGGATTAATGAAACGTATTTTTAGAGGTTCTTTTAAGAATGGCTTCGACCACTCTTGGCAGTTATATCCAGTTGGAGTTTTATTTGGTTTAGGTTTTGATACCGCAACTGAGGTTGCACTCCTTGCCTTATCTGCAACTGCTGCTGTTGGAACAGTTGGCGGCACACTTCCACCACTTGCAATCATTGCCTTACCTTTAATTTTCGCAGCCGGTATGTCACTTATGGATTCATTAGATGGAATATTTATGACCAAGGCTTACTCCTGGGCATTTACCTCACCTTTGCGCAAGATTTACTACAACATCACCACTACTGGATTATCGATATTTGTAGCTTTCGTGATCGGAACTATTCAATTTGTAAGTGTTTTATCTAAAAAGACTGATATTGATAACTACCAGCCATTTACCTTGATTTCAGAGATAGATTTGAACCGAGTTGGATACTTTATTGTCGCCTCATTTATTGGCGCTTGGTTACTCTCACTTGTGATCTGGCGGACTGGCAAGTATGAAGAGAGATACTCCTCAGGAATTACTGAAACTGAGCACACTCATACTGAGTTTAAGATTTAATCAACGTATAGGTCGTTAATAAACTCTTTCGTTCCGGGAACAACCGCATACTTATCTAAATCAGTAATCCCCTCACTTGCTAGTACCTCATCATCAATAAAGAAGTTTCCGCTGCACTCTTTGCCTGCTCTATTTAAAATAATGTAGGCGGTGTCAGAGATAATTTCAGTGGTTCGGCAAAATGCGGTATCAATCCCTGGAATCATTGCTAACGCTGCGGTGTCAATTGCAGTTCTTGGCCATAGTGCATTAACGCCGATGCCATCTCGTTTTAACTCATCTGCTAATCCCAAAACACACATACTCATTCCATACTTTGCCATTGTGTAGGCAAGGTGTGGCTTAAACCATTTTCCTTTCATGGAAAGTGGTGGTGAGAGCATCAAGATATGTGGGTTTCTTCCCTCTTGCGCACTCTTCTTTAAATAAGGAAGTGCTGCCTGTGAGGTTAAAAAAGTACCTCGGGTGTTAACACCCATCATTAAATCAAATCTTTTTGCCGGGGTATTTTCAGTATTTGTTAAATTAATAGCTGAGGCGTTGTTAATTAGAATATCAATGCCACCAAATGCAGTGGCTGCTTGTTCAATAGCTGAAGTAATCTGATTTTCATCTCTGATGTCACATTGAATAGCAAGTGCTTTACCGCCGGCTGCTTCAATCTCTTTCGCCGCAGTGTGAATTGTGCCAGGTAACTTTGGATGTGCTTCGGTGGTTTTTGCAGCAATTGCAATTGATGCACCATCTTTAGCAGCTCGCAGCGCAATTGCTAAACCAATACCACGAGAGCCACCAGTAATAAATATTCGCTTGCCTGCAAGTGACATTACTTGACCTTACTCTTCTTTGTTAAAAAATTCATAAATGCAATTTGGGCCTCATCAGATTGTGCAGCTATTTTAAATAAAATACCTTCAGCCTTCATCACCTGATTGAGTGCTTCATGCGATCCGCTCTTAAGTAATGCCTTGGTGTTAATTACCGCAGTTGGTGGTTGTTCGGCAATCTCAGTTGCAAATGCCATTGCCACAGATAATTCATCTTTTGCTACAGTGTTTATTAGACCCATCTCAAGTGCTTCAGTTGCTGAGAATGTTCTACCAGTTAACAAGATTTCTGCAGCTTTTGCGTGTCCTACTAATCTTGGGAATAAATAACTAGAGCCACCTTCGGCAACTAAACCAAGGGATACAAATGGCATAGAAAACTGGGTATCTGGATTAGCCGTTACTAAATCACAATGCATCAACATAGTTGTGCCAATTCCAACCGCCCTGCCTTTAACGGAGGCGATTAATGGCTTTGGAAAGTTGTGAATTGCAAATAGAAAATTAAATACTGGTGAGCCCTCATCCATTTGTGGATCATTAGCAAAATCATTGATGTCATTACCAGCGGTGAATGAGTCACCATTTGAATTAATTACAACCGCTCGGATTGAAAAATCACCGGCAGCTTCATTTATTTTGTCTGCCAACCTTTGATACATATCCTGAGTGATCGCATTTTTCTTTTCAGGCCGATTTAGGGTCAGGCGCAGAACTGCACCAATTTGCTCATCCAAGATAAAACTCACGCGGCAATAGTAGGCGCAAATTGCCAAAAAGCCATGTGGTTACGAAATTTGGGTTATAGGGCCACACTAGGAGATAGATCATCGGAGGGGCCTTGAACGCAAATATTTTGCTACGGGAGCTTACCCCGTTTGAGCAATTAGTTTGTGAGCACCTATGTGACGGAATGACTAACTCTGCAATCGCCAAAGCCACCGCCCATACAGATAAGGTTATTGAGAACACTGTCTCAAGAGCGGCCCATGCTTTCGCAATAAAATCAAATGGCGATATTAATGTAAGGGTTTTATTGGCACTTGCCTACCGCACACATTTTGGTGACAAAGCTTTTGATAAGTTAGGTACAACCTGCCAACATTTAGGCGCTGGGCCAAATGATGAACAGGTTTGTACAAAGCATGTTGAATAACTTTTTAATTCTTATTTAGCGATCAATACTGCCATCGATAAATTGTTCAACCTTTTGGTATGCCTGCTCATCGGTGTATTGCACCGGTGGTGATTTCATAAAGTAGCTAGATGGTGAAAGAAGTGGTCCACCGATCTTGCGATCTAGCGCAATCTTGGCGCAACGAAGTGCATCAATAATTACACCAGCTGAGTTTGGTGAATCCCAAACCTCAAGCTTGTACTCAAGATTAAGCGGCACATCTCCAAATGCTCGACCTTCTAGGCGAACATAGGCCCACTTGCGATCATCAAGCCAAGGAATGTAATCAGATGGTCCGATGTGAACATTTTTAGCGCCCAAGTCGTAATCTAATTGTGAAGTAACAGATTGCGTCTTAGAGATCTTCTTTGACTCAAGGCGATCACGCTCTAACATGTTTTTGAAATCCATATTTCCACCAACATTTAATTGGTAGGTGCGATCTAGGTGAACACCGCGATCTTGGAATAGTTTGGCCATAATTCGGTGAGTAATCGTGGCACCAACCTGAGATTTAATATCATCGCCCACAATTGGCAATCCTGCCTTTGTGAACTTATCTGCCCATACTGGGTCGGAGGCAATAAAGACTGGAAGTGCGTTAACAAAAGCACAGCCAGCATCAATTGCGCATTGGGCATAAAACTTAGCTGCCTCTTCTGATCCCACTGGTAGATAACAGATAACTACATCAACCTTGTTAGATTTAAACTCTGCTACCACATCTACTGGGGCTGCAGTTGATTCAGTAATTGTCTCTTTGTAGTAGCGACCTAAACCATCTAATGTGGCTCCGCGCTTTACAGTTATGCCGGTTTTGCCAACATTTGCAAACTTAATTGTGTTGTTTTCACTCGCCCACATCGCCTCAGATAGATCAAGGCCAACCTTCTTAGCATCAACATCTAGTGCTAAAACAAAGTTAATATTTTTAATGTGATAACCACCAAGGACTGGGTGCATCAAACCTGGGATCTCGGTTTCGTTGGTTGCATCCTTGTAGTAGGTAATGCCTTGGATTAATGAGTTGGCACAGTTTCCTACTCCGATTATTGCTACTCGGATCTCACCTTTATTTTCTACGCTCACGAGCTCTTCCTTTCGGTTTGGATCATTTTTTCCAACCAAGCGATCTCTCGCTCAGCTGATTCCAGTGAGTGACGGCGCCACTCAACTAGGTAGGTATCGATTCCTTCTGGAATTTTTTCTAGATCTTTGCGGACAATCTCCGCCTTCTCAACTAAACGTCGGTGACGTCCTTCTAAAATTCTTACTCGATTATTTTTAGGAGTTGGTCCAAAAAATGCGAACCGAACCTCAAAGCCCTCATCCTCAAATGTGTCAGGGCTTGCACTTTCCATTAACTCTGAAATTTTATTTCTACCTTTTTGCGTTAAGTCATAAACAATCCGCGAGCGCCGAGATAATCCCCCAGCATCAGTAAATGATTGTTCAATTAACTTTGCCTCCATCATTTTGCGAAGCTGCGGATATAAAACTGAAAAACTAAGGGCGCGAAATGGTCCGTAAATTGCCGTCATGCGTTTGCGCAATTCATAGCCATGAAGTGGGCCTTGTGAGAGCAGGCCAAGGAGTGCAAACTCAAGGGATTCAGAACGTGAGCGCACCTTTGACTCCTCCCTGCTTCTATCTACTTGATATATCGAGTCGATACTATCGAGTATTTAAACCTATCTTGCCCCTCATCGCAACCCATAGGATGAGCGCGTGTTTACCTCAGATTTGATCCCATCTCGCCTCTGGGAGTACCTAATAGCAACGATTTTGATCATCTTGGCGCCAGGTCCATCCGTTCTCTTCACCATCGCCCGGGCGATCGCCTGGGGCCGGGCAGCTGCAGTTGCCACCGTAATCGGAAATGCCAGCGGCATGTTCTTAGTCTCGCTGCTGGTGGCAGTTGGCCTAGGCCCGCTGCTGCAATCTTCAAAACTTTTTTATAACGGTGTTCAGTGGGCAGGGGGTGCTTACTTAATTTACTTAGGTTATGCAGCGATTGCAGCTAGCAAAGTTGATGCCCATGGCATGCAAAAGACTGAAGGTGTTAAACCAGCTTTTGTAACCTCAATTAAAAATGGCTTTTGGGTTGGGGTATTAAATCCAAAATCAGTTGTTTTCTTTGCTGCGATCTTGCCCCAATTTGTTGATCAAGAAAAAAATAATGTCACTGCGCAATTAATCTTGCTTGGCGCAATCTTTGCTCTAATCGCTTTGATCTCAGATGGCAGCTACGGCCTGCTCGCTGGCACAGTTCGCCAATGGTTATCTGGTGATATTGGCCGGTTAATCTTTATGCGCAGATTTGGTGGCGTTGTAATGATCACACTTGGTTTATTTACTATTTTCTCAGCTGTATTAGTTGGCTAATCTACTTACGTAATAACGCGCCCTTATCTAACTTTGCCGTCACCATCATGTGTGGCACCGTTAGCGCCCAAATTACTACCAAGATCGACCAGAGCAGCCTTGAGTTATCTGGGTTTGTAGCCGCTAACACCGCTGCCACAATAAATGTGCCGATTAATGCTGGTATCCCAGGCAGCACCGCCTGCATAAATGCCCGCTTAGGTTGATTGTTTTGAAAAGCGATCTCAGATTTACTTAAGTTTAACGTTAACCGAGCGGTGTGACGAAGTGCGTGCCAGAGCCCAAAGTAGATTGCAAATGCCACTAGCGGTGGAGTTAAGATTGAAAGGCCGGCAAGTAAGGCTAAATCAATCGCACTTTTATCATCACGCTTTAAAACTAAAACAAATATTGAAGAGGCTGCTACTAGCAGAACAGAGAGATGAATTAAATTTGTATTACTACCGGCCCAATTAATTAACTTTGGATTGACTTGGGCTAAAGCCGAGTTTGTAAGATCACTACTTAGCGGCACAAATACTGGCAATAACCCCGCTGGGATTGCGTAGATCAGCCGGTCGGTTAATGACTTACTTACGCCATTATTTAATCGCTCAGACTCTGCGATAAAGGCGGCATCACCCACTCCAAAGTGGGCAGCGCTCATGATTACTACCAGCTGAAAACCTAATACATTCCACCTAAGTATCGCCCAAACAGCAGCTACTGCGATTAATACGTAAATGATTACAAAGAACGCCATCTTCGTTGGTTGACCCTTTGGCAGAGTTACCAAATGATCAAGTGCTCCATGGGGAATACCGATTATTAATGCGATTACTGCAAGGCTGATCTGCCAATTTAGATTATCTGACCCTAAAAATGCGGTGAAGAGAATTGAAAGGATTACCGCTACCCCGACCAAGAGTTGGCTGTAACTTCTAGTAGCGTTGAATAACCGCTGCTTAGCGCTCATCACTGCCCCTTAACACTTTTACTTCGTGGCGGTCACCCCAATTGTCAGTGGCCTTAGGCAAACTTATCTTAAGAGAAACCAAATTAGGGCGTACCACAGAGCGTGCGCGAAGAAATGAGTTGAAATGGCATCATCAAATGCAGTTGGCAGTGCTCGTGAATTTATCTCCCCATCAGATTTAACCTTCTCTTGGGGAAGTTGTCATAAATGTTTATGGCTTAATTACAACCATGGGCTTCGCACTCCTGGCTTTATGCCACTAGTTGGAGATCTAGCAAATATGCAAGAGCAATACTTTGCTAAAAAAACTACCGCAGATATTGCACCAGTTTTGCCAGAGGGCAAAGTGGCAGATCTTGGCGGCTGGGTTAAATCATCTTTAATCAATGTAAATGGCACGCAAAGTAAGTATGCAATTCGTGGCAAGTATGACTTGCTAATTGAGTTTGCCGATGGCACCTACGGAATTATTGATTGTAAATTTCAAGCAAAGGATTCAGATAAAACTGATCTCTACCAACCACAGCTTGAGGCATATGCATTTGCCTTAGAAAATCCAGCATCTGGGGAGGCTAAAAAAGTTTCACTAATGGGCTTATTAGTTTGGTCTTTGCTTGAACCAGCAGGGGATGTCACTAAAGGATTTGGGCTTAAGTTAAAACACACCTGGCGGCCAATTGCTAGAAACCCTGAAGCACTTGCAACTCGGCTAACAGATTTTATTACCGTAGTAGGTGGCAAGAGGCCGAACGCTAAAGATAATTGCGATATGTGTAATTACTTAACGCAGCGAAGAGATTTTATTGGGGCTGAGTAATTACTCCTCATCAGATTCAATCTGATCCTCTTCTACATAGCTTTTCTTAATTGCATCCTTTGCCTCTGAGGCATACATATTTGAAACATACTCCTGCTTTGATAACTCTGCGATCTTTTCCATAATTTGATTGGTCGCAGTACGAAGTACTGCCTGGTCAGTTGAATCACCAGTGAAATACATCGGTTCACCAAATACCATCTCAACTCTTCTTACCTTTGGCACTACCTGCCCGGTTGGTTGAATCTCTGCGGTGTTAAACATTGCCACTGGAATGATTGGCGCTCCAGAATCGATTGCCATTCGAGCAATTCCGGTTCTACCTTTATAAAGCCGGCCATCTGGAGATCTTGTTCCCTCTGGGTAAATTCCTAAACAATGGCCTTGCTGCAAAACCTTAAGACCTGTGGCAAGGGCGGCCTCACTTCGTTTGCCGCCGGAGCGATCAATTGGTACCTGACCTAAAGCTATAAATGTTAATTTCTTTATAAATCCTTTAATTCCTGGGGAGGTGAAATACTCACTCTTTGCCAAAAAGGTCACCTTGCGCGGCACAACCAACGGCATAAATATTGAGTCACTAAATGAAAGGTGGTTTGAGGCAATAATTACCGGACCATTGCTTGGCACATGGCGCAGTCCACTCACCTTTGGTCTGAAAAGCAACATCAAAAGTGGGATCAAAAAAGATTTCAGGATCGAATATGCCACATGCCTAATTTAGCGGCTTAGCCAATCTATGACACCATCTGAGCGTGAATTCAATTCCAAACTCAGACGGATTTACCCTTTCGGGCGGAAAAATTGGCATCTTGATAATCCATGGCTTCACCGGTTCGCCAGTAACAATTAAGCCTTGGGCAGAATATTTAAATCAAATTGGCTACACAGTATCCGCACCATGTTTGCCCGGCCATGGCAGCACATGGCAGGAGATGAATCAAACAACTTGGCAAGATTGGTATGAAGCTGTTGAACAATCATTTATCGAATTAAAAAGTAAATGTGATCGAGTATTTGTGGCTGGCTTTTCAATGGGAGGTACGTTAGCACTTAGGCTCGCTCAGATTCGTGGCAGTGAGATTGAAGGTTTACTCCTGCTTAATCCATCGGTGCATGATCGAAGGTGGTATCTAAAATTAACGCCAATTCTTAAATTCATACTTCCTTCCATTAAAAAAGGCCCAACAGATATCGCTGCGCCAAATCCGCCAATGCATAGCTATGGTCGAACTCCCCTGAAAGCACTTGATTCACTTCGCAAACTTTGGCAGATCGCTGAACGTGACCTTTATCTAATTGATCTTCCGATTATGGTTGCTTATTCAATTAATGACCATGCTGTTGACCCAGTGAAC
>Ga0209135_1000082_pt1 | contig 32372 bp, 30 predicted proteins | sample LauGreSBDMM110SD_4_FD_187570 | JGI IMG/M metagenome (GOLD analysis project Ga0209135, IMG submission 187570) | Freshwater lake microbial communities from Lake Michigan, USA - Su13.BD.MM110.SD (SPAdes) (version 3) | ecosystem: Environmental > Aquatic > Freshwater > Lake | place: Lake Michigan... | reverse complement strand
ATGATAGGCAGAGAGCTTTGGGGTGAAGGCATAGGCCGCCAAACCATCTTCATCATGCTCAGCTCTATCGGGCTGATAGAAACCGCACATTTGTTAATGCCTGAAGTTTCAGCCTTAACAGGCAGTGCAATGGCATTCTACGCATTAGCCCTCGCAAAACGTCGTCCTTTTAGAGCTAGCGTGTTATTAGGCACAGGCATCGGCATTAGTTTTATGTCGACAGGCTTAATTACCACCGCCATCAGCTTGCTTTCAGCGATAGCATTACCCTTACTCTTTAAAGCCTGGCGCTCAAAAAGCTTTGCCATTGTCCTTGGCTTAGCTAGCGTTACTTTAGCGCCTTGGCTTTTAATATGGCCTGCTTTAATTTGGCATATTTCACCTAGCCATCTTAATGCTTGGTGGCAAAATCAAATTCAATTCACACAACTTAACCATTTGTATTCGGTACGCACGTTGTGTTGGTTTGCTTGGCCGGCTTTGCCAATTGCAGCATGGGGAGTTTGGCGGTTCCGCTCAAGCTTATTATTTAAGCCAAAATTTCAACTCATCATCACATTCTTCCTTATCGCCTTTATTCTAATTGGCTTAAAGGCTAAAAACGCTGACGTGAATTTACTCACATTACTCATTCCATTAATTGCGATGGCTGGCGGCTGCGCTGAAACCCTCAAACGTGGAGCTGCTAATGCGCTTAACTGGTTTGGACTCATTTTATTTGGCTTGATGGGCATGCTCATTTGGCTAGGATGGATTGCTATTATCACAGGATTTCCAGCAAAACTTTCAGCAAGAATGCATATACTGTCCGGGCTCACCGAAGCTCACATCAATATTCCTGCCCTAATGATTGCGCTGTTTGCCACCCTCATTTGGGGCATTACCATTAACGCAAAGCGCTCCAACCGTGCTGCCGTTACTGATTGGGCTGTTGGCATCACGATGGCTTGGTGCCTATTAATGGCGTTATGGTTGCCCATGATTGATTCAGCAAAAAGCTACAAAGGCGTCATGCTGAGCTTGCAAAAAGCATTGCCTGCAAAACATGGTTGCATCAACAGCGTTGGCTTTGGTCGGTCACAACAAGCCTTATTAGAGTACTATACCGACTTACATGTCATGCAATTACAAAGCGGCGCCAAGCCCAATTGCAGTTTATATCTGGTTCAAGAAGATAAACACCATGGATATATTAATCCAGGCAATGATTGGCCAAATGAAGATTGGAAAGTGATTTGGCAAGGCAAGCGCCCAGCCGAAAGGCATGAAAAGTTTAGCCTCTATCAAAAAATAAACTAGCGCTATATCCACAATCTGAATAGCATTGTATCTCGTGGGACTAAGCCTTAATATTCTAGCCTCATCCCATTAACAAGCGCTCATGCACAACAAACCAAATACCCTTATTGATGCACACGGACGACAAGTCGATTACATCCGCTTATCGATTACCGACCGCTGCGACTTTCGCTGCACGTATTGCATGGGTGAAGATGTGTCATTTCTTCCTAGAGACGAAGTGTTGTCGCTTGAAGAATGTGCGCGCATAGTTAAAGCCTTTGTATTACTGGGTGTAAGCAAAGTACGCATTACCGGTGGTGAGCCCTTAGTGCGTAAAAATGCGATTTGGCTATTTGAAGAAATTGGTCAATTAGCAGGCGTGCGCGAGCTTGTCACCACCACTAACGGCTCTCAGCTTGAGCTGCAGGCGCAAGCATTAAAAGCAGCTGGCGTTCGCCGCATTAATATCAGCTTAGATAGCCTAAACGCAGAGCGCTTTAAAAATATCACGCGCGTGGGCGAATTAGACAAAGTCTTGCTTGGCATCGCTGCCGCCAAAGAGGCAAGATTTGAAAACATCAAACTCAATACCGTACTCATGCGTGGCATTAATGACGATGAAACATTAGATTTAGTGCGCTTCGCTATCGAGCAATCTATCGACATATCGTTTATTGAAGAAATGCCGATAGGCGAGGTTGACCATGCCCGCGACAGCTCTTTTGTCAGCAATATAGAAACGCTTGCAACAATACAAAAAAATTTCCCGCTCGTCAGTAGCGCGCTTAATACTGGTGGCCCTGCGCGCTATTGGCAAGTTGCCGAGACAAATACCAAAATCGGCTTTATCTCACCACATAGCCACAACTTTTGCGAGGCGTGTAACCGGGTGCGCATCACTTGCAAGGGCGAGCTCTATTTATGCTTAGGCCAAGATGACAAAATCGAACTGATGCCGATTTTGCGCGCTCATCCCAATGATGATGCACCGCTCATCAACGCCATTATCGAGAGCATGAAAATCAAACCCAAAGGCCATGACTTTGACCTTAAACGTGCTGAGCCAGCCGTTGTGCGCTTTATGTCACACACAGGCGGGTAAATGAGCAAAGACAAGATCACAGGGATTATTCTCGCAGGCGGTAAAGCACGTCGCATGGGCGGCATAGACAAAGGTCTTATTCCGCTTAAAGGCGCGCCTATGATTAAGCATGTCATTAAGCGTTTGAGTCCACAAGTTAGCGAGATTTTGATTAACGCTAATCGAGAAATAGAGTCTTACCAAAGCTTAGGCTTTACTGTCATTACAGATGAAATCAGTGACTTCGCAGGGCCATTAGCTGGCTTACACGCTTGCATGAAAGCCGCAAAAACTGAATTTATACTCAGCGTGCCCTGTGATTCACCGCTTCTGCCAGATGACTTATCCCAGCGATTAATGGCGGCTTTAGCGTCAAAAAAAGCAGATATTGCCGTGGCTAAAACAGACGAACAACATTACCCGGTATTTTGCCTATGCCGAACAAGTTTGGCGCAAGACTTGGAAGCTTATCTAGCTTCCGGCTTCCGCAAAGTGGATGATTGGCAAAAGAAATATGCTTATGTGGAAGTGAGTTTTGACGACAATCCCTTAGCATTTTCCAACGTCAATACACCCGAGGAATTGAGCAAGCTTGAGGGCGAGCTTTGAACACCAATAAAATCCCCGTACTAGGTTTTTGCGCCCATAGTAGCGGCATAGGCAAAACCACTTTACTGACGCAACTCATTCCTGCGCTTATCCAACAAGACTTACGTATTTCGGTCGTCAAACACGCACACCACGATTTTGATATCGACCATGAAGGCAAAGACAGCTTTAAGTTGCGCCAAGCAGGCGCTGTGCAGATGATGGTCGCATCCCGCCAACGGTGGGCTTTAATGACAGAGTTAGTGCGCACTCCACATGCAGAAAACGAGCCTAATCTTACCCAATTACTCGCTCAAATGGACAGTACTTTAACTGACCTTGTGTTGGCTGAGGGCTTTAAACATGAAGCGATTCCCAAAATTGAAGTCCATCGTGCTGCGTTTGGCGCACCGCTATTAGCATCAGAAGATACCAACATTATCGCCATTGCAACTGACACACCTTTGCCAATTTCAACCCCGCAAATTGACCTGAACGACATCAACGCGATTGCCGCGTTTATTCATACTTGGCTAAAAAAATGAAGACTCAAAAAACGCTCGCCGAACTTGCGAACACTACCAACGTATGTGACGACTACGATCCAAATTCCATGCCGGTGGAGCAGGCAAGAGATTACATCAAAGCATTTTTAAGCCCTGTGCAAGAAACAGAACGCGTGCATCTTCATGCCGCTTTAGGTCGCGTGTTAGCGGAAGAAATTCATGCCATACACAACGTGCCTAACCATGATAATTCCGCCATGGATGGCTACGCATATAATGCGGATGATTTAGGGCAGGCCACAGCGCGACTCAGAATCACAGGTGCAGCGTTTGCTGGCAATGCCTTAACAGGCCGCTTTGAAAAAGGGGCTTGCATCAGAATCATGACTGGCGCAGCTATTCCAGCAGGCGCGGATACCGTCATCGCCCAAGAGCGTGTTGAATTAGATGGTGAGTTTATCCGATTGTCAGACACCCCCAATTGCGGCGCCAATGTTCGCTATGCTGGCGAAGACCTCAAAGCAGGACAAGTGGTTTTAAATATTGGGCATCAAATCAGCCCCGCTGATTTAGGACTGATTGCATCCCTTGGCATTGGTGAAGTGTCCGTTTATCGCAAACTCAAAGTCAGCTTCTTTTCAACAGGTGACGAGCTTGCGAGCATCGGCAGCACTTTAAAAACTGGCCAGATTTTTGATAGCAATCGTTACACCTTATTTGGCATGCTTACCCGCATGGGCGTTGAGATACAAGACCTAGGCGCGATTCTAGACGATCCTATTTTATTAGAGCAAACACTCATCAAAGCGGCTGAAAGTTCTGATGTGATTTTAACCAGCGGCGGCGTATCCGTTGGCGAAGCGGATTACATGAAGCAGCTCCTCCAAAAGCTCGGCCAAGTTCTGTTTTGGAAAATCGCCATGAAGCCTGGCCGTCCGCTCGCTTTTGGCAAAATTGCTGATGCCCATTACTTTGGCTTACCAGGCAACCCTGTCGCCGTGATGGTGACGTTTTATCAATTTGTAAGGCAAGCTATGCTAGTGCTTATGGGGCAAGCGAGCCCTGCCGCCATCCCCATGCTCAATGTAGTCTGCACCAGCCCCATTAGAAAGCTCAAAGGTCGCACGGAGTTTCAACGTGGGATTTTATTTGTGGGTGAAGATGGCCATTGGCAGGTTAAAACTACAGGCAATCAAAGCTCAGGTGTGCTTAGCTCCATGTCGCAAGCCAACTGCTTTATTGTGCTAGATGATGAGGTGGGCAACGAAGAAGCTGGCACTTTAGTCAAAGTACAACTATTTGATGGCGTAATGTAGCAGCCTCAATTATTAGACTCTTTTTGAGAAACAGCTCTAGGAAAAATTAAGCTCAATCCCATTGCCCGCAGGGTCGCTAAAAAATATCTGTTTTTGCCCTGTATCAGTAATTTGGTGGACGCTAAACTTAATGGCTAACTTTTCCAAACGCGCAATCGTCGCATCGTAATCGGTAGCGGTGAATGCAACATGGTCAAAAGTGGTGGCTACATTTTCTTTGCGCTTTTCTTCTGGCTTTGCCTCAGACAAATGCAACACATCTTTACTTCCTGCATACAGCCAATAACCAAAGCTTGTTAATTGCGGACGCTCACCAATCTGCAAGCCAACAACATCGCGATAAAATACCTTGAGCTGCTCCATCATGGCGCGGCTCGCGCGTAAGTTGTAATGATTAAATCCTAACACTGCCAAAATAGACTCCTTAGAATCAATAAAAAACCTTCAAATTATGAGTATTTTCTTTTATAAGCTACTAATCCAATTAGAAACGATAATTCGTATTAACACCAATTAAATATTTACTTCCCGGAGCTGCTTCAACGAAGCGCGAAATTAATGATTTTCAAATAACTTGGCTATAATGATTAAATTGCATTTCGGCAGACTTTTCAAACAACTTGAACTATCTGCAAATTAAAGTAATCTTGTTTGCACAGTTAAAATTATAAAAAATACACAGGAGTCCCCATGTTAAAATGTAGCCTGCTTATTGGATGCTTGTCTTTAATTGCTTTTGGCAATGTCGCACACGCTGAATCCGACCCTAAAAAATGGCCTTTAGTGAGAGAGGCTTTCTTTGCACAAAGGCCGATGGCGGATGCGCCTTTTATTACCTTTGTTGCGCCACGCCGTGCCGAGAGTGGCGCGCAAGTGCCGCTTGAAATTGCTATCGACCAAACACAAGCCGATGCGAATGGCATCAAAGCACTTTATCTCTTAGTAGATTCCAACCCTATTCCGTTGACGGCTACTTACCACCTAACCAATAAGTTGGGTAAATTTAAGCTTGCGACGCGCATTCGCATGGAGATGGACTCATACATCCGTGCCGTGGGTGAAACTGCTGATGGCAAGTTATTCCTAGCCTCTGTGGAAATTCGTGCGGCTGGAGGCTGTGGCGGCACGGTAGATGGGGATGAGGCTGCTATTCGCGCTGCGGCGGGCCAAATTAAACTGAATGTGGAAAGCCCTGTGAAATTTGGCAATGCGACCTCAACTACGTTCATCATCAAACACCCCATGCGCACAGGTTTGCAACGTGATTTAGTATCGCAAGGTTTTGTGCCCGCGTTTTTTATTCAAAAAGCTGCATTTACTTACAACAACGAAACTGTAATGAATGTTGATTTTGGTGTGGGCACTAGCGAAGACCCGTACTTACGCTTTAACTTTATCCCTAGCGCGCCTGGCGTGCTTGCCGTGAAAGCGGTTGATAACGATGGAAAAGAGTTTAGCCATCAAACAGATGTGAAAAACTAAGCATCATAGGAATTTTTAAGCAATAAAATAGGGCGCTGATTACGCGCCCTATTTTCATTTGCCAACCAGACTCTTACTTCTTGCAAGAGTCCTTACAGAACAAACCACATAATGACATGCGTTTCATCGTGCCATCTTTATCAATAAACTTGTGTTTCAATGCACCCAAAACGTGAACGCCAATCACCACCAACATGATGATGCCAACCACTTCATGGACTTCGACGAATGATTCGCGAATGCCCTTGTTATCTAGGCCATTCATCAAGCTGATACCAAACCATTTAACGCCATATTCAAATTTGCTATTCATCGCCATGACCAAACCTGAGATTGGTAAAGCAAACATAAGCAAGTAAAGAAGATGATGACCACCTGTGGCAAGTTTCTTCTCTGTTGGTGACATGCTATCTAACAGCGCTGGTGGGCGGTGTGTAATGCGCCAGAACATACGGAACGCAACAAGCGCTAAGATGGTAATGCCCACTGATTTATGCAAATTAAAGTAGAAAGTTCTTGGCGTAACCTCAGTCGCCAAGTTCCATGTGAAGATGCCTAAATCAAACAAATCGAAAGCAGTCGATTTTGGTTGGTCTTTAGGAATATCCGCCATAAACCAACCTAAAGCAAACATCGCCAAAATAGCGATCCCAATCAGCCAATGCAAAACAATGGCGGTTTTTGTATATTGATTCTGTGTCATCAGTTTTCTCCTTTAAAGTACTAACGCTTAAACTTAGCGTGCTATATTGCATCATAAACGCATGTCTTGCTAGACCTGAATTTAATCCCCCTAAGGATTTTAAATGTTAAAAAGAATAATGCTAGCGATAGCAACAATCTTAAATGCCTCATTAGCGCTTGCCACACCATTAGCCATGGAAAATTTGGGCGACGGCATTTACGTGCATCACGGCGTGCATGAAGATATGTCCGAAGGCTACCACGCTGATATTTGCAATATCAGCTTTATTGTTGGCAGCAAGGGTATTGCGGTGATTGATACTGGCGGCAGCTTAAAAACTGGCCAAGCTTTGCGTGAGGCTATTCGGCAAGTTTCTGAATTACCAATTTTGTATGTGATTAATACCCATGTGCATCCAGACCATATTTTTGGTAACGCAGCATTTACACAAGACAAAGCCACTTTTGTGGGGCATGAGAAACTTCCTGATGCAATGGAGCGCCGCCGTGAAAACTATCTCAGAATTAATCAACAATGGCTGGGCGAAGCCTTTGCTGGCAGTGAAATTGTTAAACCTAGTATGCTGGTTAAAACAACGGCCAATCTAGACTTGGGTGACAGAACGCTTTTACTGACGGCTTATCCAGTTGCACATACCAATACTGATTTAACGGTGCTTGATAAAAAAAGCTCAACGCTTTGGACTGGAGATTTGCTCTTTGTAGAGCGAACTCCTTCAATTGATGGGGACATCAAAGGCTGGTTAGCGTTGATTAATGAGCTTAAAAATAACGAAGCAGAATTCGCGATTCCAGGGCACAGCAGTTCACTTAAAGACGCGAATTGGAAAAAGCAGCTAAATGATCAAGAGCGTTATTTATGGACGCTATTAAACGACATTCGCGCCAGCATCAAAAAAGGCGAGGTGATGGAAAAGGCCATGGGAACAGCAGCATCTTCTGAACGCAGCTACTGGCAACTTTTTGATATTGTGAATCGGCGTAATGTGAACAATATTTACCCCGCACTTGAGTGGGAGTAAATTGACCGCGTATGAGGAAGCAATCCGAAGGCTTCATGTATAATCAATAGATAATTTATAAATAATTTCAAACTTCACAAATAGAAATATTGCTTTTACATTTTGGCCATTTCCTCTCCACAGTCATTCAATCGTGACCATGCATTTGTTTGGGCATTAGCTATCTCTATAGCGATGCACATCATTGCTGCCATAGGTATACCTAATATTTCTGTTGAGGCAATGGTTAAACCGGCTGAGCTCATTATTGAACTAGCGCAGCCTAAACCTGAACCACCAGCAACACCTGAGCCAGTTAAGCCCAATGTGGTCCCACCGCCAAAAGCAAAAGTTATTCCACAGCCGATAGTGAAGCCAGTGAATACGGCTCAACCAATTAGCGAGCCTCTGCCACCACCAGTGATTGCTGCTGCGCCCAAAGCAGAGATTCCACCAACATTTGTCGCGCCAGCCCCGCTTGTGACGAAGCCAGAACCACCAAAACCAACCGTTAATCAAGCCGACCTTGATTCTGCCCGCAATCAATACGGCAGCGCATTAAGCCGCGAAATTGCTAAGCACATTAACTACCCAGGCATAGCAAAGATGCGCGGCTGGCAGGGCGTGGTTGAAATTGATTTCCAATTGGATGGGAATGGCAAAATTTTAAGCCAAAAAATCCATACCTCCAGCGGATTTCCTGTGCTAGATAATCAAGCACTAGAGATGGTTAAAAAATCGAACTTCCCTATGCCTCCGGAAGTCTTAAAAAGTAGCGCATTTAATGTGACGGTGCCTGTTTCATTTAAGCTTGAATAGCACAAAAAAATGAAATGTTGAAGGTGTCTTCAAATCTTCATAAATCTTACTTGCGTTAATCTTTTTTTTTAACAACAATGAGCATAAGCGCATTCACATAAACATCATGAACAATAAAAGCCTGCAAGACTTTGAACTCCCTTCTACCGGCGGTAAAACTTTCAAACTTTCTGAGCATTCAGGCAAAACATTAGTTATTTATTTTTACCCTAAAGATTCGACCCCAGGTTGCACGACACAAGGTCAACAATTCCGTGACCACTATGCAGATTTTGCTGCAGCAAATACCCAGATTTTCGGCATTTCTCGCGATAGCGTTAAGTCACATGAAAATTTCAAAGCAAAATTCGAGTTCCCATTTGATTTATTAGCTGATACTGAAGAGTTGGCCTGTCAATTATTTGGTGTCATCAAGATGAAAAAAATGTACGGTAAGGAGGTGCGAGGCATCGAGCGCAGCACATTTATTATCAACACAGAAGGCGCTTTAATACACGAATGGCGTGGGGTCAAAGTGGATGGGCACATCCCCGAGGTGTTAGCTTTTGTTTGTTCTTTATAGTGAGTTATCTTTTCATTTTTAGTAATTTCAGGGGAAACCAATCGAATGGCTAAGAAAAAGTCAGCTGGCAATAAATTATTTGTTCTTGATACTAACGTTCTTATGCATGACCCTTCAAGTTTATTCCGCTTTGAAGAACACGATATTTACCTCCCAATGGTCACCCTTGAAGAGCTGGATAACAACAAAAAAGGGATTACTGAAGTTGCACGAAATGCCCGTCAAACTAGCCGCAACTTAGAAGAAATTGTAGGTGCCAGCCTAGCCCAACTTGACGAGGGATGCCCGCTTTCGATTAAAGGCAATAAGCATGCGACAGGCCGATTATTCCTACAAACGGATGCGATGGATTTCTCCTTACCGATGCTGGCTGGCAGTATTGCTGATAACCAAATCTTAGGAGTTGTCCTCGCCTTAAAAAAGAAATACCCTGAACGTGAAGTGATCCTTGTCAGTAAAGACATCAATATCCGCATTAAAGCCCGCGCTTTAAGCGTGCCAGCCGAAGACTACTTTAACGACAAAGTTTTAGAAGATACCGAATTGCTTTACTCGGGCATGAAAGAGTTGCCTGAGAATTTTTGGGATAAACACAGCAAGGCAATGGAGTCTTGGCAGGATGCAGGTCGTATGTTCTACCGCATCACTGGGCCGCTTTGCAAAAGCCTTTTAATCAATGAGTTTGTGTTTTATGCATTTGAAAAACCTTTTGAAGCCATCGTTAGAAGTATTGAAGGCAATACCGCGGTTTTAGAAATTATTAGAGATTTCACGCAAGTCAAAAACAACGTTTGGGGCATCATTGCACGCAATCGTGAACAGAACTTTGCGCTTAACTTGCTGATGGACCCAGATGTTGATTTTGTTTCATTGCTCGGCCAAGCAGGTAGCGGAAAAACCTTGCTCACATTGGCTGCCGCATTAACGCAAACGCTGGATAAAAAAATCTACAGTGAAATCATTATGACCCGTGTTACCGTTTCTGTTGGCGAAGACATAGGCTTCTTACCTGGTACTGAAGAAGAAAAAATGGCACCTTGGATGGGGGCACTTGAGGACAATTTGGATGTGCTGAATAAATCTGATGATGATGCTGGCGAATGGGGAAGGGCTGCGACACAAGATTTGATTCGCACTCGCATTAAAATTAAATCTCTCAACTTTATGCGTGGCCGTACATTCTTGAATAAATTCTTAATCATTGATGAAGCGCAAAACCTTACACCTAAACAAATGAAGACTTTAATTACCCGCGCAGGTCCTGGTACTAAAGTAGTTTGTTTGGGCAATATCGCGCAAATTGATACGCCTTACTTAACTGAGGGTAGTTCAGGCCTCACTTACGTCGTTGACCGATTTAAGGGTTGGGGACACAACGGTCATATCACACTGATGCGTGGCGAACGTTCTCGCTTGGCCGATTTTGCGGCTGAGATACTCTAAGTGAAAAATGCAATGAGCAAAGGGTTTTATACGCTACTCATTGCGCAGTTTTTATCTGCAGTGGCGGATAACGCGTTGCTCTTTGCTGCCATTGCACTTCTTAATCAACTCAACGCACCTTCGTGGCACGAGCCCTTGTTACGAGAATTTTTTGTTATATCGTACATTGTGCTCGCCCCCTTTGTCGGTCCTTTTGCAGATGCTTTGCCAAAAGGCAAAGTCATGTTTTTAAGTAATGGTATTAAGTTCTTTGGCTGTGTTCTAGCCTTGCTCGGTGTACCGCCACTTTATGCTTATGCCATTGTGGGCATAGGCGCAGCGGCTTACTCTCCAGCCAAATACGGTATTCTGACTGAAATGCTTCCGCCCAATCAATTAATTAAAGCGAATGGATGGATGGAAGGCACTACAGTTCTTGCGATTATATTGGGGCCAGTATTTGGATCTACCATTTCAGCTACTGACCCTTATTTTGGTATTGCCATTATTACTGCCATTTATATGTTGGCTGCATTTTTTAACTACCACATTCCTAAGATGCCCATCGATCACTGTGTTGAACAGCGCTCCTTCAACTTCCTCATGAAGGACTTTTGGCACGCCTTTACGACACTTTGGAAAGACACGCAGGGGCAAGTGTCACTTGCTGTGACAACGCTGTTCTGGGGAGCTGGTGCCACCCTACAGTTTGTGGTGCTAAGGTGGGCTGACAAAAATCTTGGTTATGATCAAACTGACGCGACAAAACTTATTGCTGTTCTCGCGGTTGGGATCGCTGTTGGCTCTATGATTGCATCTATGTATGTGAAACTAGAAAAAGCGGCAAACGTTTTACCCGCAGGCATTTATATGGGGCTATTGGTGGTGTGCATGGTGTTTGTGCATAATCCTATGGTAGCTGGCCTCCTCTTATTTTCAATCGGCATCTTGGCGGGTTTTTTCTTGGTGCCACTTAACTCACTCCTACAGCATCGTGGTCATACTTTGCTTGGCGCAGGCCACTCTATTGCAGTACAAAACTTCAATGAGAATATAGGCATCTTACTCATGCTCGGCGCTTATACTTGGATGGTAGGTAGAAATTTTGAGTTAGATCATATCATCATTATTTTCGGACTTTTTGTCATTATTTCAATGAGCATTATTGCTTTCCTTTATCGCAAGCACATCAAACAAACAAACCCATCTTAATTTAATTGGGTTTCTTTGTTTAAGCTATCAAGCATCTTAATGGAGTTTAACTTGTGGCTCAGTGCGACGAGTTATCATTCGAGCTAGCGTCTGTAAGAAAACTGTGAAAAATCCATGCAAAGCGATTAAATGCATTTTATAAAGTGATTGATACATCAATCGCGCAAATAAGCCTTCAATATGCATCGTACCGCCAGAAAGCGAACCCATTAGACTGCCTACGGTTGAGTAACGACCAAGGTTTACTAGTGAACCGTAGTCTCGATAAACATAAGTTGGCAAAGCTTTACCATGCAGCCTCGCCTTAACTGTTTTAATTAACATAGAAGCTTGCTGATGCGCTGCTTGCGCGCGCGGTGGCACGTTATCAATGCTGCCTGCCCTAGGGCAGGCAGCGCAATCACCAAAGGCAAATACATTCTCATCGACTGTTGTTTGCAGTGTCGGCTTAACCACCAACTGATTAATACGGTTTGATTCTAAGCCATCTAAACCATTTAAAAAGTCTGGTGCTTTAATCCCTGCTGCCCAGACCACAAGCTCAGAAGGAATAAATCGACCACTGTGTGTGTAAACACCTTTGTCGGTTACTTCAGTCACTCGCTCTCCTGCATACACGTGCACTCTCAGTTTGCGAAGTTCTAAATCAACCGCCTTTGACAGACTAGGTGGCAATGCTTGCAACACCCGGTCAGAGGCTTCAATTATTGAAATACTGATGTCTTTATCAGGATCAATCTTGTCTAGTCCGTAAGCTGCTAATTCTCGCGTCGTATTATGTAGCTCAGCCGACAGCTCAACACCCGTTGCCCCTGCACCAACAATCACAACCTCCAACTGTCCAGCATGAACTGGGCCAGCCTGAGTTTGCGCACGCACCAAGGCATTATGGAGTCGTCTATGGAATCGCTCGGCTTGATCCATCGTATCTAGCGCAATTGAGTTTTCTCTAGCGCCTTTAATCCCGAAGTCATTAGTCGTACTTCCAATCGCAATTATTAAGGTATCGAACTTAATCGTCCGCCTAGGAATAATCTCAGCGCCATTTTCATCAAAGTTTGCACCGATATACACTTCTTGTTTAGCACGATCTAAGCCATCCATCTCACCAAGTCTAAAATTAAAATGGTGCCAATGAGCTTGCGCTAGATAGTCAAGTTCATGCTTGTCCGGATTCATGCTGCCTGCAGCAATCTCATGCAGCAAGGGCTTCCAAACGTGCGTTCTTGTTCGATCAATCAAAGTGATTTCCGCTTTGCCTTTACGGCCTAGACAATCACCTAGGCGCGTAGCAAGTTCAAGCCCACCTGCACCCCCGCCTACAATCACGACTTGATGAAGTTCCGTACTAGCGCGTTTTTTGAATCGCATAAAAATTGAATGCCTTAAAATTAAAAAAATCTTTTTATTCGTTACCTGTGAGCTTGTCGTTATGACTGCGAATCCATGCTTGAATTTGTAACACTTCATCTGGCTTTAACCCATTGCTTGGATCTGTTGGGTCCATCAAACCCTTACCTTTTGCGCCCATACCGCCATTGGTACCATTCCAAATGGTTTCAAACATGCCTTTATTTGTTGCGTCCTTGGCATACGTAAAGTCTGGTCCGTGGAGACTAGGTCCTGTTTGACCACCAGCATCACCACCATGACATTGCGTGCATGAATACATTTGAAAGAGTTTTTTGCCTTTTACACTCGCTTCAGCATTTCCAATATAGGGATTCTTCCCTGTGGTACTAAATTCTTTGGCTTGTGCTGTATCAAAAAATGCTGCTTTAATTTCTAGCGGGCTGCCATCTTGAGTTTTCACAAAAGCTACCATAGCCCCGCTTGATGATGCTGAACCACTATCAGACTTTCCAGAACACCCAGCCAAAAGAGCCATCGTTATCACTGAAACCATTAATAATTTTGTTTGCATATAGCCTCCCCCGTTATTTTTTATTTTTTTGGTTGTTGCAGGCCTATTTTACCCCATCTTATTAATGCCCATAAAACAAAAAAGGCTACCCGAAGGCAGCCTTTAACTAACCAATTAAAATTACTTTTGTGGAGCTTCATTCAACCATGGTTTGTCGCCACCACCTACATACATTGTGCGTAACCAACCAATAATTCTTAAAATTTCATCAGTTTTAAGCAGCTCAACGTTAGCTGCTGGTTGCGCATGCCATGTTGGCATACCAGCATTCGAACCACCAGCAATTGTTTCAAACAATCCTTTGTCAGTTACGTGCTTAGAATATTGCCATGTAGCGTCAGTAGCGCTCGGGCCTGTTTGACCACCTGCGTTACCACCGTGACATTGTGTACATGACCAATAACCAAACAATTTTTTACCAGTTTTTGCTACATCAGCATCAGCAACTGCTTTTTTGGTGTAAGGATTTACACATGTTGCTAAAAACTCTTTGGCTTCAGGCGTATCTTCCGCTATTGCCTTAATATTTAAAGGGCTTCCGTCTTTGGTTGAAACTAATTGGCAGCCAGCACTTGCTTGAAGTGGCATTAAACCAGCCAAAGCTAATACTGAACTTAAAATAACTGCTTTTATTGCGTTGTTGCTAAACATGTCATCTCCTAAATTTATAATTAGTACTTCTATTTTATATGTAGAACAAAAAATTAATTTTGAAGCATTATTTTATAACGAAAGCGCTGAGATATGGTTGACTTTATTCATCTGGAATGGCCAACCATATAAAAGTTAAATTGGCTTATCAACCTTCTCACCAACACTTTTTTCCCGTGCCTTTTTCTCCAAACTATCCCCTACAACTACTGGAGAATGTGGGATACCGTACTCTTCTAAAATTTTATCAATATCCGCTTGTCGATTTGCAATCGCTTTGTTTAAAGCTTCTGCACGCGCTTTGTCTTTATTGCGCACCCCAATAGAGATATTCCAGTTTTCTTTACCTTTTACGTTCTTATCTTCGTATTCAGGAATAGGATTCATTACTAGTGGCACTGAGGATTTCTTTACAAAGTAGCCAGCAATCGGACCCCAAACAATCGCAACATCAATATCCCCTTTTGCTAAGTCATCAATTAATTGACTTGGCGGAAAGTTAAGATCGCGCTGGAGACGATATGGGCGTGCATTGCCCATTAAATTATTATCCGCGAGAGGACGTGTTGGTGGGCTTTGCCCAATAATCCCAATGATGCCTTTTCTTAAATCAGGCGCATTCCAATCTGTGATGTTATATCCACTACTCTTGCGATAAACAAATACATAGCCAGACCGGTAGTAAGGCACTGATGTACGCATAGAATCGTTATCTGAAGTGGTGCTCATGACGTAATCACAACGATTTGCGTTAAGTGTATTTCTTAAAAAGCCTTGGCGGTAGTAAGCATATTGATATGAAAGCTTCTTACCTAATTCTTTTGCTAACACTTCAGCAATCTTGTCTTCAAAACCTTCTTGCTTACTGTTTGAGTAAGGCATGTTGTCTGGATCTGCACAGACCTTGAACTCCGTTGGGTCATCAACACGACGCACTTCACCAAGACGACCTTCATCAGGATTAATTGCTGGAATATCTGGCATTTCTGCAGCAATCACGTTGCTTATAACTACACTACTCAACAACATAGACAGTAATAGGTTTCTTAACATTTGTTCTTCCTTTATTCGTTAGATTGCATAAATCTAAAACTAAAAAAACACCCCGCCGGAGCGGGGTGTTTATATGACAAACTAACTAACGGTTAGTTCTATAACTACAGTTTTTCAACTATTAATTATAGGCTGAACACGTTCAATGCACCGCCGCCAGGAGCAGCGTTGTATTTTGTCAATTCAGCATAACCACCAGCAGCGCCAAGAGCGTCTGTTGGGTTAGTTAAGCCAAGGTTCATCGCAACACCAGCCCAGCCACCGATACCTGATAGCACGCCAACGTATTGTTTACCTTTGTTACCGTATGTGAATGCATTACCAATCACGCCAGAACCTACTTGGAATTTCCAAAGTTCTTTACCTGATTGTGCATCAACAGCCTTGAACCAACGATCAAGAGTACCGTAGAAAACTAAGTCTGAAGCAGTTGTTAATACACCACCCCATGCTGAGAATTTCTCTTTGTTGTACCAAACTGATTTACCCTTGATTGGATCCCAAGCAGTGAAACCACCCATTACGCCATCTGGACCAGCAAACATCGTCAATGTAGCGCCAACCCATGGTTGACCTGCAACATATTTAGACTCTACTGGCTCGTATGTCATACATACGTGATTCAATGGAATGTACATTAAACCTGTACGTGGGCTGTAAGCAGCTGGTTGTTGATCTTTAGTACCCAAAGCAGCTGGACAAACGCCTTTTGCATTGTAGTCTTGGTGAGTTGAAGCTGTAGCCAATTTGTTTGGCACACCAGTTTTCAAATCGATGTCGCTAGCCCAGTTCACGAATGAGTGAACTTTGTTTGCAACAACTAAAGTACCATTTGAAGCTTCCCATGTGTATACGAAGCCGTTACGGTCCATATGGTTAGCATATGTTTTGCCACCTTTGTCGAACAAGATAACTTCGTTAATACCGTCGTAATCCCACTCGTCATGTGGAGTCATTTGCATGCCCCATTTAGCCATACCAGTATCTACATCACGTGCAAATACAGTCATTGACCACTTGTTGTCACCTGGACGTACGTCTGGGTTCCAAACTGATGGGTTACCTGTACCGTAGTAAACTAAGTTTGACTTAGCATCGTACGGGTACCAACCCCACACTGAACCACCACCATGTTGCCAACCATCTTTAACCGCTTGTGGTTTCAACCATGTTTTAATGCCAAGGTCTTTTTCACCAACTTTTAACTTGTCGTTAGCGATTTTCTTGAATGAACCACCTTGTTTGTTACCACCGTTAACATCTTCGTATACTGACAAAGCTGAATATTGTGGGTTTTCTTTGTTGAAGTCAGCACCGATCAACATTTCTGAATCTGGACCTGTTGAGTATGCTTTCCATGCTAATGAACCGTCTTTGATGTTGTAAGCTGCCATGAAGCAACGAACACCGAACTCAGCACCAGAACAACCAACTAAAACTTTGTCCTTGATTACGTGAGCTGCGTTTGTGTTAGTAGCGCCAACTTTTGGATCAACGTTCTTAACATCCCAAACTTTTTTACCTGTCTTAGCATCAAGAGCAACTAAAGTACCATCATTTTGGTTCAAGAAAATCTTGCCATCGCCATAACCTAGACCACGTGAAACGTTGTCGCAGCAAAGAACTGCTTGAACTGATGGGTCTTGTTTAGGGAAATATGACCAAACGATTTTTTGATTGTCGTTCAAATCAAGAGCGTAGATATTGTTTGGGAATGCTGTATGTACATACATCATGTTACCAATAACAAGTGGAGCACCTTCATGACCACGGTTTACACCAGTAGCAAATGTCCAAGCAGCTTTAACGTTTTTAACGTTGCCCTTGTTGATTTGTGCTAATGCTGAATAACCTTGGTTATTGTGTTGGCCACGTGGGTGTGCCCAGTTGTTTGAATCTTTCATTGCAGCTTCTTGATCAGCTGCAGCTGAAGCTACCATTGGCATAGCCAATGATGCACCAACTACTAGACCTAGAGCTAGATTAATTTTACTAATCTTCATTTTAAATCTCCAAAGTGGTAAGAACTAAGGGTTAATTACAAAAATGACTTTTTAAATCACGAGGCCCACATTTATTTTATGTGATTATCCTCATTTTTTAATTTGTCGCTTTTGCCTCACTTTAAGTGAGTGCAATGTGATATTAGAACAGGTAAAAATGATTTGCAATAGTTTATTAACAATTTATTTACATTTAATTGAAATAAATTTATTCATGATTTTTACGATGTTATCATATCTAAAATAAATCAAAATAATCAACATGAAAGCATTATTTACCATGCAATTCACAAGCTTCAATTTATTCCCTGAATTAGTAACATTTCACTCTGAAAAGTTCATTGTCACCCAAAAACATGACATTTATTACGAGGAATGTGGCAATCCTGAGGGATATCCCGTTGTTTTTTTTCATGGCGGCCCAGGCAGTGGTTGTAACCCATCCCAGAGGCGTTTTTTTGACCCCAGCTTTTATCGCATTATTCTGTTTGATCAGCGCGGCTGCGGTAAGAGCACACCACTGGGATGCACGGAAGATAATGATACCAACGCTCTTGTTAGCGACATTGAAAAACTCAAGCATCATTTAGGTATTAAAAAGTGGTTAGTATTTGGTGGTTCTTGGGGCAGCACTCTTGCTCTCGCTTATGCAATCGCTCATCCAGACTCAGTCACAGGCTTAATCTTGCGCGGCATCTTTTTAAGCAGACAGTGTGAACTCGATTGGTTTTTAGGAGAAGTGAGACATTTTTATCCCGACTGCTGGGAGAAACTCCTATCATTTATTCCTGAAAATGAGCGCTCAAATCCACTGCAAGCATATGGCACTAGAGTTTTTTCAGATGATATTGAAATAGCTGGCCCTGCTGCTACCGAATGGAATGCTTATGAAAGTAGCATCATGTCTTTATTACCTCGCACCTCATCAGCACCAACCACGACGCCAGTTGATATCGAAGTTGCGCGCGCCAGAGTACAAATTCATTACATATTAAATGAATGCTTTGTGGGTCATCGCGACTTAATTGCTGAAGCAAAAGCTTTATCTGCAATTCCAACCACGATTATTCAAGGTCGTTACGATATGGTTTGCCCACCCATTAGTGCTTGGGAATTAAAAAATGCCATGCCGCATGCTAAATTCTTAATGATTGCAGATGCAGGACATTCCGCTATGGAAGCTGGCATCACTTCAGCATTGGTAGAGGCCACCGAAGCTTTTAGAATAAGCCATCAATAACAAACATTATATATAGAGTATTTATTTTGACGATTCACTTTAAGTCCATCAACAGCTTTAGCGCATACCCTGCAATTGCAATGCCAAAAGCGCATATGGCAAAACATCACTACGACACACCGCTATTTGTAATGCGCGAAACATTGAGCGCTTTTAAGTTACACAATGGCTGGGGGCTTTCCGCCTCACTTTCGTTTTATGCGATGTTTGCCATCATCCCGATGGCGCTCTTGATGTTTTTCTTTTTGTCGCACTTGGTGTTTTCTTCGCACAACGCTGTCGTTAATCTGGCCAGCATCACCAGCAGCTTAGAGCCAAAACTCAGCCGAAGAATCATGCTTGAGATTCACAAAGTGGCTGAACATAAAACTGCGTGGAGCACGTTGAGTACGATTGCGCTATTTTGGTTTGCAATTCCGCTAGCGAGCACTTTACGCGGAGCTTTCCAAACTATTTTTGGCATCACCGAGCATCCATCATTTATTCGCAAATCTGTTCAGGACATCTTATCGGTCATCGGTATTTTGTTGATGTTCTTTATGTTTACCTTTTTCGACTTATTGCTTGAAAAGGCTTCACAGTTACTTGGGTCATCCATTGGTCATTCGAGCGTCTTTGATAGCGCGGGCAGTTTACTGACGATTACCGCCCTGCTCACCTTGTTTTATCGCGCCTTCTTGCCAACCAGCGCTTCACTAAGAACTATTATTACTGGCTCGATAATCACTGCCATCCTATGGATGGCGATGCGGCCATTATTTAGTGAAATTCTCTCGCTGAATCATACTTACGGCGCTGTGTTTGGAGGGATGAAGAACGTGTTCATATCACTGGCCTGGCTTTATTACACATTCGCAATCTTTCTATTAGGCACTGAGCTAATCTCCACGCTTAAAAAACGTGACACGCTTTTATTGAGAGGCTTGTTTAATGAATCCATCAGAAAGAACCCTAACTTCATTACTAAAGTGATGTCGCGCCACGGTTGCATTTACCAAGACGGCGAAGTGGTCTTCAATATTGGTGACGAAGGCCATGACTTATATTACATTGCGTATGGAAAAGTTAAGCTAGTCTATGAAAACAGATTGGTACGGCACTTAACGGCAGGCGACTTTTTTGGAGAAATGGCGATTTTAGGAGATGGCGTGCGGATTGCTGATGCAGTTGTAGACTCAGATTTTTGCGATATTATCGTAATCAATGCGAACAATATCCAAACGCTTATTCTGAACGAGCCTAAAGTTGCCATGCGCTTTTTGAAGCACATGGCGCTACAATTAAAGAACAGTCAACAAACTCAACCGTAATTTAGACTTCAATCATGGCCACCCAATCAAATAAACAACCTAGCCAGCAAGAAATTCAACCAGTACTTAATGAGCTTAATGCAGGGCAGCTCGCCAATGCAGCCAATATGGCAAAGTCTTTACTGACGCAATATCCAAACACCTTTATTTTGCACAATGTTTTAGGCATTGCATTAGATGGCCTTGGCCAATATGAAGGCGCCATCAATAGCTATCGCAATGCGCTTAAATTACAACCTAACATGCCTGATTTACATTTCAATCTTGGGATTGCGCTCAGCAATGTAGGCCAATTCACAGAAGCCGCCGCCAGCTACCGCAAAGCAATTGCTTTGCAACCTAAATTCTTTGAGGCTTATGGCAACCTCGGCACATTACTGCAAAAACAAGGCAAGTTAGATGAGGCTGTGGCTAGTTACCGCAAAGCCCTTTCTATTAACGAAGACCCACGCGGGCACTTTAATCTTGGCACAGCCCTGCGCGACCAAGGCAAACTAGACGAAGCAATCAAGCACTATCGACAAGCGATTGCCCTATTTCCCAATTACGCAGATGCTCATAGCAACTTGGGCGAAACCTTGCGTGACCAAGGTAATATACAAGAAGCGATTACCAGCTATCAAAACGCATTAGCGCTTAATCCCAACCATCCTAGCGCCAATTACAACATGGCTGAGTTTTTGTATCTCGCCAAACGCTTTGATGAAGCAATTCCACATTTTGAACGCAGCCAACTCGATGATTGGCTTGAACGCAGCATGTATTGTTTATATAAAGCCGAACGTTTTGATGACTTTAAGAGAAAATTAGATGAAATCGTCAACGCTGGCAAGCATACCGCGCCCTTTCTTGCGACGCTATCCACGCACTATACTGTCAATTTTGGGGTTGAAAATCCCTATAATTTTTGCAAAAACGGTTTTGATTTTGTTTATAACGCGGCGATTCCTGAGCTTTCACAAGCCGATAGCCCACTCTTAAAGGCTTTGCTCAACGATATTCACAATGCGGAGATTGCGGAACGCGTGCAAGGCATGCTTCATAACGGCAAGCAGTCCGCAGGCAATTTGTTTAAGCGCCCAGAGGCTTCATTTAGGACGCTGGGCGAATTGGTCAAAAAAGAATTTATGAACTACAAAAATAAATTCGCTGGCGCAGATTGCGAGCTGATTAAATCATTCCCAGAAGAGTTTGAATTTACCAGCTCTTGGTATGTAAAAATGCGCCAAGGCGGGCATTTAGATGCTCATATTCATGAAATTGGCTGGATTAGCGGGGCGGTTTATCTTGCGATGCCCTCAGATAAAAAGTCTCCAGAAGAAGGCGCTTTTGAATACGGTATCCATGGTGACGATTATCCGCAAAAACACGGCAACTTTCCTGTGGGCACGGTTGTTCCTAATGTGGGCGAGATTGTTTTATTCCCATCTTCGCTCTTCCACAGAACGATTCCTTTCACCTCTAGCGAGGAGCGTATTTGCATCGCCTTTGATTTGAAGCCTAGCGTGGGATCAAGCGCGCGTAGTAACTACTAATTAGCTCAAATTAGCCGCAAGCCTTACTTCGCTGAAAAAGACATGGTTAGTTAATCTATCTGCGATCAACTGGTTTGCCTTAGTGATGGCAGCCTTAGTTTTAAGCGCGTCGTAAGGCATTAAAACATCCGCTTCTACCTTGCCAGCCAAATAGTGAAAAGTAACTTGCTCCGGTGCTGGCATTCCCTCCAACACAGTTTCTAGCGACGCCAACAATGCCTCGCGACTTGGTGACGCCATCGGAACATCCTCGCCGAAGCCTGCATCATCCTCAGTATCCACATGGACTAAAACATCATTGACCGACTCATGTGTATCAATCACGCGCTTACGGGCCCTTTCGGCAATGCTATGTCCTTCAGACACGCTAATTTTTGAATCCACCAAAATATGCGCATCCACCAAAACGCGATGCGCCATTTTTCTTGTTCTTAACTCATGAACATTTTGAACCCCTTGCGTATCCATGAGTGTTTGACGAATACTCGCGACTTCTTCAAATGAGAGTCCAGCATCAATCAATTCTTGGAAAGCTTCCCAAACAAAGACCAAGCCCATGCGCACAATCATAAAGCCCACTAAAATAGCGGCGATCGAATCCGCATAGATAAAACCCATCATATTTGCAGCAATACCAACGGCAACCACCAACGAAGATGCCGCATCAGACCTTGCATGCCATGCATTGGCAATTAACAAAGGCGACCTTAATTGCTCCCCAACGTTAAGCATATAACGGAACAATCCTTCTTTAGCAATCAAGGCCAAGCCAGCCGTCCACAAAGCTAAAGAGGTCACGGGCGGCAAGTCACCGATATTTTCTAACTTAATAGCGGCGCCGTAGATAATGCCAACGCCAGTCAGGACTAAAATTGCACCCAACACTAAAGACGCTGCCGTCTCAATACGACCGTGCCCATACGGATGGTCATCATCAGCCGGGGTCTTACTGTGATAACTAGCGATTAATACCAAAAAGTCAGAAATTAAATCCGAAAGCGAATGCACGCCATCGGCGATTAAAGATTGGGAGTGTGAAAATATACCGGCAACCACTTGCGCAATCGTAAGGGCAATATTCACAAATACACTGGTCCATGTGCATCGTTTTGAAAGTGCGTAGCGGCGAGGATCATCAAACGACATTTGATGCGAGTGGTTATGGTTATGCTTATGTTGGCTCATCAATCAAGCGCCTTAGAGTTAACTCAATAAACCAATATTAACAGTCTATAACAGCGCCGTCTTTATTCATGCATTAGTTTTTATCATCTATACTGCTAGAGATAATTCAGCTTTGTTCGCTCAAGACTACTTAATGAAAGCTTAGAGGATCGCATTGCAAAACATTACGCACAATACCGTCAGACAAATTTTATTTGCACTTTTCGTGGTCATTATTTGCATTGGCGTCTGGATAGTTCTTGCGCCTTTTTTCACCGCGATTGCTTGGGCTTGTATTCTTGCCTATGTAAGCTGGCCTCTCTACATTTGGCTATTAAATAAATTAGGCAAAAAAGACACGATCGCATCCTTACTCATGACGACTGTCATGGCGGCCGCAGTAATTACACCTATTTTATGGTTATTTTGGGTTTTAAAAGCCGAACTCAGTATCGCCACCTCCATATTCACTGTCAAATTAGCTAATGGCTGGATTGTTCTGCCTAAGTTTATCGCTGAGCTTCCTTTCGTTGGCACGGATATCAACGCTTGGCTTACAAAAGTATTAGCGAATCCAATAGAGTTTAAAAACGAAGCGCATGCCCTTCTGATGAATGCTGACCAAAAGTTTATCGGCATCATTGGAGGCATCAGCCGCAATCTTGCTACGATGGGATTTGCTTTGTTGACGCTATTTTTCGCCTACAAAGGAGGCTTAAAATTTATGACGCAATCAGAGCAAGTTTTAGAGTCTCTGCTTGACATTCGCGCCAGAAGCTACTTTCAAAGAGCCAGAATTAAGGCACAGAGAGATTCAGAACGAGCTCGTAAAAAGCAACAGGCTGAGGCTAAAGCCAGAGCTAGAAAAGCTGCAAGTGAGGCCAAAGCTAGAGAAAGAGCTAGAGCGAAGGCACAAAAAGTTTCAAAGCGCGCTCGCTAGAAACGAAAATGTTTAAACTAATTTAATTAAGCGTTACTTTAAGTAACGGTCAAAAAGACAAAACCCCTGCCATTTCTGACAAGGGTTTGCTTTAATGGTGGCCCCTCTGTGAGTCGAACACAGCACCAACGGATTCTGGTTTGTGTGGCTTTCACCACTCCCTGGACTATGCCTTCACCATGGCTCGCGCTTTAGGTGGGTGCCGTCTAGTCTCTACACGTTCCTAATATTTCTACTAGGCTTCGCTCGGCATTGCCTTGTGCATTTTACTGCCGTCAGGTTTCACCGAATTTGACACCATCCCATACGCAGTTTCCAAACGTATGGCACAATTTTTATGAGTCCGCTGCTCTAACCAAGCATGAGCTAAGGGGCCGAAACTTTTAAATTACTTCCACAGTTTTACTTTTTACTTCCACAGAAAGTGTGGAAGCACTGTGGAAGCAAATTTCACTACTTTTTACAAACCTAAGTTACTGATTAATAAATACTTTATTACCTAAACTCAACTTCTTAAATAGATTATGAGTCCGCTGCTATAACCAAGCACGGGCTAGAGGCTCAAAAACTTCAATGAATTAATCTTGGCCTGTTTCTAAGAAGCTACGCAGACGTTCTGAACGCGTCGGGTGACGTAATTTACGTAACGCCTTCGCTTCAATTTGACGGATACGCTCACGCGTGACATCAAACTGTTTGCCAACTTCTTCTAACGTGTGGTCAGTATTCATTTCAATACCAAAACGCATGCGCAATACTTTAGCTTCACGCGGTGTGAGTGACTCCAAGACTTCACTAGTTGCATCACGCAAACTCGCATAAACCGCTGCATCCACTGGCGCAAGCGTGGTGTTGTCTTCGATAAAGTCACCCAAATGCGAATCATCATCATCACCAATCGGCGTTTCCATCGAAATCGGCTCTTTGCTGATTTTAAGAATCTTGCGAATCTTATCTTCTGGCATTTCCATTTTCTCAGCAAGCGTTGCTGGATCAGGCTCCAAGCCTGTTTCTTGTAGAATTTGACGGCTGATACGATTCATCTTGTTAATCGTTTCAATCATATGAACAGGAATACGGATGGTGCGCGCTTGGTCAGCAATAGAACGGGTAATCGCCTGGCGAATCCACCATGTTGCATAGGTTGAGAACTTGTAACCGCGACGATATTCGAATTTATCAACCGCCTTCATCAAGCCAATATTGCCTTCTTGAATCAAGTCCAAGAATTGCAAACCACGGTTGGTATATTTTTTAGCAATCGAAATCACCAAACGCAAGTTTGCTTCAATCATTTCACGTTTAGCGCGACGAGCACGGGCTTCGCCAGTAGTCATTTGCTTGTTGATGTCTTTTAATTCTTTGATTGGTAAACCAACGTCAGCTTGCATATCAAGTAAGCGTTGTTGTTGATCCACGATAGAGTGTTTGAAACGCTCTAATTTTTCTACATAAGGTTTATCAACAGCCAACTCACCAGCAAGCCATGTGAGCTCACACTCATTGCCTGGAAACGATTTGATAAAGTGCGGACGTGGCATACCTGATTTATCAACGCAGAATTCCATAATTTTACGTTCGTGACCGCGGACTCTTTCCACCATGTCACGCACTTTTCCGCAAAGCGCTTCCACTTGTTTCGCTGAGAAACGGAATGCAGTGAGCTCTTCCAGAATTGCTGCTTGCAGGGCTTGATATTCAGGGTCTTGAGAGCCTTTGCTTTCAAGAATCACCGTCATTTTCTTGTTGGACTCACGGATAACGGCAAAACGTATCAATACTTCTTCTTTAAGCTTAGCTAAGGCTTCAGCAGAGATCGCAGCCGCTTTTGCGCCGTCATCATCTTCTTCCTCCTCTTCAATTTCAGGTTCTTCCTCTTCTTCGCTGCTAGCCGTAATCACATCATCCATGCCAACATTTGAATCAATTAAGCCATCAACTAAGTCATCAACGCTCAGCTCATCCGCTTCAACTTTATCAACCATTGCTAACAATTCAGCAATCGTGGTTGGGCAAGCAGCAATCGCTTGCACCATGTGTTTTAGACCATCTTCAATACGCTTAGCGATTTCAATTTCGCCTTCACGGGTCAACAAATCAACCGTACCCATTTCACGCATATACATGCGCACAGGGTCGGTGGTTCGACCGAATTCAGAATCTACAGTGGCTAAAGCTTGCTCAGCCTCCTCAACCGCGTCTTCATCAGCCACCGCTGCTGGCGCATCAGACATCAACAACACTTCAGCATCAGGTGCTTCTTCGTAGACCTGAATACCCATGTCATTGATCATGCCAATGATGCCGTCTATTTGCTCAGAATCCTGAACATCATCAGGCAAATGGTCATTGATTTCGGCGTACGTGAGGTAGCCGCGCTCTTTACCAAGAACAATCAGTAATTTAAGACGCGTGCGGCCATCAACCGCCTGCTCTTCGTTGTTATCAATATTTTGTTCGTTTTGCTGATCTTTATCTTTTGCCATGCGTGACCTCTATCCTAAAACCATGCCTGTAAACATGAACTGGTGATGGAAAACCCAATATTATACCTCAAAATCACAAGCTATTTTTCTGTGAATTACCCAAACCGCGAAGCAAAGCACGCTCCTCTTCTGTCAGCTCACTTAAACTTTTTTCTTTAATCTTATCGAACAAATGGCTTTGCGTCCGCTGTTGTTGCATCTCTGATAGTTGCGTCCTTGCACCGCTCATTTCAAGAGCAATATCCAAACTTTCGTCTAATAATTGTAATTCACGCTCAACTTCACGCATTAATTTGGCATCCGCTTTGTCTTGCATTTGATGCAAAATGGCTGCTGGCTTTGAGCTTGGATACAAAACTGCGGCATCAATCCCCGCACGCAACATCTTATCCTCTTCGGTATCACCCTTCACCCAGTCTAAATCCTGTGCAGAAACTAAATCAGGTCGCATCAGCAACATCAATAAGAACCGACGCTGGATTGAAACGGGCGTGCGAGTTTGCTTAGGCCTTGCCTGCTGTTGCCGCTGAAGATTAGGCAAGCGGATCATGCTTTGCATTTCCTCTTGCGAAACACCCGTTAACTCTGCAATGCGCTTGCTTAAAAATAAGCGTGAGCGTGGCGCTTGAATTTGCTGCAAAATAGGCTCAGCGTCATTTAAAAAGCGAACCCTGTCCTCTTGAGACTGCAATGGATTATCTGCGCTCAAATACTGAATAATGTATTGAGAAAGTGGCAAGGCCGTTTTCATTTTGGCTTCAAAGGCTTCTTTGCCAAACTCGCGCACAAAGCTATCTGGGTCGTGTTCTGAAGGCAAAAATAAGAAACTAAGCTTCAGGCCATCCTTCAGCGCCGGCAATGCGTTCATCGCCGCACGCCATGCGGCTTTTAAACCTGCATTATCACCATCAAAGCAAAATACTACTTCATCTGTCTGACGCATTAATTTAGCAATATGGAATGGTGTCGTCGCCGTGCCCAGGGCCGCCACAGCATACTCAATGCCGTATTGCGCTAACGCAACCACATCCATATAACCTTCAACGACTAAGGCTCGGCCCGCTTCTCGCATCGCGCGACGCGCCATAAGCAAGCCGTATAACTCATGCCCTTTTTGGAACAAAGGCGTTTCAGGCGAGTTGTAATATTTAGGCGTATCTTCAGGATTAATCACGCGACCACCAAAACCAATGACCTGACCCTTTTGGTCGTGAATTGGAAACATAATGCGATCACGAAAACGGTCATACCGTTTACCCTGCTCATTCTTCACCACAAGGCCTATTGTTTCCAGCACTTCACTCTCATATTGAGGAAATACAGATTGTAAATTTTGCCAGCCTGCAGGCGCATAACCCATTTGAAAATTCGCGGCAACCTGACCGCTCAGGCCACGACCTTTCAAATATTCTATAGCACTAGGTGATTTTTTTAATTCGGCACGATAGTAATTAAGCGCCGTTTGAAGCGCTTCTTGCATGCCAGGAATCAGCTTTTGTTGCGGCTTATCAGTATCACGTGTTTCTTGTGGGACAATCATCCCCGCAATTTTAGCAAGCTCTTGAACCGCCTCAACGAAACTCAATCCTTGGTATTCCATCAAAAAGCCAATGGAGGTGCCGTGGGCACCACAACCAAAGCAGTGATAAAACTGTTTAGTAGGGCTTACTGTAAAAGAGGGGGATTTTTCATTATGAAAAGGGCAGCAAGCAGAATAATTTGCCCCTGCTTTTTTGAGCGGAACGCTTTTGTTAATCACGTCATAAATATCGACGCGATTAATAAGTTCTTGGATAAAGCTTTCTGGAATCATATTCTTAGGCTTATCGTATCAAAATCGTTGAGGGCTAAGGCTTGGAAATTTCACCTTATAAAATATCATAACGCATTGCCAGACAAAACAAAAAAGGAGCTTGCAGCTCCTTTTTTCATCTTTAAACTTACTTTTAACACTGTGAAATTATGCGCTGAGCCTTGTTTTAATAAATCCCGATATTTTTCCCATATCCGCACGCCCAACGACCAGTGGTTTAACCGCCGTCATCACTTTACTCATATCCTTGATACCTGCAGCGCCAGTTTCAGCAATGACTTGCTCTAAAATTGCGCCTACTTCATCGTCTGTCAACGCTAGTGGCAAGTATTCTTGCAGCACAGTTACTTCAAACTTCTCAACGTCAGCTAAATCATGGCGATTAGCAGCTTCGTATTGTGAAATTGAATCTCGACGTTGTTTAAGCATTTTTTCGATTGCTTCGATCACTTGCATATCATCAAGCTCAATACGCTCATCGACTTCGCGTTGCTTAATGGCTGATTGCAATAAACGAATAGCACCTAAACGCGCACTATCTTTAGCGCGCATTGCATTTTTCATGTCTTCGGTGATACGCGCTTTTAGTGACACTACAACCTCGAAATTCTTAATTAACTCAATACAAACTTAAAACAACAACTTAAAGATTTAGTAAAGTTTTGGTGCCAAAGTTTGGTTACGAATACGACGATAGTGCCGTTTAACAGCAGCAGCAGCTTTGCGTTTACGTTCCCATGTTGGTTTTTCATAGAATTCGCGAGCACGCAAATCTGTCAACAAACCAGTTTTCTCAATAATGCGTTTGAAGCGACGTAGCGCAACGTCAAACGGCTCATTCTCTTTTACACGTACACTAGACATAGAACTCTCTTTACTTAAATTTTTGGTCGAAATTGCGGAAAAGTTTGCTATTCTATCGGGTAAACCACAATTTATCAAACACTTTGCGTTCAAAAACGCATCATCATTCAGATAACGCTCAAATATGCTTGTTTTAGGAATTGAATCTTCTTGCGATGAAACAGGTATCGCACTTTATGATACTGAACGTGGATTGCTTGCGCATGCGCTTCACTCGCAAATTGAAATGCACTCAGAATATGGCGGCGTGGTGCCAGAGCTCGCCTCGCGCGACCATATTAGACGCGCCTTACCACTCATTCAAAAAGTATTAAATGATGCAAAGCTTGAATTGTCTGACATTGACGGCATCGCTTACACGCTAGGCCCGGGGCTCTCTGGTGCGCTGCTCGTTGGCACCTCTATCGCAGAATCTTTGGCTTTTACGCTCAATGTGCCAACCATAGGCGTACACCACCTAGAAGGCCATTTACTTGCGCCTTTACTTGAAGAAAATCCTCCGCAATTCCCATTTGTTGCTTTGCTTGTTTCTGGTGGCCATACCCAGTTAATGAAAGTCACTGGCATAGGCGAATACGCACTTCTAGGTGACACCCTTGATGATGCCGCTGGCGAAGCTTTTGATAAAACAGCTAAACTACTTGGCCTTGATTATCCAGGCGGCCCAGCCGTCTCAAAATTAGCCAATCAAGGCACAAAAGGTCGATTCAAACTGCCGCGCCCTATGCTCAATAGTGGCGACCTCAATTTCAGCTTTAGCGGCTTAAAAACTGCAGTGCTTACATTAGCAAATCAAAACGAACTTGATTTGCAGACCAAAGCTGATATTGCTTATGAGTTCCAAGAAGCAGCCACTGAGATTCTCACCACAAAATGCATGTCTGCTTTGCGTGAGACAGGGCTAGATAATTTGATTGTGTCTGGCGGCGTTGGTGCAAACAAGCGCCTACGTGAACAACTTAACTTCGCGACCAAGCGTAAGCTTTGCCACGTGCACTATCCACGCTTGGAGTTCTGCACCGACAATGGCGCGATGATTGCATTTGCTGGGGCAATGAGACTGAAAGCGCTTGAAGGAACTCAGCCAAGCCACAGCTTTACTGTGCGCCCGAGATGGGATTTAGCCGAGTTACAAAAACCGCAATAGCTTTAATATTATTTCTTACCGAAACCTGATTCGGTGCCGTTGAGTAATTTGTGGATGTTAGTTCTGTGGCGCCAAACCAGCATTAAAGCCAAGAACACAAAGACAATCTCGTAATCACGATAAGCTTCAAAATAATTTAACGAGCCTGCATAAATCGGCAATAAAATTGAGGCAACAATAGCGGCTAATGATGAATATTTAGTGGCCACAAATACCAACACCCAAGTGAGCATAGTCAGCAGCGCGAGCCAAGGTGAAATCGCAAGCAAAATCCCCAAAGCAGTCGCTACGCCCTTGCCACCCTTGAACTTATAAAACACAGGGTACAAATGCCCCAAAAACACAGCAGTCGCTACGGCACAGGTCACCCACATCAATCCGCCATCTGGCTGCATCACAAACCATACTGGGAACCACCCTTTGAAAGCATCACCCGCCAAGGTTAATGCCGCGGCTGATTTTTTACCGCTACGCAGCACATTGGTTGCACCAGGATTTCCTGAACCAACAGTGCGGGGGTCAGGTAAGCCAAAAAGTTTGCTGATTAAAATACCAAATGCGATAGACCCAAGCAAATACGCCGCAACGATTTGTACTAATGCAATTGGACTAACGTCAATAAAACCTAACTCATTCATGGCGAGATGCTCTAAAATCCAAATGACTTATTCTAAACCATATAGGCATGATCGGCATGGACATCATTTTTTTAAGCGAAGTCAAAATTCAAACCAAACTTGGCGTGCCCGAATGGGAGCGCATGGTGCCGCAAACTATCGTGCTGGATATTGAAATTGCCATGCCACACAACCAAAGTTGCACTACAGACGAAATTGGTGACACCATTGATTACGGCCTTGTGGTTGGGCGCTTACGTGATACTTTAAATGAAAAAAGTTTTAAGTTAGTTGAAGCGCTGGCAGAGCATCTTTGCCAACTCATCATCAAGGAGTTCAAAGCCCCTTGGGTAAAAATTAAAGTCGCAAAGCCGGGCATCTTGCCTGGCGTGAAGTCACTTGGCGTGTTGATTGAGCGAGGATGCATCCCCAATTAACCCCTTGGATGATGGGCGGTGTGTAACTGCTTCAACCGCTCTCTCGCCACATGGGTATAAATTTGCGTCGTTGAAATATCCGAGTGTCCTAACAACATCTGCACCACACGAAGGTCCGCCCCGTGATTCAATAAATGTGTTGCAAAAGCATGTCGCAACACATGAGGTGACATGGGTTTATGAATCCCCGCCACTAAAGCATAACGTTTAATCAAATACCAAAACGCCTGACGCGTCATCGCTGCGCCGCGCTGCGTTACAAACATACTGTCACTGAGCCGCTTTTCTAAAATCGCTGGACGCGCCTCTTTTAAGTAACGTATAAGCCAATCAACCGCGACTTCGCCCATCGGCACCAAGCGGGTTTTACTCCCCTTGCCAGTCACGCGAACCACGCCTTCAGAAAGGCTGACTTCTGTTACTTTTACTCCCACCAACTCCGAAACCCGCAAACCACTTGCATAAAGAAGTTCAAGCATCGCTCTATCTCGCAAGCCAATCGGATCACCTAAATTTGGCGCGCCCAATAAAGACTCAACGTCTTCTTCACTGAGACTTTTTGGCAATGAGCGAGGCAACCTGGGAGATTCAATTTGTAAGCTCGGGTCTTGTGTAATTTTATTTTCACGCAAAGCAAAACGATAAAGGCGGCGCAAACTCGCAATTAAACGACTAATACTGCGCGGCTTGCTGATCGGGAACTTAACTGCCAAATAGCGCTGGATATCAAACTGCTCAACTTGCAATAAATCCTTAGCCGCGTCCTTTTCTAACCAAACCGCAAATTGTGCTAAATCTTGACGGTAGCTATCTAAAGTATTGCGAGCAAGGCCTTCTTCTAGCCATATTCTGTCGATGAACTCATCGAGAATCGCTTGGTTATTTTGATTCATGTGCCAACAACCATTCTTTAATTTTCAATCCATCTGGGACGCTTTGCATAAATCCACCCAAACCATTTTTAGCCACTACGCGGTGACAAGGAATAAGCAAGGGCAAGCAATTAGCGCCGCAAGCATTCGCTACAGCGCGAGGGCCAGAACCCACTTTTTCAGCCATCTGTGAATATGTCAGCATTTGACCGACAGGAATAGCAGATATTGCCTTCCAAACACTTTGTTGGAATGGAGTACCAGCAACTTTAAAAGGGACGCTTATTTTTGCATCTGCATTTTGAAAATATTGAGCAATCTGTTGTTTCACATGTTGAGCA
>Ga0209135_1000081_pt1 | contig 32439 bp, 30 predicted proteins | sample LauGreSBDMM110SD_4_FD_187570 | JGI IMG/M metagenome (GOLD analysis project Ga0209135, IMG submission 187570) | Freshwater lake microbial communities from Lake Michigan, USA - Su13.BD.MM110.SD (SPAdes) (version 3) | ecosystem: Environmental > Aquatic > Freshwater > Lake | place: Lake Michigan... | reverse complement strand
TAATTATCCTGTGCACGCTGCCCTTGTTCTATGGTGGTGCGCAATACGCCAATTTGGATATGTTGGTGGCAGGGTTGATTTCACTCACGATTCTCGCCGGTGCAGAGGCGGTGTTAAGCAGTGAACGAGGGCAACCCTACCGTTGGTTCTCGGTGGCCGCAGCGGTATTTGCTGGTTTGGCTATTCTTGCCAAGGGGCTGATTGGCTTGGCCTTGCCTGGCGGCGTTTTATTCTTTTGGTTATTGTTGACAAAGCGCTGGCGCAAGCTTGGTGTATTGCTTTGGCCGCCAGCGATCTTGGCGTTTATAGCTGTCACCTTGCCGTGGTTTTGGGCGATGCAGGTTAAGTTTCCCGAGTTTTTTAATTACTTTTTTATACATCAGCAGTTTGAGCGCTTCGTGAGCAAAGGTTTTAACAACCCTCAGCCGGTTTGGTTTTATTTGCCTGTGTTGTTTGGGATGACCATGCCGTGGTCGCTTGGTTTGCTCGTTGCGTTTAATCGACGGTTTTGGCAAAATACCTCGCAGTCGTTTGGCTTATTGATGCTGATCTGGCTATTGTTGATTTTTATCTTTTTTTCGATCCCTGCCTCAAAGCTAATTGGCTATATTTTGCCGGCATTGCCACCATTGGCTGTGCTCATCGCCGAAGCCTTGCTGTTGGCCTTGCAAGGTCGCTGGGCCGCGCACATCCCTCGCACGATTGCCACCTATTTTGTGATTTCAAGCGTTGCGTGTGTGGTGGGGATGGGGGTGTTTCGCTTTATCCAAACGGATACCGCCTACGTGATGGGCACACAGATCGCTGCTCAAAAAAAGCCGACCGACGTCTTTGTGTATGTGCGCAGTTATCCCTTTGATTTAGCTTTTTATGCAGGTGCCACCGAGCCTGCCTGGGTAGTCGAAAACTGGGAAAATCTTCCGAAGCGCGATAACTGGCGCAACGAACTGTCAGATGCCGCGCGGTTTAATCCAGAGGTGGGTAAGCAGACACTCATCAATTTTAAAGAGTTTGTGGTGCGCCTGTGTGCAAGCGAACAACGCGTTTTTTGGGTGCGTGGTGATCAGTGGATTGTGCAGCATCTACCTTTTTTGTTACAGATCCCGCACTTCTTTGAGCAGCCAGATGGCGGTCGTATCTGGAAACTTGAAACCGATGCCGCATTTAAGGCTAAGCTCTGCATTAAGACACAATAACCAAAGCTTAATAATCAAAGCTGAATAACTAAAATCGAATAACCAGAGCAGAATAACTCACTGATATTCCTCTCTCTCGGAGACTAGTGCATGACAACCGAAGAAAAAAAACCAAAAATTAAAACCCCCGAGTCGTTGCGTAGTGCACGTTGGTTTGCCCCCGATGATTTGCGCTCGTTTGGGCATCGTTCGCGTGCCATGCAAATGGGCTATGGCCCCGAGGACTGGGCCGGTAAGCCAGTGGTCGGCATTATCAATACGTGGTCTGATATCAACCCCTGCCACAGTCATTTCAAGCAGCGTGTTGAAGACGTGAAGCGCGGTGTGTTGCAAGCGGGCGGGTTTCCGATTGAGTTGCCCGCGCAGTCGTTGGCAGAACAATACGTCAAGCCCACCACCATGCTGTATCGCAACTTGCTGGCAATGGACGTTGAAGAGCTCTTGCGCTGCCACCCGATCGACGGTGCGGTGCTGATGGGCGGGTGCGACAAGACAACACCTGCGTTACTGATGGGTGCAACCAGCGCCGGCTTACCAATGATCTACGTACCCGCGGGCCCGATGCTGCGTGGCAACTGGCAAGGTAAAACGCTGGGCTCTGGCTCTGATGCCTGGAAGTTTTGGGATGATCGCCGCGCTGGTCTGATCAATCAAACCCAGTGGCTTGAGATCGAAGGCGGTATTGCGCGCAGCCATGGCACGTGTATGACCATGGGTACCGCTAGCACGATGACAGCCATTGCCGAAGCACTCGGTATGACCTTGCCTGGTTTCTCTTCTGTCCCGGCGCCCGATTCAAACCACATGCGCATGAGCGCCGAGTCGGGCCGTCGCATTGTCGACATGATCTGGGAAGACCTGACACCAAACAAAATTCAAACCCACGCCGCCTTTGAAAACGCGATCGTGGTTGCGATGGCGATGGGTTGTTCGACTAACGCGATCATTCACGTGATTGCTCAAGCGAAGCGCGCTGGGTGCGACATCAGTCTTGACGATTTCGATCGCTTTAGCCGAATCGTGCCGGTGATCGCCAACGTGCGCCCAAGCGGCGAACAGTACTTGATGGAAGACTTCTACTACGCGGGCGGCTTGCCGGGCCTGATGACGCGTATCCCCCAACATCTGCACTTGGATGCACTGACTGTCACCGGCAAGACGCTGGGTGAAAACATTGCGGGTGCAGGCGTGTACAACGACGACGTGATTCGTCCGGTCGATAATCCTATTTATGCCGAAGGTGCGCTGGCCGTGCTGAAAGGCAACTTGGCCCCCGATGGTTGCGTGATTAAGCCGAGCGCGTGTCCCGCGCATTTACATCGCCATACAGGCCCCGCTTTGGTGTTTGACGACTATCCTTCTATGAAAGCCGTGATCGATAGCGATGATCTTGATGTGACTGCCGACCATGTGTTGATTTTGCGTAATGCTGGCCCACAAGGCGGGCCTGGGATGCCCGAGTGGGGTATGTTGCCCATGCCTAAAAAACTGCTTAAACAAGGTGTACGAGATATGTTACGCATGTCAGATGCGCGCATGAGTGGCACGAGTTATGGCGCTTGTGTCTTGCACATTTCGCCCGAGTCGTATGTGGGTGGCCCGTTAGCGTTAGTCAAAAACGGCGATATGATTTCGGTTGATGTACCGGCCCGTACGATTAATCTCGAGATCTCTAACGAAGAGATGGCGGCGCGTAAGGCTGCCTGGAAAGCGCCTGCACCACGCTACGAGCGTGGTTACGGTTGGATGTTCTCTAAGCATATTCAACAGGCTAACGAGGGCTGTGATTTTGATTTCTTGCGCACTGATTTTGGTGCACCAGTGTCTGAACCTGATATTTATTAAGCGAGATTCACGATGAGCACTCTTAAGCCAGAGACCCGCGAAAAACTGCTGGGTATTAGCACGGCCACGTTAGCGACTTGCCTTTTTAAGCGCGGCTTGCGCAATCAGTTTATTCAGGGCGTGCAGCGTTTATCAAAGTCCACCAAAAATATGGTGGGTGAAGCTTTTACGCTGCGCTATATCCCTGCACGTGAAGATCTCAACACGATGGAGGTCTTTAAGGATCGCAGCCATCCGCAGCGCAAAGGCATCAATGAATGCCCCGCGGGTGCCGTGTTTGTGATTGATAGCCGCAAAGACGCGCGCGCGGCTTCGGCCGGAGGTATCTTGGTTGGGCGGTTGATGGCGCGTGGGGTGGCGGGTGTTGTCACTGACGGTGGCTTTCGTGATTCGGCTGAAATTGCCGAGCTTGGTATCCCTGCGTATCACCAGCGGCCGTCAGCTCCCACCAACCTAACGTTACATCAGGCCATCGACGTCAATGTGCCCATTGCCTGCGGCGACGCGCCTGTGTTTCCGGGTGACGTGATGGTGGGCGATGCGGATGGCGTGATCGTATTGCCAGCACATCTTGCAGACGAATTGGCTGCAGAAGCGTTTGAAATGACGATTTTTGAAGACTTTGCAACAGAAGAGGTGAGGGGTGGGCGCTCGATCATGGGCTTGTATCCCAATACCGATCCGCAAACCACGGTTGATTTTCAGGCCTGGCGCAAAAAGACTGGCCGTTGAAGGCTGTTGTTGCGTTTGCTGAGTGCTTAGAGCCGGCTTATGCAGCGGAGACTAGGGCTTTACAAGAGAGGGGGGTGGGGTGAACGACGGGGCTCGAACCCGCGACAACCAGAATCACAATCTGGGACTCTACCAACTGAGCTACGTCCACCACAGAGCGAAGATTCTAGCATGTTTGCGCTCAGTTTGGCCACTCTAAGCGCTTTCATGTTTTCACTGTAGGCCTTTCAAATGACCGAATTGCACGTGCTTTTCTCTGAATACTGGCCACACGTCTTGTTTGTGGTGTCGGGGGTAGCAGGCGCGACTGCTGCGGTGCACGCAGCCATGACCAAGCAAGATGTGCGTGCTGCAGTCGCCTGGGTCGGTGTGGCACTGTTTTCGCCTATTTTTGGGGCAGCGTTGTATCTGGTTGCGGGGATCAATCGTGTGCGTAAGCAGCGAATCACGCAGCCACGGGCCGGGACCATTTACGCTGAAGACGTGATCGAAAGGGTGCTGGTGCACGACGTCAGCGCTGCGGCAGGTGCGCAATTTTCGACCCTTAAAGTATTGGGTGATCACGTCAGTCATTTCAAGGTGCTGAACTTCAATGAGATTCAGACGCTGCGTGGCGGCGACCAAACGTATCCCGCGATGCTGGCAGCGATTCGTCGTGCTACCCAGTCAATTGCCTTGCAGAGTTATATCTTTGATCACGACATATTGGGTGCCGAGTTTGCTCAAGCGCTGATCGACGCGCAGGCGCGCGGTGTGCAGGTCAGAGTGTTAATCGATGCGGTTGGGTCGAAGTATTCGCGCCCACCTATTATCAATATGTTGCTCAAAGGCGGCGTGAAAGCCGCGCTTTTTATGCGCCCCTTATTTGGTTTGCGTCTGGCGTATGCCAACCTGCGCAGCCATCGTAAATTGCTGGTGATCGATGGCGTGCATGGTTTTACCGGCGGCATGAATATTCGAGCAGGATTTTTGACCGCGGTAGCCAAAGCAGACGTCACACAAGATACGCATTTTGAACTGAAGGGCCCAATTGTGCATCAGTTGATTATCAGTTTTGCACATGACTGGCAGTTCACCACACAAGAAAAACTCAGGGGCCCCGAGTGGTTTGCCCCCGCTTTAAGCCAACGCACCGAGCGAGGGATACCGATGCGTTGTGTCGCCTCGGGCCCAGATAGCACCTTGGGTAGTACGCACAACATGTTGTTGGGCGCATTGTCGGTGGCGCAGCAACATGTGCGTATTCAGTCACCTTATTTTTTGCCCGATCTCGTGTTGATTGCGGCGCTGTCGACAGCCGCGCGTAGAGGGATTGTGGTGGATATTGTTGTGCCGGGCGCTAACAATTTGAAGCTAGTGAATGCGGCCATGATGGCGCAGCTGGATCAGTTGATTTTGACTGGATGCCGAATCTGGCAAGCGCGAGGTAATTTTGATCACTCTAAATTGTGTACGGTAGATGGAGGGTGGTCTTACGTTGGTTCGTCGAATATTGACCCGCGCAGTTTACGTTTGAATTTTGAGCTTGACCTTGAGGTGTACGACCGCAGTTTTGCGGCAGAGCTTGAGACCCAAATCGACACCGTCATCGCACAGGCAGAGCGAATCACGATTCGTACGTTGCGACGCCAGCCGTTTTGGTTACGGCTGCGTAATAAGGTGGCGTGGTTAGCATCACCTTATCTGTAGAAGTTTGTCTTGTCGCGCCTAGGCGTTGCTGAACAGGGTTTTCACTGAACCTAAGTGCGAAAGCATCGACGCCACTTATAATAAGCCTCAAGTCTTTACCCTTTCAATAACATTAAGCAAACATCATGCAGACTCTCTCTTTAAAGCTTTTGGTCGCGTCTCGTGCGCTGTTTGTGGCGCTGTCTTTGAGTGCGGTATGCGCAAGCAGCTTGGCCCAAACTAAACCGCCAGGCGCGTTTGCGACCGTCAACGGCGTTCCTGTGCCGCAGTCTTTGATTGACACAAATGTGAAGGTCAATGTTGCTCAGGGGCAAAGAGATTCGCCCGAGTTACGCCAAGTGATTCAAGACGAACTTGTCAATCGCGAAATTCTTGCCCAAGAGTCGGCTCGGCTAGGGCTTGATAAAACTACCGAGGCGCAAGCCCAGTGGGCGCAGGTGCGTCAGACCTTTTTGGTTGAGCTTTTGCTCAATGATTACATGGCGCGTAATCCTATCCCCGACGCCACACTCAAGACCGAGTATGAACGGCAAATGGCCCAGATGAAAGATCAACAGCAGTATCGCTTGAGCCTGATCGTGACTACAACTGAGGATCAGGCCAAAGCGGTATTAGCGCGCTTGCGCAAGGGCGAAGCGTTTGCAAAGCTTGCCGCTGAGGCGTCTCTTGATCCTAGCAAAAAAGACGGCGGCAATGTCGGGTGGGTGGTGCCGGCTCAAATTCTGCCAGCCATTTCAAACGTGATGGTAAATTTAGCAAAAGGTGCTTTAGCGGCTGCGCCGATTCAAACCCCAGCGGGCTGGAATATTCTCAAACTTGAAGAGACCCGCCCGTTTAAAGCGCCTACCTTTGAAGAAGCCAAAAACGATATCCGGCAAATGCTGGTGCAAAAGCAGCGCTTTGACTACGTAAAAAGGCTACGCGAAAACGCCAAGGTGGTGCAGTAACGGCGGCAGATTTGGTGCTGCCGACTGGAGTCGAACCAGTGACCCACGCCTTAGAAGGGCGTTGCTCTATCCAACTGAGCTACGGCAACATGCGCCAAGAGTTTAACCGAATCAGTTAAAGAGCCATGTCGCAACTGTTTGCCGTGCATCCCGAGAACCCTCAACCCCGTTTGCTGAAGCAAGCGGGGCAACTGCTGCAAGAGGGTGGCTTGGTTGCCGTGCCGACTGATTCAAGTTACGCGGTTGTGGCGCGACTGGATGACAAGGGGGCGGCAGACGCCTTGCGTAAGTTGCGCGGGCTCGACGACCGTCATCATCTGACGATTTTGTGTCGTGACCTAGCAGAAATTAGTCAATTTGCGCGCGTCGATAATGCTCAATATCGGTTGCTCAAACTGGCGACGCCAGGGCCCTGGACCTTCATCCTTGAAGCATCCCGCGAGGTGCCGCGTCGGGTGTCGCACCGGTCACGTAAAACCATCGGGATTCGGGTGCCTGGGCATCCGGTCACGCTTGCCTTGCTTGAACACGCACAATCACCGCTCTTGTCTACCACCTTGATTCCTGAAGGCGAAGAACTCGCCCTGGCTGACCCCACCGAGATTCGCGAGCGCTATCAACATATGTTGGCGGCCGTGATCGACGCGGGCGCCTGTGCACTTGAGGCGACGACAGTGATTGACCTCACGACGTCGCCTCCCGAGGTGCTGCGGCGTGGCCGTGGTGATCCAAGTTTGCTTGGACTTGATTGAAAATTTGACGGGATCAGTTGCTTGACGCCGAAAAAGCGTAGTTTGAAATCGCTTGAATTGGCGCTTGTTGAAAAATACACGTTGTCGGTGACGTGATGCGTTATTGAGCAGCCATAAACCTCTACAATCGCTTCATGGAAGATCTGATTCAAACCCTAGCCCTTTATGCCTTGCCCGTGCTCTTGGCGATTACCTTGCACGAGGCCGCGCATGGCTATGTCGCGAAACTCTTTGGTGATCCAACGGCTTCGCTTGCCGGTCGCGTGAGCTTGAACCCAATACGCCATATCGATCCAATCGGCACCATCGCCGTACCTATCGGCATTTTGGCGATGTCTAGCCTCTTTGGCGGTGGTTTTTTGTTTGGCTGGGCCAAACCGGTGCCGGTCGATTTTGGCCGCTTGCGGCGCCCTAAGCAGGACATGTTGTGGGTCGCCCTCGCCGGCCCGGGTGCCAACCTATTTATGGCGATTCTCTGGGCGATCAGCCTGCGCTTACTGTTTGATGCGGGCGAGCGAAGTGGCTTCTGGTTTGAAATGGCGCGCGTCGGCATCCAGATCAATTTGGTGCTTATGGCTTTGAATTTATTACCTATTTTGCCTTTAGACGGGGGGCGGGTGTTGTTTAGCCTGCTGCCAAATCGGCTCGCCTGGCAATATGGGCGTATCGAACCCTATGGCATGTTGATTGTGATCGGTTTGCTGGCGACTGGGGTGCTGAGCATCGTGCTCACTCCCTTAGTCGCGCTAGGCGAGCAAGTCATTCGACTTTTTTTATAGAATGCCCAGCAATCCGGTAAACTGTCGCTCTAACTTCTTGTAGGTGCTTTTGCGCCTTGACTAGCCTTCTGGATCCATTTATGGCCACGATTTCGACCTCTAAAGTCCCCCAGTTCATGGGCAGCATGGTTGCCTTGGTGACGCCGATGCACCCCGATGGCAGCCTCGACTATAAAAGCTTCAAAGCCTTGATTGACTGGCATGCCCAAGAGGGCACCGACGCGCTCGTCATTGTGGGTACCTCGGGCGAGTCACCCACTGTAAACGTCGACGAGCACGCTGAGTTGATTCGCGTCGCGGTCGAGCATTCAGCAGGGCGTATCCCTGTCATTGCTGGCGTGGGCGCAAATTCAACCAGCGAAGCGATTCATTTGGCCGAGCACGCTAAAAAAGTCGGTGCGCATGCGGGGCTGTCGGTCGTACCTTATTACAACAAGCCGTCGCAAGAGGGCATGTACCAACATTTCAAAGCCGTACAAGAGGCTGTTGATCTGCCTACCATTTTATATAACGTACCCGGGCGCACCGTTGCTGATTTGTCGCACGATACCGTGCTGCGTTTGGCGCAAGTACCCGGCGTGATCGGGATTAAAGATGCCACCGGCGACATCGGTCGTGGTGCGTTACTGATTCGTGATTTGCCCTCTGACTTCTTGGTGCTCAGTGGCGACGATGCGACTGCTGCTGCATTGATTTTGCTAGGTGGTCGCGGCAATATCTCTGTCACCGCCAATATTGCACCACGTGCCATGCACGAGATGTGTAGTGCCGCATTGAAGGGCGATGTGTCAACCGTCAAGCGCTTAAATAATCTATTGGGCCCTTTGAACAAACTGTTGTTTGTTGAAGGTAACCCTGTTCCAGTTAAATGGGCGTTGGCTCAGATGGGGCGTATTCCTACCGGGATTCGTTTGCCGCTGGTGCAACTGAGTACCCAATTTCAGGCTCCTTTGCGAGCTGCAATGTCAGAGGCGGGGTTGCTGTAAATGAAAAGTTTGTTGAACAAAAAGTGCGGTTTAGTATCCGCTCTAGTCGCTACGCTATTACTGTTAAATGGCTGCGGCGGCTTGCGCTCGGTCTTGAGCGGTGATGATGCGGTTGATTACAAGAGCGTCGTTCGTACCGATCCGCTCAGTATCCCGCCTGATTTGACACAGGCTGCAAACGATCCGCGTTATCGTTCACCAGCCTCAGGTACGACAACCTTTTCGCAATTTCAGCAAGCGCAAGCGGGGGGCCGAGGTGCACCGAACGCCTCTCAGTCGGGTGTCGTACCTACGCGCAGCGACATGCGTGTGATGCGCGATGGCGAGCTGCGTTGGCTGTCGGTTGATATGTCTCCTGAAAGAGTATTTTCGATGACGGCTGACTTTTGGACTGACGCTGGTTTTACGCTTGATGTGACCGATCCGAAGGCGGGCTTGATTGTCACGAACTGGGCTGAAAATCGCGCAAAAATCCCTGAAAGCTGGTTGCGTCAAGCCTTGGGTTCACTGCTTGATAGTTTGTACGACAGCGGAACGCGCGATAAATTTCGTACCCGCATCGAGCGCGTAGGCTCACGCACCGAGGTGTACATTTCGCACCGCCACATGCAAGAAATCTCTCGCGTCAACTTGTCTGACGTCGATGTGAAGTGGACGAATGCTAAAGAAGATCCAGGCTTGAACGCTGCGATGCTCGCCCGCCTGATGGTGTACTTGGGTGAGGATGTTGATGGGGCACGTAAAAAGATGGCGCTCACAACGCCTGGCGCTCAAGAGCCAAAAGTCACCACACCAGCAGGTGACAAGACTATGTTGGTCGTTGCAGAGCCTTTCGATCGCGCTTGGCGTCGTGTGGGTGTTGCACTTGACTCGGGCGGCTTCACGGTGGACGATCGTGATCGTGCAGCGGGTGATTTCTATGTGCGTTACGTTGATACTGACACGGGCGAAAAGCGTGAAGAGCCCAGCATATTCAGTCGCTTGTTTGGCGCTAAAGATCCTGCTAAGGCGCCTACGCTTCGTATTCGCCTGGTGCAGCAGGGCAACCAAACGCAGATTACAGTGTTGGATGCGCAGGGCGCGCGTGATAACAGCGCCACAGCGCAGCGCTTGCTGAGTGTGTTGAGCGGCAAGATGTAAGTTAGTTCTTAGGCAAGATAAAAAACGACGGCTTCGGCCGTCTTTTTTTTTGAGGTTTTGTGCGAACCAGAGACGCACCTTTTTGTGGCATCAAATGTACCAAAATGGTGCATTTTCTGCTTCTGGCTGTGATCCCTTGCGCGGGTCGATAATTCTCTTTGCATCTCGCTCAAAGATTCGTCATCATAATGTTTTAATTGCGTAAAGATACTGTGTCAGGTGACCGAGTGTCTTTCGCAATGCGCTCGTTTCTTTTCTTGATCCTGCCATCAACTCTGCCTGCCATTCAGCGCTAACAGTCAGACTGAAGCTTTGCGCGTCAACCTTTTACTTTATGTGATTCATGCATCCCGGTGATCAGCGACATTGGTCTAATGACTCAGACCCCTCAGGCCATACTGAGGCGGAGTCGGCGCTTGCGTCTTGGACGGCACGCCTTGCGCTCGACTTCAATCTTGATCCTCAGCAACCTAATCTTAAAACGCGGCTTAATCATCAACACTTGGGCCCGTTACGTATTCAAAAAGCCTTGTACCCAGAAGGTGCCTCGCCTTGTCACGCAATCATCGTCCATCCACCGGGCGGTATCGCAGGCGGCGATCGACTTGAAGTACTGATTAAAAGTCAACCGGGTAGCCATGGCTTGGTCACCACGCCCTCTGCTGCAAAATGGTATGGCGCCGACGCCTCGCTCGAGGCGTCGCAATTGATTGATATCGACTTGCAGGGCGCCTTCGAGTGGTTGCCGCAAGAAACTATTATTTTTAATCGGGCACGTGTGCGTTCTGATATTGATATCTGGATGGGTGAGAATGGGGCAATGCTAGGTTGGGATCATCTGATCTTTGGGCGCCATGCCTCTGGTGAATCTTTTGCCGAAGGTCATTTTCGGCAATCGTTAAAAATCCAGATTGATGAGCAACTAATTTGGCACGACCGTTTAGCCTTGGTGGGCGATGATGCGTTGTTTGCTTCGCCCATCGGTCTGCGTGGACATTACACCTGTGCCACGCTGTGGGCAGTTTTGCCTGCTTCTAAAACATTTGACGAAGCAACAGTCCAAACCTTGCGCGAGCAGTCTGCGCAGTTTGCCTGGACAGCTCTTCATCCTCGGTTATTGGTGGGTCGGCTGTTAGCCGATCCGCGTGAGCTTAAGTTTTTATTACAAGACGCTTGGGCACACTTGCGCCCGGTTGTACTTGGTTTGCCAGCTGTTGCACCACGTTTGTGGGCGACTTGATGATTACGATAATAAAAGTTGTTAAGGGGTAACTATGGATCTGACACCACGCGAAAAAGACAAACTATTAATTTTTACGGCAAGCTTGCTGGCCGAGCGCCGGCGAGCTCGTGGCTTAAAGCTTAATGTGCCTGAAGCGATTGCCATGATTTCAGCAGCCATCATGGAAGGCGCCCGCGACGGGAAAACCGTCGCTGAACTCATGAGCGAAGGCCGCAATATTTTGAGCCGACAAGACGTGATGGAAGGTGTTTCTGAAATGATCCCCGATATTCAAGTCGAGGCGACGTTTCCGGATGGCACCAAGCTTGTCACGGTTCATCAACCTATTCAGTAGTCATCCATCGAGATTTTATGGAGAAAAAGATGAGTACCACACCAATGATTCCGGGCGAGATGATCGTTGCCCCAGGTGAAATTGAAATTAATGTTGGCCGTACCACGACAAAAGTGCTGGTCGCTAACACTGGTGATCGCCCTGTGCAGATCGGTTCGCACTACCACTTTGCAGAAACCAATGCGGCACTGCGGTTTGATCGTGCGCAGGCCACGGGCTTTCGTTTGAACATACCGGCTGGCACTGCGGTACGTTTTGAGCCAGGTCAAGAGCGCGAGGTTGAGCTAGTTGCCCTAGCGGGTGATCGGCTTGTATATGGCTTTAGAGGTTTGGTGATGGGGGCTCTAGACAAATGAAGATTTCAAGACAAGCGTACGCTGAGATGTACGGCCCCACCACGGGTGATCGAATTCGCTTGGCCGATACGGCCCTGTTTGCGATGGTTGAAAAAGATTTCACCATCTATGGCGAAGAGGTGAAGTTTGGTGGCGGCAAGGTGATTCGTGATGGCATGGGTCAGTCGCAACGCATGAGTAAAGATTGCGTGGATACCGTACTGACCAATGCGTTGATCATCGATTACTGGGGCATCGTTAAGGCTGATATCGGGATTAAAAATGGTCGTATCTCGGGCATCGGTAAAGCGGGTAACCCGGATGTTCAGCCGGGCATCACGATTGTGGTGGGCCCAGCCACTGAAGTGATCGCAGCCGAAGGCATGATCGTGACGGCCGGTGGTATTGACAGCCATATTCATTTGATCTGCCCGCAACAAATCGAAGAGGCCTTGAGCTCTGGCGTGACCACCATGATTGGTGGCGGCACGGGCCCAGCCACCGGCACCTTTGCCACGACCGTTACACCTGGCCCCTGGCATTTGGCGCGTATGTTGCAAGCGATGGAATCCTATCCGATCAACATCGGTTTGTTAGGTAAGGGTAACGTATCAGTACCAGGCCCCTTGCACGAACAGATCGAAGCGGGTGCCGTAGGCTTGAAGTTGCACGAAGACTGGGGTAGCACGCCTGCCGCGATCGATAACTGCTTAAGCGTGGCTGACGAAACCGATACCCAAGTGGCGATTCACACCGACACCTTGAACGAATCAGGGTTTGTAGAAGCAACGATTGATGCGATCAAAGGGCGTGTGATTCACACGTATCACACCGAAGGTGCAGGGGGTGGTCATGCACCTGACATCATTCGGATTTGTGGTGAAGCAAACGTATTGCCCTCGTCGACCAATCCTACGCGGCCGTTCACGATCAACACGCTGGATGAGCATCTTGATATGTTGATGGTGTGCCATCACCTTGATGCCTCAATAGCCGAAGATATCGCGTTTGCTGAAAGCCGCATCCGCCGCGAGACCATTGCCGCTGAAGATATCTTGCATGATATCGGCGCATTTTCGATGATTTCGTCAGATAGCCAAGCAATGGGTCGCGTGGGCGAAGTGATCATGCGTACGTGGCAAACTGCACACAAGATGCGCGAGCAACGTGGCTCAATGAGCGAGGCAGGTTTTTCAGATCCGTCAACCAGCGACAACGCACGCATTAAGCGTTATATCGCCAAGTACACGATCAACCCTGCGATTACGCATGGGATGGACAAAGAGGTTGGTTCAATCGAGGTGGGTAAGTTTGCTGACCTAGTGTTGTGGCGCCCAGCATTTTTTGGTGTCAAACCTTCGACGGTGATTAAGGGTGGTCAGATTGCGATGGCTGCGATGGGTGATCCCAATGCGTCCATCCCGACACCGCAGCCTGTGCACTTTAGGCCGCAGTTTGGCGCCGCGCAAAGTGCGATTGCGACAAGCTGCATCACCTTTATGTCGGGGATTGCGATTCACAAAGGCTTGCCGGCTGAATTGGGCTTAAAGCGCCACGTTGCCGCTGTGCAAGGCATGCGAAGTTTGACTAAGGCCGATATGAAGCTCAATGCTGCAACGCCAAAAATCACGGTGAGCCCCGAAAATTACAAAGTCTACGCAGATGGTGTGTTGCTTGATTGCCCACCGGCAACGATTTTGCCGATGGCGCAGCGTTACTTTTTGTTTTAGGGTGAAACATGGCGATTATGTTTACAGTGCAAAACGCACGGCGATCCTTGTTATTGGTTGAGGCATAGCATGGCAATCATGTTGAACGCGCGCCGCGCGCACGATGATCCGCAGTTACGCAGCGAAAGCACGGCCTGGCCAGAGCCTTGGCCCGTGCTTGAACTGACGCTCGAAGATCGCCAGCGTTGGCGGTTGGCTGCGATGTTACCCAACGGTCGTGCCGTGGCTGTGATCTTGCCGCGTACTGAACACATGCAGCATGGTGATGTGTTGTGTGGTGACCAAGGTGAGCGGGTGGTGGTGCAGGCTGCTGTCGAAGAGCTCTTCTGCATCCAGGCCAGTAGCCCGTTTGAGTTGATGCGTATTGTTTATCACCTGGCCAATCGTCACGTGCGAGCCATGCTCACGACAGAGGCCGTGTGGATCCAACCTGATCCTGTGCTTGCGGATATGGTGCGGCGCTTGGGCGGCACGGTAACGGTAGTGCAACAGGCTTTTATCCCTGAGGGCGGCGCTTATGCGGCCGGGCAGGGCGGTGGTCATCACCATCATCAGCATGCCACCGAATGTGGTGTTGAAGAGCACGACCAAGCCATGGGTAATCTTGGCGAAGAACTCTCAATCGCGGCGCACGCGCGCGCAAAGTCGTAATGAGTCTCTCTCAAATCCAGTCGTTATTAGCCGCACTGCATCTGGCAAGCCCGGCCTTACCAGTCGGTGGGTTTGCCTACTCACAAGGCCTAGAACAAGCGATTGAAGATCGTTGGGTGACTCAGGTTGAGCAGGCCTATGTTTGGATTCGCGACGTACTACTCTTGAATCTTGCGCAGCAAGAGTTACCTCTATGGTTGGCTTGCCATCGCTCAGTGTCGCAACAAGATTGGTCGGCCTTGGCTGCAGCCAATCAAGAGCTTTATGCTTTGCGCGAAACTGCTGAGTTCAGGCTTGAGTCTGTGCAGATGGGGCATTCGATGACTAAGCTGTTTGCGCAGTGGCCTCAAGGGGCAGCACTCAATGCACTTGCAATCGAGCAATGGACTTACCCCGCCTCGTATGCTGCGTTAGCGGCGATTTCTGGGGTAGATGAGGATATGGCACTTGCCGCCTATCTATGGAGCTGGGTCGAAAACCAAGCGCTCGCAGCGGTCAAGATTATTCCGTTGGGGCAAATTGATGGGCAGACGTTGCTGCATCGCTTGAAAGGCGACGTCGAGCGCGCCACTGAGATCGCGCGTTCAATCGACCCGGCACACGCAGGCTCGGCAGCCTTTGGTCTAGCAGTTGCAAGCGCCAGGCATGAATCGCAATACAGCCGATTATTTAGAAGTTGAATTTTTTTGCAGTTGTCACTATTTTAGGATCGCACTATGAACGCTTCTACCCAAACAAATCCCTTGCGTGTTGGCATTGGTGGCCCCGTTGGATCTGGCAAAACCACGCTTGTTGAAGTCTTATGCAAACGCATGCGTGATCAATACAAACTGGCTGTCGTCACTAACGACATCTACACCAAAGAAGACGAGCGTTTGCTAGTGGCTGCCGAAGCGCTCACCGCTGATCGCATTATGGGTGTCGAGACTGGTGGTTGCCCACACACCGCGATTCGTGAAGATGCCTCAATCAATCTTGAAGCGATTGATCGCATGCAAAAACGTTTTCCTGATCTGGATTTAATTTTTATTGAATCGGGTGGTGATAATTTAGCAGCGACCTTTAGCCCCGATTTATCCGACCTCACCATTTATGTGATCGATGTGGCCGGTGGCGAAAAAATCCCTCGCAAAGGCGGCCCCGGCATTACACGCAGTGATTTGTTAGTGATTAACAAAACGGATTTGGCACCGTACGTGGGTGCCAACCTAGACGTCATGCGCCACGACACCGCCCGCATGCGCGCCGATCGCCCCTGGGTAATGACCAACCTCAAAACCGGCGATGGCCTGGATGAGGTGATTAAATTTATCGAAAAGGCAGGGTGCTTGGCTGCGAAGTGATTTGCTAGCGACGCACCAAATGAATCCACCCAGCCGACAGCCATTCGGTGAGCGTATCCACCGCTTCTGGTGATAGTTTTTGTGCGGCAGGGTCAGCGCCAGACAGTTCACGCGCATCGGCCAAAATCTTTAGGCCAGTTTCAGCGGCAACTGGCGCAACCTCGCCATTAATAAACAAGTGCTTGCCGCGATACAACATGCGTGTGCGGCGATCAAGAGCCCAGTGTGTGTAGGGGGCTTCTTGATCACCAACACCATAATCGCTATCAAACACCGCAGCCTGATTCGGTTCAGTGAGCCAGCATCCTAAAAATCGCTGTGCCAGTGCTGCATTGAATTGGATCTTAGACACCGCTTGCACTGCTGCGTCAATCAAACCATCTGGGATCTCAGCAGGATGCGCACTAGCCTCTTGCCCCGCGTCGCGATACAAGGCATCAAGCTTTGGGCCGGGCAGGGGTGGCTCGCCGTATGGCCCGCTCGCAAGTCCCGCGCGTGCGACGATCTGATCCGCAGCAGCCTCGAGCATGCCGCGGGCCAAGGCAGCCTGATCAGGTGCCCGAAAGCCAATTGAAATCGTCATGCAATCATTATCAAGCGCCACACCATCGTGCGCCGCTTGCGGTGGCAGATACAGCATGTCGCCCGGCTCTAAAACAAACTCTTCTTCTGGGATAAAGTTTTTTAAAATCTTGAGCGACAAGCCAGAGATCAGTGTGAGGTCGCGTTGCTGACTAATCTGCCAACGTCTGCGCCCTTGGCCTTGCAATAAAAAGACATCGTAGCTATCAAAGTGTGGCCCAACACCCCCGCCAATTGTCGCCAGACTAATCATCAAATCATCAAGACGCGCATCAGGTACAAAGCGAAACTGATTCATCAAGGCGCAGGCGGCGTCGTCTTGGATATCGACACTTTGCACCAACAGCGACCAGTCAGGCTCTGAAGCTTTTGGTAAACGCGCAAAGGGTCCGCGATCCATCTGCCATTGACCTCTTTCGCGCCACACCAGGCGCGATTCGACATCGTCGCGGCGACTCATTTTTTTAAGGGCTGCAGTCGACACTGGCGGTTTGAAACCAGTAAACGCCTGTCTAATCACCAACGGCTTGCGCTGCCAATACGTTTTCATGAACTGGGTGGGCGTCAAACCACCTAGTAAGGTGAGAGGTTTATTTGGATTCAAGATAAAACTCTCATCAAAGCTGCAGTTTTTTAAGTTGATACAACGCCTCAAGCGCTTCGCGCGGGCTTAAGGTATCGGGGTCAAGTGAAGCTAACGCCTGCTGCAATGCTTCTTGCGCTTCACTGATCTCAGCCGCGGCAGCAGCTTGCACCTCGGCGTCGACCACTTCGCCAAACAATCCTAGTTGCGGGGTCGGTGCACCTTGCGCTTCAAGCCGCTCAAGCTCGCGAGTGGCGTGGCGAATTACCGCCTGCGGGATGCCCGCGCGTTGCGCGACTTGAATTCCGTAGCTGCGGCTTGCAGGACCATCTTTCACTTCATGTAAAAACACAATGCCCGAGGGGGATTCGGCTGCGGCAAGGTGCACGTTTGCGGTATTCGCTTGCTCGCTAGGCATTCGGGTGATTTCAAAATAATGCGTCGCAAATAAAGTGAGCGCGCGGTTATGCGTGACCAAGCGTTGCGCAATCGACCAGGCCAAGGCCAAGCCATCATAGGTGGATGTACCGCGCCCAATTTCATCCATCAGCACCAAACTTTGTGCTGAACTTGAAGCCAAAATGGCAGCGGCCTCGATCATCTCCATCATGAAGGTCGAGCGCCCGCCGGCTAAATCATCGGCTGCACCAATGCGTGTAAAGATCCGATCAAGCGGACCAATCGCGGCGCTTTGCGCGGGTATAAAGCTGCCCACGCGTGCCAACAGTGCGATCAGAGCAACTTGCCGCATGTAGGTTGATTTGCCGCCCATGTTCGGGCCCGTAATCACAAGCAAAGCGCGATGCGCATTTAACGAACAACTGTTCGGCGTAAAACGCTCGATCGCACGTTCAACCACTGGATGGCGGCCTAAAGTGATCTCAATGGCCGAGTGTTCTAACAGGGTGGGTGCTACCCATTGATGGTGCTGGGCGTGATGCGCCAGCGATACGAGGGCATCAAGCTCAGCGCAGGCTGAGGCGCACTGTGCCAGCTGTTTCACGTGTGCAGTGAGTTGTTCAAGCAGCTGCTCAAACAGCCACTTTTCGCGGGCAAGCGAACGGTCTTGTGCCGATAAGACTTTATCTTCCCAGGATTTGAGTTCGGGCGTGATGTAGCGCTCGGCGTTTTTAAGTGTCTGGCGCCGACGATAATCATCAGGCACTTTTTCGGCTTGCGCACGACTCACTTCAATAAAAAATCCGTGCACGCGATTAAATTCAACACGCAGGGTAGCGATACCCGTGCGAGCGCGTTCGCGTGCCTCAAGCTCAAGTAAAAAGGCGCCGTTATCGGTTGAAATGGCGCGCAGCTCATCAAGCTCTGCATCAAAGCCCGTGGCGATCACGCCGCCATCACGTGCCAAGGCGGCTGGCTCTAACGCGATGGCGTGTGTTAACAGTTCTTGCAAGCCTTCAGGTGGGGTGAGTGCTTGTGCGAGAGCTTGCAAGCGTGGTGTCGAGAGTGCTGAAAGTACTTGTTGCTGCACCGCCGGCAAGGCACCTAAGGCATCACGCAAACTCGCAAGTTCACGCGGTCGCACCGACAGCAGTGCGATACGCGTAGCGATACGTTCAAGATCGGGCAGCTTGTTAAGTTCAGTGCGCAGGGCTTGCAAAAGCGGCGTTGCGTGCAGCAATTCGCTGCGCTGCGCGCTAGCTGTCATCAAACTGCCAATCGCTTGCTGGCGCTCGAGCACCGGCGCGTTGTCACGCAAGGGATGATGCAACCACCTGCGCAACAACCGGCTGCCCATCGGCGTGCAACAGTTATCCAAAATTGAAAATAAAGTTGGCGCTTCTTCGCCAGAAAGAGTGCGAGTTAATTCAAGATTGCGACGCGTCGCCGGATCCATCAATACATATTGGCTAGCCCGATCGGCCACCAAAGTCTGCACATGCGACAACGCATGCGCTTGCGTACGCCCGGCATAACGTAACAACGCACCCGCAGCGCATAACGCGGTGGGTAAGTCATCCACATCAAAGCCCGAAAGCGATTCGGTTTTAAAGTGCGCCAGCAAATGTGCCTGCGCCTGCTCGGCCTCAAAATGCCAGGGCGGTATCTTGGTGGCAGCACAATGTAACGTCAAATCAAGCTGGGCATCGTCAGCAAGAATAATTTCAGCGGGGTCAATGCGGTGTAGTTCAGAATCAAGTGCTTCAGCGGCACACTCAGAAAGTTTGAACTCGCCGCTTGCTAAGTTCAGCCAGGCCACCCCAGCACGTTGCGCTTTATTGCCTTTGCGTGGCACAAATACGGCGGCCACGCAGCGATCAGCTTTTGAGGGCAGCAAGGCTTCGTCTGTCAATGTGCCGGGCGTGACAATACGCACGATCTTGCGCTCGACCGGGCCTTTGCTTGCGGCGGGGTCGCCAATTTGCTCGCAGATCGCGACCGAGACACCTTGCGCCACTAACTTGGCCAAGTATTGCTCAGCGGCGTGGTAGGGTAGCCCCGCCATTGGGATAGGCACCCCATTTGACGAGCCACGCCGCGTCAGGGTTAAACCTAACAGCTTTGCACCGCGCTCAGCGTCTTCATAAAACATCTCATAGAAGTCACCCATGCGGTAAAGCAGCAGCAACGGCCCCGCCTCAGCTTTGAGGCGCAGGTATTGCTGCATCATCGGTGTGTGTTCGGTTAGGTCTTTTTCAGGCAGAGTCAACTGTGGTGTCCGTTGAAATTTTTTTGTAGTTAAAGAAACATTATGCAGGTATCAGCCCACAGCTAGCTTGACCGGTTTGCCGATACGGCTGAGCATCTCAACTAAGGTGTCGATGGTGAACTTGCCTGTTTTTCTGTTTACTACGTCTGATACGCGCGGACGCGAAACCATCAGAATCTCGGCGGCTTCGGCTTGTTTGAGGTGATGTTCGCTAATCCAAACAGATAGCTCGGCCATCAGTTGTTGCTTTAGAAGCTGGGTGTCATTGATCTGTTTGCGAGACGCCGCCTGCAAACGCTTGGCTTCAGCTGGCGTAAAGCCAAGCTCAAGAAAGAGGTTCGCACCAGACTTCGTGACGTGTTGGATCTCTGTGTCGATTTTCATATTTTTGACTTTTTTCGTTATTTAACCTAGATTCCGTATAAAATTTTATACGCGCCCAATGCGAAAGTCAACTGTTTAACGTGTCCCAGCGGGTAGCGTTAACCGTTGAAAAACAAAGACCAAGCATCAAACGCTCAAAGTGCACCACTTATAATTTGCAAGTTGAATACACCGAGAGATAGGAGTCCCACCATGACGATCTTCAAATCTGCACGTTCTGTTGCGCTGTTAGCCTGTAGTTTGCTCGGCCCTTTGGGGATGATGTCAAGTTCGGCGCAAGCCCAAACCCCGTATCCGACCAAACCCGTACGCATCGTGGTCGGCTTCTCGGCAGGCGGTTCAACAGATGTGCTCGCCCGTATCCTGGCTAAAGACATGACCGAAGACTTAGGTCAAAGTTTTGTCGTTGAAAACAAACCGGGTGCAGGCAGCAATATCGCCGCCGAGTTAGTCGTGCGCGCAGCGCCCGATGGTTACACCTTATTCATGATGGCGGTCACCAACGCGATCAATCACACTCTGTACTCGAATTTGAAGTTTGATGTGACCAAAGACTTTAGCCCGATCGGCCTGGCCGCCAAGGTGCCAAACATGCTTGTGATTAATCCCAAAGTGCCTGTCAATAGCGTTCAAGAGTTGATCGCTTACGCCAAGAAAAATCCAGGCACGTTAAATTTTGCCTCATCGGGCGCAGGTACCTCGATCCACATGACGGGTGAGTTATTCAAACTGACAACCAAGCTCGATATCCCGCACATTCCCTACAAAGGTAGTACGCCTGCACTGACTGATTTAATGGGTGGACAAGTGCAGATGATGTTTGACAATATGCCAACGGCATGGCCCCTGGTGCAAGCCGGTAAATTGCGTGTGCTGGCGATTACCTCGCCTAAGCGTTCACCCGCTGCGCCTGATGTCCCCACGATGCAAGAGTCTGGTTTCCCGGGCTTTGACGTATCTTCGTGGTTTGGCTTGGCAGCACCTGCAGGCACGCCAAAAGAGATCATCGCGAAGCTTAACGTCGCAATGAATAAAGTCTTGGCTAAGCCCGATGTTCAAAAGCGCTTAGACGACTTGGGTGCAACGAACGGTTCAGGTACGGTCGAACAATTTGATCAGTTTCTTAAGTCACAAACCGCGAGCTGGGGCGTGGTCGTAAAAAGCGCTGGCGCTAAGGCCGAATAAAAGCTCAGACGAGCTTTTATTCGTCAACGAGTTTATTTAAACGCTGAGCATCAAGGGGTGCACTTTGCCCTTTGACTTGCGAGCCCATCGCTTCGATGGTTTGGCAAAGTTGCGCGATACGCGCATCTTGCGCCGCGGCGTGGTTAATGAGCTCATGCAAAACTTTCACTAACGGGTCACCAGCGCCTGGGTCAACCGCATAGGCGGTGAACCCGGCCGCGTCGCTCGCCGAGTCACCAGGCGCGGTCGAGTTTGAGGCTGGCGCCCCTTTGTCGAGCAAGGCTTTCAGTGGTGCAGCATCCCAACCCGCATCGCAGGGGGATAGCTGGGTTGAGGCGCTCTGAGCCGTGTTCGTCGCCGAAGCGACGTGCATCGTCTGAGAATGGCGAGTGGTCTGAACAGTATGCGTGCCATTAGCGGTCTGTGCGACCAGCTCTTGCACGTGAGCCGCAGTAGCGTCTGGCGCCTGAGGGGCAGCTTCAATCAAACGCGCCGGGTTGCCCACCGCCGTCGCGCCAGCAGGCACTGGCTTGACAACCACCGCATTCGACCCAATGCGCGCGCCGTCGCCAACGGTGAATCCACCCAACACTTGTGCGCCCGCACCGACCACAACCCCCTTACCCAGGGTTGGATGGCGCTTAGCGCCTTTGTAGAGCCGAGTGCCGCCTAAGGTGACGCCCTGATAGATGGTGCAGTCGTCGCCGATCTCGGCGGTTTCGCCAATCACCACACCAAACCCATGATCAATAAAGACACGGCGGCCAATGGTTGCGCCTGGGTGGATCTCGATGCCGGTCAGGATCCGACCCAAGTGCGAAATAAAGCGCCCCAGCCAAAACCATTGCGCCATCCAAAGCCGATGCGCAACGCCATGCACCACCATGGCATGAAAGCCCGGATAGCACGTGATGACCTCGAGCTTGCTGCGCGCAGCGGGGTCACGCTCAAGGATACAGGCAATATTTTCGCGAAGTTTGTTCAGCATAAAGGCGATGGTAGATCAAAGATGACTACGGGCGGCGATTAACCGGATCACGAGGGGGGTCTCGCGCGGCGGGCGGTGTCGATCATCGCGGTGCATACGCCTCGCCACATATCAACCTCATCAACGGTCAGGCCATTGCGATTAAAAAAGTGCTGCATGCGTGGCATCAGCTTTTTAGGGTGGGCCGGGTTTAAAAACTCAACCGCGATTAAGGCCTCTTGCCAGTGCACCAGCAAGGCTTGCAGTGCCTGGCTGCTGGCAGGGCGACTGCCCGAGGGTTGAGGTGGTTCTGGCAAGGCATTGATATCCAACGCATTGTTGGGATCAGCTGCGAGCGCCATGACGGTCGCGCGGCTGAGCGGCGACACGGATTGACCTGCCTCAAGGCCGAGAAGGGCGTAGCGCAACTCAAAAGCGCCTAACTGCATGGCCTGGGCGACGTTCAGAGAGCTATACAAAGGGTTGGCAGGGATGGTGCAGGCCCGATGGCAGAGGCTCACCTGTTCGTTGGTGAGGCCTGAGCGCTCAGTGCCCACCACAAGGGCGATGCGGCCTTGTGGGTGCTCGCGCAGGTGTTCGCGCGCCATTTGCGCGGCCTGCCGGATATCGCACACAGGCGGGCCCAGATCGCGGGCACGGGCGGTTAAGGCAAAAGACAGGGTGACCGGTTCAAGGGCTTGTTTAAGGGTGGCGTAGGTTTGAGCACGCTCAAGAACATCTGAGGCGCCGCTGGCCAGTGCTTTCGCGTCGGGTTCAAGCGTCATGTTGGGCAGTTTTGGGGCAACCAGCACCAATTCGTCAAAGCCCATTGTCTTGATCGCACGGGCCGCCGAACCGACGTTTCCGGGGTGGCTGGGCTCGGTCATGATGAAGCGAACGCGAGAAAAATCCAGAGTCATCTAAAATCCCTGTTTAGCCTATTTAATAAAGCACCCTTTATGCACCCGATGCTTAATACCGCCATCAAGGCGGCCCGGCGCGCCGGCACCATCATTAATCGCGCAAGCCTCGACTTAGATCGCCTTCAAGTTGCCCGTAAAGGGCCACGAGATTATGTCACGGAAGTCGATCGTCTCGCCGAAGACGAAATTATCAGCCTTTTGAGTACCGCCTATCCAGATCACACCTTTTTAGCTGAAGAGTCGGGCCAGACCGGTAACACGCCCGAAGGCGAGCTTGCTGAAAACGAATGGGTCATTGATCCCATCGATGGCACCACCAATTTTATCCACGGGTTTCCAAACTACGCGGTTTCGATAGCGCTGCGTCAACGCGGGCAAGTGATGCATGCTGTCATTTATGACCCGTCGCGTAACGAAATGTTTACAGCGAGTCGTGGTGGTGGCGCGTTTTTAAATGACCGTCGCATGCGTGTCACCGCACAAACTAAATTTCATGACGCGTTGTTAGGTGCGCGCTGGCCCGGTTCAGTGGGCCCTGACGATTTATCAGCGTCGCGCTATCTTGAAATGGCTCGTGGGTGTGCCGGTTTGCGGCGCACGGGTTCAACGGTGCTTGACATGGCCTACGTGGCCGTTGGCAGACTCGATGGCTTTTGTGGGATTGGATTAAAGCAGTGGGACATGGCTGCGGCAAGCTTAATGGTGCTCGAGGCAGGTGGGCTTGTGTCTGACTTAGAAGGCGAGCAAACCTGGATGGAGTCTGGCAATGTGTTGGCTGCAACGCCTAAGATTTTTACGCAGATGCTGGGGTTTGTTAAGGTTTGATCGTTTAATCGCCGATCACGACGCATATGACGGCCGATATTAGTTTTTTCGGCTACCATCAATCACTCAGTAACTTTCGGAGCCCTCCATGGAGTGGCTGTATGACCCAACGATATGGGTCGGCCTTTTTACCCTCGTGGTGCTTGAGATCGTTCTCGGCATCGACAACTTGATATTTATCGCAATTCTTGCCGACAAACTACCGCCGGCACAGCGCGATCGCGCGCGCATCATTGGATTGTCCCTTGCCCTCATCATGCGCCTAGGCTTGCTCATGGGGATCTCGTGGCTCGTTCAACTCAAAGAGCCGTGGCTCAGCTTTTGGGGCTTTGAATTTTCTGGTCGTGATCTTATCTTGATGGTGGGCGGTTTCTTTTTGCTGCTAAAAGGCACGCTTGAATTACACGAGCGCCTTGAGGGCACGGGTCGCGAACTGGGTCAGGCCAGAACGTACGCCGATTTCTGGGTGATTGTGACCCAGATCGTCGTCTTAGATGCAGTCTTTTCTATCGACGCAGTGATTACTGCGATTGGGATGGTTGACGAGCTACCCGTGATGATGGCTGCGGTGGTCATTGCAGTAGGCATCATGTTGATTGCCTCAAAACCCTTAACCGCCTTTGTGAACGCACATCCAACCGTGGTGGTGTTGTGCCTGGGCTTTTTGCTGATGATTGGTTTTTCTCTGGTGGCCGAGGGCTTTGGTTTTAAGGTGCCCAAGGGTTATCTTTACGCCGCCATCGGTTTCTCGGTACTGATCGAGCTTTTGAATCAACTGGCTCGGCACAATGGGATCAAAATTGAGGCGGGTCGCCCGATGCGTGAACGCACGGCCGAAGCTGTGCTGCGTATGCTGGGCAAGCGTTTGCCTGACGAGGTCCTCGTGCCGGCGCCTTCGTTGCAGGCCGGTGCGCAGGCTGTCTCTTTTGGCGTTGAAGAGCGCAACATGGTGAGCGGTGTCTTGACGCTGGCCGAGCGCTCAGTGCATTCTGTCATGACGCCACGCACTGAGATTTCGTGGATTAATCTTGACGATAGCCCCCAAGATATTCAACAACAAATCGCGGCAGTGCCGCACAGTTTTTTTCCGGTATGCCGCGTTTCGGTCGATGATGTGGTGGGTATTGGGCGTGCGAAAGATATGATTGCGGATCTGCTGACACACGGCAATATCCGCAAAGCTAACTTGCGCGAACCGATTATCGTGCACGATACGATTAGCATCATTCGTCTGATGGATACCTTGAAGCGCTCTCGCGGGCAGCTAGTGTTGGTGGCCGACGAGTTTGGCACTATTCAAGGCTTGGTCACCCCGATCGACGTCTTTGAGGCGATTGCGGGCGAGTTTCCAGACGAAGACGAGACACCGGATATTGTTTCAGATGGTGCCGATCAATGGAGCGTCGATGGCGGAGCAGACTTGCACCATCTTGAGCAGCTACTCGATACGGAAGGCTTGGTGGATGCTGATCAGGATTACACAACGCTTGCAGGCTACCTGCTTGAGCGCTTTGGTCAATTGCCCGTGGCGGGCGATCAATGTGAGTTTGTAGGGCCGCACGCACGGTTTAATTTTGAAGTCGTGCAGATCATCGGAAGGCGTATTGCACAGGTGCGTGTCAAAAAATTAACGCAGGCTGTTGACCATACTGTGCAATAGAGTTGTACGTGCAAGGTGTGTGCGTAGTCAGATTCGAGTCTGACTTTAGCGGATATTCAATTTGAATTGAACTTAAGCGCGATCTAAATCAAACAGGCTTGGGCCGTCTTCATCAATCACCATCCAGCCACCGCGTGCACTTTCGCCACTTTCAAGATGATCGCAATCCCAGTCGGGCAACACCCAACGCTCGCAGCGGTTGCCATCTACTGATAAAACATTACGGCCAGGGCGATGTGTGTGGCCATGCACAACCATTGAAACGCTGGCTGCGCGGATCGCGGCGGCTACGGCGTCAGCGTTGACATCCATAATCTCGCTACTTTTATTTTGATTAGCAGCCATACTTTCGCCACGTGCTTGTGCAGCGAGCGTCAGTCGTTCGGGGATACTGCGCGCTAAAAAGCCAGATTGCCACGCAGGATTGCGCACCATGGCGCGAAACTGTTGGTAAGGTAGATCGTCGGTGCAGTACTCGTCACCGTGGCTTAGCAGCATCGTGCGCCCACCGATGGTCACTAAGACCTGTTCGGGTAATAAACGTGCACCCAAGCCTGAAGCCAAGGCTTCGCCCATTAAAAAGTCGCGGTTACCACGACCTAGCCAAACCGGAATCTTGGCAGCACATGCCTTGATTGCCATCAAATCTTGAGCAAGCCAAGGAGGCGCCACCACGGCAACATCGTCACCAATCCAGGCGTCAAAGATGTCGCCCGGTAATAACAGCCCAGCTGCCTCTTTCGAGGCGAGCTTGAGAAAGTCCCGAAAGGCTTCTGAGGTTTGAACGGTGTTCTGCCCCAAATGAATATCTGAAGCGAGCCAGACCGGACCTGCAAGGGCAATCTTATTCAAGGACGACAGCCTTGGTGATGAGCAGATCGGTGGTTGGGACGTTTTGATGAAAGCCACTGTTTGCGGTGGGCACAGCCCTCATTTTGTCGACAATATCTTTGCCCTCTGTGACTTCAGCAAACACGGCGTAGCCCCAACCCTGTGCGGTGGGTGCGGTGTGATTCAGAAAGTCGTTGTTGGCAACGTTAATGAAGAATTGAGCGGTCGCCGAATGCGGATCGCTGGTGCGAGCCATTGCCAAGGTGTATTTGTTATTTTTCAGGCCGTTGTTGGCTTCGTTTTCAACGTTTGCCTTGGTGGGCTTTTGCTTTAAGCCGGGCTCGAAGCCGCCGCCTTGAACCATAAAGCCATCAATCACACGATGAAAAACCGTGCCATTATAAAAACCGTCGTTCACGTAAGCTAAAAAATTAGCCACCGTTTTTGGGGCTTTAGCGGCATCTAAGGTGATGACGATATCGCCTAGGCTAGTGGTCATTTTTACGCGGGGGTTGGTGCTCATTGAAGTAACGCCTTGTTTAGGGGTTGAGGTAGAAGGGGGCGCCGCCTGGGCGCTTAAACACACTAGCGGCAGCATACCAACTAGTACAAGGCTGCGCACGACACGCAGCCAATTTAAAGAAATGGTCATTTGGCAGAGCCTTCGATGAGTGTCTTAACGCTACGGATTTTAGGGGTGAGGCCAGGCACGCCGGCAGCAGCAGCCCGCTGGTAAGCCCGCAGAGCTAGGCTCATTTGCACATCGCCCAAATTAGCCTGCGCCACGGCATATTTTGGATTAATCATAATGGCTTGCTCAAGCGCGCGACGCGCCTGATCGAGTTCATCGCGGCGTACATAGAGAGCGGCTAGGTTGTTCCAGGGCTCAGGAAGCTCTGGAAACCGCATGGTCATACGTTGGTAGATTGCTTCGGCTTCAGTCAAGCGGTTCATTTCTGTAAATAAACGGGCCTGCATAAACATGAGCTGCACATCCGCACCTGGAGTGGCCCGATTGGCTTCAACGACCAAGCGCTTTTCGACCTCGGCGAGCGCCTCAGGCAATCGGTCTGCCCGGATCAGACCCTCGATTCGTGTGGCCACTTGGGAGGGAGTCAGAGGAACGCGCGTGTCAACCGTAGGTGAAATCGCATCTAGGACTTTGGCTAAACCGTCCCAGCCGAGCTCTTTGGGTTCGTCGCCTAAAACCTGATTAGAGGCAGCGCCGGGCATGGCTGAGGGCATCGGCATTTGCGAGTTTTGCCCCTGCTGTTGCGTCACCGCGTTAGGGTTTAAGGGGTTGATTGACCCCGGTGTCGTGCTGCTACCGTAATTGACTTGGGCAAGCCCTACCCCGGGCAAAAGCGCCGCAGAGCTAACGAATAACAGAATTGAACCTATGCTTTTTGGCAGCTTCAAGGCGTAAAACCCTCAATTGCTATACTTGACCGTTCGCATTTTAACGCTGCTTTTGCTTGAACACCGCGCGGCGTCTAATTTTCTCTGTTCTGGCCTCTAATCCCCTACAAAGCATGCTGCAGATTTACGACTCGCTGTCACGCTCTAAGCGTCCCTTTACCCCCTTACGGGCCGGTTTTGCCGGTTTATATGTCTGCGGTATGACGGTGTACGACTATTGCCATCTTGGCCATGCGCGCATGCTCGTGAGCTTTGACGTGATACAGCGCTGGTTGCGGGCTTCGGGCTTGCAGGTCAGTTATGTGCGCAATATCACCGATATTGACGACAAAATCATCAAAAAAGCGGTTCAGTCGAATCAGCGCTTGGGTGCGGTGACCCAGTTTTTCATCCAGGCGATGCACGCGGATGAAAAGGCCTTAGGAGTTCAAGCGCCCGACCATCAGCCCCGGGCAACTGAATATGTGGGCGATATGCTCGATATTATCGGTACGCTCGAAAAAAAGGGGTTGGCGTACCACGCAACAGATGGCGACGTGAACTTTGCGGTGCGCGAGTTTGCCGGTTACGGCAAGCTCTCAGGTAAATCGCTTGATGATCTGCGGGCAGGCGAGCGCGTGGCTGTGGGGTCTAACAAGCGCGATCCTCTGGATTTTGTCTTATGGAAATCCGCCAAAGAACACGAGCCTGACGACACCCGCTGGCCGTCCGTGTACGGTTGGGGGCGGCCCGGTTGGCATATCGAATGCTCGGCAATGAGTAAGGCTTTGTTGGGTGTGCCGCTTGATATTCATGGTGGCGGGCCCGATTTGAAATTTCCGCATCACGAAAATGAAATTGCCCAAACTGAAGGCGCGTTTGGCGGCGCGCTCGCCAACACCTGGATGCACTGCGGTCCGTTAATGGTCGACGCTGACAAAATGTCGAAGTCGTTAGGAAACTTTCGGACGATTCGTCAAACAATTGGTGTGAGCACTGATTTGCCCGGCCACAGCGCCGAGTCTGCGCAGTATCCGGTCAATCCGCGTGAAGCCGAAATGTTGCGGTTTTTTATTGTGCGCAATCACTACCGCAGCGCGCAAAACTATGCGCCCGATAATTTAATCGATGCGCAACAGTCGCTAGATCGTTTGTATCAAACCTTACAAAATATTCCAGCGAGTGGTTCGGCCGAGATTGACTGGTCAACTCCTGCTGCGCAAGCCTTTAAAGTCGCGATGGATGATGACTTTAATTCTGCGGGTGCGGTCGCTGCGTTATTTGAGTTGGCCAGTCAAGCGAACCGAACTAAAGACGCGAGTGTGTGCTCGCAACTCAGGGCGCTCGCTGCGTTGTTAGGTCTGTTGCAACAAGATCCTAAAATGTATTTTCAAAGCGCGACGCGTTACACCCGTCGTGCGCTTGAACAAGCGAGTGTGGCAAAAGCATCGGGTGTGACAGCAACGGCAACTGCCTTTGCGACAGCGACTGGCAATGTCACGTCAGCAGACGCGGGTGCAGCCGTCACGCAAGAGGCTAGCGCTCCACTTTCAGAGCAGCAGATCGAAGAACACATTGCTGCACGTGCACTTGCCAAACAACAAAAAAACTTTGCCGAGTCTGACCGAATTCGTGCAACACTCAAAGCTGCAGGAGTCGAGCTTGATGACAAGCCCGGTGGCCTGACCCAGTGGCGACGCGCGTAAGGTCAACGATAATGGCAACGACGACAGCAAAGACAGTCAAAAAGGCAGTAGCTAAGACACCAGCTAAGCCAACGACTAAAACAGTCAAGGCAGCGGTTAAGGCGACAGCTAAACCGAAAGCTAAAACGGTCAAGACAGCAGCTAAGACAACAGCTAAAAAGGTTGCGAGACCAGCTCAATCGAGCGCTAAAACTGCTGGCAAGATTGCAGCCATGACCGCAGCAATACCGGCGACTCTGGCCGAGAAGCCCGAGTACTGGGACGAAGCGCTTGCGCAACTCGAAAAGCGTGATCGTATTCTTAAGAAAATCATTCCTCAGTTTCCAGATATTTGGCTGACGACGCGCGGCAACCCTTTTATTACCTTGGCGCGTTCAATTTGTGGCCAACAAATTTCGGTCAAGGCCGCCGAATCTGTTTGGCAACGCGTGTTGCTTGAGTGCGGCAAGCGACCCTCGCCCGCCTCGGTACAAAAAGCTGGGCTCGAGCGCTTGCGTGCCGCGGGTTTGTCTGGGCGTAAGGCTGAATATATTCTTGATCTATCCACTCACTTTAGCGACAAGCTTGTGCAGCCGGCCAAGTGGGTGCGTATGCCAGACGAAGAGATCATCGAAGAGCTCACTGCAATTCGCGGCATTGGTCGCTGGACAGCTGAGATGTTTTTGATTTTTAATCTGCAGCGCCCTGATGTCTTGCCGCTTGATGATGTCGGTTTATTAAACGCAATATCGTTACACTACTTCAGTGGCGAACCCGTTTCTCGTTTCGAGGCACGTGAAGTGGCACAGGGTTGGCAGCCCTTTAGAACTGTCGCGACTTGGTACTTGTGGCGTAGTCTTGATCCAGTTCCGGTCGAGTACTAAATACGTCACCCCTCAGGGCAAATGAATATGCGCAATACCTACTTAGATTTTGAACAACCGCTAGGCGAACTCGAAGGCAAGATCGAGCAACTGCGCTATGTGCAGGCCGATTCAGCAGTTGATATTTCTGAAGAGATCGGTCGTCTGCAACAAAAAAGCCAGACTCTCACCAAAGATATCTACGCAAAGTTAACGCCTTGGCAGACGTCGATGGTGGCGCGTCATCCTCAGCGCCCGTACACGCTGGATTATGTACGTGAAATTTTTACCGACTTCCACGAGCTGCATGGCGATCGGATGTACGCCGATGATCTGTCGATTGTTGGCGGTATGGCACGCTTTAACGGCACGCCCTGCATGGTGCTCGGTCATCAAAAAGGACGCGACACCAAAGAGCGCGCCGCACGTAATTTTGGAATGCCTCGCCCTGAAGGCTATCGCAAGGCGATGCGCTTGATGCGGCTGGCCGAAAAATTTAATTTGCCAGTCTTTACGTTTGTGGATACCCCTGGCGCGTATCCCGGCATTGGTGCCGAAGAGCGCGGTCAGTCAGAAGCGATCGGACACAACCTGTATGCGATGGCCGAACTCAAAGTGCCAATCATCTCGACCATTATTGGTGAAGGTGGTTCAGGTGGAGCGCTCGCGATCGCTGTTGGTAATGTGGTCATGATGTTGCAGTACTCAACGTATTCGGTCATTTCGCCAGAAGGTTGTGCTTCGATTTTGTGGCGCAGTGCCGATAAGGCTTCCGAGGCCGCGGCTGCACTGGCAATTACCGCCGATCGTTTAAAAGAGTTTGGTTTGATTGACAGAGTGGTCAACGAGCCAATCGGTGGCGCGCATCGCGATCCACGTGTGATGGCTCGGTTGCTACGTCGTTCGTTGGGTGATGCGCTACGGCAATTGTCGGGCATGACTCCCCAGCAACTGATCGATCATCGTCTTGAGCGTTTATTGTCGTACGGACGTTTTCAAACGTAGTTTCGAAAGCGCGCGATGCACTCGAACCTTTTTGCGTTACTAAAAGCAGCCTTATCAGCACTGACCCCGCAGGCGCCAGTTGCTGTAGCGTTGAGCGGTGGTGCTGACTCGGTTGCCTTGGCGCTCATCGCCGCAGAACACTGCGCCCATACTAAGCGGCCACTCTATTTTTTTCACGTCCACCACGGCCTCATGTCGCAGGCCGATGCTTGGGTTACACACTTACAAAATTTTTCGCAAGAATTAAATATTCCGCTACAGGTGCGCCACGTGCAGGTTGATCTAGCTGCTGGCTTAGGCGTCGAGGGGGCTGCGCGCGACGCACGTTATACCGCCTTGGCTCAGCTCTGCCTTGAGCATGACGTGGCTGCCCTGTTGTTGGCCCATCATCGTCAAGATCAAGCCGAAACTGTCTTGCTGCGACTCTTGCGCGGTACGGGCGTTTCAGGGCTTGCGGCAATGCAGGCCGAGGTGCAGCGCGGTGGCATGCGTTTGTTAAGACCTTGGCTGGATGTAGACCGCGCAGAGCTTCTTGCTGTGGCGGATGCTCACGCGCAACGCGCCGGTTGGGCTGCAGTCCAAGATCCCAGCAATACTGACCCAAAGTATGCGCGAGGTGCCCTGCGTAGTGCACTCGTGCCGGTCTTGAACACCTATTTTCCTGCTTGGTGCCAAACCTTGGTGCGTCATGCCAAGCAGGCTGGCGAAGCCAATGAGGTGTTGTCTGAGGTCGCGGCGCTTGATTTGGCTGCATTGGATGTCAAACCAGAGGATCAAAGCTTCAGCCTATTAGCCTGGCGGTCCCTAAGTGCTGCCCGCCAGGCGTTGGTTGTGCGCCATTGGTTGCAAGAGCAGGGCGTGGCGATGCCAGGCGAACGCCGTTTAGCCGATTTGCTTCGTCAGTTGCGGCAACTGCATGCCTTAGGGCACGACCGTGAGCTGCTTTGGCAGCATGGGTCTGTGGCGGTTCGCTGCAAACAAGGGCGGGTTGTGCTGTCTTCGGGCTAAAATAGTCGACTTTGTAGCTTATACGTTGACTTCGCGGGCCTGAGCCCTCGAATCTAATTATTTAACATCATGTCAATCATTGTTCATAAATACGGCGGCACCTCGATGGGGTCAGTCGAACGCATTCAAAACGTGGCGCGTCGCGTGGCCAAGTGGCACGCTGCTGGCCA